>MPMC02177905.1_pt1 | contig 104816 bp, 72 predicted proteins | sample 1617281 | NCBI WGS metagenome assembly MPMC02 (sample SAMN05944809, study PRJNA350692) | marine metagenome | biome: marine; feature: ODZ; material: water; isolation source: 100 m water sample filtered on 30 um supor filter | place: Pacific Ocean | collected 2012-04-09 | depth 100m m | reverse complement strand
CTCATGCCGGTCCGTGGTCTCGAGACAATCGACCCCGTAGAGACGAACGGTATGGATCGTTCCATCCGGAAAGCGGACCGGAAAACTATCCCCGTCAGCCCACTCGGCGTTTATCAATCGGCACCCCGGGAAGCTCACCAGGCCTGTCTCGGCATTCGCCGCGCCCCGGGGCAGCTGTTCTGCCGCCATCGGCCCCAGCCCCACCAGGAACCACATCAGGATCGTGCGCACCGCACGACCCTAACGTTCCTCCGGGTGCACAGGAACTCGAAAATCCTTTTGCCCTGGCCCTCTGTCCTAACCTAATGGCAATGCCTGCACCGGTCATGCCCATGTCGGCAGTGAACCGGTCTCCGGGCGTGGCCATGTCCGCGGTGGTGCCTGTTGTCGTGCCCGTCGTCAGCGATTGCATAGCCCACCACGCCGGCTGCCACCGCTGCGAGAGCCGCACCTTCGGGGGTGATGACATCCACCGGACGCCCGGCCGAATCATACATGGTGGTACAGCTCGTGGAGCAAACCAGAGTCAGGGAACATGCTGCCGCCAGAAGGATGAGTCGTCGTTTCATGATGCCCATTGGACTGAAAAGACAGTCAGGGTATTCAGAAAAAATGCTCCCCGGCCTCCAGGACCCAGGACGGCACAAAGCGCCTACTTCGCCTGCTCGAACATCCACTCGTGGACCTTTTCGTCACCGTAGACCTTGTCCGACACGCCATGACCAGCACCGGGGAACTCGGTGTATTTCACTTCCGAGCGGGCCTTCTTCAAGGCTTCCACCATGGTCTGGCTCTGGCTCACCGGGACGACCTTGTCGGCCTCTCCATGAAAGACCCAGATGGGCACTTTCCGGTAGTCCTTCACCGCCCCCGGATTCCCCCCTCCCGCAACCGGCACCGCCGCCGCCCACATCCTGGGCTCCTGGGCCAGCAGTTGAAAGGTTCCATAGCCCCCCATCGAGTAACCGGTCAGGTAGATCCGCTTGGAATCAACCGGAAGCTTCTTGATCAATTCCTCCACGATTTCAACCACTCCATCCGCCTTGGCTCCGGTCCATCCCTGCTGATCGGGATTCTGCGGAGCGATCACGAAGCAGGTGCGCCGGCGGTAATTATCGTCCCGGGTGAAGGCATTGGCTCCCCACGGCTCTTCCGGGCTCATTACATCGCCACCCCGGCCGTGGAGATAAACCACCAGGGGATAGCCCTCTCCCTTGCCGCGCCGCAATTTGCGCGCGCCATAAATCCGATACTTCAATCCGTGCCCTTCCGCACGCTCCCAGTCGCCGGTGATCAGCTTGGCGAATTCCCCGTCCGCATCCTTGGCTTCCCCGCTCTCATCTCCGGAAGTTTCCTCCTTCTTCTGTTTCACATATTCCCGGTCTTCCTCTGAAAGCATGTCAAGGGAGAGGGTAAAGGTGCGCCGGTCCCGCTTGCGACGGATGGTGACCTTGCCATCAAGGGAACTGACATATTCCGCCACGAGGGTCTTTGACTTATCAGCGGTTTTCCATTCCCGCATCTCCGCTCCGGTGAAGGGAATCGCCAGCAGTGAGAGGACAATTACAAGGAGAGTCTTCATGAGTATGGAAAGGTGGCCGGATCACCCCTTCCATGCAATGAAATTGGCAATCTTCTCACCATCGCGGAAAAGGCCCGCTCAATCCCGGCCCTCCAGCCCTGGAACTTCGTCCTGCCCACCCTTTTTGGTGAGAAGCAGCAAGGCCACGAAATCATACCCTGCATGCGCCACGATGGCGGCGGTAAGATCGCCGGTCATCAGGACCAGCCAACCCAGCAGCAGTCCCAGCACGGTGGCGAAAACCGCGTAGCCACACGTCATGCAGTGAGCGAGGCCGAAGACGACACTTGCCACTCCCAGGGCCGGCCACTCTCCCCACCACCGGGCCAGTCCGCCCTGGATCAGGCCCCGGAACAGCAGTTCCTCGCCCACGCCGGCAAAGAGCGCCACAACCAGGAGGTCGACCGGACGGCACTCCCGGAAGAACGGTTTCACGGTGGCATCCACGAAGCGCATGAGTCGTCCGACAGGGCCCACCGGAAAGCGCCGACACAGGAGAAGGATTCCCAGAAGCACCAGAACGCCCAGCAACCCAAGAGTCATCCCCATCACATCAGGTCGGATCCATCCGGTCACCGGCAGGCGGAAAACCCAGCCAAGTCCCAGCGCCAGCAGGCCCAACCCCGCTTCCACCAAGACTGCCAGGAGGAGCACCTGACGCCGGGTGAGGCTGACGGCCGAAGCACTCATCCGGAAAAAAACTCCCTCCTCTCCTCGGACGGCCCGTCCGTCTTCCCCGGTCCGGCATCACAATCCACCGCCACTCCGCTTCGCATGCTACTGCAGAATCCCCGTCGCCACCCTGCCCTGCACATCGGTGAGCCGGAAGTCGCGACCGGCATAGTGATAGGTGAGCTGTTCGTGATCAATTCCGAGAAGGTGCATGACGGTGGCGTGGAAGTCGTGAACGTGCATCGGATTGTCCTGCACCTGCATGCCGAACTCGTCGGAAGAGCCATAGGCAATTCCTCCCTTCACTCCTCCCCCGGCCAACAGGTAGGAGAACGCCGTATTGTGGTGGTCGCGGCCCGGCTTGGCCTCCTTCTTGCCCCGCTCGACGAAGGGCGTCCGTCCGAATTCACCCCCGAAGATGACGAGGGTATCGTCCAGCAATCCACGCTGCTTCAAATCCGCGATCAGGGCTGCCGCGGCCCTGTCGGCATCGGCGCAGAGATTCTTGTGACCCTCATTGTGATCCTTGTGCGTATCCCAGGGCTGATTGCTCTTGTCGGTGGTGTAGTAGACGGTGGTGAAGCGCACTCCACGCTCCGCCAGGCGCCGGGCCAGAAGACAGGAATTCGCAAAGCGACTCGAGCCATACATCTCCCGGGTGGCTTTCGATTCCCCGCTGGGATCGAGCGCTTCGGTGGCCTCCATCTGCATCGCGTAAGCCGTCTCCATGGCACGGATATCGGCCTCCAGCTCCGCGTCACCACCACGCTCCCGCAGATGTTCTTCGTTGAGGGCCCCCAACAGGTCGAGTTGCCGACGTTGCGCGCCATAATCAAAGGTCCGGCTCTTGATGTGAGGCAACAGCTTCTCAACCACCATTTCGCGGGTGATGATACTGGTGGCCTGGTAGCGGGCGGGGAGGAAGCCATTGCTCCAGAGTGCCGGCCCCACCACCGTTTTCGGGCTGGGACGCAACACCACGTATCCCGGCAGGTTTTCGTTCTCGGATCCCAGGCCATAGAGCGCCCAGGATCCCAGCGAGGGCCGGGTAGGTTGAACCACGCCGGTGTGCATCTGCAGCAGGGCCGGCTCATGGTTCGGCACGTCGGTGTGCATGGACCGCACGAGACAGACGTCATCCGCCAATCCGGCGAGGTGCGGAACGCTCTCGCTGAATTCGATCCCGCTCTCCCCGTGCCTGGTAAACTTGAAGGGTGAGGGCATGAAGCCACCCTTCTTGCCGTCGCGATAGAGCTTCCCTTCCGGTTTCTGCCCTTCGTATTTCAGGAGGGCCGGCTTGGGATCAAAGGTGTCCACGTGGGAAGGACCACCGTTGAGGAAGAGGAAGATGACCCGCTTGGCCCGCGCCGGAAGGTTTCCCTGCAGGTTCAACGAAGGATTGGCGCCGTAGGCCCGCCCCCCCTTCTGCTGCATCACCCCGGCCAGGCCAAGCAGACCCGCACCCCCGGCCAGGCGGCGGAGAATCTGACGTCTGGTCAATCCGGAGTAGCGGGAATCAATCACGGTAAAGAAACGCGTTGCTGCACAGTAACACCTGGGCGAAACCTGCCCAGTCACGATCGCTGGAGGAGTTCTCGAAGTAACGGAGGCTCCCGGCCCGCTCACTGGCACTTGGGGCGCGGGCAAACACCTGCCGGAAGAGTTGCTCGACGCGTTCCTCGACCCCGGTCTCTCCCAGGGACTTCGCCAGCCTGGCGGCGCGGGCCGCCACGAAGGGGCTGTTGAGCAGGTAGAGCTTCTGCATCGGGGTGGTGGTCACCGACCGACCGGCCGCGTGCACATTGGCATCCGGATAATCGAACTGCCGCAGGAACGCATTCAGTTCCTTCCGGCTGATGCGGGCGTAAACCGTGCGGCGCAGGTTCTTGGCATCACTCACCTTGGAGGAGGGTTCACCCGGATCATCGGAAATCAGCTCCCCGCTGGCCGCCAGCATGGCATCACGCAACATCTCCGCACTCAGGCGTCTCCGGTTCATTCCGGCCAGCAGGGCGTTTTCCTTCTGCCGGGTGGCCGACTGCCGGTAGGTCGCAGAGAGCACAAACTCGCGCAGGAGTGCCTTGATCGACCAGCCGTCTTCCCGGAACCTGACCGCCAGGTAGTCGAGCAACTCGGGATGACTCGGCCGATCCCCGGTGCTCCCGAAGTTGCTGGCCGACTTCACCAGCGGCACACCGAAGATCTCGCCCCACAGGCGGTTGACCATCACGCGGGTGGTCAGGGGGTTCTGTGGATCGACAATGGCCTCCGCCAGCTCCCTGCGGCCACTCCCTTCCTCGAAGGTCCGCCGTTCCCCGCCCCTGGCCAGAACCTTGAGGAATCCGCGTGGCACCACCGGTCCCTTGTCTTCCACGTTACCGCGCACAAAGACATTGAGATCCTGCACCTTGGACTCCTTCACAACATGAAAGGTCCGATCCGAGACCTTCCGATTCTCCATGGCGATACTGGCAAACACGCCCGCCAGGGCATGGTAGTCCTCGATGGTGATCGGATCGTAAAAGTGGTCGTGACAGCGGGCACAGGTCACCGTCAGTCCCAGGAACCCCCGCGTCACGGTATCGACCCGGTCCTCCCACTCCTCGGCCTGGACGTCAAGCCGCTTGCGGTTGTAATACTGCGGGCCGAGACCGAGGAAGCCGAGAGCCGCGAGGTCTTTTTCCCCGTAGTTGTCGGCGGCCAGCTGCAGGCGGACAAACTGGTCAAAAGGCAGGTCGCGATTGAAGGCCTCGATGACCCACCGACGGTACTGGTGCGCGTGCGGATAGAAGAACTTCCCGTTGTTGCCCACCTGGTGTGCCTGATCTTCCGCATAGCGCACGACCGGCAGCCACATGCTGGCAAGGCGTTCGCCGAATTGCGGTCGGGCCAGCAGCATTTCGACCAGTTTCTCGTAGGCCCGGGGATCACTGCTGCCCACGAATGCCTCTTCCTCCTCCGCGGTGGGCGGCAGGCCGGTGAGATCAAAGCTCAACCGGCGCAGCAGGACAGATCGCCCCGCCTCCGGCTCGGGCCGCAGGCCGGCCTCTTCCAGACGGCCCAGGATGAAGCGATCGAGATCCCCCCGCGGCCAGGACTCGAGGGCAACCTCCGGCGGCGCACTCCGGAGCGGAGGCTGGAAGGACCAGAACTGGCGGGCCTTGACCCAGTCGATTGCCTGCTCGGCATGAACCACAGAAGGCCCTGCCAGCAGCAGAACAAAGCAGACTATTGCCCCCACCCGACTTCGCACGGGACCATTACGCCCCATCATCCCCCGATCTCACAGCAAAAAAGCCCCCTCCGATCAGCTTAGGGACGTCCCTCCGGACCCAGGTCCCAGCAACGGATCTCCCTGTCGTTACGGCAATACACCCGGCGGTTGGCGAGAGCCGGGTGGGACCAGACAAGGAGCCTTCCCGCCACCGTGTGGGTCGGGTCGATGATCCGTGTGCGCGCGATTTCCCGGTAACCCTCCGGCAAAAGCCTCGCGCTGATCATCTCCCCGTGGTCGTTGAAGATGAGCGTATGTCCGGATGGTTCATGATGCACCGTGAAGGCATGGGGCCAGGGTCCGCGGCCAGATCCATCCGCCTTGAGGAGAGGTGCTCGAGTTTCCCAGATCCGTTCACCCGTCTCCATCTTGACACACCGGAAGAAGCCACGCTGTCCTCCTGAATAGATATAGCCTCCCCTCGTCCATGCGGTGTTCATCACCCCGGCCACTCCCTTGCGCAAATTACGACCCCACGCCAACCGGGCCGACTTTCCATCAGGCGCCACCCGCACCGCGCCGGACTTGTTGTTGTAGCCCATGACGAAGACGAGGTCCTTCCAGACTCGCGGGGCACCGATCGCCATGCCGTATTCCGGCTTGAAGGGCACGCTCCAATGCACTGCCCCGGTGCCCGGATCCAGCCCGTTGAGGGTTTCCGCATCCCAGACCAGAAGCTGACGATGCCCATTGATGGTTTCGATCACCGGCGTTCCGTATCCGGCTTCCCGCGCATTGAGCGCCTTCCACTTCTCCTGGCCCGTCCCACGATCAAATGCCACCACCGTGCTTCCCTGCCCTCCTACCGGGCAAATGAGCAGGTCCCCATCCACAATCGGATGTCCGGCGGTTCCCCAGAGCGGGGTCTCCAAATCGTAATCCTTGAGGATATTCCTGTGCCAGACCAGCTGGCCCCCGTCGACCGTGCAGGCATGCAGGTGCCCTTCCGCTCCCAGGGTGTAAACCATTCCATCATGCACCAGGGGCGTGGTCCGCGGCCCAATCGCGTAGGGATAGACCGATGAATAGTCGGCCCGGTAGCTGTGCTCCCAGATGACCTCTCCACTGCTCTCGTCCAGGCAGAGAATACGCTCCCAACCCGGGATCCGCCCGCGCGCGAAGTTGACGTTGCTGCCGGGTTTCAACTTTTCCGTCACATAGGGCTTGGCCTGCCGGTCCATGACAAAGACCCGCCCCTTCGCTACCGAGGGTCCGGCGTAACCACTGCCCACTGCCACGGACCAGACCAGGCGCGGCGCACGTTTTGCGAAATCGAGTTCGACCTCCTGTTCCCGCCACACCGCATCACGGCCCGTTCCCAGGTATTGCGGCCAGTCCTCCGCAAGGGAGGACATGCTCATGGTCATCAAGGCGAGAAGAAACGGCCTCACCCCTCCCTCGTCCCTCAAATTCGCAGTCCTGTCAAGATGCCTCGCCGGAGGGATGGCCGAGCGCGTCCGGATCGACCTGCTGGTCAATCCTGTCAGTTTTGGTCCGCCTGCTCTTTCTCCGCCTTGGGAACATCCAATCCGGCATTGATCACCTTGGTGTTGGCCCACTCGTCCCCAAGCCTCAGAAGGGGCTTGGGAGAATCCTGGCGGGTAAAAAGCACGATCAGTTCCACAAGGGAACAGAGAGGAATGACCAGGATGGCATTGCGGATCAGCCCCGGGCGCCAGTTCCCCTCCAGACTGACTCCCTCCGTGGTGACCGCCTGAAGCTTCATTGCTCTCTTCCCCACGCTCTGTCCCTGGAGAAAGGAAAGCGAATCACGGGAAATGAGGTAGCCCGCAGCCACCACCCAGGAAAGTTGACTCCCGATCTCGATGAAAGGGAGGATGTTGAGCAACTGCACGGCCCACGCCAACCCCGCGGCAACGATCCCATCGATCAGGGCTGCCAGCAGACGGTTCCCCAGGGTGGCATCCGCCCCCGGCACCTGCCGGTTCACATGGGCAGCCACCGGGAGATCCGGATCATCCGCACTTGAATCCGGATCCACCGACACCTTGAGCGGAGCATCCGGTCCGCTCCCACTCACTGCAGGAGAAGGAGGCCGGACGGACTTCGCCACGTCCGGAGGAGGCAGCGACCCGGGCTGTCCTTCAGAGTCAGAATGCGATTTCGGAGGATCCTCAGTCATCACAGCGGAACCGTCCTTCAATGCGTGGCGAAGGTCGAGGTCTATTCCCGCATTCCTCCACTGGAATCAGCTCTATTTGCCAACCGGTCAGAATTTCCTGAAATGGAAGCTTCTAACAGAGAGCCATCCGGAGTAAGTCCCCCGTCCCCTTACATTCTGCATCATGCAGCATCCCTACACCCTCGTCCTCCTTTTCACTCTCGCTGCCGTTCTTGTCCCGCTCACTCCGGCAGGGGGTGCTGCTGACCGCAAGGGAGAGTCCTCTGCTGAACAGCCTGCTGAAGAATCTGTTCCGGCAAAGACAGAGAAAAACACCGCATCAAAAACCAAGCCAACTGAAGGCGGGCAAGACGGCAGGAAGAAGCGCACTCCCAAGAAGCCCATCACTCCTCCTGACTACGGCCAGTGGGAACAGTTGAGCATGGGGAATCGCAAGGCATCCCATGACGGCCGGTGGCTTGTGTTCGACATCAGGAGGGTGGATGAAAAGAGCTCGCTCCATCTCCACCGCATCCGGGGAGGGAAGAGCCAGGAGGAGGAGGTGTTTCCCCAGGGCGAACGCCCTGTCTTCTCCAACGACAGCCACTGGCTGGCCGTGACCATGGGCAGGAGCCCGGAAGAGAAGAAGAAAGCCAAGGCCTCCAAGGCTCCTCCGCCACCCGGGGCCACCGTCAAGCTCCGCTCCCTTGCCGACGGGGAGACAACTGAATTCAAGAATGTGGGCACCGTGATCTTCAGTGACGACAGCCGCTTCGCAGCCATCGAGGTTATCGGGAAGGCTGCTCCCCCCCGCCCGGGATCACCTCCTCCCCAGCCTGCCAAGGCCCTTCTCGTGCGCAACCTCGCTACCGGCGACGACACCACCTTCGGGAATGTCACCAGATTCGCGTGGAGCAGGCAGGGGGCCCTCCTCGCCCTGGTGGTCGATTCCCCCAGCATCAGCAATTCGCTCCAGCTCTTCAACCCGGAGAAGGAAACCCTCAGGACCCTGGAGAGCAGCGACCAGGACTACGTCGGATTGCTCTGGCGCAAGGACTCCTTCGACCTCGGTGCGGCCCGGCAGATGAAATATGGTGACAAGGAAGACATCTCCCACGCTCTCCTCTCCTTCCGCGATCTCGACGGACCGGCCACGCCAGCCAGCGGGCGGTCCGTCTACGACCACCGCAAGGACTCCTCCTTTCCCCCCGATCACTACCTCACTTCCAGCCTGAGCTGGGCCCAGGATGGAGAGGCGCTCCACTGCACCCTCAGGAAATGGGAGAACAAGCCCAAGGACTTCCCCGCCCCCCCGGAACCGGCCGGGAAAAAAGGAAAGAACAGGAAAAAGAAAAAGCAGCAGGCCGGAAAGGAGGAGAGTGCCCCGGCAGAGAACTCCACCCGGAAAGAGCAACCCGCCAAGGATGCGCCCAAAGCGGATCCTGAAAAGCCCAAGGCCAAACCCGCAGCCCCGGCGAAGTCCCTCCGCGAGACCCTCACCACCCCTTCCAACGTGGAAGTCTGGCACTCCCGGGACGCCACCATCATGCCACGACAGAAGAAGGAGGCCTCGAAACGCAAGAACCCCGCACGCAAGGCGGTCTGGTGGATCGCCGGGGAAAAACTGGTCCAGCTTGAGAGCGAACTGACCGAGCGGGTCACCATCACCAGGGACGGACGCCGGGCCATCGGGCTGGACTCCTCGCCCCACGAGCGCTCCGCCATGTTCGGACCCAGCCTCCATGACGTCTACGCCATCAACACCCGCAATGGAAAACGCAACCGCATCCTGGAAGGAGTCAAGTTCACCCTCTCCACCAGCCCCGATGGACGCTTTCTTCTCTTCCTGCGCGAGGGACAGGTCTGGAGCCACGATCTCAGGAACGGAAAACAGCGCAACCTCACCGCCAGGCTGAAACCCTCCTTCACCGACCAGAAGGACGACACCCTGGCTGTCGAGAAGCGCCCCTTTGGCGACGGGGTGTGGCTCACCGACAGCTCCGCTGTCCTGCTCTACGACCGCTACGACATCTGGCTTCTCGACCCCCGGGGAGAACGCGCCCGGAAACTGACTGACGGCCGGAAGGAAAAGATCCGGCATCGCCTCTCCCGGGCGAGTTTCCACAAGGACAACGACGGGGCCATCGCCCCGGCCGATCGCCTCTACATCGGTCTCTCCGGTGAACGCACCAAGAAATCCGGATACGGCACCCTGACCCTCGGGGACAGGAAGCATCCCGCCGTCGCCTGGAAAACTCACCTCCTTGAGGATGCCCTCCTCCTCCACCTCGAGCGCGCCCGGGATGCCGAGGTCTTCACCTTCACCCGGGAACGAACTGATCGATCCCGCAATCTCTTCCTCTCCGGGCCCGGCCTGAGGGCACCACGCCAGGTCACCCGCACCAACGAGTTCCAGAAAAACTACCGCTGGGGACGCTCCAGACTGGTCGACTTCAAGAACAAGCACGGCGTCCCGCTGCAGGGTGTGCTCACCTACCCCGCCGGCTACAAGCGGGGAAAGAAGTATCCCATGATCGTCTACATCTACGAGAAACGCTCACAGGATCTGCACCGCTACTACACCCCCGGCGAGAAGCACCCCTACAACCCCTGCGTCTTCTCGGCGGAGGGCTATTTCGTGTTCCAACCCGACATCGTCTACCGCCCGCAGGAACCGGGCCTCTCAGCAGTGGACTGCGTGGTTCCGGCAGTCGAAAAAGTACTCGAAACGGGGATGGTGGATCCCGGGCGGGTGGGCCTGATGGGACACTCCTGGGGCGCCTACCAGACCTCCTTCATCGTGACCCGGACCGATCTCTTCTCGGCCGCGGTAGCCGGGGCGCCCCTCACCGACCTGATGAGCATGTCGGTGAGCGTCTATTGGAATTCCGGCGGCACCAACGCCCGCATCTTCGCGCAATCGCAGGGGCGCATGAACAAGCCCTTCTGGCGGGATGCCGAGAATTACGCCCGCAATTCCCCCATTCACGGACTGGACACTCTCAATACTCCCCTCCTCATCGCCTTCGGGGACAAGGATGGTGCCGTCGACTGGGACCAGGGCATTGAGATGTACAATGCCGCCCGCTGGGCCGGGAAGGACGATGTCGTCCTCCTTGTGTATCCCGGTGAAAACCACGGCCTGCGCAAGGAAGAGAACATGGTCGATTACCACTACCGCGTCAGGGAGTGGATGGCACACTTCCTCAAGGACGAAACCGGCAGGAAGTGGATCACCGAGGGCAAGTCCTTCCTGGAGCGCGAAAAGGAAAAGGAAGACCTCAAGAAGAAGGACAGCTCAAAACCTGCTCCTGGCAAGCCGCAAGCGAAAGCTGGCAAGTAACCGCACCCCGGAAAGCTGCCAGGGCAGGAAGGCGAAGCCCCGAGATCTCCCTTGGGCAATCGGTGGTTTCCTCGTAAATTTGATTCCATGGATTCGGCCGACGACGTCTATCGCAGAACCGACAAGTCCTGGTGGCTGTCCTTTACTACGGTGCTTCTGGTATGCCTGTCCTGCCTGTTGGCTGTCAGCGGAGCCTGGTTCCAAATCATCTGGGTAGCCCCGTGGGCGATTCTGCTTCCCTGTTTCTGGAACCCGCTGACGGTCCGGGTCACCGGGGAAAACCTCGAGGCCCGGTTGGGAATCGGCATTCTGAAGAAAACGATTCCCCTCGCTGAGATCAAAAGCGTTGAGGTGATCAACGTCCCCCTGAGGAAGCGGAGACACAAGATCTGGGTTTGCTTTCAAGGAAGAGCTCTGGAGATCATCACCCGGGATGACGCGATACTCTGGCTCGGCAGCTCCGAACCGGAGAGGCTGGCCTCCTTTCTCGAGAAGTGAAATACCTTCTTCGGAGGATGAGCCAGCTCCGACCCCGCACGCCTGTGCTTCGACCGGACCCTCTTCCTTCAGTCAAAGAGGCCGGGCTCCTCTCCTGCAAACTGTTCCTCATCCAGGTAGCCTTCATCAGCGGGAAGTCCCTTGTCTTCCGCCGCTTCCACGGCAAGGGCGTCGCAGCACTCGTTCTCGGCATGACCGGCGTGGCCCTTGACCCACTCCCAGTGAAGTTCGTGCCCCCCGCATGCCGCATCGAGACGCTTCCAGAGATCCTCGTTGCGGAGACGCTGGCCGGGCCCCCGTCGCCAGCCGAGGCCCTTCCACTTTCGCAGCCAACCGCGAGTCATGGCATTGACGAGGTATCTGGAATCCGACGAGAGCGTCACCCGGCAGGGCTGTTTCAATTCTTCCAGCCCCGCGATAGCGGCAAGTAATTCCATGCGGTTGTTGGTGGTGCGGGCGAATCCCCCGCTCAGTTCCCTGCGATGTGCCCCGGACTGGAGAACAACCCCGTACCCACCAGGTCCCGGATTTCCACGGCAGGCACCGTCGGTAAAAATCTCCACCTCCTTCAAGGACGCGAATGTCCGCCGGATCCCTGACCGAGTCGAGGAATTTGGCCCCACGCATGGACAAGAAGTTGGGCAGCAGGCACACTGCGGGCGATGGCTCTGGAAGAGATCGTCCTGCAACTCGACGAGCGCGAACTCCCTCCCCGGGTTTCCGCCCTGATCGAGGAGGCGGAGCGCCGCCTCGATCATCTCTTCGACACCAACCGCAACCGCAGAGTCCCCCGCTTCCTCCCCAGCGATCCGGTTCTCCTCTACCGTGCCCTGAGGTTTCTCACCGAGGGGGATCTCCCCACCGGACGGACGTTCTGCGAGTGGGGCAGTGGCTTCGGCGTCGGTGTCTGCCTGGCCTCCCTCCTTGGCTACCGGGCTTACGGACTGGAGATCGAGGAAGACCTTGTCGCGCTCGCGAGGCAACTGGCCGGCGATCACGGGATCACGGTCGAAAACCTCTGCACGAGCTATTTCCCCGAGGGCTACGAATCCTACCCCGCCCAGGGAGGAGCGGAATTGATGGTCCCCGAACCCGATTCGCGCTGGGAGGAAGCCGCCACAGCCATCCCCGCCTACGAGGGGATGGACTGTGAGGTGGATGAAATCGACCTCTTCTACGTCTACCCGTGGCCCGGGGAACAGGAGCTCATGCACGATCTCTTCGAGACCGTGGCCGCCGATGGCGCCATTCTGGTTGCTTACTACGGAAACAAGGACATCGCCGCTTACCGCAAGAGGATAGGCGACGACTGGAAATAGCGGATCGAAGAATCAGTCCCTCGGCGCCTGCCTTCGCGACAACGGCCTGATGGGATTATGGCGCCTGGTCCTTGATGTCATCGAGGGCAGGGAATTCCCGTCGCCAGGCAACCAGATCGGCGTGATCCAGCTCGCAGGAGAGCACCGCCTCGGAGTCACCCGCTTCCCCCAGAAGGGTCCCGTGGTGATCCACGATGCGCGACCCACCGGGATAGCGGAAGCGGGGATCGCTCCCCACCCGGTTGACGCCCACCACGCAGGCGAGGTTTTCGATGGCCCGTGCATCCAGCAGGGTCTTCCAGTGCCGGAACCGTGCGACCGGCCAGTTCGCACTGACTGTGAAGAGATCGGCTCCGTTGCGTAGGCCCTTGCGGAAGAGCTCCGGGAAGCGGAGATCGTAACAGATCACCGGGCAGACCGTAAAGTCGTGCCAGCGGAACATGGCCAGTCCATCCCCCGGGAGATAGTGCCTCGATTCGTCCGTGTAGGAGAAGGTATGATTCTTCTGGTAGAGGGCCACCGGGCGCCCGGAGGGATCGTAGACTGCCAGCTCGTTGCGTCCCATCGCAGAAGAGGGATCCCTGCTCACGAGGCCCCCGATGACGTGGCTTTCATACTGCCAGGCCAGGGAGGAGAGGAATTTCTCGGTCTCGCTCTTCTGTCCCTCCGCCACCTTGGAGACGTCCATGCTGAAGCCGGTGGAAAACATCTCAGGGAGCACGATGAGCGACCCCGGGGAAACCGCTGACTTGGTGAGGAGCCGCCTGACCGTGTCGAAATTGGCCTCCCGGTTCTCCCAGGCGATGTCATACTGAAGGGCGACAATGTTCATCTCAGCAATCCTGTTCCCTGGCCTGCATTCCTACTTGAACTCCCTGATCCGGATCCACCGGTATTCCAACCGCTCCATCAGCGGAGACTCCACCCGCGGAATGCTCATTCACCTGGAGGAAGACCGTTCAGCGTGAAATTATGGTAGAGGGAAGCCTCCTCGTTTTCCACCTTGGTAACAAACTCAGGCAGAAGGGCCTTCACCTCATCCAACTTGCCCTCGTGGATCTTGAAATAGGAATGGATACTGACGACGCTGCTGTGATCGGCCATATCGCAAGGATTGGAGGATCAAACCCGGGAGGCAAGGGGGAAACAGGCCCTGCGGTCATCCCCAAAAACGAGAACCGCGCTCCAGGAAAGAGCGCGGTCCACGAAGGATTTGTCTGTTGACCGCTGTCTAGGCGACCATGTCTTTCAGGTTCTTGAGCGGGCGCACCTTGACGACCCTGCGGGCCGGCTTGGCCTTCACTTCCATCATTTCACCCGGCTTGAACGGATTCGGACGGGTGGCCGCCTCCGTAGCTGGCTTATCTTGCACAACGATTTTGCAGAGGCCGGGGATGGTAAACTGTCCCGGTCCGCCCCTGCTCACTCCCTTGTTGATCTCACCACTCAGCGCATCAAGCACCGAGGCAACTTGCTTGCGGTTGAAGCCGGTGGCTTCTGCGATATTATTGAGGATCTCCGTCTTGGTTGCTGCTTTCTGGGACATGAATTTTGGTTCTATTATTGATTGAGTTCGAATGAAGCTTCGTGAGAAACCCATGAATTTCCGAGGTTTCCGTCAAGCATTTCACCTCGGCCTCCGTGAATAATATTTTATGCCAGCTCCCTCCGGCATGAACTTTTGGAACGATGCTCCCCCCGGAAGAGAGCGATGTGAGGAAATGTGAATAAATGCCCGGGGTCTCTGAAGTATCCAGAAATGGTGCTGGCTTGGACGTTCTTCGCCATCGACTACGATGCTCGATACCCGGTCGTAACGGGCCCCCTCTAACAGATCATCACGCCGCACAACGGCTCAACATGGGGCCTCCCGGTCACACCTCTCCCGGATACTGCAGCTCTTGGAACCTCGTTCCGGGCGAACCCCGGGGTTGCTCCACCCGTCAGCCTCCGACCCAGGGCGCAACCGTTCGCAGCCCCCGACCAGAACAAACCAGACCAATCCCCAATCCGGCGGACCACTGGGATAATTTAAAAAAACAGTTCCCGCTCCCGCCGGACTGGCCACAAAAAAATGTTCCGGCGCGCTGCATTTCTGCCGCCGGAATGCCATTCCTAAAGCCGTTTTTGCAGTTTTCTCTTCCTTCTGAGGCCTCCTTGGACCGCAGAACAGGCCCCTCAAAACGTGACTCCCAGTGCGCTCACGATCTGGAAGTCATGCCGCTCCCGGCCGGAGGCCGGGGTGCTATCGTAGGTGTTACGCCCGATTACCTGCAGACTGAACTTGTCGGAAAGAGCGTGATCGATTCCCACCTCGGAAGTAAGGAGATAGCTCTTCCCGTCAGCCGTTTCGCCCAACCAGGACAGTTCGGCAAAGAGGCGGGTCCTCGCCGCCAGCTTGTGTTCACCCTTCACCCCGGCATAGGCGCCCGAAAACATGTTCTCGTTCCCGCCCTGCTGCTCGGTCACGAAAGAGGGCCCTCCTTCCACGGTGAGCTTGCTGCGCTCAGTCTCGAGCAAACGCCACCCGGCGTAGGGAGTGACGGCAATCCGCCACTCCACTTCGGCAGGCGCATCGTGATCAAAATCACCACGCAGTCCCACGAACCACTTGTTCCGCAAGTCGCCCTGGTAGTGGGCATCAGCAACCAGTGTTTCCGCGCTGATTGCCCCCTGCCGCTCACCATAGCTCCCAAAGAGTCCTGCCGCGAATTCGTCCCCCTCCCCCTCCCTCTTCAACTTGAGGCCGGTGTTGATGGAGCGCGCCTCGCTGTTGCCCCGGGAGTAACTTCCACCAAGGAGTGCAGTGATGATCCACCTGCCCTCTCCCAACTCCAACCCTTCGAGAGCGGACTCCAGGGAGCCCTCTTCCTGGTTCGCGGGAAGATGATTGTATCCAAATCCTGCAGTCACCAGCAGGTCTTCGTCACGGCTTCCCTGTGCCTCGCCATAGTAAACAGCCTTACCCGCCACCCGCAGCGACCACCTCCCGGCCAATTTCGATTCCACTCCGACTTCCGCGGTGAGGATGAAGTTACCGGGGTCTTCAGCCTCCAGCAAGGTGGTCAGGGACTGGAAAATTCGAGCCTCTTCCGTCACCTGAAAGCTCATGCGCTCATGCAGGCGGATCGAACTGTAGTCACGGGTCCCTGCATTACGATCCTCCCACGTGTAGCCGGGTCCCGCTTCCAGACGGAGCTTGAGACGCTCCTCATCGATCACGCGCCACCCCAGAAGCGGGGTGACGGCGAAGCGCCAGTCGATTCCGGCCAGGGGATCGTAGAGGAATTCGCTGGTGAGACCGGCGTAGATCCGCCTGCCGAACCTGCGATTGAGCTGAAGAGAGCCCTCAAAGCGCTCGTTGGAGCTCACCCCGTCGTCCTCTCCATACAGGGCCGAGGCAGTGGCTCGGGATTCCCAGGGGCCCCACGCCCGCGTGACATCCAGGCCCGCGGTGGCCCGGAGAGAGTCCGAGTTCCCCGTCGCCAGCGTCAGGCCCACGTTCCCGCTCCCCTGCCAACCGTCAGGATCTCTTTTTTCCGCTGCCAGAGGGGTGATCAGCAGGCCGCCAAGCCAAAGAATGCAGAACGCACGCATGCGGGCTGCTTACTGGCCCGGATGGCCGGCGTCAAGAGACAGCGCCGGCCCGGGTCCCCCTCGCAGGCCGACGGGCCCTGCAGGGAATCACCACCTGCCAGGAAGCGGCACAGTTTTTCGTCTTCGACTAGGAGATCGCCTCCGGTTTTCGCGGCAAGCCACCGGTAATTTCCGCCCGAAAGGGTCCCCGGTGAATCGACTTGGTGGAAACGGTCCGTCCGTGTTCGTATTGGCCCTGTGATTCTGAATCGCCACTTCGCTCTGACCGTCCTGTTCGCAACCTCTCTCCCCCTCCCCCTCTCCCTGGCAGAGGACAAACAGGAGGATGGCAAACCCAGGGCCGGGCACTCCCACCAGGGCGAAGCCTTCAACGAGGGGCCCAGGCATTCCGCTCTGCCCATCGAAGGAACCGGGAAAATCTCGTTCCCGGTCCAGTGCACCTGGCCGGAGGGGCAGCAATTCTTCGACCAGGGAATCGGGCAGCTGCACGGCTTCTGGTACTACGAGGCTGAGCGGACCTTCCGGCAGATCGCCTCGCACGATCCCAAGTGCGCGATGGCCTACTGGGGCATGGCCATGGCGAACTGGGAAAACGAGAAGCGTGCCCGGGCCTTCATCAAGAAGGCCGGCCAGCTGAAGGAACGCGCCTCCGAACACAATCGCCGTTACATCGATGCACAGGCCAACTACCTCGATGGTGAACCCAAGGACGTCAAGAAGCGCAAGCAGGAGCTCATCGACGATCTCGAGAGCATCATCCAGGACTATCCGGACGACATCGAGGCCCGCGCCTTTCTCTGCGTGCGCCTCTGGCAGTTTGGCCGCAGCGGACTCCCCATTCACAGTCACCAGGCGGTGGATGCCATGCTGCAGGATGTCTTCGCGATAAACCCGATGCACCCGGCGCACCATTACCGCATCCACCTGTGGGACAACAAGAAGGCCAGGGTCGCCCTGGATTCCGCCGCCAAGTGCGGCCACACCGCTCCCGGCATCGCTCACATCTGGCACATGCCCGGCCACATCTACTCCAAGCTCAGGCGCTGGGACGACTCCGCCTTCGCCCAGGAGGCCTCCGCCCGCATTGACCACAAGTACATGATCACACGCCGCGTGCTCCCCGACCAGATCCACAACTATGCCCACAACAACGAGTGGCTCTGCCGGAACTGGATGAACCTGGGACGGGCCCACGATGCCCTCGGAATGGCCCGGAGCCTTGTCGCCAATCCACGCCACCCCAGGCTCAACACCCTTAACACGGGCTGGCGCAGCACAAAGTATGGCCGCATCCGCATTTTCGAGGTCCTCAAACGCTTTGAACTGTGGGACGAGACGCTCCGTCTCGCCGACACACCCTATCTGGAACCAACCACCAGGCGCGAGGAACAGCTTAAACGCCTCCGCCTCCTCGGACACGCCCACTTCGGGAAGGGATCCCTGAGCGGGGTTCAGTCCGTCGATCAGGAAATGGCCGATCTGCTGGCCACCGCCAGTGCGGACAAGAAGAACGCCGAAAAAGAGGCCCGGGAGAAAGCGGAAAGGGAAAAGAAGAACGAAGAGGACACCCGTAAAATGATCACGGAGGCCGGAAAGAAGCCCGACGAATGGGTCAACAGTGTCAAGAAGGCCCGGCAGGCAATGAGTTGCTTCGTGGCCCTGCTTGGAAATAACCCCGAGGAAGCCAAAAAGCACCTCGGAGCGGTGCAGGGCGACAAGTACACCCTGGCCCGGCTCCACCTGCGGGCCGGGGACCAGAAAAAGGCCCTCAGTCTGAGCGAGGAGGCGGTCAAGAGCGGGGAGAAGCGGGTCCTTCCCCTCCTCGCCCGTATCGAAATCCTCCACGCTATCAACCGGAAGGACGAAGCCAGGGAGGCCTTTGATCTCCTCAAGCCGCTCTCAGCCCACCTTGATCCACAGGCCCCTCCGATCGCACGCGTGATGAAAATCGCGGAGGAGTTCAGCCTGGGCAACTGGCAGGCCAGCCCGGTGGTGCGCGACGATGTGGGCGAACGCCCCGTCCTCGATACTCTCGGCCCGGTGGCCTGGACGCCACCGGCAGCCCATGAATTTGCCCTCCCCAATGAGAAAGGCGAGACCATCTCGCGGAAGGACTATCAGGGACGGCCTCTGGTCCTCATCTTCTACCTTGGCTACGGCTGCCTGCACTGTGTCGAACAACTGGAAGAGTTCGCCCATAAGGCCGAACTCTTCGAGAAGGCCGGCTTCGAGGTTCTCGCCATCAGCACCGACAGCGAAGGGGACCTGCGCAAGGCAAAGGAGAAGTGGGAAAAGGAGGGCGGGAGTTTTCCGTTCCCTCTGGTGGCCGACCCGGCCATGCACGTCTTCCGTGAATGGAGCGCCTATGATGACTTCGAGAAGGAGCCGCTCCATGGAACTTTTGTCATTTCACCAGGCGGCCAGGTGCTCTGGCACGATATCAGCTCCGAGCCGTTCATGGATTGCGAGTTCGTGGTGAAGGAAGGCAAGCGTCTCCTGCAATTGCACGGGAGGGACCTGTAGGGGCGGAGCGGGCGAGAGACCCACGCCACGATTCACGATCACCCCTATTCGTGCGGGAATCTCTCAGGCAGGACCCTGATGAGCGTACTCACCTTGTAAGGAGCATCGACAGAGCGGAGCGGGGGAAAGGTCACCGTCACGTAGGAGGCGCTCCAGCCACTCTTAGGGGACCTGGGGGCGACCACTACGCTCCCCTCACCTTCCAGCGAAGTGGAGGACCACCTCGCCTTCCGAAAGTCGCGGATAGCCGAAGTTGCACTCCAGAGCTCTGCCGAGCCCTTTCCCTTCCAGCTCACCTTCAAGTTGCCGTCCACCAACTTGGTCTCGAGTTGCGGGAGCTGTTTGCCGTTCAGGGTGGAAAGCAGGAACGCATGCAGCGTCGGCAGCACGCCGAGACCCAACCCGTGACTGGCGTTGGGGAGATAATACAACGCCTTCGGTCCCTTCAGATCCGGAAAGTAGAGCTGGGCCGAATCCGCCGTCCAGTAGGGATCGTTGGTCCCCAGGAGCATGAGCTTGGGCTGCTTCAGTCTCTCGATGTATTCGAAGGGGTCGACCACCTTGCGCAACAGATTCCCCCGCGGAGTCTCCAGGCGCTTCATGATGTTGCGACTGGTGTAGGGTTCGATCTTTTCGCTGAATGCCCCATAGGACTTCCGCTGGTGCCGCATCTGGGCAGCCATGTTGAGGACATCGATAACGGAGGGAGCAAGACCGCAGACCCGCTTGTCAACCGCGGCTGTCAACCAGGTCGTCCAGCCGCGCTTGGACGCGCCCCCCACCACGAACTGCTCCAGTTGACAGGCTGCACCCGCGAGGGTTTTCAGCTTTCCCTTCCCGGCCAGGGCCTGCAGGGCATCCATGGCAGAAGTGGCGCTCTTCACCATGGGCAGAAGAAGCGGCCAGTCATCATCGCCACCCCGGAGATACTTGTCGAAGGTGTACGCGATGAGGTCATCCTCATAGAGATTGTCGTAGAGAGGCTGGCTGGGAACCTGCAGGAGGAGGGCCACTGGCGCACGCAGGCTGAGGGCTGTCGCTGCGATAATGCGCCCCGCTTCGGACTTGGGATCGGGAAGACCATCCCGGTTTCTCCCGCCCTCGATCAGAAGAACCCCCCGCTTGTGAGGATCGACCACCGGGGGAACAAAGACCGTGAGCCAGTGTTTCCACTCCTTGCCCCGCCACTCCTGGGAAGTGAGCCGGATAGCGGAAATGCGGACGCCCAGATCCGTAATTTCCTTACTGATCTCGTAATTAAAAGCTTCGTTCTCCTTCGCGATGTAATCTTCGAGAATGCCGGCGGAGGCCGGAAGCACGGAGAGGAGGGTGAAGAAGGTAAAGGCGGTCGATCGGATCATGGCGTAGGACACTGGGAATCACGAAGAGCAATGGCGAGGACGAATCACGGGACGTCCCCCTATTGAGCAAGCCCCCAGATTTCCTTCAAGGCCTGGTGCAGGGTGGGGTCGTGCTCCTTGAGTTCCGCGCGCACGAAGGGATAAAAGTCGTTGCGGTAAAAGTAGGCCTCCGTTCCTTCCGCGAAATATTCCTTGTGATTGGTGGCTCCATAGTGCTTCACGGTCCGACCGGTATACAGAAGAACCTTCTCGTAGGTTCCATCCTCCATGGCCTTCTCATAGGAATCGACGACGGGCTTGAAATCGAAACCGAGAACCTGGTCGTGGTAGGCGTGCGCGAGTTCATGGAGAACCACCGCGGGATGCTTGAGCAACTGGCCCCGCGAGAGAAGCGCCTCCGCCTGTGGAATGTGCACCTTCCTGGTCAGGCGGGGATCATGACCATTATTCCGCAACCATCCCTCGCTGGGATGATACTGCATCCCGCCAAGTGACGGGTGCCTGTGCTCGATCCAGATCTCACACTTCTTCAGTTTCTCCAGCACGTCACCCTGCACCAGGAGGGAGATGCGGTTGAGGTGATCACCCAGCATGCGCAGGCACTTCGCCCCGACAGGGGCGTGCCTGCCTTCAAGCAGGGCCGGGTCAATGTGCACGGTCCAGCCTTCCATGTTTCGCACCACCGGGTCGAAGCGCACTCCTTTTTCGATCACCCTGGCCTTCTTCGGCCTGCGGTCCGCCTGGGCAAACACCATCGCCCCAAGGGCCATGACAAGGAGAAGAGGAAGGGCGAGGACTTTCATGCTCATCCCCGCAACCTAACGCATGGCCCCAGCAGCGCAAGACCGGCGACCAGGAACTTCAGTTCCGCCTGGCTCCGGACTCCGCGGAAAGTTTCCCGAAGCGATCCCGCACAAGCTGAATCTCCTGCCGGGTGGTTTGGCGCTTGGAAGCCCGGCCGTGCTCGATGACCACCTTCACCCCGAGTGGGTCCATGGTGAGGCGGATGAGGCGGAAGACAGGTTCCCGGCGAAGCCGGAAGAAGCAGTGAAGCGGCACGTCCAGGTGACCCGCATTCCAGAGCAGGTGGGCCGGGGGGAAGTTCTCCATGTCGGCGAGGGCACCCAGCACCATGCGAATGAGACGTTCCCCGTGTCGCCGCTCGAGCCGGTTGGCAGCAAACCTGCTTAACTTTTCATCGAGGCAGGACAGGACCGGGTTCTCCCGCGCTTCCGCGATCTCCACCAGCAGGCGCTGCTGGTGGATGGTCATGGCCGCCTGCAGTTGTGCCCGCGTGATACCGCCGTTTTCAAAGAGCGCGATCAGGCGGTGAGGCGGGGGCAGGAGCAATCGCGGCACCCGCCCAGTTAAGACCGGATCCCGCGGGGTGCAATCCGCTTTTGTCGGCGACCAGGGACCGCTCCCCCCCGGCAGGTGAAACGAAGTCAGGAGGGATTCTCATCGGATCCCGTTCACCGGACTAACGCCGCCCGAGACCCAGTTCCTTCCGGCAGTAGGCAATGCTCTTTTCAATGTCTTCCCGCTGATCAACACGACCTGCTTCACGCGGCCTGCCCTTCCCGGCCAGGGCCAGGAACTTGTCGTATCCCTTCGGTTTCCCCTTCGGCCAGGCCTTCCAGAAATCATCGTTCCTGACCTTCAACTCGTGATTGAATCCCGAAATCGTTTCGATGTTCACCGCAACCTGGGGACAGAGTTCCGCAAACCGCCTGAAGAAGGTCTTCAGGTCGGTGTCCCCGGATCCCATCGCGGTCCACTGCACGGTCACGCCGTTCTCACTCTCCCAGACCGCGGAGTCACGCAGGCTGGTGGTGAGAACATACTTGCCGATGTTTTCCAGAGCCTGGACGGGATCTTCCATGGTCCAGACCGCATTGCCGGAATCAAAATTGGCTCCCACATACTCGGGACCGGCCTCCTCGATGAGGCCTTTCAATTCCAGGGTGTGCATGTCCCCGGCATGATTCTCCATCGCGATCTTGACCCCGGAGTCCAGGCAACGGGTGCGATTGCGCTTGAGCACTTTCACCGTGTCTGCAATGCGCGCTTCTATCCCGCCCTCGGTCTTCCGGTCATCCCGTGCACCCAGAATGACGCGGAAGGCGGGCGAACCCAGGGCCTTGGCCGCACGGATGCCGAGCTGGAGGTGTTCGTCGGCCGTCCCCCACGTATCGCGAAATTTTACCGAGGTAGGACAGATGCTCCAGCTCCCCAGCAGGATCTTCACCCCGGCATCCTCGCCTTGCCTGCGCAGGTCCTTGAGATAGGCATCGTCCATCTTTTCGAAGGGCCCGAAGTCCGTGATGAAGAGGGTGTCGCACTTGAGCTTGGCGGCATACCCGATGAGCTCGGGCACCTTCCACTTCATGGCGCGTACCGCGAAATTATCATAGCCGAGAGCCAGCTTCCTCCCGGTCTGGAGCTTATCCGCCCGAATCGTTCCGGAACCGAGGAGAGGGACGCTCATGGCCGCTCCCTGTAAGAAATTGCGCCGCTTCATGGGCTCATCCAACTCCGAAACCGGGTTCCGGATCAAGCATACAGGTTGGAACCACGCGAGGTGGGGCCGGCTTTGCGGCCTGCAGGAGCCCTCCCCCTCCCGGGCGAAGCCCGTAGCGGCCATATCCGCCGGACGATCCCCAGGTTCGGGACCCGGCACCACTTTGACGGTTGAAAGGCGGCGTCTGCTCGCGCATTACTCCTTTCGCTCATGCGATTGCCCGCTCTTCTACTTGGTCTGCTGGCCGTTGACCCGGCCCTGGCCCAACTCGACGAGTGGACGCCCGTCCCTGTCCCGCAGGCGGAGGGCTGGAAGGGCGAGAAAGGGTTCGGATGGTACCGTGCCTGCGTGAACATACCCGCAGGGTGGAAAGGTAGCCGCCTCCTTCTGATGGTGGATGCGATCAGCGATGTGGACGAAGGGTTCTTCAACGGAAACAAGATTGGCGCCAACGGATCCATGCCGCCCCTCTTCGGTGCTCCGTCGAGCAGCATCCGTCGGCCCTTCGTCATCGAACCGGACCAGGTCCGCTTTGGTGAAGCCAACCTCATTGCCTGGCGTCTCTTCAACAAGGGCGGCAGGGGCGGAATCCTCAAGGGACCCATTCACCTGACGCGCGTGGATGATGCCATTGATCTGAGCGGCAACTGGCTCTTCCGACGCGGCGACGTTCCGGCCTGGTCGCAGTGGGGCAGACACCCGGAAGCCGAGATGAAGTCGTTCATTGAACGCGCGGGCCCGGAGCACGCGGGGCATCGTGGCGTGATTCCTGCGGACAAGGGCTGGCGCAGGCGCATGCTGACGGCCGTGTCCAAACACTTCGAGGGCAACAGCAATCCCTATGCCCGTGCCGACGACAAGGGCGATCCCACTCCCCCGGACAAGGCCCTTGCCCAATTCAAGGTCGGCGCGGATCTGGTGGTCGAAACGGTCCTCAGCGAACCGCTGGTCCGGCAACCCCTCTATCTTGACTTCGACGAACGCGGGCGACTCTGGGTGGCTCAGTATATCCAGTATCCCAATCCCGCCGGTCTCGAGGTCCTCACCTGGGACAAGCACCTCCGCAAGGTCTTCGACCAGGTCCCGCCACCCCCTCCCTTCACGGAACCCCTGCACAGGAAGTTCATCGGACAGGACAAGATCACCATCCACGAGGACACGGACGGCGACGGCACCTTCGACGTGCACAAGACGTTCCTTGACGGGCTCAACATGGTCACCTCCCTGGCCCACGGCAAGGATGGCGTGTGGGTACTTCACCCGCCCTACCTTCTCTTCTATCCCGACGAGGACCGGAACGACATTCCCGACGGCAAGCCGGTGGTGCACCTCTCCGGGTTCAACCTCGAGGACACTCACTCCATTTCCAACAGTCTCAAATTCGGACCCGACGGCTGGCTCTACGGGTGTACCGGCAGCACGGTGACCGCCCGCGTCCGGGTCCATCTCGACGAGGACGCCCCGCGGCATGCCTTCCTCGGACAGAACATCTGGCGCTACCATCCTGCCCGTCATGTCTTCGAGCTTTTTGCCGAGGGCGGCTGGAACAACTTCGGCGTCAATTTCGACGACCAGGGGCGGCTCTACTCGGGAACCAACGGCACCCAGCAAGCCGTCCATTTCGTGCAGGGCGGCTACTATCAGAAAGGTTTCGGAAAACACGGACCCCACACCAACCCCTACACCTTCGGGCATTTCTTCGGTATGCCGATCGAGGGTGAGAAGACCCGCCTCGTGCACCAGTGGATTCGCTACAGCAGTGGTGCGATCCCGAGCCTGGAGGGACGGCTGGTCGGACCCAACTCGCTCGGCAACAAGGTCCACGCCCTGCGGATGGAACCACACGGCAGCACCTTCAGGACGGTGGAAGAGCAAACCCCGATGCAGACCGGGGACAAGTGGTTCCGTCCGGTGCACTGCGCCGTCGGACCGGACGGAGCCATTTACGTGGCTGATTTCTACGACGCCCGCATCACCCACGTCGATCCCCGTGACAACTGGGACCGCAGCAACGGGCGCATCCACCGCATCCGCGCCCGGGACGCCAAACCCGGCCCCATCAGGGACCTCGGTGAGTTGCCATCGGCGGATCTGGTGAAGGTGCTCTTCGAACGCAACCAATGGGCACGTCGCCACGCCCGACGCCTCCTTGTCCAACGCGGGGATGGTTCCGTCCGGCAGTTGCTCATGGACGCCTTCACCCGGAATCCGGAAAACCCGGAAGAACACGGTCAGCGGGTGTTGGAGGCCCTGTGGGTTATCCAGGGATTGGATCCGGCGAAGAGCGATCCCTCCGGCATGCCCGGGCTCCTTGCCATGGTTCTCCGTATTCCCGACCCGGACGTCCAACGATGGGTGGTTCGCGTGGCTGCTGACAACGGAGTCAACCTTGGCCCCGTCCTCCACCAGCTGGCCCGCAAGGCCGAACACCCGGAAGTGGTTTCCCAGCTCGCCTCCTCCGCCCAACGCCTGGGTGATCGTCATCTCATCGAGAACCTCGCAAGCCGCGGCGAATTTGCTGACGACCCATTCATTCCGCTGCAGCTCTGGTGGGCGATGGAAGCCCTGATCACCCACCATCCCGACCGCGCCAGAGAACTCCTGTCCTACGCCGGCTTCTGGGACGCGCCCCTCTTCGAAAAAGTTCTTCGCGAGCGCATCGGACGCCGCTACATGGCGGAACGGAGCCCGGAGAGCATCCGCATGTGCGCGTGGCTGCTGGAAAAGGCGGCCGGAACGAAGCACCTCGATGCCCTTATCCGTGGAATGGAACAGGCCCTGGAAGGAACCTCCCTCGACCCTGTCCCGGCTGAACTGGACGCCGCCGTGGCCAATATCTGGAACAACCATCGCGTCACCGACGATGTCATCCGTCTGTCCCTGCGGCTGAAAAGTCCGCAAGCCCTGGCCGCGGCCCGCCCCCTGCTCACTGATCGCAAGACCCCGGTCTCCCAACGCCTGGAGTTCATCAAGGCGCTGGGAGAAATCGGCGATGCCCCCTCAGAGCGGATTTTCCTCTCGCTCTTCCGCGACGAAAAGGTCGACACCCGTGTCCGCCTTGCAGCACTCACCGCATTGCGGCGCTATTCAGGCGGGGAGATCCCCGCCACCTTGCTCACTCTCTACCCCCGGCTCCAGGGTGATCTCCAGCAGGTGGCCCAGTCGCTCCTCGCCAGCCGGCCTGCCTGGGCTCAACGCCTCCTCACTGCCGTGGATGCGGGAATGCTCGACAAGGGAACAATTGGCCGCGACAGCGTGCTCCTGATGGCGACCTACGAGAACAAGCGCATCGGGCAGTTGATCACCAAACACTTCGGAGCCATTCGGCTGCCCGATGCCGCCAAGGCCAGGCGCATCACCGAAGTAAAGGCCCTCCTCTCCGCCAAGGACGCCAGGGGAGAAGCCGCGCGCGGGCGCGAACTCTTCGGCGCACACTGCGCGCTCTGTCACAAGTTTGGCGATCAGGGCCGCGACATCGGCCCAGACCTTACAGGATACGAAATGAAAAACCTCGACTACCTCGTTCCAGCCATCGTCGATCCCAACCTCGGCATCCGGGAAGGGTTCGAGCTGGCCACCCTCACTCTGCGTCCGGTGGGAGACGCCCCGCCCGCCGTGCTTACCGGATTCCTTGCCGATGCCAGTGAACGCACGGTGACTATCAAGGACCTGGCCGGGATCAGGACCGTGGTTGCCCGCAAGGACCTGGCCCATCAGAGCCGTGCTCCCGTGTCCGTCATGCCGGAAGGGCTTCTCGATGGGATGAGTGACCAGCAGGTCCGCGACCTTGCCGCTTATCTGCAATCAAGGAACTGAGCCCACCAGCTTTCCGTCTCATCCGGGCCCTGCCAGGTTGCCGGGGTGAAACGGTAGGAGGCCAGTCCATACAGTCTCGGTGGCCGCGGGAAACGGACCTTTACCTGATGCAGTGGCACGATCGTCAGATCACCGCGCCCATGATGAGACGGTAGCCCACAATCATGAGGAAGGCGTCCATCACCAGGTGGCTGATCCAGCACCCGAGGACGGTGCCCTGCCATTCATACATGAGCGTCCATATCAACCCCCCGAGACCTGTGAGGAAGGACAGAAAGAGCGCGAGGGGCAACGGAAAGAGGACGCTCATGAGAACGAGGTGATGGCCGGTGAAGGCAAGGGCGGCGATGAAGTGTCCGGGCCAGTGACCCACCATCTGGCGCAGGTGCCCGTAAACGAACCAGCGCCAGTAGTACTCCTCCATCGCAGAATGGAGCAGGGTGATGAAGGCCGCCAGCATGAGGAAGCGCCCCGGAGTAGCGAAACCAAGTCCCCTGGCCTTCTCAACGAGGTTGTCACTGTTGGCCTTCACGATCTCACCCACGGGTGTGCCGATCGCCATGAGCCAGCCGACAAGCGCAACACCCACCCCGGTCAGGAACCCGGTGAGGATGACCACCCTCCAGGATGGCCACTTGGCGACACGGTCCTCCCTTCGGATAAGCCCCCCGAGGCCGATCAGGCTGAAGAAGAAAAGAGGATAAACCAGGACCCAGATCTTGGTCGCAAACCAGGCGCTTCGTCCGCCGTTTCCATGGGGAATCCAGACCATGTAGACCAGAGCACAGAGCAGGGGCACCCCCAGCGCAGCCACCATCGATGGCCAGCTCATGCGCTGTCCTCTGTTCCTTTCTCTCACCACCCGGGCACGAATCAATCACCCAAGCCCTTCTCCTTCAACAGGGAAGCGCAGACAAATCCCCGCCCCGCCGAGGACCATCAAGCTCCCATAACCAGCTGGAACCCGATCACCATGAGCAGGACATCCACACAGAGGTGGCTGATCCAGGACCCTATCACCGTCCCCTGCTTCTCATACATCATGCTCCAGATAAAGCCTCCCGCCACCACACAACCCGTCAGGAAACCTGCGAGGGCGATGGGGAAAAACTGCAGAGTGACGATGAGGTGGTGTCCTCCGAAGGCCACCGCCGCCACGATATGGGCAGCCCAGCGGCTCATCTTGCGTTGCAGTTGACCGTAAGTAAACCAACGCCAATAGAACTCTTCCAGGGCCGAGTGAATCACAGAGATAAAGATGGCAAAGAGGATGAAGTGATCCTTGAGGCCCATCCCCTCCGCCTTGTCCGACACCCGGGCTGCCCCCTCGCGCACGATGTCTCCCAGGGGGGTCAGCATGAACACGAACCCCACTGCCGCAATGGCCAGTCCGGTCGTCAGGCCCGTGAGCAGTACAGTCCCCCAGCGTGGCCACCGGACGGTGGGATCGTGCCGCCGCCTCCGGATGATTCCGCCCAGGCCGATCTGCTTCAGGAAGAGAAAGGGATAAACCAGAGTGAAGAGCTTGGTCCCCGTGTAGATTGAGGTCCCAAGGCCCCCCTCCGGAAAGACGACAAAGTAGAGCAGGGTTCCCAGGGTCGGTACCACCAGAGGCGGCATGAGCAGAACCCAGCTCAATTCACGGTGCGATGCGCTCATACAGATTCAAGAATGCCTCATGCATCCAGTTTACGAGAGCAGATAAGTTCAATCCCAACATTGACCAGAATGATGGAGTGATCCCCAGGTTCCGGCTCCACCCTTGCGAACCATGCACTCAAGGCCTACAACCCACCTGCCATGCGCCTCCCGGCATCTCTCCTTCTTCTCTGGCCCCTTGCAGCCACGGCTGGTGAGAGCCCCGATTTTGGGAGTGAGATCCAGCCCATTCTGGCGGAAAATTGTTTCCCCTGTCATGGTCCGGACGACAAGGCGCGCAAATCAAAGCTGCGCCTGGACACCTTCGAAGGGGCCACCACAAGTGGCGAACTGGGCGAAGCCATCGTCCCCGGCAAGCCGGAGGAGAGCGAACTGGTCGTGCGAATCCTTTCCGAGGACGGGGACGAACGCATGCCGCCCCCCAAGTCAAAGCGCTCTCTCACCCCGGCCCAGCTGAAGAGGCTCAAGGACTGGATTGCGGCGGGGGCGGAGTATGAGGAGCACTGGGCCTGGCAAGAACCAGAGCGTCCCGCCATCCCGGTGGTCAAGGCCTCCTCTCTGGTTCGCAACCCCATCGACGCTTTTCTGCTGCGCCGACTCGAAGACGAAGGGCTCACCTATTCCCCGGCCACCGATCCCGCCCTCCTCCTGCGACGCCTCTCCCTTGACCTCATCGGACTGCCGCCAACCCCGGACGAGCTTCACGAGTTCAAAACCGCCCTTGGCAGCCCACAGGGCGCAGAACGGGCCTATCAGGCTGTCGTTGACCGCCTTCTCGCTTCTGCCCGTTTTGGTGAACGCTGGGCCCGTCCCTGGCTCGATCTGGCACGCTATGCGGATTCCAACGGCTTCCAGGCCGACCAGCTGCGCCCTTCGTGGAGCTTCCGTGACTGGGTCATCAGGGCTCTCAACGACAACATGCCCTTCGATCAGTTCACCATCGAGCAACTGGCCGGCGACCTCCTTCCCAACGCCACCCTTGAGCAGAAAACCGCCACCGGCTTTCACCGCACCGTCACCTGCAACGTGGAAGCAGGCGTGAACCCGGAAGGCAACCGGGTCAACCAGGTGATCGATCGCGTCAACACCACCGGCACCGTCTGGCTGGGAGTGACCATGGAGTGCGCCCAGTGCCACAACCACAAGTATGATCCCTTCACCATGAAGGACTACTATGCGCTCTTTGACTTTTTCAATCACACCCCACTGGAAGTCCAGTTGCCCAGCAACAAGACCGACGTCTCACACGATTTCATCGGCCCCTTCCTCGATCTTCCGCTCCCGGCAGACCAGGCGGACAGGGCCGCACTCCTCGACCGGGAGTTGGCCACCGCAGGCAAGGAGGCTGAAAATCTCCTTGCCCATCCCGCCAATGGGTTCGCGGCATGGGAAGGGAAGGCCCTTGAGGATACCGGGGTGCCCGGGGAGATCGCGAAGATCCTGCGCCTTCCAAGGGAAAAACGAAACGGGAAACAGAAGAACAAACTCAAGGCTCACTTCCGGACAACCACCCCGGAATTGAAACAGATCGACCAGAAGATCGCCCGCCTGAAGAAGGAGCGTGGCAACATCAGGTCGACCAGAACACTGGTCATGGTCGAGATGGAGAAACGCCGCAAGACCCACATTCTCACGCGCGGCAACTTTCTTGCCCCGGCCCAGCAGGTCCAGGCCGACGCACCTGCGGCTCTCCCCAAACTTGCAACGGCCGGCCGGCCGGCCACCCCACTGCCCGGCAAAGATGGAAAAGCTGCAACCGCACCAAACCGTCTTGCGCTCGCGAGATGGCTGGTGCGCCGCGACAACCCCCTCACCGCCCGGGTGACGGTCAACCGCTGGTGGGCGGAACTCTTCGGCAACGGGATCGTCGCCACTCTCGAGGACTTCGGCACCCAATCAGAGCCCCCCACCCACCCTGCCCTGCTGGATTGGCTCGCCGTTGAGTTCATGGAATCCGGCTGGGACATGAAACACGTTCTCAAGACCATCGTGCTCTCGCAGGCCTACCGGCAATCGTCCCGACTCACCCCCGCGCTCGCAGAAAAGGATCCCCGCAATCTTCTTCTGGCCCGTGCACCACGTTTCCGCATGGACGCTGAGCGCATTCGCGACAACGCCCTCGCCATCTCCGGACTGCTCTCCAGCAGGATGTATGGCGAACCGGTCATGCCCTACCAGCCTCCCGGCCTCTGGCGCCAGACCGGACGCAACGAACCAAAGTGGGTGGAGGCGAAGGACGAGGATCGCTGGCGGCGCGGCATCTACATCGTCTACCGCCGGGCCGCGCCTTATCCCAGCATGGTCAACTTCGACGCTCCCGATCGTGCCGCCTGTATGGTGGCACGCTCCCGCACAAATACCCCGAGCCAGGCTCTCACCCTGCTGAATGATCCCGCCTTCGTTGAAATGGCGCTCGCCCTGGCGGATCGCATCCTTGAAAAGGCCGGTTCACCTGAAACACGCATCCACCATGCCTTTCAGCTTGTTCTCGCCCGTAGCCCCAGTGACCGGGAACTGAAGATCGTGGACGACCTCCTCCGGGATCGCCTCAAGCACTTCCAGCAGAATCCCAGCGAAGTTGAAGCGCTTCTCTCCAATTCCAGTTTCGCCTATCGGCCCAGGAGCAGGAACCGCCCCGAATTGGCGGCCTGGTTCTATGTGGCCAATGCCTTTCTGAACCTCGATGAAACGATCACGAGGAATTAGACCCTCCCGTTATTGAGCAATGATCCCGACCCCGCTCCAGATCGCAACCCGCCGCCTCTTCCTGCAAAGGACGGGCTATGGCCTGGGATCTGCGGCCCTCTCATCACTGGTAAACGGGGAGTCTGCAGGGGCAACGGCCGGACTCCACCACGCTCCCCGCGCCAAGCGTGTCATCTATATTCACCTGGTCGGTTCGCCCTCCCACCTCGACCTCTTCGACTACAAGCCGGAGCTCCAGAAGCGAAACGGGCAACTGTGTCCGGATGAGTTCTTTGATACCACCAAACTGGCCTTCATCCGCGAGCAACCCAATCTCCTGGGGACTCCCAGAGAAGACCAATTCGCCTTCAGGAAGTGCGGCCAGTCGGGGATCGAGATGTCCAACCTCCTCCCCCACCTGCAGGAGGTGGCGGACGAACTCTGCCTGATCAAGACGCTGCACACCGACCAGTTCAATCATGCCCCCTCCCAGATGTTTCTGCTCACGGGATTCGAGCGCTTCGGCCGGCCCAGCATCGGCTCATGGGTGAGTTACGGCCTCGGCAGCGAAAACAAGAATCTTCCCGGGTTCGTTGTTCTCATCACCGGCCAGGTTCTGGGCGCAGGTAACAGCGCCTTCGGAAGTGGATTCCTGCCTACCATCCACCAGGGCATCCAGTTCCGCTCAAAGGGCGACCCGGTCCTCTATCTCTCCAACCCGAAGGGGGTCTCCGACAAGGAACGCAAGCTGGTGGTGGACACGGTGAACAACCTCAATCAGGCCGCTCTCGACGACGTGGGCGATCCTGAGATCGCCACCCGGATCAGCCAGTATGAGATGGCCTACCGCATGCAGACCAGTGTCCCGGAACTGATGGACATCGCGAACGAACCCCAACGCATCCATGAGATGTACGGCACCCAACCGGGAAAAACGTCCTTTGCCAACAACTGCCTGCTGGCGCGACGGCTGGTGGAACGCGGCGTGCGGTTCGTCCAGCTTTTCGACCAGGGCTGGGACCATCATGGCGCGGTTTTCGACAATCTCCCCAACAAGACCAGACAGGTTGACAAACCGATTGCAGCTCTTATCAGGGACCTGAGGGAACGCGACCTCCTCGACGACACCCTGGTGATCTGGAGCGCTGAGTTCGGACGCACACCCATGGCCCAGGGCACAACCGGAGACGGCACCAAGCGCTCCAAGGCCGGGCGCGATCACCACAAGGACGCCTATAGCGTATGGATGGCGGGCGGGGGCAGCAAGGCCGGCCATGTCCACGGAGCGACTGATGAACTTGGCTATACCATCGCACGTGATCCCGTTCACGTTCACGACTTCAATGCCACCATCCTCCACCTCCTCGGCATCGATCACGAGCGACTGACCTTCCGCTACCAGGGACGGCAGTTCCGCCTCACCGATGTGCATGGGAAGGTCGTAAAGGGTGCCCTCGCCTGAAGAGGCCAACCAGGTCCGTCCAATCCAGGACCCATGGACGCCTCCTCCTAGGCCTGTATCGCCTCTTCTATAAACGCCAGGATTTCCCTGCGACCATCTCCCTTCACCGCCGAGGTGGTGAAAATGTCCGGTGCGCCCTCACTCCATTCGGACATCGCCTCCGTGAAGAGGGCGATGTTCCTCTTGACCACGTTGGGCTTCACCTTGTCCACCTTGGTGAAGATCAGGGCGAAGGGGATGCTGCTGTCGACCAGCCAGCGGACTAATTCCTGATCGATCTTCTGGGGCGAGTGACGGGCGTCGATCAGGACGAAGGCGCAGCAGAGGTTCATGCGCTCGCGAAGGTAATCGGAGACGAGCTCGTGAAAGCGATCCCGATCGGCGCCCGAGGCCTTGGCGTAGCCGTAACCAGGAAGGTCCACGAGGCTCCACGCCTTGTTGATGGTGAAGAAGTTTATCTCGCGGGTACGGCCGGGCTGGCCCGAGACCCGGGCGAGCGCAGACTTTCTGGTGAGAAGATTGAGGAGCGACGACTTGCCGACGTTGGAGCGCCCGATGAAGGCGAACTCAGGGAGCTTTGACTCCGGACAGCCGTCGAGGCTGACAGCCCCAAGCTCGAATATGGCCGATTGGATTTTCACGGTCGTCGATAATTCTACATTATGGAGCAGGCTGTGCACCCGTCCCATTCCAACATTACACCCAGGCCGCTCGAAGCAACTCCTTCAGACGCTCTTTCTCCGTGGCCGAAGTCTTCGCCACGAATCCCCGGGCGTGCGCAAAATGCACGTCGTCCTCCTCGTCGATCCTGGTGAACTCCAGTCGCGGGTGATCGTTGTGACGGGAGAGCCCATGCCCGCTGCCCCGCCGGTCCGGATAGACCAGGCCTGCCACATTCTCCGATTCGCCGATCGAATCGAGATAGCGCCCAAGCCCCATCGAGGGCTCGGCCGGGAGGGGATCGGTCCGTGGCATGAACAGGACCTTGAAGGTTTCCGCGCCGTTGGCCTCCAGCTCCCAGAGCTCGCCATGCTCACCGATGTAGGTGAGCCGCTCGCGCAAGGTCTTCAGATATTCCAGGAGATCCTCTCCCACCCAGCGCATCATCTCGTAGAGCAAATCGCCGGGGTCGAGACGCCCGGCCTGTGCAAAGCGTCGCAACAGGGTCACGTCCATCGGCGAGTTGAGCTTGCTCATGATGTCGCGCTCGACGCCCAGCCACTTGGCAGTCCCGCCTGCCCCCCGGGTGTCGAACCACTCCGCGGGCTCGAGCCAGTCGCAGAACATTTTCGCATCTTCGTAGAGCCCGAGGTCCTGCAGCACGAGGGAGAGCGCACAGATCGGCTCGTGATCGCGCGGAAACTGGTGGTGATCAAAATTCCCCCGCCCGGGCTCATGTTCTCCGCCCACATCGACCACCAGCACCGCGGAGTTGTCGAGATCGCCCTGCTCCGGCTCGCGACGCTCGATCGGAGCACCGTGCCGCGCCACCAGCAAACTGCAGGCCAGGTAGTCGTCTTTGTGCGCGCCACCCGGATGCGTGAGAATCAGTTCTATGGACATGAGAGGCGGGACGGTAGGGAGTTGCGGACGGAGAGCAAGCCCTTGCGCCGGGCGGGGGTGGCGGCGCTGGAATTTATCGCGACAACCGCAAGCGAACCACCTGGTTTCCGGCGTAGATCTCACCGGTCCCGATCTCCCTCCCGGCGCCGATTGCCTCCAGCCCTTCTTCTCAGCTCCCCACCCTGCATTCGCTCCAGGGTCAGCAGGCGAAACTCCATTGCTTCCGCTCCGGGAATTTCAGTGGCGCGGAGAGTCAGTTCGCCCTTCCCCTTCTTAAGCACGATCTTCCCGATCGTCACGGCCTTGAAATCCTTCACATAGGACTCCATGCGTGGATGCAGGTCGTGCTCGTCCCCGAGCTCGGGAACGTCGTGCGCTTCGGCGATCTCGAACTTGAGGGTCGCGTCGTTGAAACTCAGCTCGCACTTCGCTCCCGCCTCCCTGGCAGCATGGTAGAGGACCACCTCGTAGATCCCGCTGGCGGCAACCTCGGCGCCGAAGGTGATCCTGTCCTCCGTGCTGGTCCAGTTGCGGAAGTAGGAACAATTGGGAAACCTGTTAGAACGCCTGATTCCTCCGTGCGACTTCGCATCGCGGGCGGGGAGCTGGGTCAGGGGCGAGTCGGGATGAGCGATCATGAAGGGACGCTTGTCCTGATAATAGCCCGGCATGTGCGCCTCGCGATGCGCCTTCACAACGGCGGCTAGCTTCCTGGCAACACCCGGATGCTCCCTGGTGACCACCTTCCGCTGCCCCGGATCGGCCACCAGATCGTAAAGCTTGCCGGTGTGATCGAGCCGGAAGCGCGGATTGCGCGCGCTGATCCTGTCCTTCCAATGATTGATGAGAATGCGCTCGGGCCACTCTTCTTCATTGCCAGCAAGGATCTGTTTCAGGCTGATCCCATTGAGGGGCTTGGCGGTTTTGGCGGGCACCCCGGCAAGATCACAAAGAGTGGGGAGCAAGTCGCGCACGCTGGCAAGGTGGGGAATCTCGGTCCCGGGCGCGATGACGCCCGGCCAGCGGAGGTAGAGCGGACTGCGCACCCCTCCTTCATCGGTCGATCCCTTGCGGCCCTTCATCCCGCCATTCCAACGCACACCATTCGGTCCGTTGTCATGAAACCACACCACGATGGTGTCATTCTCGATGCCCAGGGTCTCAAGCATGGCGAGTATGCGCCCGACGTTCCAATCGAGATTTTCGCACATCGCAAGCGCGCTCCGCTTGTGAGTCTCTACCTCACGCCCGGGCGCCTGCTGGTTGATCATCTCCAGGGGACGATCCACGAAACGCTGCCAGAACCGGTCCGGCACCTGCATGGGAGAGTGCGGGGTGTTGTAGGGGAGGTAGGCAAAGAAGGGCTTCTTCCCCTTCACCGCATCCGCCATGAACCTCATCGCCTTGTTGGTGAAGTCATCGATGCAGAATCCCTCCCCCTTCACGATGCGGCCGTTTTGCTCAAGCATGGGGTCGAAGTAGTTGCCCCAGTGGCCGCTGCAGAAGCCATAGAATTCCCCGAACCCGCGACCATTGGGATGGTAGGGATGCTGCATCCCGTTGTGCCATTTGCCGAACGCACCAGTGGCATAGCCGGCCGCCTTGAAAAGATCGGCCACCGTGGTTTCATCGAGATCCATCCGTTCGCCTCCCGCCGAAGTGGAATAGACTCCGGAATGGGCGTGATGCCGGCCGGTGAGAAACTCGGCCCGCGTCGGCGAACAGACCGGGCACACGTAGAAGCGGTCGAAACTGGCTCCATCGCGCTTGAGGGAATCGATATGCGGCGTGCGCAAGTCCGTGTTTCCAGAGCTGGAGAGATCCCCCCAGCCCTGGTCATCACTGAGAAACACCAGGACATTTGGCTGGTCCGCAACAGCGGGAACGGCCGCAATCCCCAGCAGCATGATGGAAAAGAGAGCGCGATTCATGAACGTGCGTCATCGTGGGACGAAGGTCCGGGGCACTGAAGCAAATTCCTCATCGTAATGAATGTAACAGGCGAAAGGGAACGATAACGATCCGCAAGCCTCAGGGCCCACATTCTATTGACCATCGCCGCCGGCTGACGTACACGCCCGTCCCTTCAGTCCCCGCCGGTCATGTCCGCTCCCACGATCATCTATACCGAAACCGACGAAGCGCCCGCTCTCGCAACCCGTTCCCTGCTTCCCATCATCCAGCGGTTCACCAGGTCATCGGGAATCCGGGTGGAGACCCGTGACATCTCACTGGCCGGCCGCATCCTCGCCAACTTTCCCGATCTCCTTACCAGGGAGCAACAGGTTGGGGATGCCCTGACGGAGCTCGGAACCCTCGCCAGAACCCCAGAGGCCAACATCATCAAGCTCCCCAACATCAGTGCCTCCGTCCCCCAGCTCAAGGCTGCCATCGGAGAACTGCGCGACCAGGGCTACCAGCTTCCCGACTACCCCGAAGACCCCACGAGTGCCGAGGAGCACGAGATCAAGACACGCTACGACAGGGTCAAGGGCAGCGCGGTGAACCCGGTCCTGCGGGAGGGCAACTCCGATCGGAGAGCCCCCAAGGCAGTAAAGGAGTATGCCCGCAGCAACCCGCACTCCATGGGCGAGTGGTCGAAGGACTCGAAGACGAATGTCGCCACCATGGGCGCGAGCGATTTCCGCTACAAGGAGAAGTCCTTCACGACCGGGGCGGACACCACCTTCCAGATCGAGTTCGTCGATCCGCACGGCAGCGCGGGTGTCCTGAAGACCGCCGCGCCACTCCTCGCCGGCGAAGTGGTCGACGCCACCGTGATGAGCAGGAAGGCCCTGGTGTCGTTTCTTGATCACCAGATCACCCGCGCCAGGGAAGAGGGCCTCCTCTTCTCCCTCCATATGAAGGCCACCATGATGAAGGTCTCCGACCCCGTCATCTTCGGTCACTGCGTCCGTGTCTACTTCCGCGACCTGATTGCCAGGCACGGTCCGCTCCTCGATGAACTCGGCGTCGATTTCAACAACGGCTTCGGTGATCTCCTCACCAAGATCGAGACCCTTCCGGAGGACAGGCGATCCGCAATCAAGACCGACATCCAGTCCTGCTACGAGAAGGGCCCCGCCCTCGCCATGGTGAACTCCGACAGGGGGATCACGAACCTGCACGTGCCGAGCGACGTCATCATCGATGCTTCCATGCCGGCCATGATCCGCGACTCGGGCAAGATGTGGAACGCGCAGGGAGAACGCCAGGACACCCTCGCCGTCATTCCCGACAGCTCCTACGCCGGTGTCTACCAGGCCACCATCGACTTCTGTCGCGAGCACGGCGCCTTCGACCCTGCCACCATGGGCACGGTGCCCAACGTGGGTCTCATGGCGCAGAAGGCCGAGGAGTACGGCTCTCACGACAAAACCTTCCAGGCGCCCGGCGACGGAACGATCCGCATCGTCGACGGCGAGGGCAACGTCCTTCTCGACCATCCCGTCGAGAAAGGCGACCTCTGGCGGGCCTGCCAGACGAAGGACGCTCCCATCCGTGACTGGGTGAAACTGGCGGTCACCCGTGCCCGCGCCACCGGCACTCCGGCCGTTTTCTGGCTCGACGAGAACCGGGCCCACGACGCGCAACTTATCGCCAAGGTGGAGACCTGCCTCTCCGGGCACGACACCGAGGGCCTTGACCTGCGCATCCTTGCCCCGGTGGAAGCCTGCCGTTTCACCCTGGAGCGACTCAAGGCGGGCCAGGACACCATCTCCGTCACCGGCAACGTCCTGCGCGACTACCTCACCGACCTCTTCCCCATCCTCGAAGTGGGCACCAGTGCCAAAATGCTCTCCATCGTTCCGCTCATGAACGGTGGCGGGCTCTTCGAGACCGGCGCGGGCGGATCCGCACCCAAGCATGTCCAGCAATTCGTGGAGGAAAACCATCTGCGCTGGGATTCCCTGGGAGAGTTCCTGGCTCTCGCCGTCTCCCTCGAACACCTTGCCGGGAGATTCGACTCCTCCAAGGCCCGCGTCCTGGGCGAGACCCTGGACGAGGCCAGCACCCAGTATCTCCTCAACAACAAGGCCCCCTCACGCAAGTGCGGGGAACTGGACAACCGCGGAACGCATTTCTACCTGGCCCTCTACTGGTCCCAGGCCCTTGCCGCGCAGGATGCAGACCCCGAACTCAAGGCCGAGTTTGCACCCCTCGCCGAGCAACTGGGTGCCGCCGAAGAGCACATCATGGCCGAACTGGACAGCGTGCAGGGGCAAGCGGTCGAATTGGGCGGCTACTACCAACCCGACGAGGCCAAGGCCAACGCCGCCATGCGACCCAGTGAGACGCTGAATGCCATCCTGACGAAATGAAGGAGCCTCTGGGAGCAACTTCCCGCTAGTCTCCCTTCCGAATTGGCCTATAGTTTTTTCCTGTGCCCCCATTTTCGTTCATACCCCCTTCCCCCCACCGATTTCTTCTCGGCCTTCTCTGCGGCGTGACCGCAGCCACCCTTCCCGGAGCCGAACCTGCCATCACCTCCGTGGGACACTCTCCGGGAGGCAAGATCGCCTTTGAGCTCAAATCCGAGTCTGGCAGGTATCATATCCTGCGGCGGGCCCGCACCCTGTCACAGGTGACCCGCGGCCGCCCCGTGGCCATGGTGAGGGGCAGCTCCAATCCCACCACCATCGCGGATTCTTCCCGCCCCAAGGACCAGGGATACTATCAGGTCACCCATCTCACTTCGGCAACCGCCCGGGACTCCGACCGCGACGGTTTCTCCGACTGGCTCGAGCTGGCCCGCCCGGGCTACTACAATCCCCTCAATCCGGCCCCCCCGGTCGAGCGGGCCCACGGCGCCATCATGGTGGTGAACCGGACCCACTTCGAGCAACTGTCGGCCCGGGACAACCGGCCGGGAGCGCAATCCGTGCGCGAAATCAAGTTTCTCGTCTACGATGTCCATACCAGCACCCCGGTCCTCTACTTTGCCAACAGCAACCGTTACCAGTACCACTTCGACTTCACCAACCAGGTCGTGAACCGCTACAACGACCTCGGGCTCTTCAACAACGAAACATACTTCAACAACACCCGCCGCAAGAACCTGGCCGGAAGCCTCATCGCACACGACAACTACGTGGACGACAAGGGACGAGAAGGGCTCTACACCGTCGAGTTCTGGCCCACCGATCCGGTTGCCTTCAGGTTCGTGGAAAAGGGCTACGAGCTGATCGCGGCCGCCATGCCCTTCGTGGACGGCAATATCGCCTACCACCCCGCCAGCGAAACACAGCGTCGCTGGCACAACGACGAGAAGGAGGACTACGACAACTCCTACATCAACGTGGTTCAGACTGAAGACCTCTACGCCAATGTGGTCTACACCGGACTCAACCCGGGCGAGGGCTATGGACGGCTCCGCGTGGTCAACGGCACCGAAACGCTCTCCGTGCGCGATATCGTGATCTTCCGCAACATCCCGAACGATCTCACTCACGTGGCGGGCATCATTACCGAGATTCCGCAGACACCCCTCTCCCACATCAACCTCAAGGCCAAGCAGAACAACACCCCGAACGCCTTCATCAAGGATGCCTCCACCCACCCCGAGATCGAACCCTTCCTCAACCAGAACATCTACTACAAGGTCAACGCGGACGGCTTCGAAATCCGGGCCGCCACCGATGCGGAGGTGGACGCCTGGTTCGAAACCATCCGCCCCGAGAACCCCCAGATTCCGCAACGTGATCTCAGCATCACCGAAATCCGGCCCCTCTCGCAGGTCCAGTTCAACGATTCCGACGCCTTCGGTGCCAAGGCCGCCAACGTGGCCGAACTGCGCCGGATCCTGCCACGGAATGCCCCGAACGGCTTCGCCATCCCGTTTTACTTCTACGACGAGTTCATGAAGTTCAACGGCCTCTACGACGAGGCCCGGGCCATGATGGACCAGCCGCTCTTCCAGAACTCGCCTCTCTTCCGGTCCGCCCTGCTCGAAAACTTCCGCGACAACATCGAGGACGCTCCGCTTCCGCCCTGGATGTCGGACGCCATTACCAGCCTGCAGGACAGCCTGACGGGCACGACCCTGCGGGCACGCTCCAGCACCAACAACGAGGATCTCGAGGGCTTCAACGGTGCCGGTCTCTACAGCTCCTTCACCCACGGCCTGGACGAGGGTCCTTTCGAGAAGACCGTCAAACAGGTCTGGGCCAGCCTGTGGAACTACCGCGCCTTCGAAGAACGCGACTTCTGGCGCATTGCCCACTTCTCTGCGGCGATGGGTGTGCTCGTCCATCCCAACTACGAGAATGAGCAGGCCAACGGTGTGGGCGTCACCACCAACATCTTCGATCCCCGCTGGGACGGACACTACGTCAATGTGCAGGTCGGCGAAAACCTGGTCACCAATCCGGAGGCGGGATCCATCCCGGAAGAATACCTCATCGCACGCCTGGCGGGATCTGCCGACGAGATTCAGTACATCCGCTTTTCAAACCAGCTGCCGGAGGGAGAGACCGTCCTGACCCGCAGTCAGGCCCTCGATCTCAAGGCCAAGATGAACCTGGTCCACAGCCACTTCCGCTCCAAGTACAACCCGGGGAACACGGCCACCTGGGCCATGGAGGTCGAATTCAAGATCACCGAAACCGGCAGCCTCCTCATCAAGCAGGCACGGCCGTGGGTGTATTGAACGCCGGATCCCCCGCATTGGCCCCCGGCACCGCAGCCTTCCGGATTCCGGGAAACCGCAGCCTTGTTGTTAGCGGGAGACAAAGCGATGGACCCCGGGTAGCATCCCGAAAGTTCTCCCGTTCACCAAAGCTGCAGCCCATGCGAATCGTCGGTCTTTTTTTCTTTCTGGTTCTGCCCATGCCAGGCCAGACCACCGGGGCACCGGATTCCTCGATCCTCCGTTCTGAGATCCTCGAAAGAATGGACCACGCGGTCTTGAGCTCGATCAAGAGCAAGCGTCTTCCCGGTGGCGTGCTGTGGCTGGAACGCCAGGAAGAAGTTTACCGGAAAGCCTACGGAAAGCGGGCCACTGTCCCGGCAAGCGAGGCCATGACCGTCGACACGATCTTCGACGCCGCTTCGCTCACCAAGGTGATCGCCACCACACCCTGCATCCTGAAGCTCATTGAAGAAAACAGGCTGAGCCTGGAAGACAAGGCCAGCAGGTTTCTTCCCGAACTCACCGGGGACCCCAACAAGGCCACCGTCACCATTCGCCACCTTGTCACTCACACCAGCGGTCTCCTCCCGGGCATTCGCCGTGGTTATGACTGGCAGGGCCATGCCGCCGGAATCGCCCTGGCCACCAGCGAAGCGTCATTCGGTCATGCCGGCTGTGATTACCGCTACAGCGACATCAATTTCATCCTTCTTGGGGAAATCGTACAACGGATCACCATGCAGCCCCTCTCGCTCTATGCGCAGAAATCCGTGTTCGGCCCTCTCGGGATGACCGACACGGGCTTCCGGCCAGCGGACGAAAAACTCGTGCGAATCGCGCCCACCACCCGCATGGAAGACGGAAGCGTGCTCCGTGGCGTAGTGCACGATCCCACCGCCCGGGCGATGGGAGGCGAGGCGGGACACGCCGGACTCTTCACGACCGCCCACGATCTCGCACGCTACACCCGCATGATTCTCAACCGCGGTGAACTGGATGGTGTCCGTGTCCTCAAACCAGAGACGGTGAAGCTCATGCACACGGTGCAATCGCCAAGGTTCATCACCGCACGGCGTGGACTCGGATTCGACATCGACTCGCCCTATGCCGGTCCCCGGGGGAAAATCTTTCCGCGCGGTTCCTTCGGTCACTCCGGGTGGACCGGCACCTCGCTCTGGATCGACCCCTTCAGCAGGACCTCCATCATCTTCCTGAGCAACCGCAATCACCCTTCCGGGGGCAACGTCCTGAGCCTCCGCTATCGCCTTGGAACCCTGGCTGCCGAGGCAACCGGGTTCGATTTCAAGAACGTCACCGGGGCGTTGCCCGATCTCAGTGAAAAGGAGCGAACAGAAGCCCGATCCAGGGTTCAACGCCCCACCGGCAACGTCCTCAACGGCATCGATGTCCTCGTGGCCGGAGAGTTCGGGACGCTCAAGGACCTGCGAGTGGGCCTCATCACCAACCCGAGCGGACTGAGCCGCGATGGCAGAACCACCATCGACCTCCTGCATGCGGCCAGGGAGGTGAACCTGGTATCTCTCTTCGGGCCCGAACACGGCATCCGCGGCAGCCGGGACGGGAAGGTGGAAGACGGAGTGGACGACAAGACCGGCCTGCCGGTGCGCAGCCTCTATGCCGGGAAGGACCGGCGCAAACCCATGAAAGAGCACCTCGCCGAGATCGATGCCCTCGTCTTCGACATGCAGGACATCGGGTGCCGGTTCTACACCTATATCTCCACCATGGGCCTCGCCATGGAGGCCGCGGAAGAAGCCGGGATCAAGTTTATCGTGCTCGACCGCATCAATCCCATCGGCGGATCAAAGGTAGCGGGACCTCTCCGCGACGGCGAAAGCAAGTTCGTGGCATTCCATGAGATCCCGGTGCAGCATGGCATGACGACGGGAGAGATTGCCCGACTCTACCAATGCGAGCGCTTCCCGCAACTCGATCTCACGGTGGTCCCCCTGCACCACTGGAAGCGCTCCATGCGCTTCGATGAGACCGGACTGCCGTGGGTCAAACCCTCGCCAAACATGCCCAATCTCACCGCTGCCACTCTCTACCCCGGTCTCGGCCTCCTTGAATTCACCAATCTCTCGATGGGCCGGGGAACCAGACTCCCCTTCGAAATCGCAGGTGCCCCCTATATCGTAGCAGAGGATCTTGCCAGACAGCTCACCTCCGCCAAACTCCCGGGCCTGCAGTTCATTCCAATACGCTTCACCCCGGAGACCAGCATGTTCAAAGACGAAGAGTGCGGCGGGGTGCGGATCCTCCTCAAGGACCCCGCCAAGTGTCCTTCCGTGGAACTGGGTCTTGCCCTGGCTCAGGCTCTTCGGCAACTCTACCCTGCCGAATGGAAGACCGAAAAGCTCAACACCCTTCTCTGCCACCCGGCCACTGAACAGGCCATCCTGACCCAGCTCCCTCATGCCTCCATCATCGCCGAGTGGCAGCAAGACCTGGATACCTTTGCAGACCGACGCAGAAAACATCTCCTTTATCCCTGATTATCCGACCACTCCACTTCATGAAATTATTCCTCAGCATGGGCTGCGCAGCCCTCTTCCTGATCCTTCCCTGCTCTCCCCTCCCGGCTGCTCCGGAGGGAACCGCTGGTCCCCTCATCGGCCACGTCACACCAACCTCCGCGAGCATCTGGTTCTTCGCCTCCCGGGATGCCAGGTGCGAGATCTTTGCCTCTCCCGATGTCGCCAAGGTGTTCAACACGCCGGTTAAGTTCACTCCCATCAACAAACCGGTCGGGAAGATGATGGGAGCCCTCCAGACTGCAACTCTCACCGATCTCAACCCCGACACCTTCTACCACTACGGAGTGAAAGTGGACGGGGAAACCGCCGGGAACCTGAAGGGCTCCTTCCGAACCCCACCCCGACCCGGCACACCCCACAAGTTTCGCATGGTTCTCACCTCCTGCATGAAATTCGGACAACCGCTGAGTTCCTGGAACCTCCTCCGTGCCGAGAAACCACACCTCCACCTCACGGTGGGCGACACCCACTACGCCGACACCACCGATCCCACCACACAGTGGAGCCACCACCTGCGCTATCGACGTGTTCCGGAGTTCGCCGCCGTCATCCGCAATATTCCCACCTACGCCATGTGGGACGACCACGATTACGGTCCCAACGATTCTGATAAAACGGCCAAGGGGAAGGAACAATCCCTGGCCGGCTGGAAACAGTTCTGGGGCAATCCCTCCGCCGGCACTGCGACCACGCCCGGCGCCTTCTTCAAGTTCAGCTGGGGGGAAGTGGACTTCTTTGTGGTCGACGGCCGCTACCATCGCAGTCCGGACAGGACTCCCGACGACGCCAACAAACGCATGCTCGGCGACGCCCAGTTCAACTGGCTCCTCGAGGGGCTCAAGGCCTCCAGGGCAAAATTCAAGGTCATCGCCTCCGGCAGCACCCTCGATCACAGCAGGGGTGATGGCTGGAGGATCTATACCTTTTCCCGTCACCGCCTCTTCGATGCGGTCAAGACCAACAGGATCAACGGGGTCGTCTACATGTCGGGCGACATCCACAACTCCCTCGTCTGGGAACACCCCGAATCGAACCGGGTGGGCTACCCTCTGGTGGAGGTGATCTCCTCCGGGATTGCCAACAGTGGCAACCTCAGTTTTGCGGTCGTGGATTTCGATACTATCGGCAGCGAGCCCGCCATGCGCGTCCGCATCATCATGGGCAACAGGAAGACCGCCATCGACCGCACCTGGAAGCTCTCCGAAATCAGCCACAAGTAGGGGCCCTTTCCGCTGGCGCCCGGTCTCCTTTCCCTCTAGGAACCAAGGCTACCATGAAACACACGCCTGCCCTGTTCTCCCTTCTTCTCGGCTTCCTGCCGCTCACGGGAAATGCCGACATCGAACTTCCCAACATCTTCGGCAATCACATGGTGCTGCAACGCGGCGCTCCCCTTCAAATCTGGGGAACCGCAGATGCCGGGGAGAAGATCGCCCTCAAGTTCGGATCACGCACCTTCACGTCCACCACCGACGAGGACGGCTCCTGGGAGATCAGCCTGCCCTCCCTCAAGTCCGACGGAGGCAAGTCCCACAGGATCACCATCAAGGGCAGGAACACCATCGTCCTTGAAAACATCCTCATTGGCGATGTCTGGATTGGATCCGGGCAGTCCAACATGGAGTGGAACATGAACGGGAGCGAGCGCAAGGATGAGTTCGTCAAGGACGCCAACCACCCGGGCATCCGCCTCTTCCACATCCCCAAGAAACAGTTCGACGCACCGCAGGCCGACGTAGAGGCCAAGTGGAAGCCCTGCACCTCTGGCAACATCCCGAACTTCTCCGCCGTCCTCTACCATTTCGGCAAGACGATCCACGCCGACCAGAACGTCCCCATCGGGCTGGTCAACAGCTCATGGGGGGGGTCTCCCATTGAACCCTGGACCGTCACCGACAAGGGTTCCGGAAAGATGTACAACGGGATGATCGCGCCGATCGTCAAGTTCCCGGTCACCGGCACGATCTGGTATCAGGGTGAAACCAACTGCATCCAGAAAAACGGTCTCGCCTACACCGGCAAGATGAAGGATCTCATCGAGGGATGGCGCCGCGTCTTCAACAACGAAAACATGCCCTTCTACTTCGTGCAGATTGCTCCCTGGAACGGAGGGCCCTACGCTCCGGGCCAGCTGCCCGCCCTCTGGGAAGCCCAGTGCGCCACCCTCAAGCTCCCCCACACCGGCATGGCCGTGACCACTGACATTGTCCACAACATCGGGGACATTCACCCCCGCAACAAACATGACGTGGGAGACCGCCTCGCCCGCTGGGCCCTGGCCAGGCACTACCAGAAAAAGGGAGTGGTCTACTCCGGACCGCTCTACAAGGCCATGAAGGTGGAAGGCGGCAGGATCCGCCTCGCCTTCGCTCATTCTGACGGCCTCAAGTCACGCGACGGACAGGATCTCAATGAATTCAAGATCGCGGGATCGGATGGGCAATTCGTGGACGCCAAGGCCAAGATCGAAGGAAAATTCGTGCTGGTAAGTGCGGAGAGCATCAAGAGTCCCACCCAGGTGCGCTTCGGCTGGCACAAGGTGGCCAATCCCAACCTGGTCAACAGGGCCGGCCTTCCGGCCTCTCCCTTCCAGACCGAGAAATGGACCGGAGGAACCGGAGAGTAAGAACGCTGCTCAACAGGTAGCCGCGGGTCTCCGGCCGGCGACAGGCCCTCCACCCCCACAAGAATGAAAACTGCCAGAGCCCTCTGCTCCGTCCTGCTTGGTTCCCAGTTGGCAGGTGCTGAGATCAAGCCCGTCAAGCATCTCATCGACACCCACATCCACCTCTACGACACCACGAGGGAAAAGAAGGTCGGCTGGCCTCCCGCTGACGACAAGGTGCTCTACAAGCCTCATCTTCCCCCGGAATACAACAAGCTGGCCCGGGCTGCCGGTGTCACCGGGGTGGTCATTGTGGAAGCCAGCGATCGCCTGGAGGACAACAAATGGGTTCTCGACCTGGTCCAGGGTGACCAGTTCTACATCGGTCTTGTCGGGAATGTGGATCTCTATCGGGAAGACTTTGACCAGCACGTTGCCCGGTTGAAAAAGGACCAGCGATTTGTCGGGGTGCGGGCCCGTGGCTCCAGGGCCATCGACTTCACCCACGACCTTGTCCTCTCCAATCTCAACATGCTGGCTCAGCGCGAGCTCACCATGGATTACCTCACCAACGGAGGGGGGATCCCGGGAATCAGAATCGCTGACAAACTGGCGCACAGTATTCCCAATCTGACCATCGTGATCGACCACTGCCTCGGATACGACTTCGACGGCAGACAGCCCAGTGACGAATGGGTCGCGGCCGTCAGGAGCCTGGCCGCCAACAAGAACGTCTACTGCAAGATCTCAGGCCTCTACCAACGCTGTGCGACTCAGCCTGCGGTGAAGGATCCCACCCACTACCGGGCGGTCCTTGAGGTGCTCTGGAAGAACTTTGGCAGGGACCGCCTGGTCTACGGATCCAACTGGCCCTGCACCAAGCACAGCGGATCCTATGCCAGCTTCCTCAGGCTGGTTGACACCTGGATCTCCGGAAAGGGCCAGGAGGCCCGTGAAAACTACTATTGGAAAAACGCTGCAACAGCCTACCGACTCCCACTCAATTGAGTTCCTTGTCTCATGAAAACCATCCTCGCTCTCTGCTTCGCCCTCTTCGCACTCTCCTCAGCCTCTGCTGAAGTCCGCCGCTATCTCTACTGCTCCACCCCGGATGGCGCCCAGCGCGAGGGCAAGTCCGGGGCCGGCATTCTCGTTTTCGACATCGACCACGGCCACAAGTTCGTTCGCCGTATCGAGATTCCGGACATGAAGGAGGGAGTGCGCGGATTCACCGGATGCACCGCCACCAAGCGGCTCTACTTCGGCACCACCAACCGCCGGATGGGCTGCTTTGACATCGAGAGCGGGAAGGTCATATGGAACCGAACCTATGACCGGGGCTGCGACCGCAGCTGCATCACGCCCGACGGCAAGACCATCTACGCTCCCACCGGGTGGTGGTACCGCGGGGACGACAGCGGCTTCCTTGTCATCGATCCCAAAACCGGAGACCCCCTCAAGACCATCAAGGTGGGCAGTGCCGCCCACAACAGCATCGCCAGCCTGAAGGGAAACTACATCTATCTCGGCACCACCACCAAACTCACTCAGCTCGACGCCAGAACCGGCAAGATTCTTCAGAGCATTGAACCAGTGGGTGAACGGGGCGTCTTCCCCTATACCGTAAAGCACGACAATTCACATGCCTACGTCTGCCTTGGAGGCCACATCGGGGTCGACGTGGTCGATCTCATGGCCGGCAAGGTGATCCACCGGGTCAAGGCCATCAACCCGGACACCCGGAAAGTGATCAAGCGTCGCACGCATGGAGCCGGCATGACACCCGACGAGACCCAGCTCTGGCTTTCCGATCAGGGCGGCAAGCGTCTCTACACCTTCGACATGACCGTCATGCCTCCCAAGCAATCCGGCCACCTTGACCTCAGCACGGGAGGTCACGGCTGGGTGTGCTTCTCGCTGGACGGGAAATACGGTTACTGCCACACCCCCGACGTCTTTGATGTGAAGACCCGCAAGGTGATCGCCACCCTGAAGGATCAGGATGGCAAACCGTTCGCCTCCTCCAAGTTCATCGAGGTGCATCTCGATGAAGGCAAGGTGGTCAGGATCAGCTGCGAGTTCGGCCTGGGGCGTGTGCCCGCAAAGTGATCGGGGAAAGCTGGCGGCGCATTCCAGGCGCCCCCGGGCTCAGGGGATGATCCGCAGCGTGAAGTAGGCCCGCATCGAATCCATCACCGGGGCCGATCCGAAGAGGTCCTTGGTGTCCGGGATCTCGATGTGATAGAGCCGATCCAGCCACTTCCTGTCACCGGAACCGAAGTCCTTCATCACGACCAGCACGCTCTTGCGGCCGGCATCGATGTGCACGCGTTCGATGGCATCTTCACGTTCTTCGTGGCGGGGCGAACCATAGCGGCCCGTGTTGGTGTAGAACCAGGACCTGACCTTGAGCTTGCCCACCAGTTGCTCTTCACTGACCGCCTGCCCCACCGGCTGGGTGAGTTTCAGAAGAAATCCGTTCTTGGCCGCCTTGGCATGGTGGATGGCCGCGGCCACCGTCTTTCCATCATAGACGATCCGCTGCAGGCTGGCCTGCTGGCCGCCCCAGGCGCCCCAGCCGCGTCCCGTCTGACCCACCAGCAGACTACCGTCCGGCAGGAAGACCGGACGCATCACTCCGGAGGCAAAGAACCGCCCGAAGGGAATGACGCATCCCTGATCGATCTCATTGACCCGCTCGGGGACCACCCGGAAGAGATTCGAAAGAGTCTGGTCACCAAGGAACATCTGTCCCTCGTAGGGCCCGAATCTGCCACCGGTGGTATCCCAGGCCGGGTTGCCGGGCGAATTGGCCACCATGCCATGAGGAAGCCAGACCGCTCCCTTGCGGATCTTGTCCTTCCACTTGTCGAACTTCAGCTCAGCGGAGTCCGGTTTCATCTTGCCAGGCAGGGTAAGGAGACCGGAGAGGTGGCCATAGAACTTGCCCTTCTCCAACGGCACCACCTTCGAGGATCCCACATACTCACCCTGGTTCTCGGCATACCAGATCCGGCCTGCGGGATCGACTCCCAGGCCGGCCGGGCTACGCAGGCCATTGGCGAAGGGCTCAAACTTGCCTTGTGGAGTGACCCGGCAGGCCCAGCCCCGGTAGCCGCCCATCGAACCCATGAAGGGCCCGCCCGCCCGCCAGGAGGTGCGCTCATTCCCGCCATGGGACAGGTTGAGGGAGAAATAGTAGTTCCCTTCCCTGTCCCGGACCGGTCCGTGGGCGTATTCGTGGTAGTTCCCGTGAAAACCGTAGTCGTCGCAGACCGTCTCAAAGCTGTCCCCCCGCCCGTCTCCGTTGCTGTCCTTCATGCGGGTCAGTTCCGGCTTCTGCATGACGACGAACTGATCGCCCTTGTCGTCCTCAATCCAGACCCCCAGACACTCGTAGGTGCCTTCCGCAAACTTCGTCCACTTGTCGTTGCGGATCCGCCAGATTCCGGCTGTCCGCGTGGCCACCACGATCGTCCCGTCCCTGGCCACCGCAATTCCGGTGGGCTCAAAGAGCTGGTCCCGGCCGTAGATGTCCTTGGGAGACTCCCAGTTTTCAAACGAATATCCGGGAGGCACCTCCATCATCTTCTTGCCGACCTTGTTCTTGTTGCGCACCACCGGTTGCTCACCCCAGTGCTCCTCCTTGGCGATGAAGGGGCGGGCCACCAAGGCTCTCTGCAGTCGCGCACTGAAGGTATAGCCCCGGGCAGGCCCCGCCGGAAGGGTCCACGTCCCGTTGGCCAGCTTGCCCCCCTTGACCGTGATATCGGTCAAGCCGGCCTCCGAGACCTGGAAGGTCTGGGCGTCCTTCAGGTTCGCTCGCAGACCGATCTCGAGACGTCCGTCCTCCGCAAAGCGCACGGCCTGCAGGAATTCGTTGCGGCCCACCCGGAACCGAAAGACCGGATCACCTGTCGAGGACTCCAGGCTGTGGCCATGGTAATTGGCATCCACCGAGGCGAGGAGTTCTGGAAAATCGCGATCTTCCCACAGCCACTTCTCGACATTCTTGTGATCCTTCACATCGGGCTCCTTGAATTCGAAGTCCACCGGCACTCCGCCCAGCACTGGCCGCAGGATTCCAAGACCCTCGACAAAGGTCTGGTTACCCTGACCCCGACGGGAGTTCGGTTGGCCGCGACCACGACGCTCTTCGTTGAGGTTGAGGAAGCCCCCACCCCAGACGTTTCGCACTGCGAGGGTGCGTGAATCAAAGGTGTAGTTCATCCCGTTGGGCAATCCCACGTGGACCGCCCGTCCGCTCGACTTGCTGATGGGTGCCCGAAACACCCGCGTGCGCCCGGCCACTGCCACTTCCCCTCCAACCTCAAGGAGGTTCTTGGACTGCGCCTTCCTGTCAATCTTCACCTTCACCATCCGGGGCCCTGACTGTCCCTCGTCGGCAAGGGTGCGCAGATAGTGGAAAATGTGTTCCACTGCCTGATCGGAAATGACCTCAGCGGTATACATCGGCATGGCCGCGGGATAAGCCGCCCCCTTCGTCTCCCCACTCTCCGCAATGGCCAGCACATCGGTGGACTTGCGCACCGAGTCCTGGTAATAGGACCTGTCCGCCTTCACCTTCTTCTTCCCCTCGGTTCCGGGAACACTCACCTCCCGCTCCCGGGGGTCATTGACGAAAAGACCATACAGACTCGGTCCGGTCCGAAGGGAGTCATCATTCTTGTCCACCACATGGCAGGTGATGCATCCGTAGGTGGCAAAGGCCTGCCTGCCCTCGGCCACGGCATCCACTTCCTCCTGTGCCGCAACTGGCAGAGCAATTAACGAGAGAATCCAGACGAGTTGACGTTTCATGGTCCAGAGGCGTTACGCCATTCCTCCCTAGACCGCAAGAAAAGAGCATCTGACGACCTCACCCCATCATATGCTGCTCCAGCACCGTCCGGTCCCTGCCTTTTCGAGACTTGCCTGACCTGGACCCTGCGCCAGAGTCTCCCCTGGCCCAGTTGCCGAAAGTTACCCCCGGGAATGCCCTCCATCGTTCGCACCCTTGCCGCAATCTTCGCCACAGCCCTCCCCCTCTGTGGACAGAGCGCACCCACAAGCATTCTGCGCTCCGATCAAAACACCATTCACGAGTTTGCAATCCTCAACGACCACCCCGGGCCGCGAGACTTCGTGCTCAAGGCGGTGGAGAACACCGGGGACAGCTGGGCGGTTATCTACCTCGCTGACGGCCTCGAAAACATTACCTCCGGGATCCTCTCTCCTGCAGGGGTTACCCTCAGCGTAGCTCCCGGAGCCGGTGGCCTCACGATCCAGGCGGCCTTCTTCGCAGCCGGCACTCCGGAGAACTCCATCCGGACCACCACTCTCACAGCCACCCCGGTTGATGGGAACAGCCTGCCTCAGAGCCGCTCCTTTCGCGTCCGCATGTTGTCCTTTCTCATCGTCAATGACGACCGGGATCTCGGCGATCCTGATCCTCTTGACGAATGGCTGGATACTGATCCGGCCACCCCGGGCGAACAGATCACCCTCCGCGCCGCTCTGGAACTGGCAAACCGGCGTGAGGGCTTCGACACGATCGGATTCAACGTGCCGGTCGGGGAAAACCCCCGCATCGTCCTGCAGTCACCTCTTCCTGAAGCAACCGGATCAATCCTGATCGACGGAACGACGCAGCCAGGCCCGGATTCCTTCGCCGTGGAGATCAGCGGGGAAAACCTTCCCGAGGGAAACAGTTCCGACGGACTGGTCCTCTCCGGAGGCGGTTCCACCCTGCGCGGACTGTCTTTCACCCGCTTCCGCTCTGCCGCCTTTGGCGAAATTCCCGGTCCTGCCGCCCCCAACCCCAGCGGCATCCTTCTCAAGGGCGGGGGAGGAAACCTGATCGAGGATTGCTCCCTTGGTCTCGCGCCTTCGGGAGAAACCGGGGCTGGCAATGAAGGCTACGGGATCCGGATCGAATGCCCCGGCAACGTTATTTCGAACTGCCACATCGCCGGTAACTGGGTGGGCGGGATCGGGGTCTTTGGCCCCGAGGCCACTGGTAACACGATATCAACCACGGTGGGCGGCTCGTTCCCCGGCACCCATTCCAGCAACCTGCTCGCTCCGGGAATTGCCTTCCAGGATCTCCTCCTCTCCCCCTCCCCGCGCACCTCGATGCCTTCCTTCGCTGCCCTCGACAGCAACCTCGCCAACAGCAGCATCCACTTCACCAGCCTGAACGAAGCAAGCCCCTGGGAATCCATCGCCGCCGGATTCCTGGGTGGGATCGTTCTCCACCAGGCCCCCGGCAACACCATTACGGAATGCAGGGTGCAGGGCAATGGGGCTGACGGCATCCGCGTCATCGGGGACGCCAGTGGCACTACCCTGAGTAACAACATCACGGGTGCCCGCCTGGCCCCCTTCTCCCTGCGTAATGCGGGTAATGGAATCGCCCTTGAGTGCGATCACGCCGTATTGGAGGGCAACGAGACGCACTGCAACCTGCGCTCCGGCGTCCTGGTGCGTGGCGTCGGGAACGAATTGAAGGGACTCCGCTCATCCGGAAATGGAGAGTGTGGAGTACATTGCGAAGGACGCCAGACCCTGATCGGCGGATCCCTCTTCGCCGACCGCGGACAGATCTACTCCAATCCCACCGGAATCCTCCTCACCTCACCTCCCGTGCCGGTTTCCTACATCCCGGGGTTGAACCGGGTGCACGGAAACCTGATCGGGGCCCAGGCTCCCTTCGGCCCGGAAGCTCCCGTTCCCCGCCCCAACCTGCGCGGCATCCACATCCTGGACAGCAGCGGTAACCGTGTCGGAGGCAGTCCGCAATCCGTCGAGGCAAACAACATCGTCCATAACCATCTGGAGGGTATCCTGGTGAGCAGCGGCGGAAACAACCGGCTCCACGGGAATTTCATCGCCGACAACGGACGCCTCGATATCGACCTCTCCACGGGGCCGGAAGGAGACGGGCGTGATCCTCCCGATCCGGATGACCTCGACGAGGGGGGCAATCACAAGATCAACCCCCCCGTTCTGCAGCGCGTCGTTCAGGACGGGAACACCGTTCAATTCGCGGGCCAGCTTCCCGGAGCATCCGCAGGCACCTACGGTCTTGAGATCGTCATCTCCATGCCCGCTACCACGGTGTATGGCTCCCAGTACTCGGAGATCATTCCTCTCAACCACACCTCCCCGGTCATCCCCTTCACCTTCGAGCTGCAAAGTGCGATTGATCTGCGTGGAGCCCACATCCGCGCCTCCATCACCGACACGTCTCTCAATACTTCGGAATACAGCGAGTGGACCCGTATCGAGGGGCCCACAGATACCGACGGTGATGGCATCAGCGACAGCGTGGAAGAGGGACTGGCTACGGGAGACGCAAACGAGGACGGGGTCCCCGACGCCCGACAGGGGCATGTCGCCTCCTTTCCGGTCCTCCTCTCGGGGTCACTCACCATCGCCACCCCGGAGGGGTTTACGCTGAGGAACGTCTCCGCTGAATCCCTCCTGGCCCTGCCTCCCCTGACCGGGCAGGAGTTCCCCCACGAGATCTGGCATTTCGAACTGGATGGACTCGCGAATGGAGGTTCTGTCACCATGGCCGTCCTGACCTCCAGCGAGCAACCGGGTGATGGCTTTCATGGCTTCGGCCCAACCCCGGACAATCCCGTTCCTCACTGGTATGACTTCTCCTATGACGGCACGACCGGCGCACAGATCGACGGCGATCGCGTGTTGCTGCACTTCGTTGATGGCGGACGAGGAGATCACGACCTCACCGTCAACGGGATCCTCACGAGCCGGGGTGGAAGCACAAATGCCCTCCCTCCCCTTCCCGACCCATCCTTCCGCGTCCTGCCCGACGGCAGCGTCACCATCTCCTGGCCCCTCCTGCCAGAAGCAGGCCAGTTTTTCCTGCAGGAATCTCCCAGACCGGACCAGTTCCCCTGGACCTTCAGTCCCGCTCCCGTCCTGGAAGCCGCGGGCTTCAATGTGGTGCGCGTCATCCCGGTCGGGGATCGCAGACTTTTCCGACTGGTGCGCCCCTGACCCGGGAGCCATGCTCCTGTTCCCCGTCCTGATATGACTGTCCCTTTCATCCGCCTCCTTTTGGGGCTGTTTGCCCTGACCGGGATTCTCCCCCTCCATGCCAACCCGCTCCTCGGAAAGTACCAGAAGCACTTTGCCGGCCGCTGGGTGGGTGGATCCCACGGCGATATCGTCTACAAGGTCCATGCCCCGAAGACAGTCGCCCGCACCGCCTCCCTCCCGGTCGTGATCTATCTCCACGGATCGGCCAAATGCGGGACCGACAACATCAAACAGACCAAGGTCGCGGTGCCCGCTTCCTTCGTGCGCAACTTCCCCCGGCGTCCCTGCATCCTCATCGCCCCGCAATGCGATCACGGCCGGGACTGGATGACCCGCGGAGGAGACTCCGTCCTCGCTCTTCTCCAGGACTTCCTCAAGGAGGTCAAGGTGGCCGATCCCAAGCGCGTCTACCTCACCGGGTTCTCCCTGGGTGGCTACGGTGTCTGGCATCTCATCGACAGGCGACCCGATCTCTTTGCCGCCGCCGTTCCCCTGGCCGGAGCCGCCAACATCAAGGATGTCTCCCACCTCCAGGGCGTCAATATCTGGATCTTTCACGGTCGCCGCGACAAGTCCGTCAAGATCCAGCGAGCCCGGGACATCTCGAATGCCCTGAAGGAAAAGGGCATCGTCCATAAGTACAGTGAACTCCCTGCCGGCCACCTCATCACCAGCAAGGTCTTCAACCAGTCCGAGATTCACGACTGGCTCTTCCAGCAGAAGAGGAAGTGAGTCCCGGATCTTCTCCCCAGCCGTCAGGAGGGCGGCGTGCGCCCGGCCCTTCCTTCAGCCCCACGGGCCTGCGGGGTTGGACGGCCCCACTATTGACTACTTCACCCCGTAGAGGTGCTTCCCCTCCCGGGCGGCCTGGTGGGCCCTGTGGGTGTCCTGCGGAGCCCCGGGATCTTCCTGCTCCTTCATCCAGCGATCCAATTCAGCACTCAGCTTCGCCTTGATGGCTGCAATGTCCGGATCCCCGGCCCGGTTGTTCATTTCATAACGGTCCCGGGCAGTATGATAAAGCTGCTCGGCGGGACGACGCATGTAGCGGCGAACCACCTTGTAGGTGTGGGGATTGTTCCAGGAATCCCGCACCCAGGTCGCCCAGTAGGGGTTGTTGAGCACTCCCGTTCCCTTCATCCCCATCAGGTGTTTCTCGATGTAAATCTCTTCCGGCAGCAGGTTCCGGATGTAGCGCCACTCCCCGTCCGTCACCGTCCGCACCGGATAGCGAGGGCCTTCCGGAATGTTGTTGTGAAGCCCGTAGGCATACTCGCGGTGCTTGTCTTCCTGCCCGAGCAGGACTCCCGCAAAACTTCTGCCGTCATAGGAGTGTCCGGAACCATCACCCCCGGCCAGGGCAAGCACCGTGGGTAGAATATCTGCGTATTGCACCATCGCATCCGTGCGCCGTCCTCCCTTGATCCTGTCAGGCCAGCGCGCCATGAGGGCGGTGTGCACCCCCGTGTCCCAGTTGGTCCACTTGCACCCGGGAAACTGCGAACCCTGTTCCGAAGTGAACAGGACCAGAGTGTCCTTCGCCTTGCCGCTTTCTTCCAGCACCCTGAGGATTTCACCCACCTGGCCATCCATATAGGTGATCTCAGCCAGGTAGGCTGCAAAGTCCTGCCGGGTCCGTGCCGTGTCCGCGATATTGGGGGGCAACTTCAGCTTGGCCGGAGGATATTGAGAGGCATCACCCATCACCCACGGGATGTGCGGCTCCACCAGAGCTACCACCAGACAGAAGGGCTTCTTCCGGTCCCGCTCCATGAACTCAACCAGGCCCTCCAGTTGATGGGGGCGGGTGGGATTACGAACACAGTTCGTATCGAAACCCTTCACCTCCTCAAAAGGAAACGCCTTCTTCGGCTTCACGTGCACCTTCCCAGCCAGACCGACCCGATATCCGAGCGGGGCGAGATGCTGGGGCATGCTGGTGACCGAATCGCGACTGGCGGAATGGTTCCAGGCACAGCCATTGCGCATGGGATACTGCCCACTGAACAATTCCGCCCGGCATGGCTGGCACATCGCTTCCGCAAGATAGGCGCGGTTGAAGACCAGGCTCTTTTCCGCCAGCTTGTCAATATTCGGCGTTTTCGCGTTCTCTCCTCCATAGACCGGCAGGTCGTTGTAGGTGCAATCATCGGCCATGATGACAAGGATGTTGGGCGCCTCCCGGGCGTGCAGGCAGGAAGCCAGGACCAGGAGGAGAGGCAGCAAGCATTTCATGAGTGCCTTCTAACGCGTGAACGCCTCGCTCGAAAGTGGTTTATGGTCACACGCCGTACGATTCCAGACGGGGGAACAGTGCAAACTGCCATCGCCAGAGACCTTCTCCCCGCCGGATCGCTGACCGATCTGGCTCTCGCTCTCCTGAACAGCAATGAGGCTATCTACCTCGACTGAGCGCACAAGGGTCCGGATTACACCGAGCCGCCGCGTCCCCCTGCAGGAACGAGGATTGTCACTTATTGAAGCGAAAGCTCGTCAGGTCGTAGTCCTGCATGAGATAGCCCTTCACTTCGAGGCGTTGCTTGTCCGCCCGCTTGGCCAGCGTCTCCCCTCCAGCCTCGATGAAGTCGTGGTAGCTGATGATTTCAGCCCGGATGAATCCCTTCTGGATATCGGTGTGAATCGCCCCCCCGGCCTCCCAGGCAGTCGTTCCGGGCGGAATGGGCCAGGCCCGGTTTTCCGAGCCCCCCACCGTGAGGAAACAAATCCAGCCGCTTTCCCTGAAGACCCGGACCATGAGAGTGTCCGGTTCGCCCAGTTCGGCGGAGGTGGCTACCACGATCGGTTTATTGCTGCTGAATCCGTGGATCTCCAGGGCCTTCCGCTCGGCCTCGTCGAGATCCGCCTGGAAAACGGTTTTTTCGTCTTCGAGGCAGATCTTCAGCTTGAGCAGGGCCTCCCGTTCCTCCGTCGTGGGATCACGTCCCAACCGGGTCTCGATGAAATCCACGTCACGAAAAGTCAGTTCCAGGAAACCATCTTCACTGGTCACCACGCAATCAGAGTCGACCAGCCCTTCGTCACCCACTACTTCAACCTGGGCATAGGCCTTCTTCTTGGCTTCGACCAGCTTGTGCGTCTCATCGAGGCGCGGATCCTTGATGTTGTGTTTGCCGGGCGGAATCTCCGCGAGGCCAAAAGCGCATACTTTCACGCGAGGGTTGCTAGTTCCTGTCTCCGGAACGGTCAAGCGCATGACAACAAGTCTTCATCTCCGCGCTTGAATTACCGGGGGATGAGCCCAATTCTGGTGGGATGAAAACCTTGCCGCTTCTCGTTCTCGCCGTCGGGATGGCCGCCTCCCTCCCAATCTGCGCCCAGGGGCTCCGCAAGGGCCACGCCCATGACCAGGCAGCGGCCAGGAAGGAACTGGCCGAACTCCAGGCCGCCACCCCCGACCTCGCCAGCTGGGAGAAGCGCAAGGCCACCGTGAAGGCCGGCATCCTGGCCGGTGCCGGGCTCACCACCCTCCCGGAACGCACGCCCCTCAACCCGCGCTTCAACAAGAAACGCGTCTACAAAGGCTACCAGGCCGAGAACGTCGCGATTGAAAGCTCCCCCGGCTTCTACGTCACCGGCACCCTTTACCGTCCCACCGGATTCAAGGGAACGCTGGCCGGGATTCTCTGTCCGCACGGTCACGGAGGTCGCTTCCGGGAATCGCGCCAGATCCGCTGCGCGGTCCTCGCCAGGATGGGCGCCGCGGTCTTCCAGTATGACATGATGGGCTACGGCGATTCCAGGGAAGTTGGCTGGGACCATGGACGCACTCCCGAGATCCTGCGCCTGCAGACCTGGAACAGCATGCGGGCTCTCGACTTCCTTCTCACCCTGCCCGACATCGATTCCAAGCGTATCGGAATGACCGGATGTTCCGGAGGGGGCACCCAGACCTTCATCCTCTCCGCCCTCGACGAGCGCGTGGCGGTCACCATTCCGGTCTGCCAGGTTTCAGCCCACTTCTTCGGCGGCTGCAATTGCGAAAGCGGAATGCCCATTCACTGGAGCAGGACGCACAAGACCAACAATGTCGAGATCGCCGCCCTGGCCGCCCCCCGCCCGCAACTTCTCATTTCCAACGGCAGTGACTGGACCCTCAACACCCCCGCCGTCGAGTTCCCCTTCGTCCAGCACATCTACAAACTCCATGGCGCCCGGGACAAGGTCTCCAATGCCCATTTCCCCGACGAGAAACACGACTACGGACTCTCCAAGCGCATGGCCGCCTACCCCTTCCTTGCCGAACACCTCCAACTCGATCTGAAGGGTGTGACCGGCAAGGAGGGCAGGATCGACGAGTCCTTCGTGGTGGCCGAAACACAGGACCAGATGATGGTCTTCAACGGCAAGTATCCCGCCAACGCAGTCAAACCCAACACCCCGCTACCGTAAGACATCCCGTCACGCGTTCAGATTGCCTGCCCACTCCGGGCTTGAACCGCTCTCCCCGAGTTCCTTGACTCACGAATCATGAAACTTCGCCTCCTCTGCCCCTTCATCATCCTCGCCGGGTTCTCCCCCCTCTGTCTTGCCGAGTGGGAGTTCTTTGCCATGGACACCGGGACCCGTGACAGCCAGACCCGGTCCTACGACCAGCAGGCTGCTCTGGTGAAGGAACTGGGCTTCTCCGGTATCGGCTACACCGGGGCAAACAACATCCCCGGGATGCTGGCCGCCACCGGCAAGCACAAGATCAGGTTCGCCCCGCTCTACAATGGCATCGAAGTCCGCAGCAACGGCGTCACGAACAACGCGAACCTGGAAAAGGCCATCAGCCAGCTGAAAGGGCGCAAGGCCATCGTGTGGCTCTACGTCGGGGGGCGACGGCCCGCTGATCCTTCCACCACCGACGCGCCGGTGGTGGCAAAGTTGCAGGAGCTGGCGGACCTCGCCGAAAAATCGAGCGTTCGCCTCGCGCTCTACCCCCATGCCGGCGCCTATGCCGACCGCGTCCAGGACTGCGTCCGACTGGTCAAGGCCGCCGATCGCCGGAACCTGGGCGTCACCTTCAATCTCTGCCACTTTCTCAAGGTTGACGGCAGGGATCTCGACAAGCGCCTTGAGGAAGCCGCTCCGCACCTCTTCGTGGTCACCATCAACGGCGCCGACAAGGACGGCACGGGATGGAATACCCTCATCCAGCCACTCGATACCGGCACCTACGATGTCCTGCCGGTCCTCAGGAAACTGAAATCCCTGAAGTGGGATGGCCTGGTTGGCCTCCAGCACTACGGCATCCGCGGCAGTGCCCGCGACAATCTGGGTCGATCAATGAAGGGCTGGAAAACGTTGCTGGAGCGACTGGGGGCCGAATAACGGAGCGGAGGAGTCCGTCGTTCGTCATGGCCCTGCGGGCATGATGGTGCTTCCGGATGATCAACCGAGGCTTGACCCGACTACCAACCGGGCGAAACCTGCCGGAATGCAGTCCTCTGATTTTACCCGGCCCGGTAGCTCTCCCCGCAGTCCCCGCGAAACGCTGGGGGGCTATGTTATTGCCGCCCGCACCCTCGACAAGTGCCGGGCAGCCATTGCCGGCACCCTCGGGGAATACAAGTTCGACTGTCCCCTCGACAACTTCTTCTTCGATTTCACCGGTCTGACCGCGGAAGCCTTCCGGGAGTTCGTGTCCACCGGCGCTGAGGACGAGGCGGTAGCGACCTGGATCGAGGAACATGCCAGCAGGAGCGAACGCCACGAGATCATCCAGTGGAACAACGACATGCGTGGCAAGCGGATCTGCGAACTGCCCATCGAGCTCCAGGAATTTCTCGAAGGCTACATCCCGCAATTCATCCCCGGGAACCGGCCCGTCTACGTCTGGTTCGACGTCTACGATCTCGAGGAGGGCCGATCCTGAAACCGTGATGCAGGAGTCCACCCGTATCACGGACATCCCGCTTGCCGCAGGCGGATCTCATGACGACCCGGGACCCCGGCAGCTTGCATGGGCGGTGGCGCTTCGGTTGCTGCTCGCCCCCGGCTTCACCTCCATTCCGGTGTTCGCAGACGGGAATGAAGCCCCCCACTGGGCCTACCAACCGCCCCGGCAGGAGGCCTTGCCCGAAGGACGCCACCCCATCGACCACTACGTTCGCCTGCGCCTGCGGCAGGAAGGCCTGACCCCCTCTCCCCCCGCCCCCCGGCACACCCTCATCCGCCGACTCAGTTTTGACCTGCGTGGCCTGCCCCCCACTCCTGAAGAGGTCCGAGGCTTCCTCGCTGATGACTCTTCCGATGCCTGGACCACTCTGGTGGAACGCTTTCTGGCCTCGTCCCACTTCGGAGAACGCCTGGGGCAGAACTGGCTCGACCTGGCCCGCTATGCCGACACCTCGGGCTACGCTGCCGACCGTAGCCGCAACATGTGGGTCTATCGCGACTGGGTCATCCAGGCCATCAACAACAACAAGCGCTTCGACCAGTTCACCATCGAACAGATCGCGGGCGACCTCCTTCCCGATGGCGGACCTGCTGAAAAGGTCGCCACCGGCTTTCACCGCAACGCCATGCAGGCCAAGGGCAACAACCCGCGGAAGGAGGAATTCCGGGTCAAGACAGTGGTCGACCGCCTCAAGACCACGGGCCGGACATGGCTGGGTCTGACCCTGGAATGTGCCGAGTGCCACGACCACACACACGACCCCGTCAGCCAGAAGGAATACTACCAGCTCTTCGCCATCTTCAACAATGTGCCCCACCTTGGGAAAGGCTACGACACGCACGGTCCCCTGATGGACTTCGTCCCTCATGATGACAACGAGCGGCGCAGGGTGCTCGAAGACAGGATCACCGCCCTTCGAAAGGCCATGCCCAGGGCGAGCTCCCCCGACGATCCGACCCTGCTGGGGACCTGGGCGAAGGGCCATGTGGAGAAAGACCCGGAAAAGTTCGCCCCCACCGGCGATCTCACCATCACGGCCGTGATCAGGACGAGGGAGAAGGTGGCGGATATCGCCTCCAAGTACGACTGGAAGAGCAAGACCCGCAGCTTCGTCTTCGGGATTGGCGGGGAGGCTGACAAGAACAGTCGTCCCGGTCATCTCTTCGCCTGGATTTCCTCCACCAACGAACCATGGAATGGCGCTGTAATTCACAGCAGCATGCCCGTCAACGACGACAGGGAACATCATGTCGCCCTCGTCTTCCAGGCAGGAAAATCCATGAAGCTCTTCGTGGACGGGGTGGAGGACAAGGCCGCCACGATCACCGGAAATGTTCCCGATGGAATCTCGGTGAGCGCGCGGCCCCTCGCCATCGGGGCCGGCTACACGAACTCGAAAACTCCCAACGCTTTTCACTTCCAGGGCGAACTCCGCCAGGTCCGTCTCTACGCCAGGGCTCTCCCTGACCCGGGCCAGATCGGCACGCCGGGAGCCGAAATCCAGACGCTGCAGGGCGAACTCGCTTCCCTGCGTCGGAAACCCGTCAGGATCCATGTCATGGACGAACTCCCTGCCCCCCGGCAAACACACGTCCACATCCGGGGGAACTTCAAGGACAGGGGTGAACGGGTCCATCCTGCCGTACCGGCCGTCCTCCCCGCTCTCCCGCAGGGAGAGAAGGCCAATCGACTCGATTTCGCGAGGTGGCTCGTGCAGCCGAACCATCCCCTCACTTCCCGGGTGGCGGTCAACTACCTCTGGCAACACTTCTTCGGCACCGGCCTGGTGGCCACCCCGGCCGACTTTGGCACGATGGGTGAGCCTCCGTCCCATCCCGGGCTCCTTGACTGGCTGGCAGTGGAATTCGTGGAGCACAGGTGGAACCGCAAGGACCTCGTTCGCCTGATTGTGAATTCCGAGACTTATCGGCAGTCGTCGATCCAGAGCCCCCGGCATCGAAAGCGCGATCCCGGCAACCGATTGCTATCCCGGATGTCCCGGTCCCGGCACCCCGCCGAACAGATCCGCGACAACGCTCTGGCAGTGAGCGGGCTGCTCGTGCCCACCATCGGTGGCCCCCCGGTCTTCCCCACCCAGCCCAAGGGCCTCTACGAGGAAACCGGCCAGAACGAACCCGGCAATTCCAACTTCACCTGGCAGGATTCCACTGGCGATGGCCGCTACCGCAAGTCGATCTATACCTACTGGAAACGCATGCTGATCCACCCCTCGCTGGGCACCTTCGACGCCCCACCCCGGCAGGTCTGCGTGGCCAGACGCCCAGTCACCAACACTCCTCGCCAGGCCCTCGTCACCCTGAACGATCCCATTTTTCACGAATGCGCGCAGGCCTTCGCCCGGCGCATCACCGGGAAGCATCCCGGGGCCGAAGCACGTCTCGAATTCGCTTTCCAGCAGTGCCTGAGCCGCGCGCCCGACCATGAGGAGCAAGAGAGATTCCTCGGATTCACGGACCGCGGAGGAGATGAAGCCTGGGTTTCGGTCGCCACCGTCCTGCTCAACCTCGACGAAACCCTCACTCGCGAATAACCATGGACTCTCTCGGTCACCACATCACCCGGCGCCAGCTTCTCGGCCGGGCGCCCCTCGCCCTTGGGTCGGTGGCCCTGGGTTCGCTGTGCCGGGCGGAACAGGGAGTTCCCGACGGACTCCGTCATTTTGCTCCCCGGGCCCGACGGGTGATTTACCTCTTCATGTCGGGCGGACCCTCCCACGTGGACACCTTCGATCCCAAACCCGCTCTCTCCGAGCGCCACGGGCAGGAAATGCCTCCCGAACTCATCAGGAACCACGAGTTCGCCATGATCAAGGAGGCCCGTCCCAAGGTAAAAGGTTCTCCCTGGGACTTCCGGCCCCGGGGCCAGAGCGGGATCGAGGTCTCCGATCTCTTCCCGCACGTGGGCAGGGTCATCGATGAGATCGCGGTGATCCGGTCACTCCACACCGACACCTTCAATCACGATCCCGCGGTCATGTTCATGAACACGGGCAGCGTGCGTTTCGGGCGGCCCGCGATGGGGTCCTGGCTCTCCTACGGACTGGGGTCTGAGAACAGCGACCTCCCCTCCTTCATCGTGCTGGTCTCTGGACAGAACCGCCAACCGCTCCTCGACAGCTACTGGGGGGCGGGCTTCCTTCCCTCCCGGCACCAGGGAACGACCTTCCGCACTTCCGGGGAAGCCGTTCTCCATATCACGAACCCCCCGGGAGTAAGCCGCACCGAGCGCCGCCGGCAGCTCGACCTTCTCAGGTGGATGAACCAGCGCCGTCACACTGCGGTCAACGACCCCGAGATTTCCGCCCGGATCGCCCAGTACGAACTGGCTTACCGAATGCAGGTCGCCGTCCCGGAGCTCACTGACATTTCGAATGAGCCGGAATCCGTCCGTCGATTCTACGGTGCCGAACCCGGCAAGGCCTCCTTCGCCAACAACTGTCTCCTCGCCCGTAAACTGGCTGAGCACGGGGTGCGCTTCATCCAGCTCTACGACAAGGGCTGGGACTCCCACGGTTCCATCAGGAAGGAGCACACTGCACGCTGCCAGTCCGTCGACCGTGCCATTGCCGCCCTGCTCACGGACCTGCGCCAGCGTGGCCTGCTGGACGACACCCTCGTCATCTGGGGTGGCGAATTCGGCCGCACCCCCATGTCCCAGGGCAGGGGCGAAGGATCAGGACGCGACCATCACCCGCACGGCTTCACGATGTGGTTGGCAGGCGGGGGGATTCGGCCGGGCATCGTCCACGGAGCGACCGACGATTTCGGCTACTTCGCCCAGAAGGACAAGGTGCACGTCCACGACCTCCACGCCACGCTGCTGCACTGCCTCGGATTGCACCACGAGGATTTCACCTTCCCCCATCAGGGCCGTGACTTCCGGCTTACCGATGTGTTCGGCAAGGTCGTGCGAGCCCTGCTCCTGTAAGTCAACCCCTCCCAGATCCCTCGAGTTTGATTGCCCCCGCCTGTCCGCTCAAGCAGAACGGACTTCCCTCTTATTCATCAGAATACTCTGAAACCCTTAAAACAAATAGCTTGTAGAATGCCCCGTCCAACCTATCAAAGCTTCTGACCCATGAGCAAGAAGCCAACAGCCAAGCCCAAGCCAGCAGCCAAACCCAAGCCAGCAGCCAAGCCCAAGCCAGCAGCCAAGCCCAAGCCAGCAGCCAAGCCCAAGCCAGCAGCCAAGCGCAAGCCAGCAGCCAAGCGCAAGTCAGCACCCAAGCGCAAGTCAACAGGCAAGCGCTACAGCAAGACCGAACGGAATAAGATTATTAGTCATGTGAAAGATGTGAACGGAACCCGGGGCCGGGGCGGCGTCGCCTCCGCCGTAAGGAAGTTCGGCGTGTCGGCTCTCACCATCAACAAATGGCTGCAGGCTGCTGAGCCAGGCGCTGTTTCCAAACGCCCAGGTCGCCCCCCAGGTCGCCCCCCGGGTCGCCCCGCAGGTCGCCCCAAATCGGACACCGCGAATACGCTGAAACGCCTTGCGGACCTTGACGGGCAGATCACCAAGAACGAGACCGAGCTCATTTCTCTACGCAAGGAATTCAAGCGCCTCAAGGAACTCCTCTGATCCCCGGACAGGGATCAGAACTCGATGAGCCTGCCGCCGTTCTGCGCGGACTCAAGGCAGGCGTCCAGGATCGCCTGGGTCTTGAGGGACGCCTCCGCCCAGAAGGAATCCGGTGTTCCGCCCAGGGCGAGGTCCGCGAAGTTGCGGAAGAGCTTGGTCTCCTGGGCGCTGGGATCATTCCCACCCGGTTCCGAAACGCACTCGCGCCGGAGATGCTTCTCCATGGTGAACTTGCAGCCCTCGATCACAAACCGGGCATTGTTGACCTGAAAGTCGAGTTCGCCGTCCGGATAAGGCAGGACCAGGTCGTCGAGGCGGATGTTTCCCCTGTCGCCACTCACGTGCAACCACTGCTGGTGGTTGGTGAGGAAGGAATTGTAGAAGGTGGCTGAAATGCCGTTTTCAAAGAAGAGTTCCGCACTCAATTCGGTGGGAACCTGGTCCGGACTGTCGGCCCGCGAAGCGGACGAGAGCATGGTGGCCCGGAGGGATTTCGGCATCTCGTAGTTCATCACGAAAAGGGTGGCCCGGATGGTGTACCAGCCGAGGTCGCCCAGGCAGCCTGCGGGCTCCAGGTCGCTACTGAGCCGGATGTTCCCGGCCAGGAATTCGGGTGGGGCACAAAAGCTGAAGGCCGAGGCAATGCGCGTGATCCTGCCCACGTTGGCGGGATCATCGAGAGCAGCCCGCAGTTTCGGCATGCGGTCGCTGTGCATGTACATGATCCCGTCCATGAACTGCACGTTGTTGGACGCACAGGCGTCGGTCATCTCCACGAGATCCGCATGACTGACCGCACAGGGCTTCTCGCACATCACGTGCCTGCCTGCGTTGGCCGCCTTGATGACCCATTCCTTGCGCAGGCCGGTGGGAAGCGGAATGTAGACCGCATCCACGTCATCCGCGGTTACGATCTCATCATAGCTCCCGATCGCCCGCGGCGCGTCATCGAAAGGCACCTCGGCCTGGCACTCATCGATGAACTGCTGGGCCTTGGCCGCCTCGCGGCTCGCCACCGCTGTGATGGTTCCATTTCCGGAGTTCCTGATCGCCTCCCAGTTCTTCCGCGCAATCCCTGCCGTGCTCAGGATGCCCCAACGCAATGTTTCTGCCATGGGCGGGGATTTAGAGCCCGTGACGGTGCTTGGCAAGCTCGCCCTTCCGAGCGACAGGAACGGGAACCAAGCCGGATGACCGGATCCAGAGATCCCTCACCGGAGCGCTGCTCTCCTCGCCCATGGCAAACACAACGGGAAATCGCAGAAATCGATGGCACGGCAGGTTGCCCAGACAAAAGGGCCCGCTTATCAACCGGCAAACGGACCCCCTGAAAGATTCAGGTTCGTCATTCCTTCCCAGCCTTCGGGGTGTCAGGACCATCGGCAGGAAGTTCCGGTTCCTTGATATATTCTACGGGAATTTTCCCTTTCAGGGCTTCCAGAAAATCGACGATCGAGGCGATGTCCTTGTCAGACAGTTTTCGCCCGAGTTGGTGTTTCGCCATCATTCTCACCATCTCGGGTAGTTCTTCCACAGACCCGTCGTGCATGTAGGGATCGGTCTCGGTGATATTCCGCAAACTGGCGACCTTGAATGAGTATTTATCGGCTTCATTGCCTGTGATTTTTGCACGCCCCGTGTCTTTCAGACCCGGCCACGGCTCCACCAGCCCGACCTTCTGGTAAAGATGGCCGCCGACTCCCATGCCGTTGTGGCAGGTGGTGCACCCGGTCGAGATAAAGATCTTGAGCCCTTGTTTCTGACGAGCCGTCAGGGCGTCGTTGTCGCCCTTGAGGAAGGCGTCGAAGGGAGCGGGGGTAAAGAGCTTGCGTTCGAAAACCCCGATCGCCTTCCCCATATTGTCAAAAGTGACCGGTTGATCCTCGCCGGAGAACGCCTTCTTGAAGAGTGTTACATAACCGGGAACCGAGCGCAGCACCGATTCCACATGGGCGGCGTCCCTCATGCCCATTTCACCCGGGCTCAAGGGCGGGCCTTTCGACTGTTCTTCGACATCCTTGGCGCGACCGTCCCAGAACTGAGCGATCTGGATCGAGGCATTGTAGGCGCTGGGCGGCGAACGATCACCCCTTTGACCTTTGTGTCCCCTGGCGTTGGCCTGTCCGTTGTCACCGTAATCCTTGAGATCGTGGCAGAACGAGCAGGAGCGGGTGCGGTTGACGGAGAGGCGCTTGTCGAACCAGAGCATCCGGCCGAGGTCGATCTTGGCATCGTTGAACGGATTCTCCGGATTCTCGGCCGTCTCCGGCAACGGCTGGAACATACCGAGCAACGACCGGTTGATGACTATCTTTTCATCCGCGCGGCTCGACGGGACCATGCCGAGAACGAGGAGGAACAAAAATGTTTTGATGCTATTGGGAACGATTTTTTTCTTCATTATGAGGCAGAGCTGTCAGGTTACATGGGTTATCAGGCGGGAGTGGAATCCGCAAAATTGACAAGCCTAGTTATTGGTAGAAATTTTCTTTCCGGTCAAGACTTTTGAAGATGCTAACTCCTTGAGAGGAATCGTCCTGCGCTGATACGAAGTTGTGCAAGAGGAGCAGACAGGATCCGATGATCCTCGCAGGAACGCTACTTTTTCGCCTCTTCCAGGTAGCCCTGCAGCGTCTGGACCATCTTCTGATGCTCCCCCGCTACATTACGCTTCTCCCCGGGATCACTCTTCAGGTCATAGAGTTCCGCAGGCTTCACCGGATCCGTCCGTACCAGTTTCCACTTCCCTGCACGCAGGGCCTCCTTCCTGCCATACTTCCAGTAGAGGTAATCGTGACTCCTCTGTTCCATGCCCCTGAGGGCGTTCACAAAGGAGATCCCGTCGAGACCTGCCGGAACTTTCGCCCCGGCCAGTTCGCAGGCCGTGGGGAGGAAGTCCCAGAAGGCCAGCGCTTCGGAGCAGGTTGTCCCGGCCTCCACCACCCCGGGCCACCACGCGATGGTGGGAACCCGGATCCCCCCCTCGTAGAGGTCGCGCTTGAAACCGCGCAGGGACCCGTTGGCATCAAAGACCTCGTGCCGGTGCCCACCCTCCGAATGAGGCCCGTTATCGGAAGTAAAGACCACCAGGGTCCTGCGATCGAGTTTGAGTTCACGCAGGAGATCCACCAGACGGCCCACGTCCCGATCCATCCAGCTGACCATCGCAGCCTGACCCTTGCTCGTGTTCACCCAGTCCTGCTCCTTGTAGGCCCCGTAGTCCGGCACCTCCATTCCGTCACCATGAACGCGGCCACCCTCGTTATTTGCATGGGGAATGGTCCAGTGCACGTGCAGGAGAAAGGGCTGAGACCTGCTCTCCCTGACAAAGGCGAAGGCCTCCTCCGTCATGACCGGGTGGGACCAGGTCACTTTCCTGGAAGCCACCCGTCCGCGCGCCTTGGGATGGTCGGAAAGCACGTTCCCGGGGAGCGGATACTTCTGCCCGTTCCGCCACAGGTGGGTCGGATAGTAATTATGAGCCTGGCCCTGGTCCAGGTAGCCCATCCAGAAATCGAAGCCGTTCTTCAATGGGAATCCGCTGGTCTCCACTCCCCCCATGGCCCACTTGCCGACACCCCCGGTCCGGTAACCCGCACCCTTGAGCAGCTCCGCCACCGTGATGTCCCCAGGCCTGAAGTGATAACTCGCATTGGAGGAAATGGGGGTGTGGCCCATGTGCTGGCCTGTCCAGAGCGAGAGCCGGGAAGGACGGCAGACCGTGCAGCCCGCATAAAAATCGGTGAAGCGCATCCCTTCCTTGGCCAGCTGATCGAGCCGCGGGGTTGCAATCGTCTTCTGCCCGAAGCATCCCAGATCCCCGTATCCCAGGTCATCACACATGATCCAGATGATATTCGGCCTGGAGGGCAGGTCCCCGGCGATGACGGGGCCGTGGTGGATGAGAACCAGGAAGGCAAACAGGCAGCGGGACATGGGACCCGAAGTAATCATCCCTGACGCCGGGAGACAAGGGCTCGTCTCCCGGCCTTCAGACCGTGGGAAATATCACCCGGCCAGGAGACCGGCAGGCTCCACTCCCGGATCCTCGCATCGCCGGCGCTACTGTATCGGCGAATAATCAACCGGATTCAGGAAAACCTTATGCGGGGCTTTGGCGAGAATCCTGCCATCTTTCTCTGAAGCCGCCCGGGCCTTTTTCCAAGCCGGATCCCCAGCAAAGCCTTTCCAGTTTTTGCCCGCCTGCTCGAGATTCCCCTCGGTTCCAAGCCTGTCGCCGGACTGTTTCTTGTTCATGTGGGAAATAATATAGATCAGCGTGTTGGATTTACCCTTGTTGGCATCCATCGGTGTCCAGTAAGCGACATTGGTCATGTCATGATTCTCAAAGATCTTGCAGGTATGATCGCGGAAGCGCGCGTGCAGATTATTCAACCGATCAGGAGCCGTGGTGTAGGTGCGCAGCTCGAATACACGCAGGCCCTTGGTTATAACAGATTTCACGGCAGGCGAGTAATCAGTCGCACTCATGAAAGTGCTGTCGATCTTGGCCACCAAGGCCCCATCTCTGGTGGATGCCTTATATGCCTTTTTCCAGTCCGGATCATTGAGAAACGCCTTCCACGACTTGGTATGCGCGGCACGGTTGGGTGAGCTGATCACATAGATTAATCGCTTATCAGATTTATCGGCCGGCACCCAGTAGCCTACGTTGGTAAGGCCATGTTTTTCAAACAGCTTGCAGGTGTGATTGCGGAATCGGGCATTGAGCGCATCCAGTTTGCCTTCATTGGCAGAGTAAATGCGCAATTCATACACGCGGCTCCCCTTTTCGTTCTTGTTGCCCTCATCAGCGTGAAGGTTCGTCGAGGTGAAAAGGAACAGAAGGGTCAAAAGGGCCAGGGTGTTCTTCATGGTAGTCGGAATCTCAGTTACTCCACGAGTGCTAGCCCCAAGGAGCAGGGGTCGCAATATTTCCTCGTGAAAACCCCAGCAAGACCAGGGTGAAAACACAATCGGTGGACATCTCTACCGCGCAGGGAATCCGCATGACCCTAGGGATTCAGGGCCCGCACCAAGCTGATCACTCGTCCCGCGGCTCCCCTGTGCTCCCGTCACCCGATCAGCCATTTATTGTTTCAGAGAGGCAAACTATCCATCGAACTAAAGACGTAACTTCAATGTTGACGGACCCTCCTCTCACATCAGAAGCTGTCACCAAGCTGCCCTTGCAGCAAAAGATTCAGGTAAGAAACCCAATTTTCATAGGCAACCCAACAGAGGGGGGAGAACTTCGGTTCTCCCCCTTCTCTTTTAAAGATGCAGGTGGGGACAGGACTTCCTCCCGGGCCGTGGACCGGCGGAGCGGAGGCAACCGGCTGGAGCAGTCCCGTCTCAGGGTTTCTTTGCCTTCGTCCCTCCGCGCACTCCAAAGAAACTGCGACCCCGCGCAAGATGTCCACTGCCTCGCGTGGTATTGCTGGCGAGAGCACTGTTGCGATTGGAAGATTCTTCACCCCGGGAACGGTTGGCCCGTTGCCGCTGGGCGCTCGCACTACCGGTGACGGGAGCCGACTCGCGCAGAACCACGCGCTTGGAACTCTCTCCCTGTCCTGGACTGGCTACCACCGGAATACGGCTCAGGCCGGTACTCAGGGGAGAGGGGGCATCCCCGCGATCGGGATGAAGGACAGTTCCCGGTCCGGGGAGAGGAAAGGGAACGATGATATCAGCGGAAATAAGAGCGCCTTCCTCATTCGTAAGTGTTCCGTTCGCATCCACCCGCATCATCACCACGCCACCCAGTCCGTCGGCCTCTAGAATACCGTTATTCTTGATATCGCTCTCGGCCACGATCTCGACCATGCGCTCGGCACGGACCGTCTGGGAATTGATCACGTTTCCGTTGGCTCTTCCAGGCAGGCCCTCAATCCGGGAGGTGCCGGCAGGAACATCCTGCGGCAGGAGCCTGAAGTTCTGGCCACCGAAGATCCGGATCGAACCGGCAGGCGCCAGAATCTCACTCCCGGAGTCCCCACCCCCGATAATGACGGCAGGGCCACCAAGCACCACGTCACCGGAGGTTGCGATCACCTTTCCTCCCAGGACATTGAGTCGACTGCTGACGGAGGCGTCCCTGAAGTCCGCGGACTGTCCATCGAGCAACTGCATCTCGGCCAGCGAATCCAGATTGTGGGTCACGATGGTGACCGTGCCCGCCTCCACCGTTCCAAAGATGTTTAATCCGGTATTGGGATGAGTGATAATCAGGTTGCCATTCGGAAAGGAGAGCGTGCCACCGAGAACCGCTTCCTGACGTCCCCCCTGCTCCACCCGGTTGAGAACCGTGGGGGCGGAATCGGGCGAACCAAGCCACTCGAAGGTCAGGCTGCTGCCAGGATCCTCAAGCGCAAGATGGTCCCAGCGAATGATGCTGGCGTCATCGAGCTGGATGAGGGTCTGCCCCCCGGTCGCTTCATTGTAGAAACAGGAGGCCGCCCCTGAGATCAATGTTGGGTTGCCCGGATGCTGATGGTTGCATAGGGGGGTTTGGCCCGTGGCGGTGCCCAGCGAGCCCGCGAACGCGCCAGCAACGGCAATTAATCTGAGGGAACGGCCTCCTGACCACATATGAAGCACGATACCCCAACCGGACAGGGCAGGAAGCGATTTTCATTTTTTTTGCCCGGGATCCCGGAAGCACGGATGATCGGTCTCCCGGAAACGGTCCTTGCTTTAGGGGAGTTGGACATTGTTTGCTAGGGGCGTCCCTTGGGGGGACTTACTATGAATCGCTCCGGTGAGCCTGATCCTGAGTTCTTCGAGAAACTCTGGCGCGCGACTTATCGCCGGGCCAAGAGGCCGGTCGAGGGTGTCCTTATCCCCGACGAAGCCGCAGGGGCACTGGCAAGCGAGATCTTCGAGAACCTCCTTGACCGCTACAAGCTACGTCCCCCCGACGCCGAATTTTCGGCCGAGGCCCTGGAGGGCGCCCACGACCACGCCCGCCACAACGTGGCAACTGATCGCACCGCGCAGTCCGATCCGCAGATCTGTCACGATCCGGAGGACGAGCGCTATGAGAAGAATCTCGACCTCAATCGCCTGCAAAAAAAGGAAGGAGGAGGCTTTTCTGACCGTGAATGGAACGGGCTCGACCCCATCCTGCGACCCTTCGGATTCCACCTTCTCCTCCGAAAGGGACTGGGCAACCAGGACGCGGAGGACGTCTACCTGGAAACCTTCGCGGAACTTGCCCGCGAGCGGGCCAAGGACGGCAAGGCTCCCGTCGAGGCCATCGTGGTCTTTGAGGAAGTCATCCCCCTCTTTTCCAAGATGATCCAGTTCCGGGCCATCGACTGGCGCCGAAAACAGGGGGCTCTGAAGAATCAGCCCAATACCCAGAGCTCCTTTGAGGACCTCACCGAGCGGGAAGAAGGGGCCATGCAGTTCGAGGACGAGAGCGCCGATCCGGACCGGGGCCTGGGACAGCTCAGTTTCGACGAAATCTACCGGCAGTGTGGAGAGGTTCTCAACGAGTGCCAATGGCACCTCATTTTCACTGTTTACGTCGCCCAGAGCGCCACCATGGGTGAACTCTGCGAAGACCCGGAAATCCTTGAACAACTGGGCCTTGATCCTGATCACTCGATCTCCAAGAAACGCCGAATTCTCAATGAAGCGCTGGAAGAAGCCCTCGGAAAGCTGCAAAAATGCCTGTTAAGTTGAAAATGACCGGATTCCCGTGCGGTTGGAGGGACACAGGACGATGAAAACTGAACCTTCCGACAAGCACGAAGGACTGAAGGCCCTTCTGGCCCAGAGCTTCCGCTCTGAGGAGGCCGATGATGTGCCTTCCCTGCCCGAGGACCTCCGCGACCGCATCCGGAGCCAGTATGGAAAGGATCTCGCCCCCGCCCCCACTCCCACGGAGGAACGCAGTGAATCCATCTTCACCAGGATTTCACGGCTCTTCGCGCAACCGCAATTCAGTGGATCTCTCGCTGCCGTTGCGCTGATCGCGGTAGCCGCCTTCCTCCTCATGCCGGACCGCACCGATCCGCCCAATGGCGGCATGCGGGGCAACGATCAGGAAGTCCCTGCCAACCCGACTGCAACCATCATTCTTTACGGTTTCGAACCCGCAGCTGCGGATACGATCAAGGCGGTCCTCGATCCCGCGGTGGCCTCCATCAGGCAGGACATCAGCGGCGAACCCGCCGCGGAAGGGATCACCATCATTATCGACGGCAAGGCAGGCAAGATCGAGGGCTACGCCAATCCCGATGCCGAAGCCACCACCGTGCAGCTTCCCGACAACGAGTTTGAAGTGGGCAAGGCCGTCAGCGAACTGCTCAAACAGCTCAGCAGAGAATAGGCCCGAGAAAAATTTCCAGAGTAGGTTCTTATCGTCCAAGAACAAGGCGCGCGCGGGAGACCGCGCGCGTTTTGCGTAGCAGGGAGGCCATGATCACGACTGCGAGAGAAATCCCTGCTCGTCCACTGACCAGTCCGGCAATTCGATGGCCCCGGGAAGCATCTCCCCGCTCACTTCCACTCCCTCCTCGCTCCTGCGCGCCACGAATCCGGGGAGCAGACGTCCCCAGGCATTCTCCTTCCAACCCGGGTGGGCCTCATCACCCTTGAGGATGATGGGATCGGGTGGCATCGAGAAACTGAGCACCCGGTCCGCTGTTTCATAAGCCGCGAAGATGCCGCGCCCGGCATCCTCAGACTGCTGCGGCCCGCCCCCGAACTGGTAGAGCACCATGGACTGGTCCTCCGCTTGCGCCTCCTGCAGGACCTCGCGCATCCGGGGCGTCCCGACCAGGTCACGCAGGGCGATCTTTTCCCCGCGCAGGGCCCCCAGTTCCGAAGGTCCGTCCTCCGGCCCGAGAACAACGGCCTCGGTGCGGGTAAGAACCGGCAGGAGCAGGCCCCAGACCCGGCGCACCGCCGGTGAGGCTGAGGCATCGAGAGTCACCGCCGCCTTCCCATCCCCGAGGTTGTGGAGATCCATCAGCTGGTGGGCATTGATCAACAGGCCGCGCCATTCCCGCTCGCTCAATTCGTCCAGCATAAGCCAATCCTCCAGCCACTGCTGCGCGCCGGGATGGCCCGCCGCCACGCGGACGGGATCTCCTCCCTGATCGAGGAGGTTCAGCACCTCCCCCCAACTGCAGGAGCAGACCTGTCCCCCGTGCATCCAGAGGAGGGCCTGATTCCCGGGCTTGCTCTGCTGAAGGAGAAACTCCTTCACCTTCCCGGCGGACTCGCGCCGCCGGGCAAAGACCTCTCCCGCCAGACTGTTGAGCTCCCGCCTGACATCACCAGCCTGATAGTCCTGCCCGGACCGTGCCTCCCCGAAGGCCACCCGCACCCCGAAGGGAATGGCCCGTGGCATCTTCCAGAAATACCTTCCGCGCTCGGCGGAGAAAATGGATTTCCAGAGCCCATCGAGGTAGACCGGCTGCACGAGGCAGTCCGCCTTGCGGGCGATCAGTTCGAAGCCGCGCTTGAATTCACCCATGAATCCGCTGCGGGATAATTCCCCCTCCGGGAAAATGCAGACCACGTTGCCCCCCCTCACGGACTCGGCTGCAACCTTGATGGCATCCTTGGCGCGCGCAGAGGAGATCGGGACAGTATCGAAGAGCCTGGCAATCTTCCCGACCAGGGGCTTATCGAAATAGTGGCTCACCATCAGGAATCGAACCGGCCGGGGGCTGGTGGCAGTGAGAACCAGGGCGTCGAGGTAGCTGATATGGTTCGGGGTCAGGAGAACTCCCCCCTTCTCCGGCATCCTTTCGGGGTGGATGGCCTCGATGCGGTAAAAGGCGCGCAGGGCACTGAAGACAAGCATCTTCACGAAGGCACGCGGAAGAAGCCGCATGACATACCAGGTCGCCGCAATGGACACCAGGGCCAGGAGAAGGAACTGGATGTGGGTCTCCAAACCCACCTTCATCATCACGAACTGGAGGATCACCGCCCCAGCCATCGCGAGGCAGTTGAGAAGAGCGGAGCCGGCCAGGATGTTACCCCGTTGATCCGGATCGCACTGGTCCTGCAGGAAGGCATTGATCGGAACGAAGAAAAAGGCAGCGCCCAGCCCCGCAAAGGCGAGAACGGTATAGAAAAACCAGGACTCCGGGGTGGCCAGGATGATCAGAAGGCTGGCCACCGTCATGATGATCCCCCCAAGCGGGTTGAGCCCCAGTTCGATGTGACGCTTGTTGATGATGGCACCAAAAACGCTGCCGATCCCGATCCCGCCACTGGCCGCCAGCATCATGTAGGACGTTGCCCGGCCGAAATTCGGATGCCCGTCGGGATAAAGCTCCCCCGCAATCTGCAGGGTGATGAACTGCACCACGGCCCCGAAGGCCCAGAAATAGGCGATGCCAAGGGCACTGAGCCGAAGCGGTTTCGACTTCAGGAGCTGGCCCAGCTGTTGAAAGTGAGACACTGCCAACGCCGCGTGGAAGGGCTTCTTCGCCTGGGCAGGCATCACCTGAATCGAATACGCCATGGCCAGGGTCACCATCGCCCCGAGGCAGATCAGAACCATCGGGACAAGGCCTGCGTCCCAACCGCTTTCCGAAGATTCCAGGCGAGCCGAAAACCAGATGCCGATGAGGATCTGTCCCGCAAGGATCGCGAGGATGGTGAACATCTGCATGATGCCACTCGCAAATCCCAGGCGCGTGGATCCGACCAGCTCCTTGATGATCCCATTCTTGGCCGGACTGAGAATCGTTGACTGCACCGCGAGAAAAAAGAAGCAGGCCACCGCAAGAGGAAGGAACTGCATCTTGAAGGAGCAGAGAACGACCGCGAAAACCATCAACTGCATCCACGCCGCAAGACGAATGACGCGGGTCTTGGAAAACGTATCCGAGGCCCAGCCTGCGATCGGCGCAAACAGGATGAAGGGAAGAAGAATGAGCATCCCGAGCACGTGGGGCAGCCAAGCTCCCCACCCTGCGCCAGCCACTGCGGCAACCCACACTCCCAGGGGCACGAGAGTGAACTGAAGGGCCTTGTCGTTGAAGGCATTCTGGGCCTGCAGGCCCATCAGGCTCCAGAACGAGAACCAGTTCCGCCGGTCCGGCCCGTGGCCACCTGCCTCCACTTCCGTTTCCTGATCCGCCCCTGGCACGAAGAGAGTTCCTAGCTCAAGTGGCCTCTCACGGGAAATCGATTCTTCTATTTCAGAACATCGAGAGGAATGATGCCCCTCCCTTCCGGGCACGGATGCTCCATCCCTGCCCCTCGCAGGAGTAAAATCCCTGCTATTCCCCTTTGTTTTCTTCCCTGGCACCGGGACCCGGGCCGGAGGGCAGGAGAGGCGGACTTCCCGTCGACGCTGGTGGCTGTGACCCCGGAGCACCAGTCGGAGGAGCCATCCCCGGGAGATTGGCCGCCGGGGCCTGCACCCACTTGGGCGCCTTGGGACTCCGGTCCGCAAACCATCCCACCAGGCCCATTCCAATCAATCCCACTCCTCCCGCATGGAATAACGTCATGAAGGTCGCCATGAGGGCCACAATGGGCGTGAAGATAAGAAGGCCGATGATCATCCAGCTCGGCTTGATCTCGTACTGGTGCACTACCAGTCGAATCCGCGAGCGCGCCAGGGCCAGCCCGAAGGTGAGGTAACAGAAGGCCGCCGAAAGAGTGTTGAAGTGAAAGACCACTCCCGCATGCTTGGTCACCAGTGGGGAGTGCCCAACAAGGAATCCAGGTGCCCCAGCCACCGTGCCCAGGGAAAACAGCATGGATCCCATGAAGAGGATAAGGATGCCAATACGGGCCGGAATCCTGGTAAAGGAAGAGGATCCGATCGCCCCCGCGGCCATCATCCCGGAGAAAAGAACAACTGTGAGTGCCATCGCGATATTCCGCCAGACATCAAGTCCCCCGATAAGATAGCGCACGATGAGGTAGGGCAGGAGGGACGAGAAGGTGAGCAGGCAGAGACCCCAGAGCGCGAGAAATTTTCCGCGCACCACCTTCCAGCGAGAGAGAGGAGTCATGAGCAGAAGCTCGTGGTTGCCCTCTTCCAGTTCCTGTCCCATGAGGGCAAGTCCCCCCAGCGGCATGAACAAGAGGCAGACCGCTCCGGTCACCGCCCAGAAAACGCCCGAGAACATCTCCCCAGGAAGGAAGAGGAGCAGGTTGAGCACCCCGGCAACCTCGGTGAACTTCTCAACCTCCGGCATCTTGAATTCAGCCACCATGGCCACCACCGCCAGGACATGAATCCCGATGAAGGGATAAATGAACATGCCCCGCCGCAGGCCCTGGCGCAGTTCCTTCACTGTCATGGGCCCCAGCTTCTCCGGAAGATCCCGCGACTTGAAGAGGAACTCGGTCGACTCAGACACGGGATTAGTTAAATCCACAATTCGCAGGGCGCAATCTGGATTTGAGGCATGGACCGGAAGTCCGAGTCTGCCCCCGCCTTCCGTCCCGGGACGGTCCACTCCCCTGTAAGCCGGATTCTGTCCCCCTCGGCGGACCTTGCGACCCGCGTGGGGTGGCGATCATTTCTCTTCCATCCGCCTTACAGCGGATGGACCCCGCCGGAGCGGGGTGCGACTAATACCCGGGAATGCTGCGGGCGGGCAGCCCTTCCCCTGTTCTGTCTTGCACCACGCGGGGTTTGCCGTGCCTCCTCGGTTACCCTTGGAGCGGTGGGCTCTTACCCCACCATTTCACCCTTACCCTTTGCCGAAACTCGGGGCGGTATTCTTTCTGCTGCACTTTCCGTCCGGGTCGGCTTGCACCGGCCCGGCCCCCGCTTTCACGAGGCGCGCTGCCCTGTGGTGTCCGGACTTTCCTCGAGGTTCCCGCCGAAACGAAACCCCCGCGATCGCCCGGGGAGTGGACAGCCATCGTAAGCCGAAGGCTGGAAAGTCGGAAAGCTCAAAAGTCCAGAAATCCAGAAATCCAGAAATCCAGACGGGGAGAAGGCAGATCCCGCCATTGTAACCACGAGACTGGCAATCCTCCGCCTGATCTCACATTGTCCGGCCCGGTTGGAGCCTGATGAAAACCTATTACCTGCAGATGAACTCGCCGGATGACCTCGTCGCGGCCGCCCCCCGGGAGGGCCTGTGCCTTCGCGTCATCGATCCACCCGACGGCGCGGTGAACGAGCGCTTCTACAGGGACGTGGGCGGAGCCTGGAACTGGACGGCCTGCGCAGAATGGACTACCCGGCGCTGGGACGATTACCTCAGGGACAATCCGGTCAGCACCGTGGTGCTGGTCATGGATGGAGAGGACATCGGCTACGGAGAATTGAGCAACCGCGAGGGCGACGTGGAAATCCTGAGTTTCGGTCTCCTCGGCTCCTCCCTCGGCAAGGGCCTGGGTGGCGCCTCTCTCGAACTGGTGGTGCGCTACGCCTGGACCCTCGGGGCGGTCCACCACGTCTGGCTGCACACCTGCGAGCAGGACCATCCCAATGCCCTGCCCAACTACCAGCGCCGCGGCTTCATGCTCTATGAGACCAGGGAGGACCCGGTCCCGGAAACAAGACCGGGGACATGAGTCCCGGAAGCCAGACCATGAAACGCGGGACCCCGCGGCAAAGCTAACGTGCGCGGCTCGCGGGGGCCTCAGCAAAGGGCGAGGCCGCGAAGCGATTGTGCCCGTCCGCTGCCCGTCCGCTCCAGGGATCGATGCCCTTCTCGGTGAACACTGCCAGCCCCACCACGCCCACGTTGCGGTTCTCCCCGTGTTTGAGATTGGAGTAGGATCCGGCCACCGGGGAAAACACAAAGGACGCCACTTCCTTCTCACTGGACCGCCACCCTTTGATCTCGATGGTCTGTTCCGGCCACACGATGTAACCCCGCTTCCTCACACTGGCGGACTTTCCGTCCACCACGTCCAGTCCATCAACACTCAGCACAACCTCCAGGCGGGCCCGCGAGTTGTTCTTCACCGAGATGGAATACCTCGCATTCTTGCGACCAACTACATAGCGCTTCCCGTCGGCATGGTGGTTCCGCATGATCCCGAACCCACTTCGCATCCCCCACTCCACCAGCCCATTGGCGGCCCGCTTTCTTCCTGTCGAAGTGTAGTCGCCCCTCCTGGTCATCTCCTCTACTCCCCGCTTGTCGTTGTAGTAAATGCTGGCTATGCCCCCGTGCGGCGTGTCGCTCGTCCGCCGGAAACTCGTGTAGGTCATCCGTGAGGCAATGGAGGCCCCCCAGGAGGTGGCATACCCGGGCCGCGGAGTGGGCTTCCGGAAATATTCAGGCGAAGCCGCCAGAGAATTGTCCCCGGGAGAGCCCAAAGACCGATGCTTCGACGAGTCCCCCACCGGTACGTTCCGGGAAGTCTCCCCTTGAACGGCACCGGGCGGCGGCGAGTTCTCATAGGAGGCGCAGCTGCTCAGAAACAGGGGCAGTCCCAACACCAGACCCAATCCCCAACAACCATTCCTCCCCCGGGACGTTTTTGCTTTCATCTGTGCTAAAAAAACAGCAATTAACTCCGGCCGTCAATTGTTTTCTGCTGTTTTTCCAACATTATTATTGCGGGTTTTATAGCACAAGCTTAGAGTGGCCTCATGAACCGATTGGAGAAAGGGCAGGTCTCGCGCCGCGAGCGCCAGATTCTCGAGATCCTTTACCGACTGAGCCAGGCCACCGCCAAGGAAGTCCAGGAGAACCTACCCGATCCGCCGTCCTACTCGGCCGTGAGGGCCCTGCTGGCCACCCTGGAGGGGAAGGAGATGGTAAGCCACTCGAAGGAGGGCCGACGCTACGTCTACCGGGCCAAGTCCCCGAAGAAGGCGAAACGCACGGCCCTCGACAGCCTCCTGCGCACATTTTTCGAAGGGAAACCGGAAAACCTGGTGGCCGCTCTGCTCGATCCACGCGACCAGCAGCTCAGCAAGAAGGAAATCGACGGTATCCGGGAATTGATCAGGCAAAAATAGGTCCGGCGACGCTCTGCCTATTGACCAGCGACCCCCTCTTCAAACCATGTCTCTCCTTCTCACCAGTGCCGCTCTTTCGCTTCTCGCGGTTCTGGCCGTCTGGCTGACCGGTCGACGGGACCCGGCCCAGTCTCCCCTTCTGACTCTGGGCAGCCTCCTCACCCTTCTGGCCCTGCCCTTCCTGGCGCGGCTGCCCAAGTTGACGGTGGAACTTCCCGCCCTGACGGGGCCGGTGCAACCTGGAACAGTCTCCACAACCATCTCATGGTTCTCCCTCCTCTGGATGGGGGGATTTCTCCTCTTCACCCTGCGCCTGGCAGCCGACTTCGTCTCGCTCAACCGCTGGCGAGCCAGGTCGGTCGATTCCGGAGACCCGGTAATGGCGCGCATCGTGGAAACCTGCCGCCTGCAGCTGGACCTGCGGCACAAGATCCGGGTGCGCCTGCATCCCCACGCAATGTCACCCTTCATCGCCGGCCTTTTCCGCCCGGTGGTCTATCTCCCCTCCAGCAGTGTCCGCTGGAGCGAAGGCACCCTGCGCATGGTGCTCCTGCATGAACTCGGACACGTGGCCCGCCGCGACCTCTGGACCAATCTGGCCGCCCAGTGCGCCTGTCTGGTCTACTGGTTCAACCCGCTCGTATGGTGGCTGCGCTCCCGCCTCATGGCCCAGTGCGAATTTGCCTGTGATGCCAAGGTTATCGCGGTGGGTGCCGATCCGGACCGTTATGCCACGGCCCTCTGTGACATTGCGGAAGCCGGCGCACTCCCCCAGACCGCCCTCGCCATGGCGGGCCGGGCTCCCCTGCGCGCCCGTGTCGAACGGGTGGTCTGCCGCAGCCGGTCCAGGCATTCTCTCCTCATCGGTGCCGCTCTCCTCTTCACCGTGAGCGCCTCCCTCGGTCTCTCCGTGGTGCGCCTCTCACCCGCCCAGCTGGCCCTTGCAGCCGATTCCGGCCACGGTGCAAACCACCCCTCCAGCCTCTACTCACCGGAAGAGATCGCCCTGCGCTCGAGCGCCAATCCGTTTCCAGCGGATTGATTGATCGGAAGGCTCCCCGCACCTGAGAGAAATCCGGAGCCTGGGCGTCGCATCCGCATCCTTGAACCGGGGAGGCCACTCACCCCATCGCCTTCCTCAAGTCCCTGACCCGCTTCACATCCACCGGGTTGGCGAGAACTCCATCCACCTTCAGGGAGGACGCCACAATCAGTCCGTCGGCATACTCCAGCAACTCCCCGACGTTGTCGGCCCGCGCCCCGCTGCCCACCAGCAGGGGAGCTTCCGGGCAGGCTCCCTTCACCCGCCGCAAATCGTCAACCCCGGTCGCCGCACCCGTGGCCACTCCGGACACGATGAGGGCATCAGCCAGTCCACGATGAAAGGTGTCCCGGGCAGTTTCCTCGATTCCGAGATCCCCGATGGGCACGGCATGCTTGACCAGCACATCGGCCCAGACCTGGACCTCCGGGCAGAGCGCCGCGCGCTTGCGCAAGGTGGTGCAGGCCTCTCCCTGGATGATCCCCTGGTCCGCTTCCACCGCTCCGGTATGAACATTGACCCGTAGAAACACGCCTCCACAGGCCGCGGCAAGGGCCAGCGCCGAGGAGGCATCGTTCCGAAGGACGTTGAAGCCGAGAGGAAGCTGCACCCCCGCGGTCCTGATTGACTCCGCCGCCACTGCCATGGCCGCCACCGTCTCGGGCGCCACCGCCCCGCGGGTAAAGGGCAGGTCGCCGAAATTCTCGATCATCAGGCCCTGCGCCCCGCCCTCCTCGTAGGCCTGCGCATCCACCACCGCCGCGGCACAGATCTCCTTCATCGACCCGCGATAGCGCGGCGAGCCTGGCAGCGGTTGCAGGTGCACCACTCCAATCAGGCCCTTGCCCTCCCAAGCAATGCTCTCATTCATTCCCATGCCCTCTCTTGCCATGAAGATCGATTGGCACAAATCCAATTATTTTCACGATTCCCAATACGGACCCCACAATGTAGACCACTACCGTCGATGGTCATCAAAACCGCTTCGTATCCTCGTGCCGGCCTGATCGGGAACCCTTCCGACGGGTTCCACGGCAAGACGATCTCCCTCATCGTGAGGAATTTCTCGGCCGGGGTTTCCCTCTGGGAATCCCCCGAGCTGGAAATCCAACCCGCGCGCCGGGACGAGATGCTCTTCGGGAGCCTGTCCGATCTCGTGGAAGACACCCGGACCTTCGGTTACTACGGTGGACTGCGCCTCCTCAAGGCCTCGGTGAAACGCTTCCACGATCACTGCGGGGAGAACGGGATCTCCCTGCACGACCGGAACTTTACCATCCGTTACCGCAGCGACATTCCGCCCCACGTCGGCATGGCGGGTTCAAGTGCGATCATCACCGCCTGCTTCCGTGCCCTCATGCAGTTCTACGAGGTAAGCATCACTCCTCCCACTCTGGCCAACCTCGTTCTTTCGGTGGAGACCGACGAACTTCGCATCCCGGCCGGGCTGCAGGATCGCGTGATCCAGGCCTACGAAGGAGTGGTCTTCATGGACTTCGCCGAAAAGCACTTCGAGCAAATGGGTCACGGCGCCTACGAACAACTCGATCCCGAGACCCTGCCTCCGCTCTACCTCGCCTACAACACGGGACTCTCGGAGGGCACGGAAATCTTCCACAATGATATCCGTGGCCGCTTCCACCGCAGGGAGCCCGAGGTGGTGGCCGCCATGGAAGAGTGGGCCGATCTGACCCAGCAATGCCGCGACCTGCTCACCAGCGGGAAGGGCTCCCGGATCGGGCCGCTTCTGGACCGCAACTTCGACCTGCGCAAGTCGCTCTACCGCCTGTCCGACGGCAACCTGGCCATGGTGGAAACCGCCCGCTCGGTGGGAGCCTCCGCCAAGTTCACCGGCTCCGGAGGAGCCATCGTGGGGACTTACGACAGTGACGAGATGTTCGCGGCCCTTCAAACCGGGCTGGCCAAGCTCGGAGTGGAGGTCATCAAGCCGGTCATCGAACCTGAAAGCCGATAGCTGCGACGGGGTAGCCTGCCCCCGCGGGTCAGTTCCTCCTTGCCACCCTCATCCTGCAGGATTCCAATACCTCCGGCATCCCGGTGGCCAGCCGCCCCGGTTGCCCCTTCCTCCCGATGCCTGTCACCAAAGCCGTCATTCCAGCCGCCGGATTCGGCACCCGCTTCCTGCCCGCCACCAAGTCGCAGCCCAAGGAAATGCTGCCCATTGTGGACACCCCCACCATCCAGTACGTGGTGGAGGAATGCGTGCACAGTGGCATCACCGACATCCTCATGATCATCGGCCGCGGCAAACGCGCCATCGAGGAACACTTCTACCCCACCAACGAGCTGGAGCTGGCGCTCGAAGAACAGGGCAGGACGGAGCTGCTCGAGCAGATCCGCCGCATCTCGGACATGGCCTCCATCCACTTTGTCTGGCAGAAGGAGCTCAACGGACTCGGCGATGCCGTCTCCTACGGGCGCACCTTCGTGGGCCACGAACCCTTCGCCCTCCTCCTCGGCGATACCATTCTCAGCAGCAATGACCCGGACCGACCCATCCTGCGGCAGATGATCGACATCTACGAGGACCGGCAGGAATCCGTCATCGCCCTCGACGAAGTGGCGCGCGAAAAGGTCCCCCTTTACGGTATCGCGGGGGGAGAGGACCGCGGTGACGGCATCATTGAGCTCGACCAGCTCATCGAGAAGCCTTCCGTGGAAGAGGCTCCCTCCAACCTGGCCATTGCCGGCCGTTACGTGTTGCGTCCCGAGATCTTCAACTACCTCGCCGAGACCGGACCGGGCAAGAATGACGAGATCCAGCTGACCGACGCCATGATCCTCATGCTGCAGGAACGCGGACTCTACGGCCTCCGTTTTGACGGCAAGCGCTACGACATCGGAAACAAGCTCGACTTCATCAAGACCAACGTCGAGTTCGGCCTCCGGCGTGAGGATATCGGCCCGGAACTGGCCGACTACCTGAAGCAGATCGTGACCGAACTCTGAAACAACGGGCGCGATTGCAATGCCGTTTCATGCTCTTCCGCACATGCCCCCGCAGGGTTCCTGCAGAGCCTCCTCCCTGCGTTCAGTTCCTCCCTTTACCCTGCCTTAGGTGGTGATACGCTCTTCCATCAAATGATGAGAACCATCATCGTTCCAATCCTGGGAGCGAGTCTCCTGACGGAAGCCACTCCGGCCACCCCGGACTTCACGCGCGATATCCGGCCCATCCTCTCGGAGAATTGCTTTGCCTGTCATGGCCAGGACGCAAAGAAGCGTAAAGGCAAGTTGCGCCTTGATAAGGGTGACGCGGCCACTGCTGAACGCGATGGTGTGCAGGCCATCGTCCCCGGGAACCTGGAGGAGAGCGAAGCATGGGCTCGCATCCTCTCGGAAGACGAGGACGAGGTGATGCCACCCCGGGATTCGCACAAGGAACTTTCCGATGCGGAAAAGAACATCCTGAAGCAATGGATCCTGCAGGGTGCGCCGTATGAGGATCACTGGGCCTTCACGGCTCCGAAGACCCCTCTCGTGCCCAGGGGGGCGACAAATCCGATTGACGCCTTCCTGCAGCAGCGCCTGGCAGAGGAAGGTCTGGAGCCCGCGCCGCTGGCCAGGCCGGAAACACTCATTCGACGTGTCTACCTGGATCTCACCGGACTGCCTCCCAGGCCGGAGGAGGTCGACGCTTTCCTCACCGACAAATCCCCCCGGGCCCTGGAAACCCTGATCAGCAACCTGATGAAGCGCCCGGCCTACGGCGAGCACATGGCACGCTATTGGCTGGATCTCGCCCGCTACGCCGACACCCATGGCCTGCACCTCGACAACGAACGGTCCATGTGGCCCTACCGCGACTGGGTGGTGCGGGCGTTCAACCAGAACATCAGGTTCGACGAGTTTACCCGCTGGCAACTGGCCGGAGACCTGTTGCCCGGGGCGACCATGGACCAGAAAATTGCCTCGGGATTCAACCGCTGCAATGTGACCACCGGCGAAGGCGGCAGCATCAATGCGGAATGGATTTATCGCAATGCGGTGGAACGCACTACGACGGCGGTGGAGGTGTGGATGGGGCTGACCGCCGGCTGCGCAGTATGCCACAATCACAAGTTCGACCCCATTTCCATGAAGGAGTATTACTCGATGTATTCCTTCTTCCACAGCGCCGCCGACCCAGCCCTGGACGGCAACAAGATAGACACCCCGCCTATCCTGCGTGTCCCGAAAGAGGGAGCATTGCAGCGCCAGGCCGAACTGGACTTGCAGATTGCCGGAGTCGACAAGCGTATCACTGCCGCGGTAAGCAGGATCAAGTATGTTGATCCCGCCGCCCTCACGCCACCGCCTGAGCCCGAGGTCAGGGAAGTCATCTGGTTTGAGGATGGCTTCCCGAAAGGAAAAATTGAAGCTACCGGTCCACCCCTGAAGTTGGTAACCAGGGAAGAGGGCCCGGTCTTCGGGGGCAAACTGGCCATCAGGCGCACTGCGAAAAACGCCACCGGCCAGGATGTCTATTCGCAGGGGAAATTTACTATTCCAAGGGATGGCACGTTCTTCGTCCATTGTTATCTTGATTCCAAGGATCCACCCGAAGCTGTGATGGTGCAGTTCCTTGTGGGGAGCTGGAATCACCGTGCCGTCTGGGGAGCCCATGAAAAAATCGGCTGGGGCAAGGTGAATACCCACGAGCGCGTTGTCATGGGACCGCTTCCGGAGAAAGGCAAATGGGTGCGGCTTGAGTTTGCCGCCGACAAGGTGGGCCTGAAGCCCGGCACCACAGTCACCGGCTACGCCCTTACCCAGTTTTCCGGGACCATGGGGTGGGATCACTTCGGCATTTCCTCTACCGCTGACCCCGCAAAGGACCCCGCCTATTCCTGGCAGGCCTGGAAAGCACAGCCTGAGGCAACCCGCAACCAGGACCTGTCCCCAGATCTTCAAAAGCGCTTCAAGGGCAAAGCTCCCGAAAAGTGGACAGAGGAGCAGGAGAACGAACTACAAGAACAGTGGCTTGGCAGGGAATACCTCGGTGCCCGCAAGGAACTTGCGCCGCTGACTGCCGAGAAAGCCGGACTTGAGAAACAGAAAGCGGATCTTGGCAAGGACACCGCCATCACCTTTGTGATGGCCGACCTGCCCAAGGCGCGGGAGAGCTTCGTGATGACGCGCGGCCAGTATGACAGCCCCGGCGAGAAGGTCAGCCGCAACGTGCCCGCCTTCCTGCCTCCCCTTCCGCCCAGACCGGAAGATCGCGATTACAACCGGCTGGACTTCGCCAATTGGCTCGTCGACGGCAAACACCCGCTCACCGCACGCGTTGCGGCAAATCGTATCTGGCAGCAGTTCTTCGGCACAGGCCTGGTGAAAACCAGCGCGGACTTCGGCACCCAGGGCGAATTGCCCAGTCACCCTGAACTGCTTGACTGGCTGGCGATGCAGTTTGTGGCAGATGGCTGGGACGTGCAGCGCCTGGTGATGCGCATGCTCACCAGTCATGCCTACCGCCAAAGCTCCGCAGTTTCACCCACGTTGCTGGAAAAGGACCCGGAAAACCGCCTGCTCGCCCGGGGACCGCGACACCGGCTGGACGCCGAGGTGCTGCGCGACCAGGTGCTGAGCATCAGCGGCCTGCTCGTGCCCGCCATTGGTGGCCGGGGCGTCAGGCCCTATCAACCGCCGAATATCTGGGAACCGGTCGGTTTTGCCTCCAGCAACACCCGCAATTACAAACGGGGCCAGGGTGATGACCTGTACCGACGCAGCCTCTACACCTTCCTCAAGCGCACCGCACCCCCACCGTTCATGGCCAGCTTCGATGCTCCAAACCGTGAACTGAGTTGCTCTGCCCGCGGCCGCAGCAACACCCCGATGCAGGCCCTGCAGCTCATGAACGACATTCAACACGTCGAGGCCGCCCGCAACCTTGCCCAGCGCATCATCAGGGAAGGCGGCGCCAAGGACGAAGAACGCATCCTGTGGGCCTGGCGTACTGTGACTTCCCGCCGACCCGAACCGGAGGAAACACGGATCGTGAGCGACCTCCTGGGCGCACATAGAGATCGCTTCTGCGATGACCTGGAGGGCGCTCAAAAACTTATCGGCTACGGAGAAAGTGCCGCGGACAAGACAATCCTCCCGCGCGAACTCGCTCCCTGGACACTCGTGGCCAACCTGCTCCTCAATCTCGATGAGGTCGTGAACAAGAACTGACTCTGCCATGGATCCCGCCCTTGAATATCATCAACTTCAATCCCGTCGCCGGTTCTTCCAGGGAGCCGGCCTCAAGGTGGGGGGGATCGCCCTCGCTCAGCTCCTGGGCCAGAGGAGCCTGGCCGCCGAGCCCACTGTGGCCGACGATATCCATCCGGCCCTTCCCGGACTGCCTCACTTTGCACCCAAGGCAAAGAACCTCATCTACCTGCACATGAACGGGGCCCCGGCCCAGCAGGACCTCTTTGACCATAAACCCCAGATGGAGAAGTTCTTTGACAAGGAACTGCCGGACTCCATTCGCAACGGGCAGCGCATCACCACCATGACCAGCGGGCAGAAACGTTTCCCCGTGGCTCCCAGCAGGTTCGCCTTCGAACGTTGTGGCCAGTCAGGAATCCTGATGAGTGAACTGGTTCCGCACATGAAGGGCATCGCCGACGAGATCGCCATGATCAAGTCGGTCCACACCGAGGCCATCAACCACGACCCGGCCTGCACCTTCGTGATGACCGGCAGTGAGGTGCCCGGCAAGCCCAGCCTCGGTTCCTGGCTCAGCTATGGCCTTGGCAGCGAAAGCCAGAATCTACCCGCCTTCGTGGTTTTCACCCCGACCGTCAAGAACCCGAGCCAGGCGTTGTTCACGCGCATGTGGACCAGTGGCTTCCTGCCCTCCAAGTATGACGGAGTGAAACTCCGCAGCGCCGGCGATCCGGTATTATACGTGAAGAATCCCCCGGGAGTGCGGCCCGGCGACCGGCGGTCCATGCTTGATGCCCTGGGCCAGCTGAACCGCAAGGCTTTCGAGCGCTTCGGGGACCCCGAGACACAAACCCGCATTGCCCAGTATGAAATGGCCTTCCGCATGCAGACCAGTGTCCCCGAGCTGACGGACCTTGGCCAGGAGAGCAAGGCAACCCTCGAAATGTATGGGCCGGATGTCCAGAAGCCCGGAAGCTTTGCCCATTCGGCAATCCTCACCCGCCGTCTCATTGAGCGTGGAGTCCGGGTGGTGCAGATTCTCCACCGCGGCTGGGACCAGCACGGCAACCTGCCCAAGGAGATCAAGAACCAGTGCCTTGACGTTGATCAGCCAACCGCCGCCCTTATCAGGGACCTCAAGGAAAGAGGAATGTTGAAGGACACGGTGGTTGTTTTCGGCGGTGAATTCGGGCGCACCGCCTACTGCCAGGGCAAACTGACAAGGGAGAACTACGGTCGCGACCACCACCCCCGCAATTTCTGCATGTGGATGGCCGGCGGGGGCATAAGGGGAGGACTGACCCACGGGGAAACTGATGACTTCAGCTATAACGTCACCGAAAAACCCGTTCACCTCAACGAGATGAACGCCACCATTCTCCACTGCATGGGTATCGATAATCACCGTTTCCGCTTTCCCTTCCAGGGGCTGCAGCAACGCCTTACCGGAGTGGAGGATGCTTATCCCATCAAGGACATCCTCCTCTAGTCCGGATCATTGATCCAGGGCATCTTTACCCGACCGGAAAGCCGATAGACGAAGCCGCATGAACATCACACCCCACCCTCCGGACACAGAGGACCGACCCGCGACATGAACCTTCGGATCCCACTCCTCCTGGCCAGCACCGCATGTTCGCTGGGACTACCGGTCAATGCCCGGGCCCAGAGCTCCTGCCCGGAATTCTTCGCAAATCTCGCACCCGTGACTCCCGCTTCCTGCGCCGACTTCTCGTTCTTCGGATTCAATGGAGTCGAGGTGGGAGGATTCAACCGCGCAAAAAGCGGCCCCTCGATGGCGGGAATCAATCTCTTCGAGGAAATCACGATCCCGCCGGAGTTCCTCGACCCCCTCGAACCTGTCTTCGCCTCGGTGGAGGTGAACTCGGCCGGGGCCACCGGAATCCCCGGGTTCGACATCGAACACCAGGGTCGGGTAAGCATGTTCCCCCTTTCGAGCGAACCCCCACCCGGATCCACCGCCGCCCGCTTCATCGCGACCAGCAGTCAGAACAGGACCATTTTCAGGGCCCATGATCCTGAACCGGGCATTCAGAATATCGCCATCGACATCAAATTGGAGCAGGACTTCGAACTGGTCGACCCCGTCAGCAGCGGCAGTGACGGCGATGTGGGGGCCTCCTTCCGCGTCGATGTGGGAGAACTCGAGAGCGGTGAAGTGATCACCGAACTGCTCGGGAGTGCGAAGTTCGACTCCAAATCCGGCCCCGAGCCCGATTTCGCCGATGAATTCGCACCCGGCTACGATGGGTTCACCAACACCACTTCCCTTGACCCGGGCCGGATCATTATCGAATTCGAACGGACTCTGGAAATCACGATCGAGGAGAACATCGACATCAGGCTGGAAACCCTGGTGAGCGAATCGATCTTCACCGACGGATTCGACTCAGGTGATGCCGCCGCCTGGATCTCCGACAGCGGGAACACCTTCACCTTCACGGTCCAGAGCCAGAATCCCGGCGTGACCTTCGATCTCAAGCCCGGGAGCACACCACCGTTGGTCGTGCCGATCCTTGATATCGACCGCCTTCCGGACGGTCAGGTTCGCCTGACCTGGGACGCCCTCGACACCCAGAGCTACACCGTCCTCTTTACCCCCGACCCGGCGCTATCACACGATCAGTGGCAGGAACGGGCTACCATCACGGCCACAATGGGAGCCATCACGAGGGACTTTGCCATCTCCGGCCCGGAGGGATTCTTCGCGGTCCGCACGACATTCCCCTGAGGGTGCTCCGGCCAGCCGAAGGGCCGCAAGGATCTCGAGAAACCCGAGTGGGGACGGGTAAAGGTGCTTGAGGTGGAGATCACGTAGTCGGGCTCTGCAGATTCTCCAGACCAGGAGAACCCCGGACTTCCCCTTTCCTGCCTGTGTCAATACGGCTGACTCCCCGAACCCGGACAACCCGACGGCCGCGGAACCCGGACCGATCCGGGACCCGCTGCCGGAATCCTCCATTGCATCCGTAGTGTGGAAAGCTAGCTTGCCCATGATGCCACGCCGTTTCCTCGCTCTTTCAATCCTGGTTCCTGTCCTCTGGACCGGTGGACTCTCCGCGAGCGTCGACTTCAACCGGGACATTCGGCCCATCCTTTCGGACTACTGCTTTACCTGTCACGGCCCCGACGAGCGCAAGCGCAAGGGCGAACTACGTCTCGACACTGCAGCAGGGGCGCTCAAGGGCGGCGAGACCGGGGACACCATCGTAGCCGGCAAACCGGATGACAGTGAGCTCATCCACCGCCTCTTCAGCACCGACCCGGACGAGATCATGCCGCTGCCCAAGACTCACAAGAAGCTGAGCAAGGGGCAGAAGGAACTCATCAGGCAGTGGATCGTGGAGGGGGCCAGGTACGAGGAACCCTGGACCTACGTCCCGCCCCGGAGACACCCTGTCCCTCCGGTCGAAGGCAATGACTGGAGCGAGAACTGGATCGACAACTTCATCCTGACCCGGCTCCAACGGGAGAACCTCACCCCCTCTCCGGACACCGATCCGGTCACCCTGGTGCGGCGGCTCCACTTCGATCTCATCGGCCTTCCGCCAACGCCCGGGGAGGTGAACCAATTCGTGAAGCGCTGGAAGGAGGATCCCTCCGCCTGCCTTGAAGCAACCACGGACGAGCTCCTGGCCTCACCCCACTTCGGCGAGCGCATGGCGATGTACTGGCTCGATCTGGTGCGCTACGCCGACACCTGCGGCTATCACGGCGACCAGGATCACAGCATCTCCCCTTATCGCGACTACGTGATCGACGCCTTCAATGACAACCTGCCCTTTGACCGGTTCACCCGCGAGCAACTGGCCGGCGATCTCCTGCCTAATCCCACCGTCGACCAGAAAATCGCGACCGGTTACAACCGCCTCCTGCAGACTTCACATGAGGGAGGGGTTCAGGCCAAGGAGTACCTCGCCATCTATTTCGCGGACCGCGTCCGGAACCTCTCCAATGTCTGGATGGGGGCCACCGTGGGCTGCGGGCAGTGCCACGACCACAAATACGATCCCTACACCTCGCGGGACTTCTACGCCCTTGGTTCCTTTTTTGCCGATGTGGATGAATCGCAGCACTTCAAGGTCGGGTCCAACAGCCTGCCCACGAGACGCCCACCCGAGATCGAGGTCCACACCAAGCGCGAGCGGCAGCGCATCGCCGAGCTTCGCAAGTTGCTGAAGACTGCACGGTTCGCCGACGAAGCAGCCCGCAAGCAGGTGGAAACCGAACTGGCCGCCCTTGAGAAAGCCAGGCGCAAGACCATGATCACGGTGGCCATCAAACCCCGGACAATCCGCATCCTGCCCCGTGGCAACTGGCTTGATGACAGCGGCCCGGTCGTGGAACCGGCCTTTCCAGCCTTCCTCGCCCGAAACAATCCACCCCCCGCCAGTGCCCGCCTCACCCGGCTCGACCTCGCCAACTGGCTCACCGATCCCGACGCCGGAACGGGCGGACTGACCGCACGCGTCATGGTCAACCGCTTCTGGTATCTGGTCTTTGGTTCCGGAATCTCAAAGCGCCTCGAAGACTTCGGGGGACAGGGTGAGGCCCCGGTGCATCCCGAACTGCTGGATAACCTCGCGGTCGAGTTCTACGAGTCGGGATGGAACGTGAAGCACATGATGAAGCTCCTGGTGACCAGCCGGACCTACCGGCAGGGTTCACTGACATCGGTTGTCCTGCGCGAACGCGACCCCTACAACCGGCTCCTCGCCCGCCAGTCGCGCTACCGTCTGCCCGCTGAAACCATCCGTGACAACGCCCTCGCCATTTCCGGCCTCCTGCGCACCGACTACGGGGGCGCAAGCGCCAAGCCCTACCAGCCGGCCGGCTATTACCGCCACCTCAACTTCCCAGCCCGCAAGTACGCCCATCACGCCGACGATCGTCAGTGGCGCCGCGGTCTCTACGTCCACTGGCAGCGGCAGTTCCTTCATCCCATGCTGCGCGCCTTTGACGCTCCCACCCGCGAGGAATGCACCGCCGAGCGTCCCCGCTCCAACACACCCATCGCGGCCATGACCCTGCTCAATGATCCCTCCTTCGTGGAAGCGGCCCGTGTCTTCGCCGAGCGCATCCTCAAGGAGGGTGGAAAGGACGACAAGGCCCGCCTTGAGTTCGCCTACCGCGAGGCCCTCTCCCGCCTCCCGGACGGCAAGGAGAGAGAGATCATGACCCGGCTCTTCCAGGCGGCCGGGAAGGAATTCAAGGCCAACCCGGCGGCCGCCAGGGAACTGGTTTCCACCGGGCAGGCTCCCGTGCCCGGGAACCTCGACGCCATTGAGCACGCCACCTGGACCACGGTCGCACGTGCCATCCTGAATCTCTCCGAAACCTACACCAGGAACTGAATTACGGACAGGAGCCCCTTTCCAACCTGCCTCAGAATCGATGACGACCGCCAACCAGCTGGGAAACTACCTCAACCGCCGTTCCTTCCTCGGCTCGGCCGGTATCGGCTTCGGCTCCTCCGCACTTCTTTCCCTGCTTGGCCGCGAGGCCTCCGGAGGCACGATCGATACCTCCTACGGCGGCCTGTCCGGCTTCCCGCACCATGATGCCAGGATCAAGCGGGTCATTTTCCTCACCATGGCGGGCGGCCCTTCCCACCTGGAAACCTTCGACTACAAGCCAAAACTGGATGAGCTCGCCGGCCAACCCATGCCCGACTCCTTCACCAGGGGACAACCGATCGCCCAGCTCCAGGGACAGACGCTCAAGGTCCAGGGACACCTCACCAAGTTCCAGGAATTCGGCAAGGGCCAGTTCATCTCCGACTTCCTCCCCTACCATCGCAAGATGGCAGACCAGATCTGTGTGATCAAATCGATGTTCACCGAGCAGATCAATCATGACCCGGCCCACACCTTCATGAACACCGGCACCGCCATCAGTGGCCGTCCGTCCATGGGTGCCTGGATCAACTACGGCCTGGGTAGCGACAGTGAAGACCTCCCGGGATTCGTGGTAATGACGAGCGTGGGAGGGCGTAATCCACAGCCGATTGCCGCGCGACAGTGGGGAACTGGCTTCCTGCCCAGCCGCCACCAGGGCGTCGAATTCAATTCCACCGGCGATCCGGTTCACTACGTGACCAGTCCACGGGGAGTATCGAAGACGAACCAGAATGCCCTGGTCCAATCGATCCAGCAGCTCGACAACCATCGCAACGAGCTCGTGGACAATCCGGAAATCAAAGCACGCATCTCCGCCTACGAGATGGCCTTTCGCATGCAGGCCAGTGTGCCCGAGCTCACCGACGTTTCAAAGGAACCGCAGCGCATTCTCGATATGTACGGGGCCAAGCCGGGCGACGGCTCCTTTGCCTCCAACTGCCTCCTGGCCCGCCGACTGGCGGAAAAAGGCGTCCGCTTCATCCAGCTCTACCACCGGGGCTGGGATCACCACGGAGGACTGGTGAAGTATATGAACACCTGCTGCGGGCTCACCGACAAGCCCATCTGGGCGCTCCTCACCGACCTCAAGCAACGCGGAATGCTTGAGGAAACCCTCATCGTATGGGGAGGGGAATTCGGCCGCACACCCATGTTCCAGGGCAAGGGTGGCGCAGGGCGCGACCACCACATCAAGGGCTTCTCGATGTGGCTGGCGGGCGGAGGCATCAGGGGCGGGACGGCCTACGGCGAAACCGACGAACTTGGCTACGCCTCCGTCAAGGACACCGTCCATGTGCGTGACCTCCACGCCACCATGCTTCACCTGCTGGGAATCGACCACAAGCGCTTCTCGGTGAAATTCCAGGGACTGGATATGCGTCTGACCGGCGTGGAACCCGCCCGGGTGGTAAAGGACGTGCTGACCTAGTCAGGCGCCAGTCGATCGTCCGGCGGGAAATATCCCGTTTTCCCCTCTAATTCAAGCTCCTACGAAGACAGGACGGGCTCTGGCAACCCCGTTCTTGCGAAGTTCCACCGCTCTCGCTAGAGAGTAGTCACCATGCGCCTGACCATCCCTGCGCTTCTCCTTTACGGGACCCTGCCCGCATTGACCGCCCCGCTATCCTATAACCGCGACGTGCGGCCCATCCTGGCGGAGAATTGTTTCTCCTGCCACGGACCGGACAAGAATGCCCGCGAGGGCAAACTGAGACTCGATATCCGGGAGGATGCTCTCAAGAAGGAAGCTTTTGTTCCCGGTGATCCCGATGATTCCGAGCTGGTCCTGCGCATCAACACCGACGACGAAGAAGATCTCATGCCGCCGGGCGACTCCCACAAGTCACTCACCTCGGCACAGAAAAAGATCCTGGCGGAGTGGATCAGACAGGACGCGGCATACGAACCGCACTGGGCTTACATCGCACCCAGGCGTCCGGATGTTCCGGAGATGGGAGCGAATCATCCTATCGATAATTTCATCCTGGCGGGCATGCCGGAAGATTCACGCAAGCTCTCCTCCCGCGCCGACGCCAGCACTCTTGCCAAACGGCTCTCCTTCGACCTGACCGGCCTGCCGGCCTCCTACAACGAGATCGACACCTCCAATGCCGCGTCCACCATCGACACACTCCTGGCCTCGCCCCACTACGGCGAACGCATGGCGGTGATGTGGCTCGACCTGGCCCGCTACGCGGACTCGCACGGCTACCACAGCGACAAGACATGGAGCATGACCCCCTACCGCGATTATGTCATTCGCGCCTTCAGCGGTAACAAGCCCTATGACACCTTCATCATAGAACAGCTCGCTGGCGATCTCCTTGAGAATCCCACCACCGAACACTACGTCGCCACCGGATTCAACAGGGTCAACCAGGTCTCGGAAGAGGGCGGCATTCAGGACGCCGAATATATTGCCAAGTACTACGCCGAGCGCGTCCGCACGACCTCGGTGGCCTTCCTTGGATCAACGATGGGCTGCGGCGAGTGCCACGACCACAAGTTCGATCCCTTCACCATGAAGGACTTCTACTCAATGGAGGCCTTTTTCTCCGACATCTACGAGAAGGGTGCCTACAACGGCGATGGCCGTTACAACCCCGGTGCCGACATCAAGAACTACCCAGGCTTCAAACTGGACAAGTGGGGACCAGCCCTCGATGTCCCCGAGCCTGACAAGACGGAGGAACTGGCCCGCCTTGAGAAGGAAAAGGGCGGGCTCCAGGAAGAGCTCGGGAAGGACAGCCCGGAACTGGAAAAGGAATTCCTCCGGTGGGTCGGCGAACTCAAGGCCAGGATCGCGTCCAGCAAGCCCCGGGATGTCACCATCCTCGACGACAAGGAACTCCCCCTGCCCGAGATCCAGACAGTCACCGACAACGTGCACTCCGGTCAGATCGCACGCCGCCAGGAGAATGCAGGACTGGTCCAGCACATCGTCGATGCCGCCAAGAAACCGGTCACGCTGGGAAAGGGTGAACACCTCTTCGCCTACGTCTGGCTCGACCCCAAGAACCCTCCCAGGCAGATCATGCTGCAGTTTAATGCCGACAACTCCTGGGAGCACCGCGCCTGGTGGGGCGAGGATCTCATCCCCTATGGCAAGGGGAGTAACGGTGCCAATCACCACAAGGCGGGCACCCTGCCCGCCCTGGGAAAGTGGGTGCGCATTGAAGTCTCTGCCGACAAGGTCGGACTGCCCGCAGGCAAGAAGATCACCCAACTGGCCTTCACCCAGCACGGCGGAGTCGTCCTCTGGGATCTGGCCGGACATACCGGCAGCGATTCAAGTGCTGCCCTGGCCGGGCTGCCGGATGAGGTCCGCAAGCAATTACTGGCCGACAGGGGACAAAAAGTTGATCCCAAGCTGCGCGCTCCTCTCCTGGCTCACTTCCGGACCATTGCCGCCTCCCTGCAGCCGATCCGGGACAAGATCGCCAAGCTCGACCAGCAGGCCAAGGGGGCCAAGGGGACGACCCGCATGACCCTGGTGACCCTCTCTACCAACCCGCGTGAGATCCGTATCCTGCCCCGGGGCAACTGGATGGATCGCTCCGGACCGGTGGTCCAGCCTGCACTCCCGGCGTTCATTGCCACAGCCAAACAGCAACCACAGGCAAGCGGAGACCGTCTCACCCGGCTGGGTCTCGGGCGCTGGATTGCGTCCAAGGAGAATCCGCTTACCGCCCGCGCCTTCGTCAACCGCATGTGGGCCCTCTTCTTCGGAACAGGTCTTTCGCGCGACCTGCAGGATCTCGGCAACCAGGGCCAGTGGCCCACTCATCCCGAACTGCTGGACTGGCTGGCGGTCGAGTTCATGGAAAGCGACTGGGACGTGAAGCACATCGTCAAGCTGATCCTCACCTCGCAGACCTACCAGCAATCGTCCAATGCCTCCGCCGAACTGGCAGCTTCCGACCCCTACAATGAACTCTACTCCCGGCAGAATGCCCGCCGACTCCCTGCTGAATTCGTCCGCGACAATGCCCTCGCGGTCTCCGGGCTCCTCAATGCCCGCATCGGAGGAGAAAGTGCCCGGCCTTACCAGCCGCCCGGCTACTATCGCGAACTGAACTTCCCCAAGCGCACCTACAAGCAGCACAACGACGACAACCAGTACCGGCGCGGCGTCTACATGCACTGGCAACGCAGCTTCCTGCATCCCATGCTGATGGCCTTCGACGCACCGGCACGGGAGGAATGCACCGCCAGCCGGGAGAGTTCCAACACTCCCCAGCAAGCTCTGAACCTGCTTAATGATCCCAGCTTCGTGGAGGCGGCCCGCGTCCTGGCCGAACAACTCACCGGCGACAGCCGCCCCTTTGCCGAACGCCTGGAGACCGGCTTCCAGAAACTCCTCCAGCGCCCCCCCTACCCCGAGGAGGCCAAACTCCTCAAGGATCTCTACGACCGGCAGCTCAAGCGCTACCTGAAGAGTCCCGAGGACGCCAATGCCCTCCTCAAGGTCGGGCTCAAACCCGCGGGCAAGGAGGCCAACCCGATGGATCTCGCCGCCTTTACCGCAGTGACCCGCGCCCTCCTGAACCTGCACGAAACAATCACGAGATACTAATCGATGAACCCGGCAGCCGGAGTGGCTGCCCCCCAACTTCCCGTCATGAACGATCAATTCATCAACGCCATCAACCGCCGCACCTTCCTCAAGGGCTCCTCCTACTCGGTAGGCAGCGCTGCCCTGGCCTACCTCCTGAGCCAGGACGCCGGCGCCGCGCCCAAGTGGAAGGGCGTGCTGGACGGCAAACTGCACTTCGCGCCCAAGGCCAAGCGCATCATCCACCTGTGCATGGCCGGCGGGCCGTCCCACCTGGAGACTCTCGATCACAAGCCGGAGCTCGCCAAGCTCAACGGCAAGCCCATGCCCGAGTCCTTCACCAAGGGCCAGCAGCTCGCGCAGTTGCAGGGCAGGCGCAACCAGCTCAAGTGCCTCGGCCCGCAATACGAATTCAAGCCCTATGGCGAGTGCGGACGCCTCATGTCTTCCGCCTTCCCGCACATCGGATCCATTGCGGACGAGATCGCGGTCATCAACTCGCTGTCCACCGAGCAGATCAATCATGATCCCGCTCACACCTTCATGAATACCGGTGCGGTCATTCCCGGCCGGCCTTCAATGGGCTCCTGGCTCCTCTACGGACTGGGCGCAGACACCGACGAACTCCCCGGTTTCGTGGTGATGACTTCGGCGGGCGGGGGCCAGGACCAGCCCATCGCAGCGCGCCAGTGGCACAGCGGCTTCCTGCCCTCCCGCTTCCAGGGTGTCCAATTCAACTCAAAGGGCGATCCCGTCCACTACGTGAAGAATCCCGCCGGCGTCTCCCGGGAGACCCAGGGAGACCTGCTCAAGACCGTCAACGGCCTCAACAACCTGCTGGGCAAGCGACAGAACGATCCCGAGATCGCCACCCGCATCGCGCAATACGAGATGGCCTTCAAGATGCAGGCCTCCGTCCCCGACCTGGTTGACGTCTCCAAGGAACCCAAGCACATCCTTGAACTCTATGGAGCCAAACCGGGGGATGGTTCCTTCGCCTCCAATTGCCTGCTCGCCCGCCGACTGGCGGAACGCGGAGTCCGCTTCATCCAGCTCTACCACCGTGGTTGGGATCATCACGGAAACGTGAAGGGAGCCATCAACACCGTATCCGGGCACACCGACAAGGCCACCGCGGCGCTGGTGAAGGACCTCAAGGAGCGCGGACTGCTGGAGGACACCCTCATCATCTGGGGTGGTGAGTTCGGCCGTACCCCGATGGCCCAGGGCAACGGACGAGACCACCACATCCAGGCCTTCTCGCTCTGGATGGCGGGCGCCGGCATCAAGGGTGGCGTCAGCTACGGATCCACCGACGAACTGGGCTACGCGGTGGCCCAGGATCACGTCTCGGTGCACGACCTCCACGCCACCATGCTCAAGCAACTTGGCATCAACCACGAGCTCCTCACCTACCGCTTCCAGGGCCTGGACTTCCGTCTCACCGGAGTGGAGGAATCCCGGGTCATCAAGGAAGTGCTGGCCTGAAACGGCACCCGTTCCCCGAAACTATCGCTGGGTTGGCCCCATTCCGATGGGTTATGGCAAGGGCAATGAGCCCTGCTCCCACCACTGTGACGAGGAGCCATAAAGCCTTGTTGAGCACCTCAGGTCCAAAGTCCTCGAGGGTTATGGCAGCCAGGCAAAGGCTCCCAAGGTCACAACGGCAATAACGATTCTTTCCATTTTGATTCTTTCCAATCTGCCTTACCAGCCCGCTCCCCTGGTCAGGGTCCTGATCCGGCAGACATGGAAGTCGGCCGTCATGTAGAGGGTCGATCCATCATCGCCCCAGTTGCAGTTCGCGGTGCGCTGACCGGTCAGGATGTGCCCGAGGAGCTTGCCTTCCGGCGAGATGACAAGCACTCCACCCGGACCGGTGGTCCAGATGATCCCGTCCTTGTCCACCTTCATTCCATCGGGCGCCCCGGGATACTTCCGGGACAGCGGGGAGCAATCAAAGAGCACCTTCTGGGGACCGAGTGAGCCATCTGCCCTGATGTCCCAGGAGAAAATATAGGGCTTCGGCCCGTGGGACTGCGCAACATAAAGCTTCTTCTCGTCCGGCGAGAGCGCGATCCCATTGGGACGGTCGCACTCCTTGGTGAGCAGGGTCACCTTGCCATCGGTCTCGATGCGATAGACGCCGAACCAGTCCGTCTCGCGCCTGGGATCCTTCTCGCGCCTGGGCAGGCCGTAGGGCGGATCGGTGAAATAGATGGCCCCGCTGGAGTGAATGGCCAGGTCGTTGGGGCTGTTGAATCGTTTGCCATCGTAACGATCAGCAAGGGTGACCTTCCCTCCGCCGGGGGTGAGCATGGCCACCCGACGGTCGCCGTGTTCACAGGAGACGAGACGCCCCTGGGCGTCGAAGGAAAGCCCGTTTGATCCGGGTTCAGGATACCCGGGCGTTATCCCGGTGTAGCCGGAGGGCGTCATGAAGACAGAGTGGCCTTCCTTCTTCTCCGACCACTGGTAAATCGTGTTGGCGGGAACGTCGGACCACAGCAGGCGGCTGTTCTCCCTGTCCCAGACCGGCCCCTCGGACCAGACGAAGCCGGAAGCCAGCACTTCGATCCTGGCATCCCTGGCAACGAGTTTGTCGAAGGCCGCATCGTGACGGACGACCGAACCGATATTCGGGTGCTCGGCCCCCAGGAGGGGAGCGGTCAGGAAGAGGGCGCAGGTGGCGAGTGTGTTGTGTTTCATGGTATTGAAAAATCAAGCCGATGGCTCCGGCGATCCGCCGGAGCTGGCACGGTTAGTCGATCTTGAGCTTCGGAAAGATTCCCTTCGGGGCACGGAAGTAGTGCGACCAGTCGATCCAGGTCGCTTCGGTGGTGAAGAACTCCTTCTCTACGATGTACCAGCGACCACGCTTGTATCGCAGGAGAACCCAGAGGACTTCGTCCGCCTCCTCGATCCATTCCTCGAACATGGTGCCCGCATAGTTGATCCTCTTTCCCGCCTTGGTCAGCGGCAGGGCATCGACGAACGCCCAGTCCTTCTCCATCATGATGTGATTGATCCGGAAAGTCACCGCCTGATGGACGGCATCCTCAACCGGATCGGTCACCGCCGCCATGATCTCGCGGAACTCCTTGCTCCCCTTTTTGGGGACGACCGGCGCGGCACCCACCTGGGAACCGAGGAGAAGAGCAAGAAGAAGAAGCAATCGCATTGGCGTGATACGTACCTGCTCCTGCCTGCTCCCGCAAGAATAGCGTTGCAGGTCCTGAAAATGTCCGCGGTCCGGGCCGGACACTCCCCCCGGAGAGCACAAAATCCCCTCAACTTAAAAATCAGACCCCGGGACCCCGGTTGGAAACTGGCAGGGCCCACACGCCCTGCACCCAATCAAGAAAACAACGCAAAAACACAGGCATCTGAAGAAGGAGCCCTGCCGGCGAGGCGGGGCTCCTTCCTCGTGTCCAGGGGACCCGGGCACTCCGCGCGACGATTCCGTGGACGTATCCCAAGGGCACCGCAGGCTTGCAGTCTGGTGGCGTTCTCCCATGAATGGACCTGCATGATCCAGAAATTCGCTCCAGCCTTCGCCAGCCTGTTTATCGCCTCCTCCTTCCCGGCCCCGGCCACCGCCGGGACAACCAAAGTGTATCTTGGAACCCAGGGCCGGGGGGAGAGCAGGGGTATCTACCTCTGCGAACTCAACACCGAAACGGGTGCCCTCTCCAAACCCAGACTGGCCGCCACCTTGTCAGGCTGCGGCTTTCTCGCCATCCATCCCGGCAGAAAGCACCTCTACTCCACCGCCCGCGGAGACGGCAACCAGGTCGCCGCCTTCCACATCAGGGACGACTACACCCTCGACCCCATCAACCTCCAGTCCTCCGAGGGGACCGGACCCTGCCACGTCTCGGTGGATGCCACCGGGAGGTGCCTCATGGTGGCCAATTACGGCAGCGGCAGCGTGGCCGCTCTCAGGATCGATGACGATGGCTCGCTGGTGAAATCAAGCTCCGCCCACCAGCACGAGGGATCGAGTATCAACGAAAGACGGCAGAAGGGACCCCACGCCCACTCCATCTATCCCGGACCCGACAACAAGTTTGCCTACGCCCCCGATCTCGGGATCGACAAGGTCGTCATCTACAAGCTCAACGCCGCAACCGCCGCCATGGAGAAGGTGGGGGTCGCGGAAACCCGGGCGGGAGCCGGGCCTCGCCACATGAAGTTCGGCCGGGACGGACGGCAGGCCTACGTCCTCACCGAGCTGCACCAGACCGTCACCGTCTACGACCGCGACCCTGCAACCGGACTCCTGGGCAGGAGCAAGCAGGACATCAGATCCCTGGACAAGGGCATCGGTCCCGACGGAATGAGCTGCTCGGAAATCCGTGTGCATCCCAACGGGAAATTCCTCTACGCCGCCAACCGTGACGTGAAGGGAACCGGTCGCGATTCGATCTCGGTGTTCAAGGTGCTTGAGGAGGGCAAACTCAAGCGTATTCAAACCATTCCCGCCAAGGTGAGCATACCCCGCAACATCGGAGTCGACCCCGACGGCAAATGGCTCCTGGTTGCGGGCCAGCGGTCCGGTAACGTCCCCGTCTTCAGGATCGGGGAGGACGGCAGGCTGAAAGACAACGGCAACGAGGTGAAAGTTGCCAATGCCATGTGCGTGGAGTTCCTGAAGTAAGGCTCCTGCCCGGCCGGGGCCGGAAAATCGTGGCCAGCACAACTCCCATCGCCCCATCAGGTTAAACACGTTTTTGCATTTCGGTTGGCGCCATGGAAATGGCAATAGATAGTAACGACCAATCCATCGACCCGTATCATGAAGTCCACGCCCCTGCTGCTCACCCTCGCTCTTGCTGTTGCCGCCTTCGCTGCTCCGCTGATCACTCCCAGGGGCGATGCCCGCCGCCTCGAAGTTCTCTTCTTCGGAGCCCCTACCAAAAATCATCCGGGCCACGACCCCGTCACCCGCTACCGGGTGCTCAAGAAACACCTCGGGGCCGACGGCATCAACCTGACCTACCTTGAAGATCCGGCCCGGGCGCTCAAGGCAGAGACCCTTGCGCAATTCGACGCGGTTCTCATGTACGGCAACTGGGTCCAGCGCGGTCCCATGCCGGTTGACCAGGAAAAGGCTCTCGTCGAATTCGTGGAAAGGGGCGGGGGCTTTCTCCCCATCCACTGCGCCTCGGCCTGCTACGGCAAATCCGAGGCCTTCGTGAAACTGGTGGGTGGAGTCTTCAAGTCACATGGCGGCGGCGAGTTCTCGCCCAGGACCACCAACCCCACCCACGAAATCACCAGGGGCTACCAGGGTTTCACCGCCTGGGACGAGACCTATGCCCACGAGCGCCACGCTAAAGACCGCACCATCCTGCAGGAGCGCGACGGCGAGCCATGGACCTGGATCCGGACCCAGGGCCGGGGCCGCGTCTTCTACACCGCCTCGGGACACGACCACCGCGTGTGGGATCAGCCCAACTTCCACGATCTCCTCAAGCGGGCGATCTACTGGAGCGTGGGTGACGACGCCAGGGCGAAGCTGACCGCGCTCAAACTTCCCGCCTTCGAGATGATGGACGTGAACCTGCCCGGATACATCACGCGCAAGCTGGTGACGCAGGTTCCCAAGCCCTTTCCGCCCGAGGAGTCCCTCAAGCTGGCGCAGGTTCCCCCCGGGTTTGAACTGGCGCTCTTCGCCGCCGATCCCGACATCATCAACCCGATCTACATCGCCTGGGATGAGCGCGGACGGGCCTTCGTGGTGGAGACCATCGACTATCCCAACAACCTGCAGGCCGGCAACGTCGGCAACGACCGTATCAAGATCTGCGAGGACACCGATGGCGACGGCCGGGCCGACAGGTTCACTGTCTTTGCCGACAAACTTTCCCTCTCCACCACCATGGTCTTTGCCAATGGCGGAGTGATCTGCACCAACGGATCCGATGTCCTCTTCCTCAAGGACACCGACGGCGACGACAAGGCCGACGTCCGTGAGGTCCTCTTCACCGGCATTCGCACGGGCGACACCCACGCGGGCACCTCCAACTTCCGCTACGGCGTGGATAACTGGATCTGGGCCACTACCGGCTACTCGGGATTTGGCGGGGAAGTGGGTGGCACACGGCACGGCTTTGGCAGCGGGGTCTTCCGCTTCAGACCCGACGCCTCGGCCATGGAGTTCCTCCAGAACACCACCAACAACACCTGGGGGCTGGGCTTCACTGAGGAGTTCGACATTCTCGGTTCCACCGCCAATGCCAACCCGAGCTGGTATCTCACCTTCCCCCGCCGTTATTACGAGCAGGCCGGCCTCTCACAACCGCGCACCCCGCGCGCCGATGACAATCCTCTCTTCTTTCCCAGTTCCACCGACATCCGGCAGGTCGATGCCCACCATCGCTACACCGCCGCGGCAGGACACGCCTTCTACACTTCGCGGCGCTTCCCCAGACGCTACTGGAACAATATCGCCTTCATCTGCGCCCCCACCGGCAAGCTGGTCGGTCAATGGGTGCGTCATGCCAGGGGAGCCGGCTTCGAACTGCGGCAGGATCCCAACAACATCTACAACTCCGCTGATGCCTGGTCGGGACCGGTCTGCGCCGAGGTGGGACCGGACGGCGCACTCTGGATCTGCGACTGGTACAACCTCGTCATCCAGCACAACCCCACCCCCAACAAGGGGTCCTCCGGTCTGGACGCCAGGCGTGGAAAGGGCAACGCCTACGTCACGCCCCACCGCGACAAGCAACACGGACGCATCTACCGGGTCTACCCCCGGGGATCAGGGAACGACCCCTACAAGGCCGATTTCGCCAGCACCAACATGTTCTGGCGACTCGAGGCGCAGCGCGCCGCAGTGGAGGAAGGCAGGAAGATCGACAAGGTCACCAACATTCACGAGTTCTACACCAGGGCGGGCACCGGCTCGCTCGACCTTGAGACGATCAAGGCGGCTCTGGCCTCCAGGGACGCCGGACTCCGCCGGGCCGCCCTGCGCAATGCGCCCCTCGATGGCACCCTGGCCCGGATGTTCATTGTGGACGGCAGGATCACGGTGCAGGAACCGAGAATCCTTCTCGACCTCCTCCTCGCCTTTTCGCGCCTTGGCGCCTCGGAGGCAATCGGCAGCGCCCTCGTTCAGCTGATCACTCATGATGCCGGTGCCATCCTGAACGATCCCGTCCTCCACGACGCCTTCCAGGTCGCGGCCCGGCGCCATGGCGGAGGCTTCGTGAAAGGAGCCCTTGCCAGCATCCGGCCGGCCAAAACCGCTGGACCCAGAGACGTTCTTTCCAATGGCAACATCGAGAAGGTCAACGGCGACAAGCCGGAGGGCTGGGGACCACGCTTCTACGGTGGATCCCGGAACGCCGGATTCACGGCAGTGAAGGAAGGCCGGAACGGAACGATGTGTCTCAAGGTCACCAGTGACCAGCGCTCCGACTCGGGCTGGGGTGCCACCGTGAAGACAAAGCGCAACACCCGCTACCGCCTGGGCGGCTGGATCAGGACCGAGAATGTCAATGGCAGCGGATCGATGTTCAACGTGCACGGCGTGGGCCACCGCACCAAGGCCGTCCGTGGCACCACCGGCTGGACCGAATACTCCGTCGAATTCGATTCAGGCAACGCGACGGAGATCGTCATTCACGCCCTCTACGGCGGCTACGGCGGCCAGACCGGAACCGCCTGGTATGACGATGTCTATCTCCAGGAGTCCGGTGAGTCCGGCCTGGGCGGCACGGTCCTCACCATCGCCTCCCACTTCGGCAAGAGCGCCTCACCGGCCGCCAAGAGCAAGCTCGTCTCCTTCCTCAGGAAACGTGCTGAAAAGGGGGACGCGTTTGCGAAGTCACTCCAGCAGAGCGTCGAATCTCAATCTCCCGACGAGCGGGTGGCCGAGCGCAAGCACAGGATCGATGCCTCCGTTCACGAACGTGGAGAGGCCATCTACAACCGCACCTGTATTGCCTGCCACGGCCCTGAAGGAATCGGGGTGGAGGGCGCCTTCCCACCGCTGGACGGCTCTGACTGGCTCACCGGAGACCCGGCGGTGCCCATCAAGATCCTCCTCAAGGGACTGATGGGTCCCATCGAAGTGAATGGCCGGAAGTTCAACAACGTCATGCCTCCCCATGTCGACCTGAGCGACCAGGACATCGCCGACGTTCTCACCTACGCCCGGCAACGGTGGACCAACGACGCCGCCCCGGTCAGCACCTCCGAGTCCAAAACGGTGCGGGAAGAAGTGAAGGGACGAACAAATCTCTGGACCGTCAAGGAGCTGCGCTAGGGCGGGAAGCCCGGCAGAAGAAAGGAGTCCCCGCACCAGCCCCTCGAACCGAACCGGAGAATTCCCGG
>MPMC02072936.1_pt1 | contig 112442 bp, 141 predicted proteins | sample 1617281 | NCBI WGS metagenome assembly MPMC02 (sample SAMN05944809, study PRJNA350692) | marine metagenome | biome: marine; feature: ODZ; material: water; isolation source: 100 m water sample filtered on 30 um supor filter | place: Pacific Ocean | collected 2012-04-09 | depth 100m m | reverse complement strand
TTCTTTGCAAATCTTTGCATTATTTTTGTAGAACCAGACGGCGGAGCGCAAGGAGAACCTGAACCGGGTGGCCCGGCATCTACTTTGCAAATCTTTGCATTATTTTTGTATTTGATCTTGTTTCTGGATGTTTCTGGATCGAGGGAGAGTGTCCGGGGTGCGTAGTTTGTGAATTGTTTAAAGATTTCGACAGGTGAATCGTTTTCGCTGCGGATCCCGCTGCGGGGTTATGCAGTAGATATTTTTTTGTGTCGGAGGTTGTGATTTGGTTTGAACACAGATACGCTTGGTATTCGCCAAAGCGTATCGGTGTTGGTATTGCTGGTAGACCGAACGCCTGTTCGCTCTGGTTTTAGAAGGGAGAGGCGAGGCCGTCCCGTTGTTTGGATGGGGAGTCTTTTTTGCGGGGCGTATACAGGTAGTTTTTCTGTGTGGTTTTGCAGTCCCGCTCTTACTAGATAGTATGAGACAAAGAGCCGGGACTCTTATACTCAAGCCACCCTATAGAGAATCCCGACCCCTTGCCTTACAACAGCCGGTGAGGACCAGCATTGACAGGCAAGAGAGGAGGGAAGAACCTGTCGTGATGCTTTACCGTCTGGTTGTACTATATACAATAGCCAGTAAATGCTCATTAATCAAGGATCTTTTTTTCCTCAGGTTGTTATTAAGTTTTCAAAAGGGTATGCAAGGATATTATTCAAATTCTGCTAATATTTCGAAAGTAGTTCCGGGCCAGCACGGGTCAAAACGAAAGGTATTGTTTAATGGAATACACTGAAGCGAATCATCCTAAGACTGGTCGCCCACCTAAGCGAGCCAAAGAAGGTACTTCGACTACTTTAACTGTGCGGATTCCTGCTCAGATAAAGAATCAAATGATTGATCACGCCGAGGCGTATGATCTTACTGTTACTGAGTATCTCATTTCTTTAGTGGATAGAGATGGTTGATTTATCAGCCCATTCTGGCAACTGTCAAAATCTTTAAAGAATTTCAATTCGGCGCTGCTGGCCCGGGGAAGACCGTCGCTGAATCCTTTCAAAATAAGGATCTTCCCGTAAAGTACCCCCGGCCCCCGGAAGTGTTGTAAAATCTTTAAAGAATTTCAATAGTAGTTCCGGGCCGCTGCGAGTTCGCTGCAAAAAATTCTGTTAAGTATAGCAAGTAATAGACTAGTAAGGCAACCTGACAAGTATGAAAACTCCTAAAAAGTATCCAGAACATGCGTCGGTCCAGACAATATTACATTTACCCGGCAGAATTCGTAACGAATTAGTCGATCATGTTCAGTCTCTGGGTACGACAATGAACGAATGGTGTGGGATTGTTATACGGAAAGCACTGGAAGAAGAACAGGGTTTACCTGCACCTCCTCCAGCCGCCGCTCCGATTCCTACAAAAGTAGATATTTTACGCCAGTATTTAACTGGTGACCAAGTATTGGAACCATGTGGTAAGGCGTACCCTTGTGAACGTGAAACAACTGACCCTGAGTTTCATGGCCAGTTAGAATTTTGTGGACACTGCCGGATCATGCTCCAGTAGAAGTTCTACCGGGGCGTAAAGTTCTAGAATCTTTTAAAGATTTCGTAAGTAGAACTATGATGGCGTATGTTGCTTCGTATGTTGCTTCCAGCAATCACATCCACAATTGTTTTCTTCCGAACATTTGCAATGGCCTACCGTTTTACACGGGCAGGCATTTACTTCTATTAAGTTCGGCGGTATAGCACCCCACACGGGACTCATTCAGAATCTGTTTCCTTTTCTTCGTCGTCGGTAGAAACGTCCCGCTGTTTTACTATCTCAGAATGTGGGCTAAAGAATGCTTGAGTCCATCGGGACTCTCTTACATCCCCTAACGCTTTGTCCATTTCATCAGACCAGCCGGGCGCATTGGCTACCATAATTCCCTCAACCATCAGACATCCGACGGCTTGCATTATCATTTGTTTATTAGCAAAGATAATTCGAGGATCTATATCAACATCCGCTTTCACACATAGTCGTGCTAATACACCTAAGAACTGGACCGAGGCTAGTTCGCCTAACTTCGTTTCCATGGTGGTGTCATCTTGTTTCTCTACTGAGACAATCAATGGCTCACCGAATTCTTCTGGTGTTTTAGCCCACACGGTTGTGTTCATCCAGTTTTCTATCACTGTCTGGACCCGTGAGGTTATAACGTCGAACTTCGCTGTATCAGCATCACCTTGTAAACCTTCTAAAGATTCATCCCAGTTAATACTATTCTCGCTTAGTTCTTCTACTATGTCTGATAACGAACGTGCATCATTTTCATTCATGTTGCTATCCTATCGCGCTATTCAGTTTTCAAAACCATGCAATTTGCATGGCATTTTACCCGGGCGGAACTTCTACTTTCAAAATCTTTAAAAGATTTCAATGGTAGAACGACCCGCGCTGCGGGGTTAAAGGGAAAGCGGGGAGAAAGTTTCATTCCTTCTGGAAAATACCAAACCAATCGGAAATTCACTTCCTCCCCTAAACAGGAGGCAGGAGAAAGGAGACTGATAAATCAGAAAACTCCTGCCTCATGCGACCTATGTTGTGTTACTTAAATGGTAGTCGAATACAGCCTTCGTGTCAGGCGCATTCATATCCAATGGACCTATCCAAGGCTTATGGGTAAATGCGTCAGAACCATTAGGCATAACAATCGTTCCATCAGGCGGTCCATCTAAATGGGGTTGTCCCCAGTTTATTGAGTCCGCATCGTGGTCAACGATAACGACGTTTACGTCACTAGGTATTGGTGCGTCGGTTCGTACTTCTTGTACGAGTCCTCCGTCTAATACCACAAGTATGTTTGTCATATTGCTCCTTTGTTTATTTTAGTAAAAGGGTATTGGGGAGAGACATTTCTGCCTCCCCCCAAGTTCTTAATGCATCAGGTTCCGATTGTTAACTTTACGCCGGATACTCTTTCGTATGTTGTCTTGAAGTATTGAGGCCACCACTGCTTCACTCTCTTACCACTGGCAAGATCGTTCAACAATTCGACTGCATCTTCGACATCATTCCGAATGAGAACCTTAGACTTTATGCAAGTTTTTATACACTGCATAGCCAACTGATCTGTGTAGCCACATCCCGGTCCAAGCACCCCGCCATCTGTCACCCATACTACTGGTGCATTGCGTCGTTGCTTTTGTTGGATTGCCCACACTAAGGCTGGATGGTCTACGCCGTTCCCAACTCTCGATTCGGGAATCTTCGTAGTCATTCGACCTCGTTCTCCCAAAACCCAGCAATTGATTGCGCCGTCATGGTCATAGTCATTGGTGCTGTAGCAGGCAACGGTACATCCCGGAGCCGACTCCATTATTTCTAGCACCTCTGCTTCTGACAAAGCCATCGAACCTGAGTAGTCGATAAGAACAACTCCACCATTACCTTTTACCTTACGGTCAAAGATTCGCTTCTGCGGATCGGTGAACATTCTTCCTATTCTTCTCGGGTTACGACCCATGTTGGATGCGATCCGGCGTTTTCCTAGTCCACCCGGAACATGCCGAGTTAGGTTTTGCTTTTTCACATTCAACTGCGCCCACGCTCCAGCATCGCCAGCACTAACAGGTCTGATAGATTCCAAATCCTCTTTTGTTATTGGAGGTTCGTCATCTCTGCTGGTTTCCGAAGAACCAACTTGACCTTTTGTTTTAGTACCATCCTTACTTTTACCTGTTTCAGATTCTTCTCCATCTTCTTCAGATGAGGATTCTTCTTCTTCGTCTTTACTTTCTTCTTCCTGACCGGAAGGATCGGCAAGACGATCCAAGTATTCTGCTATTGCTTCCGTGTGAAAGAACCCATTTACGAGTTCGTTCTTAGGATCTAGCATCCCTGTGGATGTGTACGTGCTAGACAGGCTCTTAGGTTGATATCGGTAAATGTGTCGTAGTTCTTTAAGAACTAACTGACCTATTCTCCTGAGTCGGTTTCCCCATTGTGGTTTGTGTCGACGGATGCCAGTCAAGTATTTATTTACTCCACCAGTACCTGCCAAGCAAGCCATAAAGTAGACCGCTTCAGCCCAATCGCCTCGCTCTGCGATACGTTCTCCTGCGTTTAGTTCTGTGCCGTCTTCTAGCAAATCCATGTCAAATCCTGCTTTACTGCAAAGAAAATTCACTCTTGCTTCTTCGGCACATACCAACGCCCGATCTGTTGCCATACCACGATCCACCCAAGGTTGCCGATTTCCCGGCGAAACTTTCGCGTGCATCATTTCATGGGCACGTATTACACGATCCAGTTCAAAGTTTTGGACTGGTGTAACCATGTGCCTATGTAAGACAGCAGTTCTAGGAACGCCTCGCTCTGCCGCGCATGGATCAATAGTCCATTCAGCAGGCTCGTCGTTTGCTCCATCCTTACGCCTGATTAATTCAGGCAAAGGTCGGAGGTCCTGTGCATATTCAGTTTTCAAAGACATTATCAATCTCCTTATTTATAGTCAATATCTAATGAAATACCTATTGTATCCAAGTCTTGCGACTATTCAAACATTAGGTGTAAGGGTAGGAGGGTGTTTCCACCCCCCTGACCGTGTTGAACTATTCGCGTATCTGCGTTCCATCGATGGTGTCAATTGCGACAGCATCTAGGAAAGACTCGGCACGTTCACCAAAGATAAGTTCCGCGGCTCGCTGGTCACCCCATGAGGACTTTAATTGTCCGTAGGCGTAAAACTGGCGAAGGCTGATTCTGCGATCACCCGCATCTGCCATCTTCCTTGCGTATTCCCTGATATTCGTTGGAAGATCAAGTAATGCGTCAGGATGAGGTTCATTGATACGGATTGCACATGGGAATCTATCCTTTAAAGCACTAGGCAGTTCTTCCATGTTCTCGATATTAGTTGTCATAATGACACTAAAACCTTCACGCGGAATCTCTATACGCCCAGTAGCAGGATTTTCCCACTTAGCAGATTCAACTGTATCTGTCATGGCAAGCAATGTTGCGAACACGTCACCACCGGCTTTGTCAATCTCGTCTACGACGAGGCGACCACCAGTAATTCCATTTCCACGCCATGCTTTAATAGCACTTCCGTCATGCCACTTGAATGAACCTTCTCTATCGGGTAAGAACCCTCCAGTTACATCAAAGTTAGTCATGTCTTCGGTACATACCAAACGCCATGCTCCACTGTCATCATCTGTACCCGAATTTAATCCAGCAAAAGTTTTGCCAGTTCCGGGCGGTCCGAATAAAATAACACGGTCAATCCCTGCTTGCAGTACGTCATTGAAGTCCTGCCAGCATTGTGGGAGTTGTGAGTTGTTACTCATTTACAGTCTCCTTACTGTTTATTTAGTTGTAATGACGCAGTTCTCACTGCGCCAATATCTATTGTATCCAAGTCATTCAACTTTTCAAACATTAGATTTAAGGGTGACATGGAGTTCGATGCTCATACGTTCTACTGATCAAGGCTATTAACCTCAATGTGGTGATAGCAACAGATTTGATTCCTTCAGTGTTGCCACTGTTTTGCTGGTACTAGTACTACCTAGTACCTGATAAACCATTACTGGTCTACTATCCCTCTGCGTTATCGCCAACCCTCACTGGGAAAAGCATCTCGCTCTATGTCAATATCTATTGTATCCAAGTCAATACTAGTATCACAACCTCTGATTTATAATTCTTTTCACACCCTTGCACGTCCCGATATATAAAGAAACCTCGGGACTATACAGGTCTTTTAGTCAGGCAGTCCCGTCTTTATAAAGAAGGGTGAACAGTCCCGACTCTCTGCTTTCGCAAGTCAAAGGTCGGGACTATTCAGGGGGTTACCCCCCCCTTACCTTACCTGTTCGGTTGTTGTTTAGTAAGTATTGCTATCATCGTGTCAATACAGCAAGAACATTCGAGGTCAGGCTCTATCTCCCAGCACTCGGAATGTTCCTCTGTTTGACAAATCTTACACAGATTAGTCATCCGCTAAGAATTTCTGGTTATCAGATCCTGCTTGGATTAACCGAGCAAATTCTAAAACTAGTTTCTCTTGAACATCATCAAAAGTTCCGAGATGTTCTTTCATGTCTATTTCTACTGTATGAATCACGTCGCCGAATCGCATGTCGTTTACACGCATGGTCGCTTCGTCGATTGCAAAATCATCAAGTAGTTCTGAGAATTTCATATTGTCTCCTTATTTAGTTGTTAAAGGGAAAGGGAGGCTTTGGCCTCCCTATCAGTCGAACACCCATTCTTCTTCTGTGTCCACATCTTCAATGACCATCGCACCCCATTGAGTTTCTTCGGGGTCCCAGTCTGCGGTATCGAACTCTAGGTTGCAAGCAACCTCATCGAGACTCATATCCGCAGGAACATCAAAGACTCTTGTGTCTTCAAGAACCCAACGAACTTGGATTTCTACCCTTCTCTTGGTTGGGTCATCATTGGTAGAACTGCGATTAACGAAATCATAGTCTTTAACTTCTACAAGTTTGCTATCTTTTCTCACGCTTGAACACAGGCGGCATATGTTAGTTCGTCTATGCACTCATCAATGGCGGTGTATTCCTCACCCTCTTGACGATAATGTTCGGTCATGTTTCGATAATCTTCTAGGACTTCAATCACGTACTTCAAAGTCGCTTCGCTTATCTCAACCATAGGACTCAAGTCCTTAGTATTGCTATTCACATAATCTCCTTATTTAATTGTTAAAGGGTATGGGAGGCTTTCGCCCCCCAGTAGTTAAGCAGGTATGAGTACGTTGACATCATGGTTATCTTTAAGATACCCCATGATTACTTCCTCCATATTGCATAAGGCATCTAATATTATTTCATCAAATGCAATCCAAGCCATGTCCCTAGCCTCATCATTATCTGGCTCATGGTCAGGAAAGGATGGGTAGTCACCATTAGGACCACCATCAAGGTATTCTTCGGTAACTTTCGCACCTGCGTGGAAAAGTTCACATCCCATGAAACCCATCCCATGTTCTTGGTAAGAAACCATGAAGAACAATTCAGGATACATTTCACTTATCTGTGAATAGTTCGCAGGACTCCATGCAGTTTCGTATGTGAAATCAAGACGAGGTGTTCGACCTCTTGTGTCATCGTAATCTTTTGCCATGCGATTATCGCAATCGCCCCATTTAGTTCCCCAATTTTCAAGAACCCAGTCCCATCCGTTGATGTATTCATCACCGTCTTCGGTACTGGCAAATGCGGTCCCGACTAATTCACCTTTATCATTGATGATTTCTTTCGAGCCGTTTTTAGGCATAGGCAAAAGGTTGTCAAAGATAGTTACGAAAACTTCGTTATCTTTAAGTTCGTAGGCAGTACCGTCATAAGCACTCTTATGTTCTTTCGAGGTAATTGCTTCTGCAAACTTATTCAAAGTTTCAACATCTCCGAAAACGCTCATGCTATTTTCGCACCAATTTGGCATATATATCTCCTTCTTTATTTAGTTGTAAAGGGTGTGGGAGGTTTCCCTCCCTTAGATTGCATTACTTCATGTATTGTTGTCATTAATATTCCTTTCTAAAGTTCATCTTCATACGTGTGACCATAAAGTATTTGTTCTTCTTTTGATAACTCCACACGTTCTTCTTCTTTTTCTGTTGTCGGTGTCCACCGTATTAAAGATTTCAATACTTTGATTTCTGATTCCCAGTCATCTCCGTACTGCTCGTTGTCTCTCAAGAAACGTATGACGTTTCTGAGGACCTTCTCTACGTACTGTTGGTCTGTTTCAACAGGCATATATATCTCCTTCTTTAAGTTGTAATATCTATTATATCAAACTATTACCTAGTTCCCAACGTTGCAATTTCCTAGTCATACAGATATACTTAGATAATAGAGAGAGATGTTCTCATTGTTCGCTGGTGCGAGCAGGAAAGCCCCGCCATCAAAGCGTCATTAAATTTCTTCGGGACTATACAGGATTAAAAAAGATTTTCGTCTGTTGGCGCAGAACCGTTAAGGCTAGGTCGGGCAAATTCTAATTTATCCGTAGTAACCCATTTGGTGCCGTCACCAGATATCGGTGTTATTTCGATATCGAGTCTCCCGAAATGGCTCTTCACATTCATAACTGTGACCTCTATTGTGAGTCCATCAGGTGATGTGTAGCGCGCCTTTCGACCAACGTATTCGTCAATCAAATCTTCGACAGTAGGCATCGCTTCCTTCTTTTCATTATAATTTTACTCTACTACTAATGGTAGCAGGGCTTATCTTCCTGTGCAACTTAAAAGTCACAGCAACGGACTTTGCAAATCCTTTAAAGATTTTAAAAGGGGGGGGAGGCTTTCGCCTCCCAAATTTATTTTATGTTTCCATCTTCATCAAGGTATTTGTCCATTTCTCTTTCCAATTCGGTTAGCAAATATGATTGGTGATGTGGATTGACATGTACGTATCCTGCCTTCTTCATATCTTGCAATAATTCTAAAAGGTCTATTAAAACCTCTTGTTCTATTTCAGGCATCAGGCTTCGACTGTCGTTGTGGTTTCGACAAGAACATCTGTACTCATGTACAGATCATCCAGTTTGGCGAGTAACTCGTCAACCTGTTTAGACAGTTCGGGGTTCTCATCCCAAACAGCATCCACAGACGAGGCTTCAACTATGTCGCCCCATGTAGCATCTATGTCTATTCTTAATTGCATATCGCTCCTTATTTAGTTGTAAAGGGAAAAGGGGAAAAGGCTTACACCTTCTGCCCCTCTCTTTCTAATTATCGTCTCCAGTATTGTTCTATCATCATGTCTAGTTGGTTTTTACTATCACCTGTCAATTCGATTTCATCTCTGTCGTACATTTCTTCAGCAATCTCTAAGGCTTCAGCCTCATTGTCTGCTTCGATATTTACAGAACCGAACTGTGTATGTGTAAGATAAACTCCTACTTCGTAGGTAGTCGTCATTGGGTTTCCCCATCTATGTAATTCCACCGGATTTCTTCCAGTAGGTTTATGTGACGCGTGTAAGCGCCTTGTTCAGAATGGTTGGCGTCAACCAAAACATCCCAAATCAATTCTTCAATCAACTGTGCTTCAGTCATCATATCAATCTCCTATATAGTTGTAATATCTATTGTATCCAACTTAATACTAGTTTCCACTTTTTTTTATTAGAGGTTGTTATTGCTAGTCCATTTGATATAATGGATATCAGAGCGGTAAAGAGGCATCTAATTATTGAGATGCTAAAGAGTATCCAACTACTCAAGAAGAAGACTATAAACATATGCTTGGCTACTGGTGGTCTCGAAGAGAATATCCAGAGCCTCTGCGCAGGATAAAAGGGTTACAATAATCAAAGTCCTTTGTTTCCCTGTTTTTGTAATCTTTGCTGTTCACCTAACTTGCAGGCTATTCCATGCCAGAATACCTGTTATAATAAGATCACCTCCTATGAGGTTGTCAATGGAAAGCCCCCTGTTTCGGCAGGGGGTTTTTTAGTCCCGTTGTTAGAAATAGAAAAAGAAAAGACGGGACTCTTACAGGTATGTTCGGTGGAACAGTCCCGATATATCGATGTGTCTTATTGCACCCGGGACTTCTTCAGGGCAAACGAAAAGGTTAGGGAGTTTCCTCCCCTTCCTCCTCACTTTTCAGTTTTCCACACCGCCATAGAATGGCGTCGAACGCATCTTTGCCGTCTTGACTCATGCGGTCATACTCCCATCCTAAGGTTTCAAGGTGTGGCAGAATTTCTTTCGTGAACCATTCATAAAGACTTTTATTCATCTTTTTCATTATCATGCAACCTCACAATCGTGTCCGTATGCCCATTCATCTGCATCTGTTTCATCTAACAGGTCGAAAGAACGTTCACATTCCACGCATTGAACCATGAAATTGTTTCTAAATATATCCATATATGTCTCCTATTTTTTTGTTATAGAAAGCGGAAAAGGGAGGCTTTCGCCTCCCAAATCCACTGGTATCACTTGACCTTTATGTATGGCTTTTTGGTCGTACGGAGAATTGCTGGTGCAATCTCCTCGTCACTTGTGCGTTCATCCTTAATTTCTTGTTTCAAGGATGAAACACTCACGGACATTGACGTAACCCTATCGAAAAGGTCGGGTGTGACCAATCCTCGTAGGATTTCCACATCTACTGATGTGCTTTCGCCACGAATAACATCTACGGTGTTGCCGTCTGATGTGGTTAAAGACTCTATTCCCAAAGCAAGGAATGTTTCCTCTGCTTCTTTCCAAGTTTCTTTAGCCTTGTCCAAGTCGTGTTTTGCTTTAACTACTGCTTCTGCTGTAGCCTCTGCACTTTCCGCTAGGACATCCGCATCCACTTTGAATGTGATACCTGTTGTTGAGGTTTGTGTTTCCACAATTACCCTCCTTTTTTATGTAACGCAATGACCTTGTAGTCATTGCTAATATCTATTGTATCCAAGTTACTAATTATTTAGCAACCTTGTTTTTACGCTTTAGGCGTTCAAACTCCTCGTCATCTTGTAAAAATCCATTGATAAATACTGTAACGATTAGGTGTGCTTCAGGTTCGTACGCTAGTACGAACTCATCATCCTGTATCTTGAGTTGAGTCGGATGAGTTTTGCTTGCATAAACGATTGGGCTACGATTGTAAATATCCACAAGAAAGTTAATCGCTGTTACACGGTCACAATTCTTACGTTCCATCATACGTTCGATAACATGCTTCGTAAATTTAAGGCTCTCATCCGTCTGTGTCAGTATTGACATAGGGATAACCTCTGTTCTATTAAGTTGTCAAACGTCACCTACTTGGCGACAATATCTATTGTATCAAACTATTACCTAGTTTCCACCGTGTTGGTTTTTCCTAGTCATGCAGATATACTTAGATATCGACAACTAAATAGGAGAGACAATGCAATACGCATACTGCATAGAGGCAGAGTCAGAGTTCGATTTCGATACTGACGAGGTTCTGTATTGGCACAACGAAGAAGGATGGGTTTCCTTAGAGATGTGCGACACGTATACAGAAGAAGAAACTCACATCTACCAGATACTTGGTGGGACATGGGTGAAGAAACCAGTAAGCACATGGGGAGACACCTATGACTACGGAGAAGGCTAACGCTTTCTTCTAGTCATAACGTCCCGCTTTCTATCGAAAGAAATAAAACCTCGGGACTCTTACAGGTATTTTACTTGCTTGCCAGTCCCGGCATATCGATGTCCCTGTTGTATAACGGGACTCCTCCGCCACATATTATTTTTTTACAAGGTTCAGGAGGCTTGCGCCTCCGTCACCTCGTTATATGAGAATTTATTCAAGAACCATTAGGTCTTCCAACTGCTCGAAAACACCCTGCTTAGTTCCTTTTGGCTTAATGCCGTAGGACTCAAGGATTGCTTTCCCTTGCTGAAAGACGTTTACGCCTCTTGACATCTTCATGCCAGTTCTTACTTCTAAACCTAGTGCAGATTTAACAGCAAGCATCCGATACATCTCAATCCCCTCAGGGGTATCGATTACCAGCGATTGTGCAAGTTCGTAAAGATTTTCGTTAGACATATTGTCTCCTTATTTAGTTGTCAGTATCTATTGTATACAAGGCAATACATATATCACAACCTCAGACATAAAAAAAGGGGAGGCTTTCGCCTCCCCAAATTCTTATTCGACGTGTATTAACTTTCTACCCGACTCACGTATGTCTATATTATTCAACATAATATATTCAATACGCTCATTCATGTCGCCGATACACTTTTCTTCATTATCATACATCTTGCTGAGGATGGTCTGATTGCTACCATCTTCTCGTATGCACCCTAAAGTATATCCATGTTGCTTATTCTTCTGATTATCTCCCGTAGGAAAAGGATAAGCCTGACATTGGGCTAAAGTAATCCACATATACTGATCTTGTTCTTCGATAATTTGTTCTGCCATTTTTATAGCCAATCCAGAATATCGCCATCGGCAATTTCTGAGTATTCAAGCCCTTCGGCTTCGGCTATTGCATCCCAAACTTCATCTTCTTGAAGGAACCCACGATGATCCACCGCGTCCCAATCAATGTGATTAAGATAAGACATAAGATTTACCTCATATATTCTATTGTCAATCGACACCGCTACTCGGTGCCAATATCTATTGTATCCAACTTATTGCTAGTTTCCACCTTGTTGCATATTGCTAGTCATTCAGATACAATAGATATCACAACAGAATAGAAGGAGAAAGTTTATGTTCCATGCGAACTACTATGAGCCTGCGAGTCAGGTTTACAGACACAACTTGAATACCCACTTCACTAAGTGTGACGAGTGTTCTAAGACCGTATGTAACGAATATGTGCAGGGTAAAGACCTATGCAGATATCTCGGAGAAGATTGCTACGGTGGCGAAAAATATAGTGACGGTATTTACTGTTACTACTGCCGATAAGGGCAGGGGAACGAAAGTTCCCTATCCCTTATAGTCCCGATATATCGAAGAACTTTAATTTCCTTCGGGACTATTCTGCACCTACACATATAAACCAGTCCCGGCATATCGATAGATATTAATCTATAGCGGGACTCTTACAGGAGGGAAGCGCAGAGGCTAACGCCTCTTTAACTTCCACCTGTTTATTTTATATAGGAATGCACGGAGCATAAACTTAGGTATTGTGTACCCTTTTCTATGCACAAGATATCTAAATATCTTTACCTGCTCCCATTTAGTGTTTGGTTTATGTTCTTCTTGTGGCAAAGAAGCCTTGCATTCTTTGCAAGAACCTACAGGAGTCCCGTCGAATGTTGCCATTCCCGCTACTTCTGTACCCATATCTGTAATGGGTTTTTGTTTACCACAGTCAAGACATACCCAAAGTTCTTCTTTAAGCATCTTGTCCTATTCTTATGAGATGTTTAATGTGACGACAGGGAGCAAGATTAAATCTTACCCCCTGCCATCAACTACTTAGAATGGTTCGTTATCGTAATATTCTTTTATCCATTCATAGGTGCTCTCGCCTCGCAGTAGCGATGCGTTAAGCAGAATATTGCTGGCGTATTCATCCCCCATTTCCCATCTTCCGAAGGTAAAGGGAGATTTTACGGCTACGAACCATCTAGACTCGTGATCCTCGTTACAGGGCATCTGGTAGGTTTTTAAGACTAGCCATTCCCACCCGTCACTATTGACGTAAGTGGCATAGGGACTCTTAGTATCTACCGTCTTTCCAAAAGGATTTGACATAAGCAACCTCTCATATTTAGTTGTCAATCACCGTCACTTGACGGCAATATCCATTGTATCCAAGTCACCACTAATTTCACAACCTCTAGTCAGGTTGTTTTTTCCTAGTCCTCCAGATACAATAGATATTACAACAGAAACAAGGAGACAATTCAATGGAGAAATACCCTGAATTTACCTACCAAGTGGAACTCTCAGAGGATGAGATAGAAAGACTCGGCAACTTGCACGATGTCCTTCTAAAATCAGATGAGATAATCCCACTATCAACTTTCAAAACACTCGAAAGATTGAGCAACCCCTACCCAGAGTAAGGGGAACCCCTCCGCTTCGGCGGGGGGTGTTTTGCAGTCCCGATATATCGAATAGAAAAAAACCTAACGGGACTCTTACAGGTGCCTTACTCCGATTACATCGGGACTCCTTTACCATACATATATTTATCTATTTATGTATGTGCTTAAACGCGAAAGTGAGGGAGGGCTTTCGCCCCCCCTTTCCTTTCAGGGTATTACTCACATTCCTTTGCGCTTCTTGCATCCCCTTTTACGAGGTTCGCAACGCTTCCGAGTGACATGGTTAGCAAAAACCGTTGGATTATGCAATCCGCAGTTAACTTACCAAGACTGTAATTCCACAAGGTTTCTTCACCATCGGGTGATAGCCAGTTAATAAACACGGTACCAGTACCGAAGATTGTCATGCTTGACACACAACTACTTGCTCCCTCGTAAGAGTAGATATTCCAGTATCTCCCCGCCAGTTCGTTACCCTCTTCGGATAGCGTAGTGTGCGGAGTCTGCATACCACTCAAGTGATAGAAGCCACCCTCGTCCAGAGGGATGCGAACGGTAGTTCCGTGGAAATACCCATCATCATCTAGTTGGACAGGGGTGCGAGTAGACGTTAATAACATCAGTCTCTCCTTATTAATTTTTCAAAGAACCGTCACTTGACGGCAATATCTACCGTATCCAAGTATTTGCTAGTTTGCTACTTTTATTTTTTTGCCCTTATTTCGCCCTTGTCTTGCTATCAATCTTTATACGCCCACTTAAATAGCCCCGACTTTATCGACAAGAAAAAGATTTAACGGGACTCTTACAGGTGTTTCTGTTTGCCAGTCCCGATATATCAATCCTTCTGCTTCACATACGGGACTCCCCCGCAGGCACGCAAGAAAGAAGGGGAGGCTTTCGCCCCCCCCCTGCTCTCTCTTATTTGGTATAAGCATCACCCACCGCCTCGCGGAACTTGTCCCAGTCGAAGCGTGGATTATCGCCTTTAAGGTATATGCACATCTCTTGAGTCAGGGAGTCGCTAGGCGATACCCCATTTTCCCCCAATAAGACGGCTAAGGCTCGGTAGTATTTTCTGGTCAAAGCCATAATAATATCTCCTTCGTTATTCGTTTGTAATATCTATTCTATCGTGACGACTAGCAAAAAACAACAGTTGGAAAATAGGACTAACTTGGATACAATAGATATCACAACAGAAACAAGGAGGTTCCGTTATGGGAACTGAAGGTAACCAAACCCTAGCCCAGTATTACGCTGAGTGTGAGTCCGAAGGAGAGGTTAGAGACTCCTACGATGGCATGACCGAGAGTGGTAGGTCAGAGTGGATTTACGAAATGATGGACTTATATGGTGACGAGGCTTGGGGAGGCTAGAACAAACGGGGGGGAAACCCCCCAAAGTTCTATAGCCCCGCAGTATCAAACAAAAAGAATTAACTTCGGGACTATACAGGTACTTCTAGTTATCTATCGTTACGGGACTCATCCACCCGAACAGCAAAAAAGAGAGGGCTTTCGCCCCCTCCTTTTCTTACCACTTCTCATACATTCCCGTGTCAGGGTTCGCTGTTTCGCAATTCCAACACTCAGGTGCATTTTCGTAATACCACTCCTCGCAGTAATCACATTGCGTCTCTGCGGGTGAGAATTGGCTCATGTCACTTTCGGCATAAAATCCGATGACACCGTACTTAGCCATGTTTACTCCTATTCAGTTGTGTAATATCTATTGTATCTAAGTCATCACCAGTTCGCTACTTTCTGTCGATGTTGCAAGTTTCCTAGTCATCCAGATACGATAGATATTGCAGTCGGTACACCTAAGGAGGTGAACAAATGACTGAGTATGAGATAGACTTCGAGGAAGCGGACTATCTCCTTGCAGACTTCCTCTATGAGGAAGCGGGCAACCCTGAGGGGTGGTGTTCAATACGCGAGGGAGTGGCTCAAATCCGTATGAGACGGCTTGACCGTGAAGAGGAGGTATACCCTGAGTGACAAGGAGTGGGGCGAAAGCCCTACTCTTCTAGCCCCGCTTTATCAAAGAAATTCAACGACCTTCGGGACTATACAGGACTCTAAGCGAAGCAGTCCCGATTAAAAAAGAAAGAACAAATTGCCCGGGACTAGACAACAGAAACCCCACACCGAACTTTCTCTATTCCTTCGGTGTGGGATTTTTGTTCATTGACGATTATAAATGAACCCGAGTAAATCTAGGACTTAACTCGTTAGCATCAAGCGCCTGCCTAACATCCTCATTAGACATAGCCTTGAGTAGAACTAACGCAAGTTGTTTGTCGCTAATGTAATCATCTTTAACTAAACCAAGAGCATAATGTCTCGGATAAGTATCAAAAGCCGTTTCTTCAGTTGTCATCTCGTTTTTCCTAATCTGTATGTGACACAAAAAACCGCAAAAGCGGGGGACTAAGCCCCCACCCTGCGAATTACGAGTGGCATTAATACTATGGGAACTAGACATCCTATGGAGACTCCCAACGTGAAGCCAAAACTAATCGCTAGTCCTGCAATCCCGTCAGAAATCATGTTGCCCATGAAACCCCCTACCGCCACTCCAGCGCTCTTAGAACGCCATCGCTTAGGTAGTAAGTATTCGCCAAATTCGACTCCGAGCAACATTCCTACGACCAGTACGCCGTTATCAATTAGCCCGAATAGTAAAGCCTCGTTCAACTTTACTCCTATCTTCTGTTGTCAATGTCCACCGTAGGTCGGTGGTAATACCTAGCGTATCCAAGTCGTGACTAGTTTCGCAACCTTCAAGCGTCAAGTTGTTTATGGGTACTTGTCACGATACAATAGATATTGTTGACAACTAAAGAAAGAGACGGCATGAAGAAATATGACCGTGTTGCTCCCGATAGCGAGAATGAATTTCTCTATCAAGTGTGGAGATTGCAGGCTAGAAAAGCCCACAACAAATACACACTAGAAGAGATGGATGCCTTGCTAGAGGCAGGAGAACTAGAAGTAGAGGTACTCCCTACCAAAAGGTAGGGGGTATCTCCTTTAGTCCCGTTGTTTGTCAATAAATAATTCCCTTCGGGACTATACAGGATGTTAGTTAAGTAGTCCCGATATATAGAAGTAGAGAATTAAATACGGGACTATACAGGAAGGTAAAACCCCCACCGTTAGGCAGGGGTTCGACCTCGTGCTACTCAGTTAGTGCTGAGTTCTTAAAAGTTTATATGTTCTGGCTCAAGTTCCTTACTAGCCCACAACTCATCATTTTCTAACGCTTTTATAAATTCTGCGTCTTTTTCGTAGTTGTAGTCATCAGGGGGGTCAAACCATAATGTCATGTAGTTATCATTATCCACTATCAAAATATCTCCTTACCGTAGGGCTACCGTAGGGGTAAGCGGAAGCCCCCCCTTTCGGGGGGACTCACTAAAACCGCTACCGTTCTTGCTTTGGGTTTCTTGGATATTTTGCATCCAAGTCTGCCAACCGCCACGCATGGGCGAAGGGTTCGTCTAGGAGACCGTGTAAGGACTCCATAGTCCGCAACCTTGCAAGTTCGGCTAGTTCGGGATGTTCCATCCTTCTCCTAACTGAATAGCACTCAAGGGAATTTCCCTTGCAATATCTATCGTATCCAAGTAAATGCTAGTTTCCAACTTTTATTTTTTTATCCTAGTTTCAAGCCTTTTACGCATACGTATGCGTGCGCCAGTCCCGTTTCTATCGACAGAAAGAAAGAGCCTCGGGGCTTATACAGGATGTCAGTTAGCCAGTCCCGTTTATAAAGAGAGAGCCAAAGCCAGTTCGGGACTCATCAAGGGCCAAAGAAAAAGGGGAGTGCCGAAGCACCCCCCTCTCCTTTTACAGCATTGAGTCATTGATCTCCTGAAAGAGTTTGGATACATCATCGGGTTGGCCATACAGATGTTCGGCAATTTCATTATAAAGAGCGAACCAAAACCAATCAAGATTTGGATATTCAGCGGGGGCAAGCCCTCTGAATGTCTTTTGATTTATCACTACCATCTCCTCATCTTCTGAGATGGCGAGAATCGCTTTAAGGGCATCCATTATCATAACTATTTCCTTTTCCGAGAGGCGTGGGGGTACCGAAGCACCCCCACCATCTCTTAATCGTTTTCTGCTATTATTCGGTTAATTTCTACTTGTTCTTCTTCCGTGAAGAAATCCCAAGTATTCGCTATTGCGTTCCTTTCTTTCCAATGCACTATGTCGTCACATTCAAAAGAACTAAGCGGATTGGGTAGGGCTTTAAGTGAAGCCCATAGCCGTCCACAGAGGGCGTCTGAGACTCCCTCGAAGCACTCCGCTATAGTGTCTGCCGAAAAATAGCCAGCATCGCTATGTGGTTCTACCATGAGTAAATTCCTTTACTGGTTGAGTGGTAATATCTATTCAGTTTTCAATGTTCGCTGTTGTCCCTATGTGCGGGCAAGAGGTCAACAGTATCTAGGTCAAGGTTTTTTGCTACTTTTATGCTTAAAATATTACAGTATTGTAACAGTCTAATATCTTCAAGTATCCAATACTTGCGCTTATCGCAACCCCGTTATCAAGTTTTTTCTATCATCCCGAGCAGTCCCGTTTTATCGAAGTAATCGAATTTGCTTCGGGACTTATACAGGTACTTAGGTTCACCAGTCCCGATACTAAAGAATAAAGAAAACGTATACGGGGCTTGTTCTGGTGTCTGCGGGCGCACCACCACACGCCACATGCCCGCAAGACCCTTTAGACCACACCGAAAAGGGCAGGTTGCAAAACTAGCACTGGCTTGGATACAATAGATATCAGCACCACAACGGTGACACATTGACAGAAAGGAAACTTATGGGTTTCAAGAAAGTAGACGGCTACGAAACCGTCTTAGAATCCACAGTAGAGAAAGGCGTTTTTCTCTACGATACCAGTACTGCAAAAGGTCGGGAAGAATCCGACAGACACCATGCTGATGTGGTGGCTCGGGCAAGGAAGGTGGCATGATGATAGACCTCATCCTGAGCATAGCCGACCTACCCGTCACGACCATTCTGCTGACGCTCACAGCGAGCGTAGGCATGACGTGGGCTATCGTGCGGATGTTAGACATTAAAGCATAGTTGCAAGTTAGCACATCGTTGGATACAGTAGATATTGACAACGCAAGAGAGCCGTAGCGTGTTACTACGGTATACCTCTACAGAGAATTTTGGGTTTAGTTTTCATCCCTTCCTTTCGCTCTGTAGGGGTTCTCTTGTAGTCCCGGATTTCTATATATAACTAATTACCTACGGGACTATATGAGATCCCGTTCTTCCGCCGCCACTTCCGTCTTACACGTAGAAAACCCCTCCCGGAAAGGTTAAAAAACCGAGAGGGGCATTCACCTAAAATGTTCGTCTTAGGCTCAGAGGGTTGACGTTAGTTTTTGACAGTCACCAACCCTCCTATCTATACAGAAACCCGGAGGTATCCATATATTTAGTGTACCGTCTCTTGGCTCCAACACAACAAATTGTATATGTGTTACTCTCACTAAATGCCAATGACTCCTGAGCGTGCTCGTTTGATGTTTTCCAAATTCGTGGCTTTCAATCAGATGCTCTCTGAACAGCAGGACGTAGGCAACTACTACGGATTTTCGTACCGTTTTGACACTTGGCAATTGTGGGCAGATTGTGAAGACGAACACCCACTAGACAGACAAACGATGTGTGCACATTCAGGGCTACACATGACTATTCGTGAAGCAGAGAAAGATTCAAGTAAATCCGAATTCGCTATTATGCTTGGACCTTTTGACCTGATGTCTGGAGATGATCCTGAGTTGCTTTACAGGCAGATGAATCACAGCGTTAAGGCTGTACTCGCCACAGCGGAATTGCACATACATGCTCTTGGGTGGCCTTGCCACGATGAATGTGAGTGTGAATCTATTCTCTCAGAGGAGAATTATCAGGGACCTGACTATTAGTTGCGTTGCCTGTCCTCACAGGTGCCAAACAACTGGGTGACTATCACGCATTTTTTCCCACGCCTGTCGTCATGGAGCCTGCACCAATCGTAACTGCACCAACCATTCTTGATGCCTTCCCACAGCCAAGCGTCTCTCGCCTCTTGATCTATGTTGTCTTTATTAACATGCTGTTGCACGTTGCTGTTCTCATAAGTAGGCACTAGCCCTCCTTAGTTGTTACTGCTACGTCAATGAGTTTTTCAACATCAGGATCAGTAATGATTAGGTTCTTCCAATCCCACTCCCTTGGGTCACCCATTTCAGTTTCAATGTTTAGCACTATTTGATATTCAGGCATTAGCCTCCCCCTTCTTTAAATCTTTAAAAGATTTCAAATCCGCCTGAGTGGTACGCGAAGGTTGCGAATTCCTTCAGACATTCAACGCTAGTTCCATAGGACACATCCATATGTTCCTTTTTGCCATAGCCTGCACATCCATTACACCAACCAAACTCACGCCCTACAACGACAGCCACTTCTTTGGCTAGAGCCTTTTCATGTTGTCCATCTTGAATACCCACAGCGTCAGTACGAACACCTGTTCCCTCACAGATAAAACAGTTCTCTTGGGGAAGGTTAGATTTGTGCAAGTTGTATGCGTCTACCAACTTTGTTGCTGTGCCTTCGTTTATCTTCTCTTCAAGGAGTTTGCCAAGTTCTTTAGCATCTTTAGCATCTAGCCCATCTCCATCATTGAATTGAGCGCCTTTGACTTTTCCTGCCAGTGCAGGTGCCAATTCTTCAACCATCATCCACAGTGGTCGCCATCCCCACACATTACGACGAAAGTATTCGCCTTGTTTAGAGTCGGGGTCTACTCCATATACATCCATTCCCATTGGTTTTCCTCTTTCGTATCTTCTACTCATTTAATGTATCCAAGTATTCACCTAGTCACAACCTGTTACTCTAGTTTTGCAGGGGGTAGTAGTAGAGAACGACGCTCGCCTAATGCTTCAAAGCGAATCTCTGGGTAGGGGTTCACTCTAGAGTCATACATGTTGAACTTCGTAGGGATCGGGTTCCTCAGTAGCCTGTCGATGTGATTCATGTATTGTGGGTTTGTCATGGGTTTCATTACTCTCTATTATTCCAATACGTGCTTATACTAATACGATACTATTTTACTTATGAGTGAAATTATTGAATGGGTTACTATTGTGGCGTGCAGTGTCTTAGGGGTGCTCGCCATCATTACATGGCTCGATATGCAAAAACGAAACTAGAACAGAGACTCTTCTTGTTTGAAGGTGCCACTTCTTTTCCTGTGTTCCAAATCTATGCAATTACCATGTGCCCAACCAACGCCACCTGTAGGTAGTTTCAATCCAGATGTTTTTCCGGGTTGTATCCAACCCATTACTTGTTTGTAAACGCCATGCCCCTTGGGGTTCAATTCACGGTTACAGAATTCGCATGTAACTTTCAAACTACTCGCTTCTATCTAAATCTTTCGAGTGTTCTATCATTCGCCATACCCTCAAATCTGAGGCAGCCTCTCTGACACAACGCTCTAGCATGCCCAATCCTTGCGCCATTAGTTTCGTGTCCTCTAAAAGGAACGCTTCGACAGTGGCGTGGTAGGCGGTTTCTAAATTTTCTAAATGCCTATCGGTGTGCCCTTGGAGGGGTGTGGGAGCCATATGTAGGCTACCTTACTCGCCTTCAAGGACAACCGAATGTACAAATCGGCGTTATCCGTTGCTTACTTATTGGTAACGACTTTTAAACGGTCAACAGTAGGTAACCCAACCGTTTTCCGTGCTTTAGCATCGTCTTCATCGTAAGCACGAACAATGACCGCCTTCGTTGCCAGTTCTGTATGTGTACGCACCTTTAGGTTACGTCGCTTGGCTGTGCCGTGACAATGAGCCACGAATGTGCGAGGTTCCATCTCGAAATCCTCACCCTGCACTAGTTCCCAAGTCTTACCATTAAGGATCGTGTCCCAGTCATACTTGGCATTGCCGCCCGCATTGCGAGCGAACTTGTGTTTAACTTCACGCATTTGCGCTTGCCTCTCTCTCGTGTAGTTGTCCCTAAGTTGGACTTAGTGACTCTATCTATTTGCTATTCAAATACCAACCTGTTAGTCAGTATTTATTACTACTTCCATATCAACACATAGTTATGGAAGAAACCTTACTTTGAAGCACCTGCTTGATAATCAATAAGATCATCTATAGATGCTCGCCTTTCAGGAAACCAGTTGTCTTCTGCAATGGGCAGACGATAGGTGTCCTGATCCATGTCTTCGTCTTCCCAATTGCGATACCAGATAGTTGCTTCACCATTAACGCTACTCACTATGTGAACGCCGTAATGGTCTACTTCTAACGAGCAACGAACATCGAACACTCGTTCGACAGTCAATGGACATACGGACATGCACATGGTGTCGAGATGGTCTGTCATTCCATCTTCGGTACTGGTGTATCTCTCTTTACTCGCCATTATCGTTTCTCCATTGGATCTAGTTTCCATTTTGTTGGATGATTTCTAAACTTCGCTCCTAGCATCGTGCATGCTTCCCAGTATGCTCGTGACAAATGGTCGCCCGCAAACTTGTGTGCACACTCGTGAATGATCAGATTGTCTAGCATCAAGCCAAATGCTTTTGCATCCAACTTTAAACAACCTGATGTTCTCAATGCAAGCCAATTGAAATCGATACGACGTGTGCCATATCGAGCAACAGCATCTATCCAACGCTTATCATCCAAGATGTTCACCTCGAAATGATCCTCGTCTAATAGATACATGGCGGCTTTCTTCACGTAAGCCTGAACTGCGGTAGTCAACTTCGTAGACTTTGCATGTTCATATGGATCACCGTCACTTGTCTCAGGTTTCAATGAGTACTTCTCTGATGATGGGTTTGCAACCTTGTGCTCTTTGATGGCGTTCCATACTGCTTTACTGTAGGTACCACCATTCACAACTTGCTTCCCATGTGCGATGGCGTTCTTATCTGCTTCCCGATCTCTCGGACTACCTATAACCCAACCCTCGCCATGTCGAATGTCCATTATGTTCTTAACGGTCTCTTCATCAGTATGAGCAACTGCTTCTGTAACCCATGCTTCTGCTATCTCATGTTCTGTCAATAGGTCGCATGTTGCTTCCAATACGGCAGGAAGGAGTACCTTCTTGTAACCTTCTGTAACATTGTCACGGTCACGATTCAAAGGCACCTTCTGCTGAATGTTGATGTTCCAAGGCGTGTCCACTTCGACTACTGGAATACCCATCTCATACAGATGAGGCTTCTGCTCGTCGAATTGTACGTGCATGATCTGCACTGTTGTCTTGCGTCTAGTAGGTCGCATCACACCGTTCTGATCACCCTCTGATGTCACAGTAGGCAATATGAGTTCTATCTCTTCGACCGGCGTCACGCTATCAATTACTCGCCCATTGATGGAAACGGTAATACCCTCTGGTATCAGCACGCGTTCCAAATCGGCAAGGATCTCTGACACTTCTCTAGGTGTAAGTCGCACGATGGCATCGAATATCGAACCCTCTGTTCGACCATACTTGTCAGTAACAAGACGACCCTCTGCTGTGAAATGCACAGTACCTGTGGTGGTACTAATCTTCGCACTCTCACATTGTGACAGCACATACTTCTCACCCTCATTGAAACGTCCACGCTTAGTAGGATCACCCTTCTTCTTGGAAGGTTGATACAACGTGTAAGCATCGGACAAGTCATGGAACCCATCAGGACTGTCATCCTCTACGATGAGTCGAGCCAACGATCCATCAATAGATTGCAGTATCACCGTTGCAGTAGACGCATCCTCATCGAACACATTCTGCAATAGGTCATACACGATAGATACCTTTGGGCGTGATGCCATCAATTGACCGAATCCTTCAAGGTCTACTTGAATCCATTCGTCGCTCATGGTTACTGTGGGTCGTTCTTCTTTATCCCTTATCGGAATGTCTAAATCTTTAACAGTCATTGTGTTTCCGTTTCTTCTGTTGCTTCATCATCGACTGTTCCTATGATACGAATCTGATCCGTGTCAGGTGTTTCTTTGGAAAGGAAAGATCCATTCCACTTAGGTAATGTGATGCGTTGAGACTTTCGGTTGTCAAGGTAAGACCTGAGTCGTAATCCGACAGGTATACCTCCAAGCATTCCTATGATGCCCCAAGCAATCCAAGTTAATTGTTCTATATATGTAAGTTTCATACATACCACTCTATCGTGGTTGTATACAAAAACCAACCTGTGACTATTGACACATAGATACAAACGCTCGCCATGAGAGCAATAACGGTGCATGTTACAAGTCATGGCATGTCAAAAGGTAGATGGGATACTAAAGGATAAATGATAAGAGCATACAAGGGCAGATGGGTAGGTCTGAAAGGACATGACACATGCATCACACTATGCAAATTCATGCAAGATATTCAAACCGCAACACAAATCGACACAAAAATCCACCCAAAATGACACCCAAAACCCTCATGCAAACCCTCCTCGCATACCTCCTCGCATACCTCCTCAAAAACCCTCCCTTAAAAACCATCAAAAACCATCAAAAAAAAGCCCTATACATATGCTTCAAATATGCATGAATATATGCATAAAACGACAGAATCCAGAAAATCTCAACAGAAAAGGGCATCCCCCTAGCCACCCCATCTAGCCACCTCGAAATAAAAGAGGTTCAACTTTTTCGAGTACCCCTATGTGGGGGGGCAGGTGTGTGGGATATTTTTTTGCTGATTGATTTGCGGATAGTTTTATCCGGGGGGTGTGTGTTTGACTAGTTGTTTTTGGCGATTGCTCTGATGTCTAGGAGGTGGTTTTGTATTTCGGTGGCGGGGATGTTGTCTCGGTAGGTGATGGTTGTGAGGAAGTTGTCGATTTCGGCGATGAGGTTGTTGCCTACGGTTGTGTCGAGTTCTTCGTCTAGTTGTTCTAGGTTTTTTTCTTCGATTAGTTCTGTGGTGGTTGTTTCTTCGGTCATGTTTGGTCCTTTAGTATTTTTCCTGTTGGGGGTATGAGGGATGCTAGTGATCTTGGTGTGTGGTGTTGTTCTCCGTTTTCATCTACCCAGTGTACCCAATGGTGGGGGTTGGCGAGTTCTGCATATAGTGATTCGGGTTTATATTTTTCTCTTGCCATTTTGTGTCCTGTTTGTTGTGTTTGTGTATTTGTATGGGTTTTTGTATGGGTTTGTTGTCCATGTTTCATATGTTTTGGTTTGTGGTTGTCCTGTTCCTCCGTTTAGGTAGTTGACTCTTTGTATGGCTGCTTGTTGGGTTTTGTGGAGTGTTTCTGTGTGCCAGTGTGTTTCTCCTTGTTGGGTTGTGTAGTGTCCGACTTCCCATCCGGTTTCTGTTGTTTTGTATACGTACATGGTATCTCCTAGTTTTGTGCTCTTGTAGGTTTGTAAATAGATTTATCCGTGGGACGACTGCGCCGCCCCGATATCGCTCCTATAAAAAAAATTTTTAAGTGCTTGTTTTTTTGGGGGTTGCGGTTTTTTGGGGTTTGCCGAACGATTCGGTTATTCGTTTGAGTCCTTTGTGGATTCGTGTTTCTTTGAGGTGGTTGGCTCTCATTTTTTTTCGTTCTTTGGTGGTGGTTCCACCCCATATTCCTATTTCTAGGTTTCGTACCGCGAAGTCGAGGCATTCTTCTTGAACTGGGCATGCGGAACATATGGCTTTAGCCAGTTTTATTTGTTTGAGTCCGTGCTCGTCGAAGAAGAAGGTGTCCATGTTTATGGACGACGTTTTACATAACGCCTCTTTTGTCCACGGCATTGGTTCTGATATAACCATGTCGCTTAGTTTCTCCCTATATGTTATTTCCATTCCATCTCCGCTTCGCAGATTGGACAGATCCCGTCACGATTGCGTAGTGCTTCTCGCCCCACGTATGTGAGACAATCTATACAGCGAACTACTCCTCGCAATGGTTCTGGTCTTTTATTAGCCTTTTTTGAAGGCATGCTTATATTACCTTTCTTCAAGTCAATTAACAACCTCTAGTTTGTACAAGGGCTTTTATATCTATTCCATGCCTGCCTTGCCTGATCTTGCCCCGACGAGACCTGTTAAGCCTCGCCTCGCCTTGCCTGCCGTTCCAAGCCTGACCGAGCCTCTCCTTGGCTCGACGCTACTCGCCTCGCCTTGCCTGCCTTACCTTGCCAACCCGTACCAAATCATGGATTGACTTGCCTTGCCAAGCCTGCCTTACCTCTCCACGCCTCATCTCGACTAAACACGACCCACCTTGCCCCGATGTGCCTTGCCAAGCCTGCCTTGCCCAGTCTTGCCCTGTTGAGCCTCGCCTTGCCATTGCCTGCCTTACCCTGCCTGCCTTACCTTGCCGGAACTTACCGTTCCACGCCTGTCCACACCGGGACTTGCCCCGACTCACCTCGCCTCGCCTGCCATACCGTGCCTTGCCAAAACTCTCCACAGCCCGACGCTCCCGAACTCGGCGTGACTCGCCCCAACGCTCCTGCCCTGCCGAGCCTAATCACAACTGTACGTGACCCGACCCGACCCGAGACTTTAGAGAAAAAGGAGACGATACCTATAGATACCGTCTCCCCTCCTCCACCTTGCGGTCTTTTTATTTAAACAGAAACCCCGGAGATTTAACTGCATCATCAATTGCTTTAGAAACGATTACCCAAGGGTCATCGGTCTCAGCAAGTAAATCAGCAACTGCCTGATATGCTTCGATATCAGTTTTTAAAGTTAAAGCCTTACTCTTTAGACGTGCTAAAAGAGTTTGCGCTCTAACAGGATCTGCAATCATGTCTGTGGTTATTGCATAACCACCATCACTGCTTTGATCGTTTTTTGAAAATAAAGCAACCTTATATTGTTTTGGTGGTCCCGAAGGTTCTGCCTTCTTTATGACAACCTTATATCGCTTTATTAAACCTTGTGCTTGTGTCAAACGATGTTTAGGTCCTGCAATATTATTATCCCATTCAAATTCATCATGTAAAACATGATCGGGATCAGAAGCAGTTTCAACTACATCGTAATCGTGCAAGTTGTCGTTGTTGTCGCGTGCTATATCTATTAACGCTTGACGTTTTTCTGATACGTGTGATTCGCTCATTATCGCACCTCCACTATTCCACGGTCGAAATCAACTTCGTAACGTCCGAAAACACCACTATTTGATTTAGGTGCAGATGGTCTCCATTCGCCAACACCGCCTAAGCCTCCAGCATTAACTAGAGATATAACGGAATCTCTGTTGATCAAATGAGGAAGGTACGTTATTTGAAGTACACATTTCCAATTGTGATAGGCGGGGCGATATCTGAGATCGATGCTTCCCATGCCTACTCGTGGTGTATCTTCACGCATTTCACATTCGTCATACTCTAAAGGAACTAGCATGTCTGGTCCTTCACCCTCGAAGAACAATGCTCGTTTCATTGCAACTTTTGTTACTGACTTGTCAAACAAACTACATGCATCTACTGTCGCGGCTTTAAAAGCAACAACAGGATGTCCAGCACGACCATCAGGAAGCAAATACTTTGCATCCTCAAATTCGGCTACTGGATCTTTTGCTTTGCGTTCTGCTTTAACAGTTTTAACGCCTGACATGCTATCTAAAAGTTGTTTTCTGGCTTTTTCAGAAAACGCATGTTGAATTAATGGACTGATACCTTTGATCGGAATAAGAATTGTTTCCTGTCTAAAAGGTTCAATATGAATTTCTGCTGTAGTTTCTTCTTGCTCTACAACAGTTGATTTTTTTGCCTTAGCAATTTCTTTTGTTGCTGAGGCTTTAGTTGTCGTCTTAGACGACGTTTTAGTGGTCATTATATATTCCTTAGCGAAAAGCCCTACTTGGGTTTTCTAATCTAGGATGATTACTCTAACGTCGTGCTAGTCAAAAAAACAACCTCAAGTTACAAATATATTATTAAATATGAGAGCCTAGTTTCCATCCTGCAATACTTCCTATTGCGATCATAGGGGCGAACGCCCACCATTCTCCTACTAAACCGCCAGCGATAACACATGCGACGATAACGGAAATAATACCAAAAAATAAATTAGGTAAAATTGTTTTCATGTTCTCTCCAATAACTTGATCCGAACAGGGTTCAACGACGAACAACAACCTGCTCCAAAGGCAGGTGAAATGTCTGCACCTAATGTAGGGGATGCCGCCATAATCTCATCATACTTCCCACATTCATATTCTCCCGGCTTGTTACCCACTAAATAAATACAAGCAGTTCCGTTTTCTTCAGCAACACCCCATCCACAGGGTGCTCGCTGACAACAATAACCTGAACGGATACATTCGCTCACGGAAGAGGAAGTCCAGAATTCCAAACATTATCCAGTCCTCTAATCTTCCCCCCAGCACGCAAGTAGTCTACAGCAACAGAAAGTCGGAAATGGTACTTGTTGGAAGTCGTGGGTGGATATCTTTCTTCTAAAAGTAAAACTGTTTGTTCAAATGGAAAGTTGCCCCATTCTGCATCAAAGTATCGACTTGTCCAATCTTCTGCTAAAACAGGTTGCAATTGCGGCAGGGGGTTCGAGGTCGGAACAGAAGTGGCGGGTTCCTCCGAGGTCGAAGCCCCCACCGCAAAACTTGTAGTTGTTGTAGTAATTACAGGAATAAGGTTTGGATCATCAATGTGTATTGACGTACCGCCATCAAAAGTTGGATCTTCTGTTGTGGTCGTCACAGGTGGACTGGTGGTTGTTGTCGAAGGAATATTGGACACCCATTGTCCATCATCATTAACTTCAAACATGGGAATCGAGTAGCCTAAATTAGCCATACACAACGATTGCCATACAGTAAATGATGGTGAAAGTGGATTCTCTTGCATCCAGTAAGGATCATCAAACCGCCTCACTCGTTTATTGGCATCTAATTGCCATTCGGCTACAAGACCTGAACTGAACATAAGTTGCTCTAATTCGGGATGTTCACCGCTTGCCCAGTTACCTAAAGAAAGTATTTGTCCTTCTTCTAAGTGTCTTGCCCAAACAAAGCGAGGATCTTCATTTCCTTTGCCACCGTCACGCTCTTCGTTGTAACGTGAGATCATTCCTGCTGGAATAGTTCCGTCTTGTTCCATTATGGATATACGTGCGGAAACTTCTTCAAAAGTCATATGAACATGACCTGTTGTCGTGTCACATGGTGTGTAAATTGCATCGTGGTGCGCAACAGCCGATGAGGTTGTAAACGTCACCGCAAAGATAAGCAAAGCGGTCATTGCCTTTAACATAAGTTAGTCCTAATAAGTTATTAAATATGGTCAGATAGTTTCCGTGTCGGAGTCCTCTTATTGAGAGGGATACCTTTAAAAGTTTTCTCCGCCATAGGAAACTTTTTGTACGTCAATAAAGATTTTTTAAATTTTTCCCTTGCTCCCGCTAATCTCGCTATCTCTTCTATTTCGATATCGTATAGACCTAAGTCGATACATTCTTTTAGCCGTTCGGGATTGGGTAATTTTTGTGGAGGACACTTGTGTTCTCCTAGTCCTTTTAAAATGGCTTCTGCCGCTGTAAGCGCGGCGTTAACCTGTGCTTTAGAATTAAAGTCTCCTAAAAGGATCTCTTTATCGTTGTGCCTAATTACGGCACGAAGTTTGCTAGTTGCCACAAGTATAGAGTATCGAGTGCTTATGACTTTAACAACCTGTCAACCCTTATATTTTTCTGGTTTAACAAAAATCAAAAGAGATTCATGGGGAATTCTGTGTTCAGCGTTTTCTCCATGAGTCATTCCTCTTACCGGAATAATTTTGGTATCTACCTGTTTGAATCCTATTTCGCCACAAATGTCTGCATGCCACTGTGTAACAGGTTGAATTTTTCCACCTCTAATATGATCTTTTATATTGATTATGAGATGTCCACCTATTTTTAAAACACGCTTTGCTTCTAACCATGATTGCAAGTGAAACTCTTTATACTCCTCACCCCATTGCATGCTTGCAGAACTACCTTTAGTAAGTGGTCTACCTAAAAAATGTCTATAAGTGTATCTTTTACTATTGTCTTTAGACTCAAAGTTATCTGCCATTCGATTCCCAAAACAAGGGGATGTAACAACAGCATCAAAACATTCATTAGGGAAACCAGTTTTCAAGGAAGTACCTATGGCTGTTAATGCGTGTTGGCAAGCCCATTCAGGTTCCAGTTCAATACCTCTTGTCGTGTAGGGAAGTTCGTGAATAGTTCCAATTCCTGCAAATGGATCCAATACAGTCAACTCTGGATCACTACCAAGAAACTCAATAACTGTATTCAAATGTTTAGCAGAAAATTTTGCTGGATGAGGAGGGGGTAATGGCGGCAAATCTAAATTTGGATCTGCCTCTTGGGTTTCATTATTCACGACTGGAGCCTATATTTCTTTCTTAGTTTTATTTCACGAGCGACTGGTTGACCCTCAAAAGGCTCCAGAAGTGTGGTTCCGGCTTTACCTTTATTCTTACCCATACCTACTTGATCTTTTTTGAAAACAGTAAGAAGACCAAAAGGTGTTTTATAAACATCCCGATTTTCATCTGATTCAATTAATTCGTCTTTACCCATGTGGTGTGTTCCTCCAACAGTGTTTAGAGGGGTTCCAATGATGTGCCCCTGATGTATAAAATAAATGTGCGGCTACGCCAACATTGGCGATTGGATCGAAAATGGAATATCCACCAAATCCTGCATCCCACGCACGACCCTTACGATAACCCGTGTCCCAGTATTTTTTCAAGTGCTGGAACCAACCTACGGCAAGAGCGCTACTAATTTCCTCGTTGAATACGTCATCGGGTTGCCCTGAACTCTCGCAAAAAACGACGCGAAAAGCCCAAGCACGATCTTCGGGAAGGAAATAAGTTCTAATCAAATCATCTAACGTAGGCAAGCGATCACAAGTGTATGGATTGGGCAAGCGACCTTCACATCCCGTTCCATGCCAATAAGGATCTTCTTCTTCGTTTAGATAATGAGGATAATATTCATGTAATTCTTCGCCCCAGTCTGATGGGTACCATAAACGGATTGCCGCTAATGGTCCTCCTAAACTTTCTAGATGGGCACCTCGGGTGGCGGGTCCGTAGATGCCGTCCACCTTTTCTAGTCCTAATGCTTCTTGAAGAATTTTAATCTCAGGACCGCGAGAATAAAAAGAGTATTCAGTCTCCAATACTTGTTCAACCATTTCTTCATACATTTCATTAAGTTCTGTATCTATTCCTTCTTTATATGTGCCAACACTTAATGTTGTTGTTGTCGTAGTTGTAAGAACAGTTACTACAGATGCTTGAATGCTTGTTGTAGTTGTTTGAATTGGTTCTTCTTTAGATAAAACGCTAAGAACCGTTGTAGGAGAAGACAGAGAAAGTCCACTCACTCCAAATGTTGTATTTTCTTCGCCCCCAAAACAGGAAGCCGTCCACGCTAAAATAGTTATGACCATTCCGGCTGTAATTTTTGAAAGCAAGACCACTCCTCTCTACTCTCATTTATTTGACCTATACCTGTTGTTGCAGATATGATAGGTAATAGCCCTTAGTAGTGTAAGTCTACTTTACCGCCACAGGAAAGGCTCCTTATAAGGGTATACGGAAAATAGGGGGTTTACAACCCCGAAGGATGAACATGACTAAAACTAAAGAAGATTCTGAAAAATTTGAGATACCAGAAGATTTGATTGAAGCCATTGAAGTCAGTTCTTTTGAACGTCAACTACCACGACAAGGCTCACCTGTAATACATAAATTTTTAATGAATCCTGAAGATGAAAATGCTTTGAAAATGGCTAAAGAGTGGATTGACGCACAAAAAGCAATTTGGCCTAAAGTAGACGATGTGGTTCGTCGTTTACATAAAATCGCACCACTAAATGGAGAACCTTATCCAGAATGGCATCATCAACCTTGGTGGGGAAAATTGTGTATGGCTTGGTCTGATGATTTAGAACAAGCAATAAAAGAAGCAAGTGTTTGGTGCGATAAAAAAGAAAATGCCTAGTCCTCGCAATGCCCCTCGTAGAGAATCAGTGTCTATTACCAAAGTAGGCAAATATGGGCATGTTTTATGGGCACATCAATTGATATGTGGACACACCATCACAAGAAAACGAAAATCTCCTACTGGGGTATTGGGGTGTACTAAGTGTATAAAAGCATCCGACTTTGAAGAATTGGCACAAGGTCTTGCAACTCCCGTAGAAGTGCCTATGGATGATTATCTTTCAGAAGCCGAAGCCGAAGCGTTGAAAATAAAGGCTCTTTTGGCTGGTCGTTTTGATGTGGGTTTAGAGCAGGTTGATGTTGTTGTGCGTTCCAATATTAATGGAATAATGGAAGTTGACTCTGCGACAGTGACCTTCACTCGCAGGCAATTGAGGTACCTTAAATAATCGAAGTTGACGTTTCTTAATACTTCTTGTATCATTGACGAATGACAGAAGACCCCACCCCAGCAGAAATTTTTGAAGTCTTTCAACATTGGGTGGCTACTTGTAGGACAAGTGCGCGAGGACGTAAGCCAATACTGGGCGATAAGCGAAGACGTAAAATTAAGCAGGCTATTGCCTTGTATGGAGTTGAAGATTGCAAGGATGCGATACGAGGTGTTATTCATTCTCCGTGGCACATGGGACACAATCCACAAGGAAAAAAATATGATGACATTGAACTCATATTGAGAGACGAAAACCACATAGAGATGTTTTTAGATTACGCTGACACGGCAGATCGTGGCATTAAGGTTTTTGAACTTTATGCCAACGGTGATGAACCTTTTTAATCGCTTGTGGAAGACCATGAACTTGCAGCAGTTGTTAAAGATGTATCTGTTAATTGGAGCCTTCCCACAATGGGTCCGCAATATCAAGAACGATGCAAGTTGTGGTGGGAGTATCTCCACGATTTAGAATTTGATTTAGTAAATAGTGCCATTAAACAGATTATTTTTTTAGATCAAAGATTTGCACCAAGAGTAGGACAAGTAAGACGTTTGGCAATAGATATGAAATTAAAAGATTCGATTCCCTCCCCTTCAGAAGCATGGTCTCAATTTCGTTCTGCTATTGATGCTTCCGAATCTGGCATTCCTTTTGAAAAGCCTCATAATATCGTCGGCAAAACAATGAGATCATTTCCTAAAAATGGGGCTGGTTTAAGAACCAATTCTGATAGAGAGTTGTTTCTTTCTGCTTATGAAAGATTAGTAAAGAAAACAGAGATAGAAAGATATTCGAGTGGATCGGACTCCTGAGGTTGACCTTGTTCTTAGTCGGCTTAATAAAGTCCGTTCAATCAGTGGTGGTTGGGAAGCGTGTTGTCCTTCTCATTCTGATGACAAGCCTTCACTAACGATAGGCGTAGGGCGTGAAGGGCAGGTATTGCTTCATTGTCATAGTGGTGCCGCTTGTTCTTTTACAGATATTTGTAACGCTTTAAATCTAAAACCCAATGACTTGTGGCCAGAATCTAATAAGAAACCAAAAACACAATTAAGAAAAGAAGCCACTTACGTTTACGAAGATGCTGATGGAACCCCCGTGATGCAGGTTATTCGTTTTAAAGATGAAGACGGAAATAAAACTTTCCGACAACAAAGATATGAAAACGGCGAATGGGTGTGGGGTACTCAAAATATAAAAAAACCTTTATACAAACTTCCAGAAGTTCTAAAACAAATTTCTGAAGATGGCGTTGTTTATATAGTCGAAGGAGAGAAAGATGTTCAAACATTAGAACGTCTTGGAAAGGTTGCAACTTGCAACCCCGGTGGAGCAGGTGGTGAAGGACAAGATAAATGGTTATCAAGCCACACAGAATCTTTGGCTAATTCAAAAGTTATTATCATTGCCGACGACGACACCGCAGGTTTTGCACATGCTAGCCATGTAGCCGCAGAACTTAGAAAAGTTGACTCAAAAGTAAAAGTATTTAAACCGACCAAAGGTAAAGACATTTCAGACCATGTGGGTGCTGGAGGTTCTTTAAGCGATTTAGAAGTTGTTGCTAGTGAAATTAGAGATGAATTCACTGCGGTGGTAGAAACTCTTGCAGGTCTCGATCACAGTATGCCTTTAAGTGTTCGAGTGAATAAGGCTAAACGCTTGTTAGAAGGATTTGAAAACGATGAAAACACTTTAGAAGAATCTGAACGGCTAGTGGATTGGGCAACCCTTATAAAAGAAGAAACAAACGACACCTTCGATTGGTTGATTCCCAATCTTCTCGAAAGACAAGAAAGAGTCATTGTTGTTGCCGCAGAAGGAGTTGGTAAAACTTATTTGGCTAGACAAGTTGCTTTGATGTCTGCGGCTGGCATTCATCCATTCAAGCGAGATAAAATGCCACCAATTCGGACACTCTTTGTAGATTTAGAAAACCCTGAACGAATCATTAGACGTACTGCTAGACGGATCTATGACAGGATTGAGAACTTCGGCAAAGCAAAAGAGATGGAAGCCCATCTCGTTGTTAAACCTGATGGACTCGACCTTCTTAAACCCAGAGATCGAAACAAACTAATCGAATGGGTTGAAACTACTAAACCAGAATTACTTGTTTTAGGTCCTTTGTATAAAGCCTTTATAGATCCGGGTGGGCGAACATCAGAATCCGTAACTACAGAAGTAGCAAAATTCCTTGACTATATTCGCCATGAATACGGATGCGCTTGCTGGCTTGAACACCATGCTCCTTTAGGCTCTGGAAACAGTAGAGATTTACGACCTTTTGGCTCTGCGGTGTGGAGCAGATGGTCTGAATTTGGAATATCAATTAGCCCAGACCCCACGGATCCAACCGTATTAGAAGTGAATCATTATCGTGGTATGAGGGATCAGCGTGAGTGGCCTACACGAATGCGTCGTGGGCATGACGATGAGTGGCCTTTTGTGGTACTGGAATTTCTAAATCCGTAACACGGTTACGTTCCCACAACAGGGTTGCTCCACATTCACAATTCAATCTAAATTTCCATAACCCTGTTTCTAATCCAGAGTTTATTGAATCACTTATATTCTTTTTGCAAGACGGGCAGGTATACATATCATTACCTCCGTTAGTTAAAAATAGCCTAGCACTACTACTACTAGTAGTGGTGTGTGGTTTTACGACAATTGACGCTTGTCGATATAATTACCGTTTTCATCTAAACGCAACTTTTGAAGCATGGAGATGGGTATTTCTCTCGTGCGACGACCTATTGTTTCTTCATATTTAATGTAGTCAGGTGGGTCATTGTCTTTGACGGCCTCCCAAGCCTTGTCAAGATCAATGAGTCCAAGAATTTCAACTTTCCGCAATTCTTCTTTACCATTGGTTGTTAAAGTTCTCGCTCCAAAAAGAATTGTGCCTTTACCTGTGTCGGTCTCTTTTATTTTTAAACCACCTCTTGTGCGAACAGAACGAACCTCAATGTTTCGCCCTGCATCTGCTATTTGACTTCTGTGTCTGTTGTGGGCACTTGCTGGCCATGCGCTTCCTGACCAATAACGATTAGTTCCTTTAGCCACAGCCAGTTCGCAAATACAAGTACGTTCGTTTGCCGTTCGGTTGTCTTCCATCGCACTTTTATTGCCTTGATATTGTTGAGCGTCTTCTTTGTGCCAATTCTGTGTAGTTCGGTAAGAGGCAACGGATATTGCATGTTGCCATTCCCATTCTTCTAGTTCAACAATCAGTGTTGCCTGTTCCTCTTCAGAGTTCATAAATAGACTGCACAACAATAGGTGTTCCGTCACCCATCCATGCGGAAAAAGTGTTGAAACAAAGAAAATCATATGCTTCTTCGTAATCCCACTTTTCTCGCCAAACAAGAAGTTCAATCATTTTTCCTTCATCGTAAACGAGAACAGGATCACCAGAAAATTGTCTAGATGCAATGCCAATAATGGCTTCATCAAACGAAGGGTCGCTAAAACGTAGCGCACTAGGATTTAACTCGTGGAGTTGTTCTAATGCACTTTCTAATTCAGTTTCTTTAGACATGCTCCACCAATCTAATTTTATGAATTACATCAGTAAGGTCAATTTCGTTTTCTAAAAAAAATGCTTCTATGTCCCAAATGCCCATATCTGTTTCATCTCTAGACGATGACATCATTTTGCTGTACGCCTTCCATGCGCTTTCTGCGTAGTAGCAAGCCGCAATAGGACGCGCGTTGCGAATCATTCTTAATGATCGGCTTGCACCATGACCTGCCATAACAAGTAAGAAAAAAATAAGGCTTGGAGCACGGTTGACGCCCATGTGACAATGCACTAACACTTTGGCATCTGGGTTGTCCAATAATGCTTGAGTGTAATAGTACCAACCAGTTTCATACCATTCTTGTTCCTGATCACCACCACTGTCGTGTGTACCGTGTTCGTGATATGTAATTTCAGGTGCATTTGTAGCAACCAATTCTTTATCAGACCACTCATTGCGACAGTCAATAACATGGGTAATGCCCATTGATCGCCATTCTTCTATTTGAATAATGGCTTTATCTTCGTCGTGATGCAGGTCACCTGATAAAACTAAATTAGGTGTCACTTCACACAGTCGTCTCCACCATGTCGGGGAGTCAAGTTCTTCAGACATTAGACAAGATCCAAGATTAGATCGGCTGCTTTTGTTTTCATTTGGTATGACTTGTTACCAATTTGCATTGCCGCTTTTGCATTGCGATCAAGATCATCAAACCAATGATGGTCGTAGTATTCGCCTACGGCATTAAACAAACTCCAACCGTTATACCCATAGCCTGCGGCATTCTTTTTATTAACGAATAATCCACGAACAAGCATCAATGTCTTTTCTCGATTAGCCATTTTGCCATCAGTATCTGCATCTTTTTCTGGCCAAAGCCCATTAAGAACAGTATCGATTTTCTTGCTACCGGATGGAATTGTAACCGATAGAAGATTTTCTGCTGTTTCTTTGAACGACCTTGCCCAGTCGGTTGAGATTTGAAGGACTTGATTGGCTTCTTCTAAGGCTTTGCTGAAGTTTACCGTGTGTCGTGCGGTCATAACTGCTTTTGCTACATTTTGACCAAATCTAACTGTATTTTTACATACTGCTCGAATGTCAGTATTTGCGTATGTTATAGGCGTGGTTCCATCGTGGCTGGTGTGTACAACAAGGTATCTGCCAATTTCATCGTTAATTCCCGATGGGTCGATAATTAATGTTCCTAAATCAATGGTGGCGAAAAATTCACGACCATCCCTGAGAACGCCACAAGTATCCATAACTGCATCACCTTTTGATGCGCCACAGACGTTCAAAGCCTTTTCTAAAACAATTTCATTTTGGACAATTCGATACCTGTCTTTAACCACTTCAAATGGAATGGTTTCACCATCTTTGTCAACTCGTGCCGTAATGAATCGATCTTTCATGGGCAGTAAATCGCCACTAGATGTGATGTATCTAACAGGTAGCAGTTCAACTTCATAGTCAGCATTTGCCATTTTTAAAATTGACTCTGCTGTTTGATGTCCTGCTACAGGTTTCCCCAGTCGATGCCATGGCGCTCCACCTTCTTTGCGCCACACAAAACTGGCTTCCCCTTCTTCGTTCATTTCTAATTCGTGTGCCATATCGCCTTCCTCTGGATAGTTTTATCCTGATAAAACAATACTATCCGAAGCCAGCATGTTTAACAACTCATGTTGTGAGATTGCTAAAATAGTGTAGATTAAAGGGATGAGCGAGAAAAAGATCCTTCTCCATGATGATGAGATAGTTTTAGATAGTCCCTATGATTCTGAGGAAGTTAATAAAATCAGGGAAATTTCAGGCGCCAAATGGGATCGTTTGGGCAAAGTTTGGCGAATTCCTGTATCTAGTTTAAAACAGATTAAAACTTATGCTATTCAATTCGACTATTGGATGGATCCAGATTTGCGTGTTTTAGATTTACCTGAACATCCATATGAAAAACAAGGCATTCAACTAGAAGATAACAATCTTGTAATTAGATTTGCCTATGACGCTGTGAGGGTTTCCGCTGTCAGAGAAGTCCCCGCTTCTCATTGGGATACAAAAAAGAAAGTATGGCTTGCGCCTGTCGATGCTTTGCCAGAAGTAATCAAATTTGCTAAAAATTTCAAATTGGATGTTCCAGAAGAATTAGAAAAAATGCAAGAAGAAATTAAAAAACGCCATGCCAAGGGAATCGCCGCTTCAAGAGCGGTGAAGTCAGATATCGAAATTCCTGACTTAAACGGAGAACTGCTTCCCTATCAAAAGGCTGGAGTTGAATACATCATTGAACATAAAAAAGTTTTCTTAGCCGATGAAATGGGCTTGGGAAAAACAGTTCAAGCATTGGCAAGCATCCAACATGAAGATGCGTTCCCATGTTTGATTGTATGTCCACCCAACTTGGCTTTGAACTGGGCTAAAGAAATTGACAAATTCTTTCCTACGAGAACGTGGAAGCGTGTAAAAAATCGTTCCGAGTTTCCAGAAGAAGAAGCGGACTACACCATTGTCGGTTATTCCAATATCGACTACCATCCAGAAGCCCTGAAGGGTTTCAAGTCCTACGTTTTTGACGAGAGCCATTATTTAAAAAATCCCAAAGCAAACAGAACAAAACGTGCTCAGAAACTTTCAAAAACAGCGCCGAAAGGTGGAATGATTATCTGCCTTACGGGAACGCCTATAACAAACCGACCAGCAGAATACGGTCCTCAATTAGAAATTATTGGAAGACTCAAAGAGTTCGGTGGACTGTGGGCTTTTTATAAGAGATACTGCGGTGCTTTTCGGGACAGATTTAAACAATGGCATATTGATGGAGCCACAAACTTAGATGAATTAAATGATCGTTTAAGAGCATCTTGTTATATCAGACGCACTAAACCTCAAGTTCTAGATGACCTTCCACCAATTCGTCATTCTGAATGGAGAATTGATCCTGATCCTAAATATTTGAAAGAATATGAAACGGCTAGAAACGACATTGCTCAATATGTCGCTGACAGAGCGGCAGAACTAGCCAAAGAAATAGGCGCAAATCCGCACAGTGCCGCTGTTCGAGCAAAACTTGGAGCAGAAGCCCATGAGTTTCTTATCAGGTTGTCAGTTTTAAAAAGAATTGCAGCCAAGATGAAATTAAAGGCTGTTGATGAATGGGTTGAAAATCGCATCAATGAAGGGCGTAAAGTTGTTATTGCCGCTCACCATCGTGAAATAGTTAGTTCATTAGCAGATAAGTATGGTGGTTTAAAAATACAAGGAGGAATGACTCCTGATGAGGTTGAAGAAGCCAAAACAAATTTCATGGAAGGGTCTGTTGAAGATTTTCCTGTAATTGTGTTATCTATTCAAGCGGCAAAAAGTGGTCACACTTTGACCATTGCGGAAGACATGATTTTTGTAGAACATCCGTGGACTCCAGCAGATGTTGACCAAGTGTCGGCGAGAATACATCGTTTGGGAACCAAGGGTGCCGTGCAAATAACTCATGCTTTAGCGGCTGGAACAATTGACGAAGAAATTTTTGAATTGATCAAAAACAAACGAGTAGTGGTTGATGCGGCGACAGAAGGTGTTTTGATGGAAGAAGAATCTACAAATGCCGCAAGTCTTATGGCAGACTTTCTACCTGAATAATGACCACCGAGTAATATCTCTTCTGTAAGCAATTTGGATGGTTCCTCGGCAGGGAACCCCTGAGAGCATGGAGGTGAGCCGAACACCGTAATAGGGAGTGGGTCGGTTCTCCGGCCCATCCCTTTGCTTTTTATTTGTCCGGTGTTGAGGGGCGCTCTATGTGAAAGTCTTCGCTTGCAGAAGACTCAATAGGAATCCAAGCCTTATTGTAATTATGCTCTTTAACTTTTCGTTTCTTTAAAAGAGTTCCATCTTCTAATATGTCGAATTCATCTTCTGACATGTTGAGAGCATCCATGATTTCTCTGTCGCCCATAATTTTAAGCAAGGTTCTAATAGAACGACTTAATTTGTAAGGAACAACCGACCCACGACTTCTGTTCATTTGTATATGAATTAAAATCGCTTCTCCCACAGTGCATTTAATTCTATTAACTGGAATTTCTTCTAATTCAAGATCATGTGCAATAGCCCACCTTGCACACCCATCAATAATGGTTCCATCTTCCATTGTCAAAATTGGTTGAAGAATCCCGAAAGATTTAATAGAAACAGTTAATCCAACACGATCCGATTTGAGAATATAAGTAGTTCTCCAATCGGGTCTTTTAAGATTTTGTGGTTTTAAAAGTTCTGTCATAATAGGTCATCCATTTTATCTAAATCGTCTGCGTCTGCTATAGCAGCCATTCTCATTCTATGTGCTTTTGTTTTAGGACCAACAGGTGATGGTGCTGTATGGCGAAATTCATTTAGCAGCAAGGTGCGAATCAAGTGATCTATGGGATACCCAAAGGCATCTTTTGTTCGTTTTTTTCTAAATTCGGCTGCAAACTTCATTGCATCTTTATGTTTTCCCGGCGAGAGCATGTTGTCGTTAATGCAACGGCGAACACCATCCCATTTATCCGCAGAATATGAATTGATTAAACTTTCCACATCAAAATCTGCCCATAGCCTTCGTTGAGCGTCGATATGAGGGAAAGCATTGTATAAAGAATCGTAGAAATCAGGTTCTGTAACAACCACATCGTTTAGCCTGCGAGCCGCTACCGAATGCAATGGAATGCCAACTCTCGTATTGGCGCCAGAGATGGCGGCAAGATCATAATATTCGCAATATGGGAAATCGTGTTCTGCCGCATATTTGAGAACATCATCTGTAGTCCAATCATAAATTGGTTTCACCAGCCTCAACGGTATTGCCTTGCTTAGTCGGTAAGGGCGATTGATGTAATTCTCATGTAGTTTTTGAACCACGGAACGGTAGCGAATCATCGATTCGTTCGCTCTAACTCCTGTGAGGAAAGCGACTCTTCCTTCTTTGCCCTGCATTGTGTAGTAATCCACTGGTTGGGGCATAACCCTATTGTTGTCTAGTCCAAAATGTTGGGCTGTAATAGCCCATGGAGGAATCTCTCTTACAAGTCGACCTTCTTCTTGTCGTTTTTTTGACCAAAGTAAAACGTATTCTCTGCGTCCTAAAACCCAAACTTCTTGTCCATATGGCAAGGCATACCATTCCATGTCAACCCAGTCTAAATCTTTAACCCATTCCAAATATTTGACTACGGCGGGGGAGACCATTTCTTCGTCTCGGAAGATTACTTTTACTGGACCAAGACCACGCTTTTCGTGAATCTCTTTAGCCAAAAGCAAAACTGCGGAAGAATCTTTTCCACCGCTAAACTGAACACAGACGGTATCGAAGGTGTCATACACATGTTCCATCCGTTGTTGTGCCGCTTCCACAACTGTCATATCTAAAAAAAGGCGTCTTCGTGGCATGTTTATAGTTTACAGCGAAAAACGGACAGGGGGTGGGGTTAAGGAGCCGAAGGAGGAAAGCGCCTGACCCAACCCCCTATCCGCGACTCGTTTATAGCACCTCGGCAGGCAGACGTATTGTACTACTTGGACTAGCGGGCGGCTGTAATAGCGTCAATCAGTTCTGCTTTTTTCAAACCCGAAAAAGACAAACCAAGTTCAGATGCAATCTCTTTTAATTCAGCAACTTTTAATGTATTTAAATCTTCAGTAGGTGTTTCTTGTGCCACATCGGGCTTTTCTTCAAAAACTAAAGTTTCACCATCATTCACAACTCCAACTAAAGCAGGTGCGTCAAAGCCTTGAAGTCCATCGTCAAGGCTTTTCCAATCAAAATAACCGGGAGAAAGTTCTTCAGGCTTGCCCGGAAAGACGTGTTTACAAACAATGCCTTCCATTTTTTTGAGAGTATCAAAACCGTATTCTCCGCTTCCTGTGCAAGCATGACGAATCGCAGGCACTCCTTCTATATCGCACAAAGAGCGCAACAGTCGCCCAATCCTATTACACGTATTTGCATCAGGAGATATTGTTGTGTTCTTAACAATTGCAACAAAAATACAGCGAGAATTCCGATGTGGTGCCGTTTGATGGAAGTCACCCACGACAGAGCGTGAGGTGTCTAAAATTTTATAAATGCGATCCTTGTCGGGATCTAGGACATAGTGAGGACGGTGTGCAACGCCATCCATTTCGTAACCCCTGATAGCCGCCTCTGCCGTTTGTGTGTCTGTTGCTTCTAAAACTAATTTAGAACCCTCAGCCGGCAGGGGCGTTCCTTGTTTGCCATCAGTAAGGATGTGGTTGATGATTTCTAACATAGAAGCGAGTTTACATCAACCTCGGTGTTTAAAAGTCTAATTCCTCATCAAAAGGATTTTGGTTCGACTCTGCCGCAGGTTTTGCCGCTGGGGTGGAGCCTTCACCGTCTTTATTGCGTTTTACTCTGACAAGACTTTCAATGTCTTCGACAGGAATCAAAACTTCACGGGCGGTCAACTGGTAGGCGTAACGTGTTTCACCTTCATCGGTTTCCCAACTACGTTCTTCCATTGGTCCTTTTACCTCTACGCGCATTCCTTTTTCAACGATACCTGCGGTGTGTTCTGCAAGATCGCCCCAAAGTTGCACATTAAAAAATGAGGTGTTGGTTTTTTCCCAACCTTCGTTAGCGCGTTTCCATTTGTCTACCGCTAAACGAAGACGCAACATCGCCGTGTTGTTACTGCTATATTTTAGTTCAACGTCAATGACGTTGTTTCCCCTAAGGGTCATATTTGATTCTGAGCGTGCCATAATTTTCTCCTACTACTAGTTTGTTTGTATGCTCGGTAATAAAAGTGTATCGTTGTTAATAGGCTATTGCAAGGGGACTTCCCATGAATACAGATGACTCCATCCTCATTATTCGAGAACACATGATTGATGTTTGTATGGATCTGGTAGCGATGACAGAAGAAGACGCTGAAGATATTAGAGAAGATTTTACAGAAATGGTAGATATTCTTTTAGAAGCAACTGACCTCACCGTCGTCGGTGTTGATCCTGAAGAAGAGGGCACCACTTTTCAGTGCACTATGAAGTTGGCTACTCCAAAGTAATTTGTTTATTTATAAAGGCAATTATTTGTTCTGCTGTTGTAGGTAATACAGAAAAATCTGGATTTGATTTCAGGTATCGCAAGAAGGCATACCAAGTTGCTTGCTGTTCTGCGGCATTAAATACAAGCGTGTATTGAATATTTGTTTTTGCGCCTGCTGAATCTATAGCAGTGGCGCCTTGAGTAATCATTGATTTTTGTGTTTCATCTGTTATATCTGTTCCGGGTATCTGCATAATTGGAGGAGTCCATCCATCGTTTGGAATCACGGCAGAAGAAGATCCAGCGGTAGGAGTTTCTATTGTTGCGATTTCAAAATCATCCCATCCGAGTCCTTCAAAAAAATCTGGTCGTTCGTCTACAACAGACATCAACATGTCGTGAAGAAGTGTTTGATCGTCTTCTCCTAAATCGGAAGTCCTGTTGTCGGCTAATGCAAAAGCAATGGCTTTGTCGTGGTCAAAAGGAACGTGTAACACTGCTATGTGTGTCCATCCGAGTTCTTTCGCTGCTTGTAATTGATGGTTGCCTGCAATAACAGTTCCTGTGCCATCTTCATTTTCAACGGCGACTATTGGTTTAACTTGCCCAAATTCTTCATATGAAGCGGCAATGGCTTTTATGTTTCCTTTACGTGGATTACCCGGAAGTGTTTCTAGTTGTTCTATAGGGGTAAGTAGGTTTTCTAAATCTGGACTTATTTTATGTTTCATACTTGTGCCCTTACATTTGCGGCGAGAGTGCGTAAAGAATCCAACGCTGTGCGAATAGAGTTCAATTTTTCTTTCTTTGCTTTCAACAGTGCATCAGCAATTTTTACCTCATAATGTTGGTCGGCTTGCTTGTAGTCAGCCCACGATTCACGTTCTTTTATGGAGCCATTAGCGGAAAGGTATTCGTGTGCCCAAGCAGACTTGTATTTAGCCTCTTTCTTGGATTGGTCTACGGCAAGAACCTCAAAGGCTTCTGTGTGTTCTTCTAATTCATCAACAAGTCGAATAATATTATCTTCTACTTCAACAGGGCTTATAGGTGAACTTCTCATATTATTCCTCTTTCTTTAGCAATATCTTTTAACCGTATGGCTTCTTCATCCCAATCAAATTTATCGATACTGTTTCGTTTCATAATAAGTTCATCGAGTTTGTCATCACCAATCATATCAATCGTGAAGATGCCGAATTCCACTGGATTGTCGGTGAAGAATCTATGACAAGAAGCGCATAAACAAAAAGCATTTTCTAAATCAGTTCGAGTCCATGAGTATTTGCGACTAATAATATGTGCACATTGAAGAAAGGCTTGTTCTCCTGCTCCACATTTTTCACATTGACCTTTTGAGCGTACGATTTGTGCGTGTAGTTTAGTCGCTCTCCCCTTCGCTCCTTTTCCGTAGATATTGCTCATTACCCAACGCTTTCCAATATTTTAATCAACCTTAGCGCACCTTGCTTAACATCTAGAGCCTCTACTGCTTTTCGGTTTTTTTGTGCTTCCTCTATGCGAATTTCAGGATCTTGAAGAGCGTTGAATGCTTTTTGCCAGTGAAGAAATTTTTTGGCGATACGACCGACTCCATATTCTTCCTGTAAGCGAACATATTCTGGACACTTAGAAGCAACAAATGGAATACCAGCGGCAATGTATTCAAGAGGTTTAATCCAAGATTTAGCATGATTGAAAGGAATATCGTTTAAAGGAGCAATGCCTATATCAAATGGAAGCATCATAGGAAGTTTCGTGGGAGAGACCATGGGATACAACGTCACCCTGCTTTGAGGGACGTTGGTTTCTTCCCAAAAAGGTGGGGCTTGCGAGGAAAATCCTGTGTGATGAAAACGAAAATCTTCTTCTGCTAGTTGTGGAAACACTTGTTTGACTTCATCTAGGTCGCCACTTCTGTGCCCAGTTGAACCATGCCATCCTATTATGATGGGTCCATTCTGTTCGTGTTCTCTTTGTGGGTAAGCGTCAAAATCTACACAATTTTCCAGCATCACCACCTCTTTGGCTCTTAGTTTTTCTTTAGCCTTTTCTCTTAAAAAGGGAGTAGAAACTACTATCAAATCTGACTTGGAAATAATCTGACGATAAATGTCTGTATTCTCATCTTTATTGTTTCTAGGATCGATATGTGTTTTTGCTTGATGGCGATGATGCAAACCCCAATACCAGTCGTCTAGGTCGTTAATTATTATTTGGCCATTAGATCGGGCAATGTCTATGTTTTCAGGAATGCCTTTCAGCATCCAGCGCTGCATGTACAAGATGTCGCAATCTAAATGATGTTTCCCTTGAGGGTCTGTTACTCCAAAAACTCCTAGTTTGTTTGACCAAACCAACACGCCAATAGTGTGATCCATGGGAAGGTATTTCAAATATTGTCCCAAGCGAATCCAACCAGAACCGCCGGGTGAAGGGCTACCGTCTTCTTCGACAACCGTGGATGACCAGTCGGCAGTGGCAAATCCGACTTTCATCAATAATCTTCAAGTTCTTTTTGAAGACCTAAAAATCCCCACTCTCCTTCTACGGATTCCCATAAGGCTAGGTCTATGGGAGTGGGTTCAAACTCATGTTGCTCCATTAAGGTTCGATGTTCTAAAATAGCCCTTTTAAGAAAGTCAGCCATTTTCAAATCAGGATCTTGACTATCTTCACCTAATGCAATCATTCTTTCTGCTTCGGCAAGACGTTGCATAACATAAAAACGAAAGCGACCAACTTTTGTACGTTTCTCATCAGAATTAATTTTGTATTCTGTAACCAAATGTCCCGTGAGGCTTTTAGTTGCTTGAGTTTCGTCTTGACTAAGGTCTGCTATTTGTTCATCTAGATTTTTAACCAACCTCATAAGAGAGTCTCTCCACTTGTGCTGGTTTGATGGCAGGCGAAGATAATCCACCTTTTCAGGTGGAAGAAGATTTTTTACGTCTTCCGAAACCAATCTATCAAACTCGTGTATATCCATTTTTCTCCTAAGACCATGCAGGACAAATGCGTTTGTATGCACACCAGTTGCATAAGGGTCCTGTTTTTGTAGGAAACAGCCCTGTCTCACAACCAGTTTGAACGCCTTCCCAAGTTTGATTCACAAGACGCAATACGGTCTCACGCCTTTTAGGAGTAGGGTCATATCTCTTAGTTTCTTTAAACTTGACGTACATTATTTCGGCATTATCAACGTGAATATTATTTAATCTTTCCAACATTTCTGCATAAAGTACGATTTGAAATATCTTGTCGCCTTCATACTGCGGTTTAGACACCTTACCACTTTTGTAATCTGTGACCGTTATAGATCCATCTGCTTCTTCTGTCCAGCGATCGATATAGCCCAACAAAGGTACACCCTCAATTAAGCCAGAAAACTTATCTTCTACACCACGTATTTTTACTTCTGGAGGGTCTTCCATGCCGAAGAGGTTTTCGACACACCACCAAGCATGCCAACGGAAATCGTTAAGGTTCTTAATTTTTACCGTAGATGTTTCTTCTTCAAATTTGTTTTCCCAAAGTTCCCGAGCGATGCGTCTTGCTTCTGCAAGTGTTCGTTCTTCAGGTTCTAAACGGTAAACCTCTTCTAAAATTTCGTGGACAAAGGTTCCTAGAATCATGGCTTCAGTCGTTGGTTCTGGTATCCGATCTATACGAGAAAACCTGAACCTAAGAGGACACTGCTCATAGGTACTAATGCTTGAAGCGGATAAATGTTTTGGTAGTTCTAACTGGGTCATGCAAGATAGCCGTGAGTGTTCATTTCTTAGATGCCTTTTCTTTTTGAAACTTTTTCTTTTCTGCTTCTCGTGCTTCTTCCCATTCAGCCTTCGTAAGGGTGTCAGCAGTTGTATATTGTTTCATTCTAACTTCGCTCATTACTGTTTTCCTAATAGGTTTCTTCTACAGGTGCTTCAACTTCTTCCGCCCCAAAAGTCATACGAATAACTTCAACTTGTGATTTTTCAAAAGCATCAGCATCCATACCTCTGAACGGCTTCTCTCCAAATCCTGTTTCATTGAACCAAGCACGGAATTCATCCTTTTGCGCATCATTAAGTTTTCTGAAGTTTCCAACAAAAACTTCCCACTGCTCCTGAGGCACAGGATAAGACTCCTCCACCTCTAGTGCTAGGGCTTCTTCGCTACGAGCCAAATGGAGCGCTATTCCAAAACCTTGACATGCTTTTTTGAAAGCATCAGATACGGCTGATTTGAAATCATTTCCAAGATCCATGACTCCACCTGACTTCATTATCTTAATTTTTGCACCGCCATAAGCCTCTTTGACTGCTATCTGTCCATCCACGCTGGCTGTCACACGAACGTGGGCGACGATACTGTCTTTGTATTCAGGTTGAACATGACATTTAAGAACTTCGTAATTCCAGTTTCCTGTTCCTACGACCTTGTTCAATCGGGCTATGTATTCTGCAACAGCAACATAATCAAAACTTCTTCCACCAACTGATCGTTGATAGATAAGTGTGTCATCAAATGGTTCTGCCAATTGCTCTGCTTGTGTTTTCTCAGACATCATTACTCCTGTAAATAAGATTGGTGTTCGGTTCTCCGACATCGCAATAGTCATCAGCATCAATACCTAAATCACGAAGGGCGGAAACACGCCAATAAGACGGAGCGGCATATTTCATAAGTTCTGCGATCATGTCTTGAGGATTTTTAGTTACTTCTCCCGTATCCATGTCAATAGCAGTATCGGCAATTCTTTGAGCAACTAAAGAAACTAGTCTTTCGTGGTCCCACTGTTTACGGGGGGCACCAGTTTTTGTTTCTAAAGAAAATTTTTCTTCTTGAACTGGATTACGATCCCAGTCAGAATCCAACAACAATGCTGTTGCTTCTTTTTGTAATGAAGTAATAAATTTCTTTGCTTCATTTAAGGCATAGCCCAGTTGAATTAATCGAATTGCCCGTTCGGGATCATTCGTATCACGTTCTTTATGAACAGCCTCATCTACCCGATTCAAGGATTCTTGAAGATCCTTCTGAAGGCTCATAGTCTCCTCCTCATAATATAATTAGTATCCTTCTACGGTAGCAAACCCCTGTGACAATGGCAAGCACTAGATTTCCTCGACATGTGACAACTAACACAGTTAATAGACTGTAAACACGCTCTTAAAGGGGTGTTGTCTCCTATATACTAATTCACGAATAAAACGGAAAATATAGAAAGAATTGATGAAAAATAGAATTAAAAAACTTTTCAAGGCATTAAAACCCCGACCACATTATCCTTGGGAGCATTTTTACACGACAGACCGCCGGTCTTGGTCTGACACTTATGAACGAGAACTCGCAAAATATTTTTGGGGTAGATTTTAAACGAACAACTGTTCGTTTTTCGTTCTTATTATTAATAAGGTTATTAATACTTATGGTTTTTAATACTTTTAAGTAGTTACTCTGTGAGTTATGAGTTGAGAGTTTTTGGCCCTCCAAAAGGAGAAGCCAAGATTTACTCCGTATCGTTATCGAGCGGTCGTAACAGGCACCTAGCATTCCGAATGAAGAAATGTGTCGGTCAGCGGGCATCCACACTTTGTCCTTTAATCATTCTGGTATTGGTGCTGACTGCTGCCTAGTTCCACCACAAAGTGTAGTTTCAGAGCACCTCACTATAAGGCGCGAAAAAATCCAGCCCCTCTGACGGGCGAACGACGCTAGTTGGGCGACGGTGAACATAACCGCGTTCACATCGGAAGAATGAACTATAGAACGCGCGTCTACTGACTGTCAAGCCTCAAACAATAATTTGTACTCTTCCACGATTGCCATATCCCAAACCGGCGGCTTCTGTGAAGCATCCAGAAGTGGCATCGACCTGATCGTCGTGCCAAGATGCTTCAGGGAAGGTAGCCATCTCATCTAGGAAATCTGAGATCCACGGACCGCGCACTAGTCGGACGTTGCCATTTGCAAGAGCAGCGGCAAGCGGTTTAGATCGAGTTACTTTGTCTCCAGTGGAACGGATACCCAAGAAGTCACATCCGGGAAGAACATATCGGGCGTATTGATCGATTAGGTTCTTTCCACTACTGCCGGGTTCTTGTTCCATTCTGATGGAGACATGAGGTCCGTCAGTTTGAGCGGTTTCTGAAATGAGGCGTTCCACTTTGTCGCCTTTTCCTCGTATGCGTTGTACATCAATAATTTAAAAGACACCTTGGTCAAAAACTCCTAGAACACCTACTGTCCAGTCAGGGTCAGGATTAACGTGGGATGGTTCTGTAGCAGCGAGATCCCAAAAGCGAATATATTGAGGTTGTTTGAATTCTGGAATGTCAGAAGGTTCGATAATTATAAAAGCCTCTCTGTCGAACAGGCTTCCAGTGGTAACAGCCCACCAGTCACCATTTTCAAGACGTTGACGTTCGATGGGATCAATCTCTTGAAGTGCTCGACGATAGGATTCAGGATCAATTCCGGGGTTGTCATCTAGGAAACTTGGAACAAAGATTCGTTTATTTTCTGCTCCTTCCACGATGAACCGCTGTCTAACCCAGTTGGGTGCAGGGTTGGAAGCGGAGCGCATGCGTAGTGGGACTTGAGCAAGAGCACCACTGTTGGGTTTACGCAAACGGCTGAACATATATCGGTAGTCGAATTCTCTAATTTCTGTTACCTCATCCATTCCAATAAATTGAAATTCTGAAGATTTATAACGTAGATAGTCGTTTTGGTTGTTTAAGTATCCAAATGTAATTCGTGCAGAAGATGGAAATGTTGCTACATAGGTGGAGCCGTTCCAGTGAATTTCGTCGTATTCTTTTACCCAAGAAAGAAAACGATCCATAAGCGCTCCGGGTAGGGCTAAGTCTGCGTAGGTGCGCCTGAATAGGATTGCTGAATAATTGGGTACATCGACATATTGGAGAGCGGCCATGAGCAAGGCAGACGACTTGCCCCCACCTGCGGCACCACCAAATAATGCTTCTAGGGACAATGATCTTAAATATGTTTTCTGAGTTAAAGAAGGTGTCTCTGGACAAAACATTGGTTCAATTGGCTGAAGAAACTCATAGATGTCTGACCAGTCTTTCATTGTGGGCTACACTTTCTTTTACAACCGTGTGCCGGTAGGTGCTTACCTAACGACAGGATAAAATTTGTTTGATTTAAAAAGTCTTCTGAAGCGTTCAACTATTGCTCATCTCTGCATGCTTTCTTCTGTAATACTATTGGGAATAGGTTTGGGCAAATATCATACTGGCTTGGGTCTTGCCTCATTAGGCTTGGCTCTTGGTTTTTATGGCTATCTTTTGGGTACTGAGTAAATATGGCATGGAACTCCACAAATAAGGCGATTACATCTGGTGATAAGAAGTCTATCTCTGTTGGCGCACCCATATCATACAATGCAGGTTTAGTAGGCAAGCCATACTCTGATGGTTGGGACATAGAACGTGCCTACAAAGAAGGTTTAGCAAAAGTAACTTGGGTTTATCGTGCTATTGATGCTATTTCTAGTAACCAAGCACGCTTACCAATAGCATTCTTAAAAGATAATTCTCCATTCGGCGAACGTGTTTTACGTGACGAAGAAAATAAAGAATTAGCAAAATTATTAAACCAACAAAGCAATGATGGGGAAAGTGCTTTTGCTTTTAGGTATCGAGTTTCTTCTCAATTGTTAATGAGCACTCGTGGAGTGTTTATTGAAATAGTTAGAGGTCGCGGTGGAACACCTATTGCGTTGCATATTTTGCCACCTCAAAGTACCGCTCCTATTCCAGATGAAAAAAAGTTCGTAGCGGCATTCGAGGTTGAATTACCCAACGCTAAGAAACAAAGATTAAATCCTAAGAATGTAATTTGGATTCGCCGCCCACATCCGTTAGATCCATATTTGTCAATGACACCTATGGAATCCGCAGGTGTGGCTATTGAAGTTGAACATTTGGCAAAATTGTATAACAGAAACTTTTTATTAAACGATGGACGGCCGGGTGGCTTATTGGTCCTAAGGGGGCAAATAGATGATGACGACAAACAAGAACTCCAAGCGCGGTTTAGGGGAAATCTTGCTAGGACTGGTGGAGTGGGTGTTATCTCATCCGACGATGGTGCAGATTTCGTCGACACAGCAGCAAGTCCGAGAGATGCGGCGTACGAGGCTCTTAGACAAGTAACCAAAGAAGAAATTTTGGCGGCATTCGGAGTGCCCGAGTCGGTGATAGGCAATGCGGCGGGTCGGACCTTCTCAAACGCTTCTGAAGAGGGGAAGGTTTTTTGGAACGAAACGATGAACCCCCACTTGGAACTACTTTCTCGTGGGCTGGATGTGCTTGATGAGAAGTTCTACGTTACCTTCGACACTACTTCTGTTCCTGTATTGGAATTGGCGAAACAAGAAAAGGAACGTCATTATCTCCAAGAGGCTCAAATGGGAATGATTACTCCTAACGAGTATCGAGAGATCACAGGCAGAGAAAAGGTAGATGCATTTTTGGCTGACTCCATGTTGACAAGCCCTAATCTCGCTCCGATAGGAAATACAGAAGAACCGATGCCTAAAGAAGAGGCGATGCCTCCGGGTGGAATGCCTCCGGGTATGATGCCTCCGGGTATGGCACCTCCGGGCATGATGCCACCAGAAGGTGAATTGCCCCTTCAGGAAGGTGACATTCCAATTCCTCCAGCAGAGCCAGTTGCGGAACCAGAAATTCTTCCGGGTCAATACCCTGCCAAAACCATAGAAGATTTTGAAGTTAAAAGATTTGATTTGAATACCGAATGGGAAAATAAGGCATTTCAAGACATTGATCGTTGGGAAGCAATTTTCAATAGGACTCTGGAGCGTTATTTTGAACGGCAAGAACGTGTAATTACTGAAAAGGTTTCAGGAGCCAAAACAAAAAGATTATTGTCTAACGGCGATTTGAAAATCGAACAAGTGTTCGACACTGATGTTTGGAATAAACAACTTCGTGAAGACCTGTCTCCAGTAATAATGGGAGCGATGATTGAAGCGTCTTCTACAGCGTTGTCAGATTCTGATGAAAAGGTTGATCCTGACGAAGAAGAGATTCAAGAGTATATTGAGTCTCAATTGTTGCGGGCAGAACTTGTCAACGAGACTACGAAAAAGGAATTAGCAGGAGCAGTTGTTCTCGCTACATTGTTGATGGGTGAGGATGATGATGAAGCCCCATTGGTGGCAAAAGTAGCCATGCTCACAACGGCAGTTGGTGCAGTTTTTGCCGCTTTGTTAACTAAGCGTTTAAAGGATATTGCAGAAGTGGAGAGCACGGGAGCCTACAACGCAGGTCTATTTTTTGGTGGTAGTCGTGCGGGGGCTACAACAAAAACGTGGGTGACTCGCACGGATAAGAAGGTAAGAGCGGCACATGCCGCATTGCAGGGTAAAACTGTTGGAATAAGGGATGGTTTTAAGGCTGGCAGACATGCTTTAAGATTTCCGGGTGATCCTTTGGCTCCACCAGAATTAGTTATTAATTGTCGTTGTTTGCTGAAGTTTGGCGAAGAATAGTTTACTAAAAGGGATTTTAGTAAAGTCTCCGGCATGGGGGTATGAACGGGTGTAGTCTTTTCGGAGGCGAGATCGTGGGGTGCCCATGCCAACATTAACTTTTACAGAAGATACAGAAATCCGTTTTAAGGCTCGTGCTGGTCAAGTTAACATTGATCAGGCAAAGGGCATTGTCGAATGTTTTGTTGCCGCTATAGGTAATAAAGATTCAGTCGGTGACATAATTGTTCCCGGCGCTTTTGATGGTTCATTAAAACGACGTAAACCACGCGTGGTGTGGGGACACAATTGGAATGAACCGATTGGAAAAGTTTTAGATATTTATGAAGTACCACCTAAGGATAGGCGACTACCTCAGAAGATGTTTGATGCTGGTGTTGGTGGCTTGTTTGCCAAAGTTCAGTTTAATTTAAATGCCGAACGAGGCAAGGAGGCATTTGCAAATGTTGCCTTTTTTGGTCAAGAACAAGAATGGAGCATAGGTTATAAAACTATTGATGCTGATTATGATCCCACTCATCAAGCAAATGTTTTAAAAGAAGTGGAACTTTATGAAGTTTCACCTGTTTTACATGGAGCCAACCAGTTGACTGGAACTCTGTCCGTAAAGGAAAACCAAGATTGCGGTGAGGATGGCGAATTGTGTGGAGTCAAGGGAGTTTTTGAAACTGAAAATCCAGACACAGAAGAAGTTTCTGATGTGGCGGCATCTCTTGAAAAGGCTGTAAATGCCGCTTTCAAAGAAGATGTAACCCTTTGGGATTTTGATGACACTAGGGCAGTGGTTACCAAGGATGATGAAGCGTGGGTTGTTAACTATCACTACGATGATGGTTCATCAGAATTTATGTTTTCTCAGCCTAAGCAGGCTGTTTTAGAAACCTTTGTTCGTGTTTTAGACGAAGAAGTAAAAGGTTCTTGTTGTGATTCCTGTGAAAAGGGTGATCCATGTGAAGGAAAGACCGAAGAAGACGAAACAGAAGTTAAGGGTGGGAGAAAACTCACTCGCAATGTTCAAAAACTTAATCAGGCTATTGAGATTCTTCAAAGCATAGTTACTGATGTGGTGCCCTCTGAGGGTCCGCTAGAGCAAAAAGAACCTACTGAAGAAAAGGTGCTTTTGTCTGGCGATTATTCCGAATATTCAAAATCGGTTCCGTTCGAGTGTGAAACGGAAGAAGAAATGGCTGATGTCTTAGAGGCATTAGTCAAGGTGGGAATTCCAGTGAGATTTCCTACCCCTGAGTTGTTTGCGGCAGGTGACAAAGTAGTAGATGTTTTGTTGCCCGCAGATGAGCAGACTAAAGAAAATGTTGTAAATGCCATGGGCAAGGCTTTAGCCAATGTCGAATGGTTTATACCCCAAACCAGTAACAAGGAGTAATGATAATGTCCGAAGAGGTCAAAGACGAGCAGTCAGAAACTGCCGAAGAAAAGTCCCTAGAAGAGCAAATTGCTGCTCTGGAGGACATTGCTTCATCGTTTGATGAAAACACAGAAGAAAAATCTGAAGATGAAGAGGTTGAAAAGAAATCTGATGAAGAGTCAGAAGAAGCCGAGTCTGATGCTGGGGAAACTGAAGAGGCAGAAGCCGAGTCCACTGAAGAGGCAGTAGCCGAATCCGAGGAAGAGGCAGAAGCCGAGTCCACTGAGGAAGTAGAAGCCGAAGTAGAGGCTGAAACAGAAGAAGAAGGCATAGGCGCTAAATCAGACGAAGAAAACACGGATGCCAAAACAGAAGAAAAAGGGGAAGAGCCTGATCATTCTGAAGAGGAATGCAAGGATATGGAGAATTGCAAATGGCATGGTGTTGACGCTAAAGAAGCGGAAGACTCTGAAGAGAAGGCTCATCCTGTGGCAACCGGCTATCCATACGATCGTGTAGAGATGCAACCGGGTGATCCTGAGTTTGACGAGGAAGAAGACGAAAAGAACGTGATGACGGAACCTAAGAAACGGCGCATAGTTGTTGTGGAAATGGATCCATCAGAGGTCACTGAAGATATGAAGGCTTATGAAGTTGAAGTCGATGCAGATGAAGAAGAGGAATACCCTGAAGACGAAGATGCTAAACGTCACGAGGGAAGACCTCATCTTGTTGCAGTAGATGACGAGGAGCGTCGTCCTCCAATGGCTACTCCTCCAATGGAAGCCCCTCCAGAGAAGCCTGCTCCTGATGTTCCTTCCGCTAACCCACGGTTGGCTCGATTGTTAGCAATGGCTAATGCACAGAATGAGCGTCGTAGGGAAGAATCAGATGAAGATGAAGATGCTCGACCATTGCCAAAGGCAAGACTGGTTGGCGTTAAAGGTGAGGAAGAAGAATTAGTCACACCTGAAAACAATGTGATGGATCCTGTTGCTTTAAGCAAGCGACTTAAAAGGTTGGGCTTGACTTCTGACGAGATTAAATCTTTTAAAACAGATGACTACATGTGCGGTATAGAACGAACTGTTCGCACGGGTGATGTTTGCAATTTCTGTCGTGGAGGTTGTGCAAGTGAGAAAGGTCTTCCAAGTCTTTTGGAAGTTGAACTTGCTGCTGAGGCGGAATATAAAGGTGAAGTAGTCGATTCAGGCTATGCGCCTAAGGATGACATCTTTGTTCTTGATTTGAAAACAGCAGACGATGAATACATTGAAGCATATTATGCAGGTAACGGATCTGCGCTTGGCTGGATCATGCTAGATGGTGATCTTGCAATCAAGTCAGCCGAAGAACAGACAGTTAGAGTTGTGTCTTTCCAAGATGCAGAACAGACGGCATTAAAGAACATTAAGGGCAAGTCTCTTGGTGTTGATGTGGATGTTTTCCAAGGCGAAGATGCCTACGTTGTGGAGATTGATGGAGCAGACGGCAAATCATATGATGCTTATGTGGGTGTTGATGGACAATTCTTAGGTTCAGACATGCTTGATTTCACCGAAGATGAAGAGGCAGAGATTGTCGCACTACGGAAAGAAAAAGAAGCATTGGAGTCCGAGTTATTCCTGAAGCGTGCTTACAAGTCTGCTAATACAGAGGAGATGGCAGCGGACGGCGTGGCTATGGCAGACGGTTCATATCCAATTTTGACACCAGAAGATTTGGCTCATGCTATTCGTGTGAATCATCGAATTAAGTCTTCTGAGTTGAAGAGTCATATTGAAAAACGTGCAGAACATTTGGAATGTCAAAACTTGATTCCTGCTGAATGGGTTGAAGAAAAAGCCGTTCAAACAGATGCTCAAGCAGAACTAGAGGCTTCTTTGATGGAACTTCAAATGATAGAAGCAGGCCTTCCTACTGATGAAAAGCGAGTGTACACGGATGAAACCCGTCAGGAATATGCTGAACGTGGAATTGCTATGGAAGATGGTTCATATCCAATTCGTGATGTCGGTGATTTAAAGAACGCCATTCAAGCGTTTGGTCGTGCAAAGGATCCTAAAGCCACAAAAAAGCACATTAAAAAACGTGCTGCGGCTTTAGAGGCGACTGACTTGCTTCCAGATAACTGGGAGTGAGAAATTTTTAAACAATATTTCAAACAACATCACGGAGGTGTGAAATCCAATGCGTAAAAAGAATCAATTTGATCCGAATTTTGGACAGGTAGTAGCAGAAGAAGAGGAATCTGCTCCTGCTCCTGCTCCAGAACCAAAACCAGAACCGAAACCAAAGGCAACCGCCAAGAAAAAATAACTTTAAGGGAGTGTCATGCTTGATGCTGATCTTGAGGTCAAATTACCTCAGGACTTAATTGACATAATCCCGCAAGAACGAGTTACTGGGGACATTCTTCGTGGTCATGGTCCTCGTCGGGGAAATCTAGAAGCGCTTCTTAGATATTGGCGTCCCATTATGCGGAAGCCGGGTGGTTTTCGACGTTGCATTGTGATTCTTGCGAATCATCCTGAGTTGTATCCGCTTCAACGCATTTGCGCGTGGTTGCACCATGAGACAACTGGCAAATGGCCCAATGAGGGCAATCATCATGGCGGCGGGGGTTCGGCAGGTCGTGTTCTTCGTCGTGCGGTTCCCGGCAAGAGACGTAGGCGTCGTCGTAAGAAAAGTGACGGTGGTGTAGAGATTTCCAGTTGGAGAATCTATAGACGTTTAGGTGGGATGGCGACACGACCTATTAATGGTGATTTGAATGCTCTTGAGTTTAAGGCGGCACGTTTTAAGCAGGGGTTTAAGTCTGTGCCTATGCCGGGTTCTTTTGAATGGGATGAAGAACATCTTGATGTCAAAGTTGGATTAGTACGAACTCATGGTCGTAGTGGTCGGTGGCTTCAGAGTCTTGCTTCATTCTTTACTCCCGGTGATATGGGTAAATATCGCAGTCCTCTTCGTTCTGCTCTTTGGGGGTCATTAACTCCGGGTGGCGGAGGAATAGGGGGCGGAATGCGCGGCGGCGGTATGGGCGGCGGCGGATTGGGCGGTGGATTGCCTTCTATCGCTGGTGCGGCGAGTGCATTGAGGTGTCCTACGGGGTACATCAATGGTGGTAGGTTCACGGATCCCAAGTTGAGTAATTGTGGGGGCATGATTTTCGATCAGCCCGCTAAAGGTCCGGGTGCTGTTACAGATGTAGACAGAGAGGAAATGACTCGTCGTTTTGAAAGTTCTCAAGCCCAAGATCTTCCTGATGTGGTTAGAGACATCGTTATTAAGAAACCTAAGGGTGATCCTTTTGCAGTAATGCGTGAAGCGGCTACAAAACCAAAGACAAGACCCAATAAGAAACGTCGTGATTCTGCGGTTAAAGATGTTTTGGCATATACGTCTGAAAATAAAAACGAAACTCGTCTTATTCGTAGAGATGGGGCAGTGTTTGAGCCAACAGTGGGACCAGAGAAGTTGGCGAGAATGGATCACGACAACATAAAAGAGGCGGTTTATGTCACTTCTAAAATTCCTGAAAAGGGTGGCATTGCGGGAGATGAAGTTCGTTTATTGACTAGAGGGTTGAAAGCGATTGAGTATTCATTTCCAGAAGGAAATGTTCGTTTAGAAAGAACAAGAGAAATAGATGCTGGTACTGCTGCAAAGATAAGAACCCGTTGGGGTGGCTTAACAAAGCATGCGGCATTGTCATACAATCCGGCTGAAGCGATGGAACGATTAGTTAAAGAGTTTGCAGACACTCTGTCACTTAAGCCATCTTTCTTAGAAATGCCCGGAGCACGAGATCGGATAGTTGTTTATTCGGTTACAGGTGAGCGAAGAATAGTTCCACGATGGATCTTTTCGTTATATCTTTCTTTGAGAGCGCCTAGGCGTGCAAGGGGAACGGTAAAACCATTTACACAGGTTCCTCCTGTGGAGGGAGAGGGTGGTCCTACCAAGTCGGAGTATTACCGTCCTGAACGTGGACGTTATGCCGTATTAGACATACAACGTAAATCGTTGGCGTTGCGCGTAGAGAAGTCTTTTCTCAATGTAAGTCGCATGCGATTAGCACATAAAGGTGGAGTTGAAAAAGAATCGGTAGTTGATATCAAGGCAGCGAAATTTTTAAATGTGCAAAATGATCCTGATTTAAGAATCAAACTGCTAGGTGGTTTAGGTAGACGTAGGGGACGAAGGCTTAGTAATTTTGCACGCCGCATGCCTGAAGTGGTTCCATATGACCCCAATCCGCGTGATGGTGATGTTGATGGTTTGGTTCAGGAGGGAACTATTTGGGAGAGACCAAAGGGAACTTTCTTTAGGGGGCTTAAAGCGGGTGCAAAACGGTTGTTGGTTGGTGCTCATTTGGCTGATGCTGATGGTAATCGTGTTGATTATTTGCCGGGTGAGCATCCTAATTCTCCTATAGGTAGGGCATATCAGTTCCCCAATCCTCAAGCACGGGCAATGTGGGCGAGACGGATGGGTCGCACTGCTCAAGGGGCAGAGGGGATTATTGAAGGGCGTGATTTAGCACGAGATGCACCAGCAGATTTCACTTATGAAGAACTTGCGCGAGAGAAACGACGTTTAAGGTTGCAGGGAGTTCTTGAACGGATGCGTACACAACCTGAACGAAGGGCACGTAGGGCGCCTCTTTTGGAAGAAAGAGCAGAAGAGTCGGAAAGGCTTGGAGAAGAGGCTCGTCTTAGATCAGAAGAGTTAAGGGAGGAAATAGCAGCCCGTCGAGAATTACGTCAAAGGCGTCGTGATTTAGATGAAGAGTTTAATGAGGAAGCGAGACAAAGATGGGGAGATACTGGAACTGCTCGTGAAGAGCCATTTAGGGTAGTTCAGACTAATCGTGAGGTGAATGACCTCAATCGGCGAAGACGAGAAGCGCGTGCTCGTCTTACAGCAGAGGCAGATCCCAATGAGGCAAGAAGGGAGAGGGCGTCTCAGCGTTTAGATGCTCTTGTTGCGAAGAGGGAAAAGAGAGAGGCTAAGGCTGCTCAACGTACTTTGTTGGAACGTATTTTGGATCGAAATGAAAGGATGAAAGCAACGGCAGACAAGGTTCGTCGTAAGTTTAAGGAAAAGTCACGCGACAAGCATGTCGAGGAGGAGAGACAGGAAACTGTTGAAGATTTAGATATTCCATTAAGGGATCTTGACGAACAGTTGAGTTTATTTTCTATACAGGAAGTTTTCCAAGATGCTGCTATTGAGTCGAGGGATGATGATTATGTTCCGCTAGAAGAAATAGACGAAGATACTCAGGCTTGGGCATCCGCTTTACTTGAAGAAGAAAACAGGCTTGTAGGTACAAGTTCTGTTGCTAACGATTTATTTGAACAAGTACAGAGAGGTTTTGAGTCTGAGGTAGTGGACGGTGCTCGTTCAGATTTTACTGACGAACTTCTTTTCAATTTCGTTCTTTCGGATGAGAATGAAGAAATCATTCCTACGGCAGAGATGTCTTCATTGGTGCAGGTGTTGCCGAATTTGTTTGAAGATGAAGGAACTGCAAAAGTCGAGCACAGGATGTTGGCTTTGAGCAGGGAAAGGCTTTCTGATAAAAAGTTGTGGATAAATGAAGTGCCAGAAGGCATTTTGAGGGCTGGTTCCTTTCGGGAGTTACTGGCCAACATTGAAGAGAATATAGAGGAAGTGGATGATCCAGCAAAATTGTTGGTGAGATTAGATCAACTTTGGGATTCAATGGTGAAGGCTGGAGATATGTATGACGCCCTTGATGAAGATTCTCGTAAATTAATAAACCGAAGGCTTAAAGACTGGCGTGCCTCTCGTGAAGGTGTTGAAGATTTAGACATTTCTGGTTTATCCGAAGAGGATGCTTTGGAGGCTTTGTTTAAAGCAACTTTATTAAGGGCATCGATTCAAAGTGAAAAAGATCGTTTATACAGGGTTCGTTCAGACATCGTTGCTACAAAAAGCAGGATGAGCGATGAAGTTGGATTAGATTCTTTGGCTGATTCCACAGCCGTTCCTGAAATAGATTCAGAAGATCTTGGGTATATAAATGGGCGAATAAGGCAAGCCTTTGCTCGTCGATTTAAGCGGGCAAAGGAGATGGATGAAGAATTAGAAACTAGAAGTGGAGAGCCTGAGCGTTGGGGTTTTGAAGGTTATGGCATTAATCTCGAAGAACTTTTTGAGAAGATTGCTGACGGAACAGCAGATGCTGGGGTGTCAGGAAGGACTCTAAGTGAGGCGGGAATAAGCACCGAAGAAGAAAACAGGCTTATAGAAGCGATACAGGATGTTTTTATGGCGGGAAGGATCTTTCCTACAAAAGACAAAGACGTGACAGGTCTTGTTGCTTCTTATAATCAAAAAAGATCAAACAAATTTCCTGCGGGATCAAGGGTTGGCAGGTTAGACGCATCGTCAGTTGAAGATTATAACCCGCCCGAAGTAATGATAACCGTATATAAAAGCGGCGGTTTGGAAATTGATATTTCGGGATCTATATGGGTACATGGTGGCGGACCACGAACAATGAGAGATGCAGAGGCAGTGAAAGGGTTTGGTTGGGTAAAAGGAGGAGAGTTTGACCGCACTCTCTTCTTTAGGCGTGACAAGTCAGGTCGTATAACGGGAGAACTATATAACGGCGGTTTAGGTGTTGATGATGACCGTGATGCTGCTGGCGTGAGGGTGAATTTGCAACAACGTGGCATAGGTGGGATCTTTACTACACATACTTTGAAATCCACATCTGCTTTAGGGGTAGATAAAGCCACTTTAATTGGTGCTGATGATGGTGAATTTATTTGGGGATTATACGGCTATAAATCAGACGATGGTGTTCCAGAATTACGGATGATTTCTGCTCTTCAGGAGGCAGTGGATTCTTACAGAATAAATGGTCCTGACGAAAACAATATTATTTTAGATGACGGGATGGCAAATGAAGTTGAAGAGTTGTTGGCTGTTCACGCAAGGTCTGATGCTCTCAGGTTGCTTCATGCTCATCAAATTTTTCGAGGTGTTAACGGCAAGCATCCATGGGAGGACGAAGATGGTGACGAAAAATTAAACTTGACAACGGGGGGAATCAGAAAAAGAAACAAGTATAAGACATGGTGGTTGAATACTGCACCATTAGATAATGCCCACCTGCCTTTAGATGGTGATTTTGGTGAACTGTTAGAAGGAGAACGCTCTGGAACGAACAGAAATGCTGCGGGAGTTGTAAGACATCAAGACCCTGTTATAGGAGATAGACCCACTGGGGAGATGGGGGATGTTGTAACAACCTCTCTTCGCGGGGATGATCGTCAGTTGGCAATAATTTCTTCAGATAATAAATTACTTTCGGTTGAGGCTAATGACAATGTTCCCACTGCTGAAGATGCGGCGGAGATTTTGAAAGATAGTCAATTGGGTACTGGAAATTCAAAAATGAGTGATATCCCTGATGCTTTATTGGGGGAGGCTTTGACTCTTTCCTCTGAACCAGACGGAGAGACAATGGAGTCTTTAGTACGAGAAGCGGAAAATATAGGTGATTTTGACGAGGTTGAACGGTTAGAAAAGGAATGGGAAGAGTCTCATCAGGCATCATCCGCATTCAGACTTGAAGCGGCGGCTGATGCAATTCTTGGTCAACAGTCAGGGGAACTTCCGTGGCTTATGGAAACTACTCCTTTGACAGCAAGTGTTGGAACGAGGGTTTTTTACTTATTGAACCCTGACGGGAATCCAACCATAAAAGGATTGGTTGTCAAGGGAGCCGATGCAAGAATGGAAGTTGTAAGAATGGCAGATGGCGATATTCCAGTAGATACTGTGGCGACAGAATTTATGGGGATGCGACTTGCTAATGCTGTTGGTTATCCAACGGGTACTCCTCGACTAGACAGTCTCTATGACATAGGGGAAGATACGGGTCCTACCGAATTGGCTCCCCGACTTGTTTATGAAACTGCGGGTAATTTATTAGATGATGACGAGGTAACTTCGGGTGTTACAGCCGCAGCGTCTGGTCGTGAGATTGATCTTGAATCAGAACTACGGCATGCAGTGTTCAGGTATTTGCTTGGCGCTAATGATGTACATGACAACAACATATTAGTTACAGAAAACGGTGAAGTTATTCCCATAGACCATCAGGATTCTTTTGGTGACGTGGAATTGCAAGATGATCCGCCAGCAGATCTTTTTACCTATTTGGAAGATTGGCGTGGAAGTATGGGTGGGACTAGGGGTATGTACTCCAGAGAAAATGGGATATTTTTACTAGGTCTTAAAGAAGCATTGGACTATGGAAACATTTCAGAAACTGATGTTCGTGAAATTATTTCAGACATGAAGGATTCTATGCGTATGGCATTAGTGAATGAGTGGGATGGGATAGCAGCGGATGTGGACAAGATGAATCAGGAAGCCGTAAAGATGGGTGGATCAGATCGTGTGGAGTCTGGAAGGGCTACAGCAAAAATGGCTAGAGCAAAAGTTGAAGAACGCATAGAGGCAATAGAAAACGATCTTGATGACTTCATGTATTCTTTACTTGGTTTGGATGTTGTCGAAGAATTAGAGAACCTTGGTCCAACGTCTACGTATAAGTTGTTTAAAGATTTCGACTATAGCCCAACAACAGGGGGGTCATAATGGCTAATTTTTTAGTTATTCCTAATTTTCATACTCGTAATGCAAGTGCTAAGAATCCTCCAACAATTTTTATAGACGATGGCAAGAGTTACTCTATGGAAGGGTTCCCACGCACGGATTTATTAGGAATATTGAATAGTTTTGATAAACGGAATGTTCCGCGGGAGGATCAGTTTAGACGGCTTCTTTCTACATCCACAGTTCTTACGACTACTGCAACTCTTGGGAATGACAGTAATGCGGAGGATGCTAAAATTTTGGAGAAATACAGGGGATATATAAATGCCTAACCTTAGTGATGATGCGGTTACAAAAATGCGAACTTTTATTAAAGAGCGCAATAACCCCGTACGTCTAGGAATGGTTGAAGTCGTTGCCCAGTATGTTGTGCACGATTTAGACGACTTGGCTTTAGAGGACAAAGAAGAAGCATTAACCATGGCTAGATATCATCTGTCTACGGATCGTGGAATAGAGGATTTAAAGGCTCTGCTTCCTAGTGCTGTTGGGTGGGCGTCTACGGATGCTCCCGGCTTGGAGTACAAGTAGTTATGTCGTATTTTTCTGAGATTCGTTCTAATGATATTGATTTTAAAGCACGTTCTTTTCTTGTCAATGAGCATAAAGCGTTTAATCCTCTTAAAAGGTTGGGACGACGAGTAACTCCTAATCTTGGTGGTCGTGGTCGCCGTCGTGGAATGGGTCGTGTTCCTAGACCGGCTCCGTATAAACCGAATGCGCGTGATCAGGATATTGATGGAATAATTCAAGAGGGCACGATCTGGGAGAGACCTAAAGGAACTCGCATGTTGAGCGAGAACGGTCGGGAGTTGTCTTATGGGGAAACTAGGGCAGGATCTGGCTACTTGGTTGATTCTGAGGGAAATGCAAGTGCCTATAAACCGGGTGATGATCCAAGGTCGCCGATAAATCAAGGGATAGCGGGCAGGTCTTCTGTTAGGGATGTTTCTCCTTTGGCACGTTCGCAGGCTCAAAATTTGACAGCGAGAAGGCGCAAGCGACAAGCAGAGCGACAAAGGGATCAGGCACAAAGAGATAGGGATCTACAGGAGGAAAACGACGCTGCGATATTTAGGCGGATTGGAGAGCATCAAAGACTACATAACGCTTTGATGGTTGAAAGTGAACGTCGATTTTTAGAAGATGAGGAAGTACGAAGGGGTTTAAGGGAACCAGATAAACAAGGATTTTTTGAGGATTTTCTGTCAGGTTTTACTGGCGTAAGACAGGGGTTGAAAGATTCTCGAAAGGGGGACAAAGAAAAAGGTGCGCTAAAAAGGTTAAGTAAAAAGGCAATTAACGCTGAGGCGGAGAGGCGATTCAGACGGGATCGTGCTGGTACTGAAAACACGGAAGAGGACTGGGAAGAGGAGCAAAAGTTTGATGACAAGATTCTTCCCAATGGTGTAGACAGAGAAGAACATAATCGAAAAATGCGAGAAGACGCAGAGTACCGTGCAGGGTTTATTGAACAAATGTTGCGTCATGCAAATGATGATAAAACAGATGTGTCTCCTCCGGGTTATAAATTTACTCTGGGCGATGAAGATTACAACATCTTGGACGACATGGGGGTACCGGGTTTTGATAAGCCTTCTTTAGATTCAGATGAACGCGATGCAAGAAAGCAACCTGTTGTTTTCTTGACGGATGAGGAACTTGAAGAAGAATTAAAACGCTTAGAAGGAAGAGACAATTTAGGGGCAGGACTTAAAGATCGTTTAAGAAGTTTAAAGACTGAGAAGAGGGAGCGTGATGCGAGGCAAAAGGAAAGAGATGCTGTAAAGGCTTCTGAAGATGCAGAGGCAAAGAAGGCAAGACAGGAAGAGTTAAGTAAGAGGTTTAACGATGATCGTGATTCTTTGGCTGATGACGAACTACGTGAACACTTAGAGGGCTTAAGTAGTGCTGAACTAAAAGATATTCTTAGAGATTATGGGTACAGTCCGAGCAAGAAGAATAAAGAAGAGTTAATAACATCGATTGTTGGGGCTAGGAAACCGGAGAAAGATCCGGCTGATATGGACACTGACGAATTAAGGGAGTTGTCCAAGGCAAGATTAAGAGAAATTTACAAGGATGAAGGTGGAGACCCTAAGGAAAGTTGGGGTAAAGCAAAACTTATTGACAAGATTAATGAGGGCAGGTCTGCTCCAGAGCCTGAACCAGAGCCAGAGCCAGAGCCAGAGCCTGAACCAGAGCCTCTTCCTCCTCCTCCTCCGCCTCCTCCTCCTCCTCCTGTGGATCCAGAAGATATGTCTGATGAAGAATTCAGGGAGCATTTACTGGGGTTGACTGCGGCAGAGCGGTATAAGGAGGCTCAAAATTATGAAATTAGTGGCCGTGCAAACTTAAAGAAAGTTGGCTTTAAAGAAAAATTGGCGGATGCGATTGTTGAGGCTAGGCGAGCGCAGCGTGAAGAGGCGGAAGCGCCTGAAATCCCAGAAGCAGACGAGGTGCCGGAAGCACCCGAGACGCCGGATCGAGTTCTTCCTGAAGATTTAGAAATGCCTGATGCGGGTTGGCTTTTGTACGATTTCGATGAAATGTCGGATGATGAACTTACATATCGTTTAGCGAAAGAAATGCTTAAAGAGGGTGAAGACGAAGATATTGAGTTACGGCAGGCATTGGGTTTTGAGTTTGAAGACCGCGAACTTGATGAAATTGAAGATCCTTCATTCTATGTAGAGGACTACGAGAGGGACTTTGCTGGAGAGCCAGAGATTCCTGAGGATGAGGAAGAGTTGGAAGATGATATTGAGAAGTTGAATAGGCGCATGAGGGATTTGCGGGAGGATCGAGAATTAAAACCAGACGAGGCTCCTGAAGAAGAAGAGATTCTTCCAGTATACGAGGAAGGATGGGGAGGGTCGGCTCCTAGTGCTATGAGTACGGAAGATATTGAAAACGAAATTGATGAGTTGGAACGAAGAAGGAGGTTAAAAGGAAAACCCGGATCATTAGAGTACGGTTTGAGGCTGACAGGCGCTGAAAAGGAGCGACTAAAATTACTTCAAACAATTCATACTATCCGAGAAGGTGAAGTGATAAAGGCGCGAAATGCAATAACAAAGGTGCTTCTAGAGCATGACAGGGTGGCTGGTTTACCGGATGATAATTGGGATCGAAAAAGTGTTGACTATCTTGTAAGCGAGACGTTGGATGCTTTGACTGATCGTCGGGGGGAAGATGAATGGGATCGTCGGATCCCGGGGGACGATGAATGGCAGTTGCCCTTGATACGAAGTTTAGAAATCGCTTTAGGAGTTGATGTCCCTGAGGATGTACCCGAGCCAGACATTCCTGAGGATGTACCTGAACCGGATGTCCCTGAAGATGTACCTGAACCGGATGTACCTGAACCGGATGTCCCTGAAGATGTACCTGAACCGGATGTCCCTGATGAGCCAGAGAGACTTTCTTTTGAGGCAAGAAAGAAAAAGAGGGAAGCGGCTAAAGCGCCGAGAGCAATAGTTCCAGAGTGGGATAATTTAGAAAAAGAAGGTGTAAAGTATCGAGTCGTTGGCGTGCATGAAGACGGAGAGATTCTTGTGGAAAAGATTGCTCCAGACCAGCGGACTTTTTTTTACAGGTTAAAACCAAGTCCTGATTATTTTGGCCCGGATCGTTATGGGCAATCGCGGCATGAGCCGGGTGAAATGAATGCTGATAAGCGTGGCGTTCTTATGGGTCAAGGTTGGCGTTTCTTCTCTGATGAAAACATGGAATGGCGTGATGCTATTCCTGAAGAATATGTGCCTGAACCAGATGTTCCCGAGGATGTACCTGAACCAGATGTTCCTGAGGATGTGCCTGAACCAGATATTCCTGAAGATGTGCCTGATCCAGACGTTCCTAAACAGGTTGAAACTCCTGAGACGGTAGATGAAGAATTCACTCTAGAGCAGTTGCAGGAAATGAATAAACCAGCGTTGAAGGACTATGCGAGGGCTAGGAATATTGCGATTGCTAGACCCGATGGAAAAGGGGAGAAGACTAAGGCTGAGTTGATTGAATCGATATTAAAAGGAGAGAAAAAGAAGTCTCACTCAAAAAAAAGACGAGATGATGATTCCGATAAAAGAGGAGATGAACCCGACGCTGATGACTTAGACGACGACTCAGATGAAAAAGATCGGGAAATATTGGATGAAGAGCCTGAGGCTCCAAAAAAGGACAAGAAAGAAGTAGATGACGAATCTGAAAGTACTGATTTTACTCCCACGAGAAGAGAGGATGAGGAGTTTGATGCAGAAGCAGAGGAAGATAAAGCACCTAAACTAACTAAAGAGGAATTAAAGAGAGTAAAGAAATTAAAAGTTGAAGAGGAACTAGCCTACGACTTGGACCAATTGGATGAAGCGATATTAGACAATCCTGATGAACTTGAGAAATGGATAAATAAGAAGGTAAGTAAAAAGGAAGGTCAAGAATTCACTCTAGAGCAGTCAAAAAAGAGGAAAGAAAATCGTGAGTTAATTGTAACCGAAGCAGCAAGAATAGTTGAAAGTAGAAGGGCTGAGAGGGAAAAACAGCGGAAAGAACGTGAGGGAATAGACGCTCGTTTGAAGGATCTTAATGATAACGAATTAAGAGAAATTCTGAAGGGGGATGAAAAAGCGGTAGTTAAGACGGCTGCTAGAAAATTATTAGAAAAACGTGGAAGGGAAAAGGAACAGGCTAAACGAGCAAAAGAGCGAGAAGACGCGGGAGTGACGATAGGCGGAACTGACGTAAAAGATATGGATCTTCCAAGCATTAGAGATGAACTGGGATTCATCGAAGAGTCTGAACCTACAGAAAGAAAGATGCGAGAAGTACATGGTGATCGTTTGAAGGAGATAAAAAATGACTTGATTAGGAGGTGGAAGACAGGCGCTTACGCTGATAGCAGTGCAGAGGAACTTGCCGATTTGTCAAGCACCTTTAATCAGACATGGGAACTTGCTGAATCGGAACGTAGACGCTTTAGGAAAGTGGATAAGGAAACAGAGGCTGATGGCACGCTTACTGGTTATATTTCAGAGGAACGTCGAGTTATTGAAGATATTGAGATTGCCATAGAAGAGTTGAGAAAACGAGGAAAAGGTTTAAAAGAACAGAAAGAAAAAGAAGACTATGAGGCTCCAGAAGAAACTATTGGGGTTACTGATCAGGCTATTGAATCGGACATTGATGACTTTGACACACCTGAACCTATTGATCGTGATGGATGGGGAGGGATGAGCGAATCGGAGAAATCTGCTTTTGAAGACGATCTGACAGAAGTGGTGAAGGAAATGCCTGATGAGCATTTGGATCTTATTGCTAAAGGGAATATTAGTTTTCGTGTCAAGGAAAACAACCAAGAAATTTTACGTTTATATCGTCGATTGGCCGCTATAGAAAAGTTACGAAGAGACGGCATTAGAGAAACAGATCAAATGCTTTCAGAAATGGATGAAAGACTTGATGACGATCCAGATGGTTACGAAAAAATAGTCGTTAATGAAGAAGGAGAAGGTGTGCCGTGGGAGGAATTGGATAGCGCGTGGAGGAGAGCGCGTGGTTTGCGTGAAAACGAAGAGTGGGAACTCAATCCTAAAGACGTGGAATTTAAACGTAAAACATTTGGCATGATGACAGGCGTTCCGGCTCACGATGATGATTACGGAGGAGGTTGGCCTCCGGGATTAGATGTTGAGACTATTAGCAACCTGTCGAAAGAGGAGTCTGCTCGACTTAGAGATGAAATTCTTAGTGCAATAAAATTCAATACGTTAGAAGATGAAGGTGCGGATATATCGGAGTTTGATAGAAATGCCGCTTTGAGACAGTCATTGCACCGCCTCAACAATGAACTACTTGAAGATCTTTTATATGCGGTTTATAGAAATTTAGAAAGAGATGGGGGCACTATTGATGATTTTCCTGAGGAACTTGCAGATGAAAGTCTTCGTTACGATCCTGTTCCACGGAAACCTGACGAAGATCAAGACTTATGGGAGCGTTTAGCGGAAGAGATGAGAGATTGGAGTGACGAGGAGTGGGATAAATATTATGACGATGAAGCAGAGGGGATAGTGGGCGCTGTTGAAGACTTTGTGACGCAGAAGCAAATAGATGAAGAGATGGGGGTTCACCCCGATCTTGAAACCACTGCTCGGATATTAGACAGAAAGCAGGGCTTGCTCGAAAGTGCCAGAGAAGAATATCCCGGACAAGATAGTCCACTTTATATTGAAGAGTTAGACAAAGCGTGGGGGATGAGCGATGCAGAGTTGGATGCAGAGATTGTTAAAATAGCAGATCCTGAATACTTGGTTGACAATGGTTATGACGGCATCGGAGATTATGGCTTCCTGCCTATTTTGTTGGCGCCAGTGAAAGAAGATGCACCTGAAGGTTCGTTAGAAAGATTGTGGGCGCTTCAGGCTTCAAGAATGACTAATTTTCAATTGAAAGTAGAGGCGGCTGTAAGCAGTACATTGCGCGCTGCTGCAAGAAAATCTGAAGAGTGGATAGAGCGTCGTTTAGAGGAAATGGATCTTTTTGAAGAGGAACTTCGTTCAGGTTCTGGATTAGAAGAAATTTTTGAGTCTCCTTTCCCTAATTCAGAAATGATTACATTTGGAGATGATGAAGCATTTATCTTCTACGCTAGAAAGAGTGCCTTGCAGAAACTTTTGAATATTAAGCAAGGCTACGAGCCTGATGGCTCAGGTTATAGGGTCATCAATAATCCTTATAAAGTCGTGGTGAATTCTGATGGAGTACACAGAATTCCAGATCGTTACAACACGACGGATCTTGACGAGACGCCCATTGAATCCGCACCGGATGATGATTCCGGTAGGCGACCACCTAGTGATAGTCAGAGAATGGACATGCTTAAAAACTTGCATTATGTTGCTAAAAGACGTGGTGACAGAGAAAAAATGAGGGAATTAGAGCATCAGTTGCGAGAACTTGCCGCAAAGAAAACTGTTCCTTTGAACAGAGCAGAGGGAAGATTTTCAAAAGGTGGCATTTTAGGTGAACGAGGTGAACGAGCAATGTCTCCTCGTCCAGAGTGGGTGCGAAGAGAGGTTGCTCGACAGGGCGCTCCGACAAGTGACGAAAAAGGATTTCTCAAGGGATGGAAGCACGCAGAGAAAGTTATTAGAAGCGAGAATGGGAAGTTCACAGAAGAGGATATTAAAAAAATTCATGGGTTCGTTGACGAATCAGGAAACAAGGAATATCGGACAACTCCTGTTACGTTTGCAAATGGAACCACAGCAGTGTCGGCAGATTCTATTCCACGGGCAATGGAAAATTTGTTGGAGGCTCATCGGAATGGAAATATAACTTTTGATGAGTTCGTGGAAGAGTTTCTTAAAATTCATCCATTTGAAGATGGGAATGGTCGTACTGCTTCAATTTTATATAACGCTTTAGAGTGGCAAGAAAAACCGGGGTACAAGGTAAAAGATCGTGAGCGTTTTAAAATGCTTCCTGATTATTTTGGGGAAGGGTTACAATTGCCGGAGGATGATGCTATTGAGTCAGACGACGATGATGACTATCTCGATTCAGAAGGCCGCCTAGACATAGACAAATTTCTCCTAGGTCTTCCAGACAGCCTCAACCCTAAGTCCGTACCAAAGTACGTTCCTTATGATGTTGATGAGCAAGGTTTTGTTGTTGATGCAGATCGGGAAGAAAGTGATGCAAACTCCGAGAATTTGGACAGACTCATAAAGTTGGCAGGTTATGCGGAAGTAGAAAAGTTGCGTCGTGAAGACGAGAGGTTGCCAGAAGAAGAACGATTTACACCGCCGAGTTCACACTTTACAGATTCTAAATTATACCGATGGGCACAGGAAGCCAATAGGAGGATGGGCAACGAACTTTACAGGGTTACAAATAGAACTTTCTACGATTACAAGTATGAAATCCCTGAAGAGATGGCGGGTCTGTCGTTGAGGGAACTTGATGTAATTGGGGAATTCGCTTTAAGGAGAGCAGATAGGTTCATTGCTGCTGAGAAGGCAGATCGGGATAGAAAGCAAAGCCCAGACTACGTTCCAAAACAAAGATTCTCGTTAAAAGGTGCTACGGATGATCAAAAACGTCAAAGAATGCAAGAAATAGAGAAGGAACTTCGTAATATATTGGGAACGGATCGGCACAACAGATCAAATCCAGATGCCAAGTATCCTATGAATGATAAATGGGGTTACAACATAGTAACTGGCAAGCAGTTTGACGGAATGACATTAGAGGATGAGTTGCTAGTAGAGCGACTTTGGGCTGAGGAGGAAGAAATCAATGAATCTTTCCCAAAAGATTTTGACGGTGATCTCACTCCAAACGAAATGGATGATGCTCTAGGCCGATTATCAGCAGACCTAAGTGAATTACCCATACAAAAACTCGACGTTCCTATGACGCCAGAAGAGATGCAAGAACTTGTGGATGTTCTCGGTGCTATTCGGAATGATCCCGACGCTGATGACCCTGAATTAGATAAGAGATGGTTCGATCAGGAGACGAGAAGATATAGGAATATGAGCGATGAGGATCTTGTGACAGAAAGAGATGCTCTTTATCGAAAGGTAGAAAGATATAAAAACGAAGGGGCAACTCTAAGACGAAGTGATCGACAAAGAGTACCTGCATTGCAGGCTGAACTCGAAAATCGTGGGATCTCCCCTTTAGGAGATGAAGCCGAAGAATTCCTAAGAGAAAGAGAGGAGCAAAGCGGCGAACTTGGGGGGGGAGAAATCTTTTCCACTGGGCCATTAGAAGGGGAAGAATTGGCAAACTTTAGAGAATCTTGGAGACGCTCCATGAGGAGGAGTGCTGCTAATAATGCTACTGAATTGATAGGGCAGTTAGGAGCATTAGAACAAGAGTTGTTCGGTGATCCAAATAATCCTGATGACCCATGGGACATGGGCGATGAGGGGCCTCCTCCATGGTGGGTGGATGGAAAACCACCTCCTGAACCACCGCGTATTACTGCGATGTTTCGTCAAAGGTTAGACGACTTAGAGGGGGCTATAAATTCATGGGAGACTCCAAACAGGGAGGCGCTGGAGTTAATAGCAATGCTACGGTTTGAGTTGGATGACCATGATGATAGGTATGCCGCTGGTGAGGGTATGCCCAACTTTGATAACTAGATGTTAGTGTTTAAAAATGGCTAAAGAAGATCCTGTTAAAAATCAAGTTTTACCCACAAGAAAACAAGCATTACAGGTTGCTAAAATGTTGGGGTGCACTGGGGCGCATAAAAAAGAAGGTGGTTGGGGTTTATGTGAATCCCAAGAAGGTTTAGAAATTTTAATTGAAGAAGGTAGTCGTGCTTATAGGGCATGGCGAGAGGAAGAAGGCAAGAAATCGGCTTGCTGTGAAGAGTGTGCAGAAAAAGCACCGCATTCTTCTGATAAAAAGAATACTTTTAGCACGAGAGACGAAGCAGAAGCCGTGGCTTCAGAGATAGGTTGTTCGGGTGCCCATCAAATGGGTGTTGGAAAATGGATGCCTTGTGATGACCATGAACAGTATATTGCTGCTAGAAACTCTCCTAATGTGCGGAGAATAGTTATAGACACACCCACAATGAAGCGCAGGAAACGGGTTATTAACCTTCCGCGTACTCGCAATAATTGGGAACCTTTAATTAATCGTGGCGTGAGAGGTATCGAAACCCTGCCCGGTGGTGGATTAGTGTCTGGTAAAACAGAAGATTAATAACACTACTACTTATAGCAGTTGCGCTGAAAATACATTTTCGTAATCTAAGATTAATTCTGTTCAAATCGGTAATGGTGCTTACCTAGCCGACTGACATCAAACCATTCAACTATGTCGAACAGGAGTACGACTATGGCATTTGACGAGAGTCGGCTTTCAGAACTTCAAGGCGCTTTGCGTGAGAAGATGACAGCCAACAACGAAATTGCAGACTCTTTCCGGTCAGAAGATGGAAACATCATCATTGACACGGATCGTAAATCTGCTTTTGATGACAACATGAAAGACATCAAAGAGATTAAATCTTTGATTGATTCCATGGAAGATATGCAGAGGGTATCCGATTGGGGCGCAGAGGCTCCTATCGAATCACTCGCTGCGGCTGCTGATGCAGATCAGGCAGGAACATTGGCTTCGGTCGTTGTTCCAACTGGTGTGAAGAGCCTAGGCCAAGCATTCGTCGAGTCAGACGAATTTAAAGCGATGATGAGTCGTGGGTCAGGAACAATGGACAGCCCTTACGGAGTAAAGAACCTTTACGAAGGTGATTACAATGTGAAGGATGTTTATTCTTCTCTTCCAAGCGGTACACCCGCCTCATTTGGCACCGTTCAGCGTGACCCAATTGTTACTCAGCAACAGCGTAGGACACGAGTCCGGGATCTTTTCCCAACTCGGCGCACCAATGCTGCTGTAATTGAGTATTTCCGCATGTCGGGATTCACAAACAACGCAAGCGTTGTTCCAGAACGTGCATCTAATGCCTTTGGCGCAAAGCCACAGACCACGATGGCGTTCACGGGCGTGCAGGCTCCAGTGCGTACAATCGCACACTGGGAAGCAGCCCACCGTAATGTTCTTGCTGATGAACCGCAATTGCGTTCAATCATCGACAATGAACTCCTCTACGGCCTTAGGCTACATGAGGACTATCAGATCCTTTCTGGCGCAGGCACCAGCGAAGACCTAACAGGTATTCTGAACACCACTGGTATTCAGACATACTCATGGTCCGCAGGTGCGACCGTTCCGGTTGCTGATACAAAGGCTGATGCGATTAGGCGTGCGGCAACTCTGTCGTTCCTCGCCTATTACGAGCCTACGGGAGTTATTCTCCATCCAAATGATTGGGAAGACATCGAATTGGTCAAGGATTCAAATGGCCAATACTTGATGGCAGTCTCAATCGTGCAGGGTGCAGAAGCCCGCATGTGGCGCATTCCGGTCGTAGACACCCCGGCAATCACTGAGGGCACTGCTCTTATTGGTTCATTCGGTCAGGGTGCTCAACTATACGATCGTGAAGAAGCCACAATTCGTGTAAGCGAACAGCACAGTGACTTCTTCGTTAGGAACGCAATTGTCGTTCTTGCCGAACAGCGTCTAGCCCTTGCGGTTAAGCGCCCAGAGTCATTTGTGAAAGTCACCTTCGACGCCGCTCCTTCCTAAACCATAAGGATTGAGTAAGTCGAAAGACTGACCACCTAGTAAAAACCCCCTCGGAGTGATCTGGGGGGGTTTTACTTATTATACGGATGATGCCAGAATTTTAGAATGTCCGTCGTCAAATGACAGACGGGCGAGACTGGCTTTTTTAATAATTTTATTATTAGCAACAAATCCTTCATTTAGATATGGGTCATATTCAACTGACAGGTTTGTTTCTAAAGTTCCATTGCAAGTTATTGTGCCACGAACGAATGCATGAACATTTTTGCGTTTGTCTTTTAAAACTCGTTTGCGTCCTGCTGGCTGTACAACAAATTTTACATTTTCTAAAGAAATGGATAGCACATGAGCAATAACGAGACCTTTGTTATCACCTTCTAAGGAACGAACGCTGAAGCAGTTTTTGTGGAGATTACGATAAACCTCTACTCTTTTAAGTTTTATAGTCATATATCTCAGTGTATATAGATATAAGTGTTTTGCAACTTTTTAAGGGTAGGTATCTAGATAAGTAGTCCATAGACTTCTATGTACAAGACATTCTTTGCATATAAGCATAGGATCTGTAGGGCCATTGAATGCTTCCATAAGGTCTGGATCGGCAAGATAAACAGTACCTACGTCATAGCAGTGTCCGCATATCCCGTTGTACTCTGTCCATGCTCCTTGTTCTATTGCTACTTCAAGTTGTAAAAGAACGTGATCCAAGGAGAGGGCTGTTTGCTCAGGTGTCATGGAACTATGTTATCGGATGGGGCAGGCTCCTGTGGCACAATCGTCATCTAAGAGTTCGCTCATTCCGGCACTAATAAGAATTTCTTCGTTGTTAACCTGTGAAAGCATTTCTTGGTATCTGTCTGAAGTTATTTCTTCTAAAGGTGCTTGTTTAAATCCGTGTTCACTGTGAAGTAGGAAGGAAACAGATTTCATTGTCACCCAGTTTTCTTTTAGGAATTCTTGAACGCTTTCAAGTTCTCCGGGTTTGATGTAAACAGTTACAGAAACAGCGTTATCTGCCCATTCTTCTTGTAGGCGACATTGAAGATTTAGTTGGTCAACCGCTGTCATGTCTTCTGCAAGAACAGTTCCTTCAGGGAATTCGCAAGGGAACTCGACAACCTTTGTTCTGTCGTCGTTATTAACCCATTCAACGTGATATCCACGTTGTTTGCAGTAATCCAATAATGGATCAGTGGAAGCCATACGTACTCTACGGATGTGGTGTTTGCTGTATCCGGGATGCACGCCGGGTGTTACTCCACCAAGAAGGCTTAATGTTCCACTTGGTTTAATTGTTGTTAAACGTACAGAGGTTGGCCATTCTTTATATGAAGACCAGAAAGTGTCGAAATCATAAAGCGCTTCGTAGGCAGGAGAGAGCCAGTCGAGTTTGTCTAGTGCTTGTGTCACGCCAGTAATTCCAAGCCCAAGACGCATATTCTTGTTGGTGATTTCATCTGATTCACGATCTAGGTATGGAAGGGCGGCAACAGCCTTTTGAATTTTGTAAAGAAGTTTTGAAATGTCAATCAGTTCTTCTTGGCTTTCAATGTTTGGCAACATTATTTCTGCAAGGTTGCATGATTCTCTGTTGGCAAGTCCAATTTCTGCACAAGGATTTGTTCCTTCTATCGTTTTATCTTCACGAACTTCAAAACGACGAGCATATTTTCTGGAAGCGTCTAGATTAAATAATCCATAAGGTTCACCATTTCCTTTGTATCCTTCCCAAAACACATCTGGAACACCTTCTATGTCGGAAGTTACAATGCTGTTATTTGACATAGCACGATGGTGGGGAACATTTCCTAGATCCCATCTTTTTGCATGCAGATAATCAATGTCGAAAGGACTGCCGAGTGCGATTTCTGCGCTTCTGCGAACATTTCCTGCAACAACGACTGAACCGATAATGTTGCAAATATCTAAGACTTCTACTGCGCGAAGATTTCGACCAATAGCCCCATTGAGAACAGCACAAATTTTAGTAATGCCCTCTATTAAAATACCCGGTCCAGATGCAGTTCCACCGAATGTCCGAATAGGTTCGCCTGCCGCTCTGATTAGTTGCGTGGAATAAGTAAATTCTGTCGGGTCATTCTCATCTCCTAAGTAAGTCTTTACTGCACGGAGAAGACATTCCGCCCAACCTTCTCTTTTGTCGGGAACAATATAGTCAGCATCAGTAACATCATGGTTGTCTACAGCACCTTGACGTACCACACCAAGACGAATTGGATTAAGAACAGAAAAGCCGACACCTCCACCAAGCATGAGTCGTTCAAACATCCATGAGAAGTCTTCTGGTTTTTGAATGTCAACAAACCAGCAATTACAGAGACTGTCTCCACCTAGTCGAAAGTTGTTGAGTGTTCCCAACTGCCAGAGCATACGTCCACCGGGCATACCTTTTAAGTTGAACATGTAATCGAACATGCGTTCGGCTTCGTCATCACTCAGTTCAGCACCTATTTCATTAGCCCCTTCTACAACGCGTTTGCAGGTTTGCCACCATTCTTCTGTTTGGTTGGCGTCTGCTAAGACCTCATCAAGAGTTAAGTCTATTTCGTTTACATTAATGAACTCATCTTCAAGTCCCATTTCGATCATGGCAGTCCAACGATGGTGGCCGTCAATTATATAGCCATCTTTACTGATGGGAATTTCTTCATCTAGGAGATTCCATAAGTTTTTTTCGGCAACCTGCATCATTTGGGCTACCTTTGAATCGGTTGTTTTTTTTCTGGGCTTCAATTCGGACACCCTTTTTCTTACTTTCGTAGGGGTGGGCCATTCAGCGTCAAGAATGCGTGCATACGTTCGTTTATATACGATGTATCCAAGTCCGTTAAAACCCCATGGTGGAGTTTTCGATTTGTACGAGTCTAAAAATTTTTCTGTTAATGACATATGATGCACCTCTGGCATACTGTGAGGTTTTTGAATAAGGACTCATAGTATGCCACTAAAAGTAAATACTAAAAGGGTTAAATCAGACCTAATTTTTGTGCCTCTGACCTGCTGATTCTCTTCCCTGCTGGTACTACTAGTACCTTCGCAAGATGTTCAGGGGTAATCCATCGTCTTTCAATGATATCTTCTTCAACCACTATTGTGTCCTCTTCTATATCTTCTTCAAAAACAATGGTGTGATCTTCAGCAGTGCAGTCTCCTGTGGGGTGCCCACAGATGATACAAGGTCCGAATTCGGCTTTTAAAAACTCGACTCCTTGTATGAAGGGTTCTTCAGATCTTCCAACCATTTATGAACATTACACCATAGATGTCTAATGTGGTGGGACGCGAAAAGGGTTACGATTTCTTTTGCATTGATCTAATCCCGTTGAGGATAGCAAAAAGCACCCAAACGAAAAAGAACAGTCTTACGCTATGTATGTATCCGATACCGGGTCTAAATATTTCTAGATTAACCCAAGCCTCGTTAATGATTGAATTAAGACTCATAATAACAAAACCGCCAAAGAAACTAATTGCGGATACTGATATTAATATTCCTAAGAAACTTAAAAAGTTATAAGATTTTGGAGTTTCTAGCGGGAGGTCATTTTGTGCTATGCGGTTAATAATGTTGTCAAATTCATTATCTTTGTCCATTGCTGTTCCTTTTGTTGACTATTTGCGATATGCGAGACTTAGACAAATCGAATTCATCTGCTAGTTGTGAAAGGCTGTAGCCCTTTTTTCTGAATGCTAATATTAATCTATCGCGTGCTGGTCTTGAACTGTTCATTGAAATGAATACTACTAGACCTAGAACACCAACACAATGCGCTACACTTCTTCTTTAGTAGTCGTAATTATAGGAGAAAGTCATTATGCCTGTTCCTGATGAATCCGATGACACCGAAGGCGGTCGTCGTCGTCGTCGTCGTCCAAGAATTGTAGACAGAGCCGCCCGTGGCGCTTCTCGTGCCGCTCGGCGTATTGCAGAGCGTCTTTCTGGAAGGCGTTCCTAGACGGTCGTAGGGAGCAACTATGGCGTTAGCAACTGTTTCAGATCTTAAAAAATACATGGATATTACGTTTTCCAATACACAGGAAGACGCGGCTCAGTTTATTTTAGATGGTTTGGAAGCAGATTTAGAACATTATATAGGGCGACCTATTACGGCTGCTTCTTTTTCGGAATCTCACGTAGCCGAAGCAAATTATACTGGCGCATCGCAATATAGTTTTTTCTATGATTACAACATAGATAGAACAGGTACGGCTGTACAGGATGTAACAAAGCCTCCATTTGTTCTTTATACACGTAGAGCGCCGGTTATTTCTGTAGCGTCTTTGACGGTTCAGGGGCAAACGGATTCTTCTGCGACAACACAAACAGTTGGGGAAGATTATGTGGTGCGAAGATATGGCGTTGACATGTTCAAGGTTCTTGATAATGACAAAATAGTTGTCAACTATACGGCTGGATTAAATGCTGAGGAGGATAATACGAAGGCTTTAAAACTTGTTGTGCTTAGAGCCGCGTCTCGGGAGGTTCAAAATCTCCATGATGATGTTGTGGGTATGAAGGATTTAACAACTAGAAATGTTGCTCCTATGGTTACTGGATTTACTCAAGATGAAATGAACTCTGTTAAACGGTGGCGTCGCGTCAGGATTGCCTGACAATGAAAATACTAGGAAAACGCCAAAGATATATAACTACTCGCATTACTGGAGTAAGAACAGTTCAGCGTTATTTGTCGGGTGTAGCGCGTCGAAGTAATAGTTTTAGTGCTCAATTTCGTTGGGCGAGACGTGAACTTGCTCAGTGGAATGCACAGAATTTTGCAACATTAGGTTCTGCTTCTGGAAAAGCATGGAATGCTTTAGACACAGAGTATCAGGCTTGGAAAATAATTAACTATGGATCGGCACCTACGATGGTGAGGACAGGCGATTTGTATAGAGATTTAGTTACTCTTCGTGGGGGTCCCAATCATGTGGGTCATAAAACTGCATCGTTTGGGACGGATCTTGAATATGCAAAGTTTCATCAAATGGGTACAAGATTTATGCCAGCCCGTAAGATTGTATTTGAGCCTGTTGACTTTCAAGAAGAATTAGGTAATAGAATATTAGAACATTTGATATATGGGCCTAAAGGTACGCATATGTATAAAAAAGTAAAATCTATTTTTAACCGCACGAGAACTATGCGTGATTTGGCGAAGCCATAATGGTTGCACAAATGGAAGGCGCCGCACAAGCCAAGAAGTATATAAGTGATTATCTTGCTGTTGATGTTCCAACGCGGATTATTGATTACCGGAATACATTTTTAGTAGATGATACTGTTTTGCCTAATCCAGTTAAATATTTAACATATGAACCATTGGTTCTAGATCATTGGCCGACAATCATCACTCTTGTGGAGGCAACTAGAAATATTGATCGAGTTGACTATACGAATGCTGGCGATCCGGTATATGACGTGACTTATGGGATGCGAACGTATGCTTGGGTTCGTGCTGTGGGTCCAGAAGCAGTGACAACAGCGAGAGATCATATGACCATGGTTATTCGTGAAGCATTATTAGATGGACCTGCGTTGCGTTTACCTGCGGCGTCTACGACAACACCAGTTGGGGTAAATAATGAAATCAAAATTAACGAAGGAAGTATTACAGAAGAATTTTCTGAATTAACAACATTAAAAGGTGAAAGGTTTTTAGCGGCATCTTTCTTGGGGTATGAGTTGAACCTTTATGAGATTGTTTCTCGAACTAATAAAGGAACATTGACTTCACCTGTAGTAAGTGAATCTTTGATAGAGAAAGTTCCTAATGCACCAACACTGCTTTTAGGGTCACCTTCTTCCACTAAAGCCGCCCTGACATGGCGTGCACCTACTTATGATGGTGGTGGGATACATGCAATTTCAAGTTATACGATCCAGTACTCTACTGATAAAGGGGTGACTTGGACCACGGTTGTTGCTGATACGGGATCTACAACTCCTGCTTATACTGTGCCTAGTTTGACAAACGGAACAACGTATCAATTCAGAGTGGCTGCTAAAAATGCTGAAGGAACAGGCGCTTATTCTTCTGCTTCTTTAAACATAATACCTTCAGCCTAGAACATACTTTCATCTGCTATATTCGAGTGAACATGCAACGAAACAAGTCGTATGGCATGTAAGATTTTTAAAGCAAGTCGTCTAGTAGCCAAGTGGAGGCGTACTAATGCCGGGAGTCGTAGTAAATACATCAGTTCGAACTGGACCTGTCACATCGGGAGATGTTGTTTCAGCGCAAGCATTTTTTGCTGGCACTACTTCAAGAGGCAAGTCTTCAGAACCTGTTCTAGTTAGGAATCTAACAGAATACAGAAAGTATTTTGGTGGGTATGTTTCAGGAAATTTATATGCATATGCACAAACTTATTTTGAAGAAGGTGGAAGTCGTTTACACATTCAACGTGTAGTGGCTGACGACGCTGTAGCAGGTTCATTAACAAGAGCAGATTCAGGCGGTTCTACCGTTTGCACGTTTACTGCCGCTGATGTTGGTGCTTGGGCAGCAAATTTAGATGTTCAAATTGTTGCAGGTAATGTTTCTGGTGTTCGGGTAAAAGTTTTGCTTGATGACGTAGTTGTTCTTTTAACTAACGACCTTGCAAGTCTTGATGAGTTGGTTTCAGCAGTTAACCTTGGTGTGCCACATCTTGTTACGGTTGCTAAGGAAAGCGGAGCATCGAATATGCCAGTGGCAGGATCTGTGGCTGCTCTTACAAGTGGAGCAGATGGAACGCTGGTTACAAATGCCAGTTCAACTGATAATTATATTGAGGCTCTTGCAAAAATGCCTAAGGATTTAGGTCCGGGTGCAGTGGCTATTCCGGGCATAGCAACAGCGGCAGGTTATTGGCATGCGCTAATAGATCACGCCAAATTAAATGATCGTATTGCTCTTTGTTCGTTTACATCAGGGGCCACAGATGCAGGTGCTAAGACGGCAATAAGTGGTGCTTCACCAGCAATTTATACAGATACCGATTCTCATTATGCAGGATTCTATTATCCATGGGTGAAGATTCCTGATCCGGCAGCCGCAGGTTTAACAATGTCTACTGACTGTGTTGCATATGTTGCGGCGAAAAGGTCTAAGGCTGCTAATGCTGCTAAAGGTCCATGGCGAGTTGGTGCTGGCATGATTTCAGAGGCACAGTTTGTGACAGCATTGAGTCCTCCTAGCACAGTGACTATGGACAAGGCAACTAGTGACGAGTTGGATAATGCTCGCATTAATGCTTTGAGAATTATCAATGGCAAGGTTCGAGTATATGGCGCACGGTCTGCTTCTTCTGATGAGAACAACTGGCGTTTCATTACTCACAGGGACACAATGAATCATATTGTTAACAAGTGCGAAAGCGCACTTGAGCGACATGTATTTCAAACAATTGATGGACGTGGCACTTTGTTTGCCAAGGTGTCTGCTTCTATCATTTCAATTCTGGATCCAATACGCACAGCGGGTGGCCTGTATGAGGCATACGACGCTAATGGCACAAAGATTGATTCAGGCTATTCAGTAACTGTAAATAACACTAATAATGCAGCGGCAGATTTGGCTACGGGTCAAGTAACGGCAGATGTTGCAGTTCGTGTATCAGCGGTTGGTGATAAGATCACAGTAAACATTACTAAGTCAAACATGACCGCCGGAGTTCTCTAAGGAGTTTTAACAAATGGCTAAAGTATCACAGAGACAAATCTTAGCAGACATAGAACCATCGAGCGAGGGTGCACCTTCACCGGGTGAAAATACTACAGGGGCAAATGGTTCTAATTCTTACTTTGCGCAAGCCGGCGGTGGCGAAGTCACTGCGGCTGTAGAAAAAGTTTATGATGGTGGTTCACGATACCCTGAGGTTTTATGTTCTGTGGCTGAAGTGGGAGACATTACGGTGACTCGTCATTATGACACAACACGGGATAAAGCCTTTCTTCAGGCATTACGACCATTGGTCGGTATTGCTTATTATGATGTAACTTTCTTTGAAATGGACTGCGATCTTAAAGACGCTTCCACGATGAGAATATACAACCATGCGTTAGTTGTTGGACTAACAGAACCAGATGGTGATGCGGCTTCTGGAGCGCCAGCATCGTACAGTATTACGTTCTCTATTGGTCAAGTAGCAGCAAGCGCATAACTTAATTTAATTAACTAATAACTTAAAACTTGATCCACCCTCTGGAGGGGTGTAATATTTGACTATGGCTGAAAACAAAAAGATAACCTATTCCGTTCCAGACTCTGATTCAGAAACTTCTAACGAAAATAAAGAAGTAGAAGAAGCGCTTATTGATCCTCTTTTGGATCCATTGGCAGGAGTCACAGATAAGCAGTCGGTTTTAGACCAACTGCGCAATGAGATTTCTAAAAAGGTCGAACGACCCATGATTGAAATCCCAGTTCCAGAAAGAGAAGGCGTTATTGTGAAGTATTCTCCGAATATTTCACAAAATCAATTAAAGGCATGGCGTCGTAATTCAGGAGAAAACAGCAAGGATGGTTTCGACACAATCAAGTTCGCTTGTTATGTTGTTGGTTCTACTTGTCGTGGCTTCCTAATTAATGAAGAAGAAGTTATGGCTGACAATGGTGAGCCATACACATTTGCATCTAGAGAGATTATGGATATGACTGGGGACACTCGTCCTATTCCAGATGGTATTCGTAATTTCTTTGGCATCGATCCACATCTTGAGGCTACAGCACTCAAGATTCTTGACTTCGCTGGATACGGGGAGGATGTTGAAGAATCCCTAAACCCTACGATACTCTAATTGAGGATTTGTCGGAAAATCTGCTCATCCAAACCGCTGCCCGTTTAGGGGAAGTTTGGGGAACCGACCCTATAGAAATTCTCAATTGTAGTGAAGAGGATTGGGCGCTAAGGATGGCTTGTGCTAAAGTTGTTGCTGATGACCGTGAGCGTGATAAGCAAGAACGTGATGCGCAATCGAAAAGAAGGCGGTAAGAATAGTAATAGCATGTAGTAGATAAAAGGGTTGTCTTATGGCAAGCACAGATGGAAATATAAGGGTACATCTAACGCTTCAAGATAAAGGTTTTGCACCAGCCCTTTTAAAAGATGTTATTCTTCTTGAGAGATTACAAAAAACTCAGTTAAAAAATAACCAACTGATGAGACAATCTAAAGATCTTTTAGATACTGCTCTTACTAATGCGTTTGGAAGACTCACGGCACGAGTTGCTGATTTTGGCGCGAAACTTGTCAGATTGAATTTGAAAGGTTTTGCTTTAGAGTTGGGTACTGTTACTGCCGGCTTACTGTTAATGAAAGCCTCTTTAGCGACTGGTCGTTTCATCGCGCAGGCGTGGGGTAAAACTGTAGATTTTTTAAGAGGCAGTGTCGCTGGATTAACTGCTGGTGTGACTGCGTTAGTGGCGGCATTGGCGGCGGCTAATCGTGAGTTTACAACTTTACAGACGATGCCTTTTGCGGGTGGCAGTAGAGTTCAGGCCGCCATGCCGACACGTATGACTAATCCGGCTGTTCAGATGATGGGTATTCAAGGGAATCAGCAAGTACTGGGAACATTACGAAAAGCGGGATTGTCAACAAATCAGATAACAGGGATTATGCCTCAGTTGGCTTCCATTTCAAATGGTGATCCTAGAGCATACACAACTTTGGCGACGGCTTTAGGACAAAGTAGAGCGGCAGGCAGTTCTCGTCCGTATGCTGAGGCTCTTGGTGGGCAAGGGTCGATTTTTAAAAATGTTTCACAGCAGGCTTCTAGCATGAGTGCCGATAATTTAATAGGAGCAATCATAGGTGGCAAGTTGACACCTGATGCGTTCAAGGGGCAAATAGACAACTTGAACAACACGTTGATGGGTTCTTTCAAGTCATTGATTACTCGTTTGTATACGTCTCTTGCTGATATGGGTTGGATTTTTCTTGGTCCTATAGCAGATGCTATGAGTGTGATTGAAAAACAATTTACAACTGCTCTTTTTAGAATTCGTGGAACGATGGGGGACTTTGCACGAGACATGGGTGGAGGTATAGGGGATCAAGCCACTAGTTTTTTTGGTTGGATGACCGACATAATTAATTATGACTTGCCAAAACTGGGAGGCAAGTTTCGAGCCATAGGTTCATGGTGGAAAGATTTCACTGCTGGAGGAGCGAGATGGTTTGGGGGGCTAGGCGACAGGATGCACCCCTATGAAGACTCGATGGCGGCAGCATGGAGCATGACGAAGAAAGTAGGCGGAGGCGTATGGAACGAAGTTAAGAATACGTTCCGTCAGTGGAATCCGCTAATTCGAGACAATTCAGAGGAATTAATAGGTTTTGGTAAAAGTGTAGGTTCAGTAGGAGGCTCGGCATTGTCGATGCTGACAAGGGGTGTTAGTACATTCTTTGACAATTTACCTACGATTCGTAAGTTTATGGACTACATGAGTAATGATGTTTTTCCTAAACTGGGTGATTTTGCTGAAAAATTTATGAACGCTTTTGTAAGGGTGCTTCCTTATATTGAATCGATGGTTAGAGCGATAATGCCTCTTGTGAGTGCGTTAACCATGTTGATTGGGGGCGTTTCTAATTTGGGTGGCACGGGCGCTGCGGCAGTTTTGGGTGGTATGTATTTCGGCATGACTGCTCGTGGTAGGAGTGGTGCTGGTGCTTATAGGAAGGCAAGAAATTATGGTGTAGTCGATCCTTCTCATTCCATTATGAGTGCTATGGGTATGAATGCTTTTGCAAGACGCGGTGGAGTGCCGGTTTATAGAAATGACTATGGAATGTCGTATGCACATAATTCGCAGGGCTGGTGGAAACTTGGCGAGAACAGTTCGACTTTAATGGTAAACCCAGATGGCACTCCGGCTGCGCCAAAGGGACCTAAAAAAATTGGTGCATCAGGTTTTCGCACCGCAAGTGGCAGGTACATCAGTGGTGGTCAAATTGCAATGGGAGCGATGATGGCTGGCTCTCTTATAGGCATGGCAGGCGGTGACAATCAGGTTACTAGTTTGATGCAGCAGATGAGTATGGCGGCTCCGTTGGCGATGATACCTCAAATAAAGTGGGGCAAACACCAATTCACAGGCTATCAAGGGGCGGCTATGGCTGCCGGTGCATTGGGATTATACAATGCTCGCAATATGCGTGGCGGATTAGCAAGTGGGGTAAGTCATGGGATGAGTGCGGCGGCGATGTTGGCTCCTTTGTGGGCGTCAAATCCCCCTTTAGCAGCGATACTGACGGCGGGTACTGGATTATACGGATATTTTAAAGGAAAGTCGAATCAGAGGAAGTATGACCAAGCAGGCAGACAGTGGGGCCACGACGAAAGTGGCAGGATGTTGACTGAGATGGAAGGACTCACAACTCGCGCTGATCTTGAAAGTGCGATGGAGAGTTATGACACGTTGTTGGGTAATGATGCTCAATTGAAAGTGCTTGGTTCTCAGCAAAACAAGAGTTGGAGGCATATGAAGGAGGGTATGCAAACGGGCAGAACTAATTTTGTGACAAAAGGTCAAAGCATGATCAGCAGGTTAAGTGATGCTTTGCAAGCAATTGCCGCCATTACAGGTGAAGCCGCTGACGACATAGAAGAACAGGCAGCGCGGTGGGGGTTCGCGTTGCATATTCCACAAGAAGCAATTGATTTTTGGTTTAAACGTAATAAAAAGTATAAAGATTTAACTGCGTCTCAGTTTGGAAATGTTCTTACGGGAACAACGGCTAATCGTTTGCAAAATAGCATTTTTGTTGTAGGAACAAGGACAGAGCAAATAAATGAATCCCAAATAACCAGTGCGGCATCAAACACGAATTTTGTTAGGGCATTACAAGGTGGCAGATTTGATAAGGCGATGGCTCAGGATGTTATGTCCACAACGATGGCATTAGGTCAGACAATGGGCTTGGAAGGTCAAGCGTTAAATAATTTTGTGATTGACTCTATTGGTGGCATGAAAATGGCTGCTGCGGCGAAGGGTGTTAATGTTTCAGGACGCGTAGGGTCAGGTTTTGACAGGTTGTTCCGTGAAACTAAGAATGTGTTTTCATCAAATATAGATGATTTCATTGCCACTGGTGAAGGTACGCAAATGATGGAGATGCTCCAATTGGGTGGATCTATGATGACTAAAGACAAGGCGAAGAAGGCGATTGAAGCCGCTTTGAATTCTAAAGACCCTGAGTTGTCTTTACAGCGTTTGAATATGAAAGCACACAGTGACGCAGCAAAAGAAGCGGCTTATTCTATGATTAATCTAGCATCAGCCTCAGAAAGGGCTGCGACTGCTTTAGGGTTCTTTGGCGGTAATGATGATGCCAGTATTGGTGCTGATGCGAAGTTCAAGAAGGGTGGGAATATTAACGAGCGTCAACCAAGCCCAGCAGGGGTGCACTTCACCAAACACAACTATCCGGGAATGCATACTGAAAAAGGTATCTTGGATAGTTTTGAAACTTATGTAAAATGAAGGTAAATAATGACGGCAGTTAAATTTTGGGTAGACACCGCCTCAGTGGAAGGCATAATTCAGCGAATCAATCAAGTTGGAAGAGTGGTGATTAAACAACATCGTTACGACTGGGAGGCTTCGGATTCGGCGATAGTTGATACGTCCGCAACAGAGAATAAAACTTTTGAGTTTCCTTTTGGTCCTAAGAAAGTTACTTACAGCAATAGTTCACTAGAGTATCGGGAGATTCAGCGTCCGGGTCGAAAGCCAGTGCTGAAGGCTACGAATCCGAGACTTCGGACATTAAATTTGAACGCTCTCATGGCGGATCGGGAAAGTGGTGGAAAGTTATCCATAGAGGAAGATCTTCAAACTTTGAAGGATATTGCTTCTGAAGATGCGGATCTTACTTTCACACACGGGGGAGTTCAATTAGGTTACTTTGTTCGCATCGTTAGACTTAATATTACTTCTTTGGAACGTGATTTGTCAGGGGAGATAACGCAAGCAACTGTAGATATTAATTTTCAAGAAGTTGTTAGTGTAAATACGAAGGTGTCGAATATTGCTGCGATTACAGTTGATGCTATTACTCCTAATGCAACTATTCCTCCCACTCCAGAAGAACAAGTTGTTATGAGTGCATCTGATAAATTTGCTTACGCATCTCAACATGAAACTGTGTTGGGTTCACAGCATGCTTCTGCGGATACTTATGCATATGAAATTGCAAGACAGCCACCGAACATTCATCCCACTCTTGGGCCAGAAGAATATAAACTTGTTGAACTTGAGTAGTGGCGACCAATGGAAAAGATAGAGAATTTATTTATAGATGAAATTTCTTTAGCGGCATCTAATGAAATATCAGAGTCTGTTATAGAGATGGGTGTCGATTTGACACTTGACATGACTACAGAAATGTCATTGGGAATTTTTGATCCCGGTTTTAAAATGTTAAGAAATAATTACTTTCAAGTTCGTCGCCCTCTTTTTTATAAAGGGTATGAGTACGAGATTGCTAGTTGTGAAATGATTCTTACAGCCGGTCAAGAAGATATTGTTAGACTTGCTTGTCGCTCTAGACCAATTCAAAAAATGAGTCGTGAAACGGGTCCTGAACAGAATAATAGTATTTCCGCATCAGAGTATGCGAAGCAAAAGGCCGAGAAGTATGGTTTGAAAATGTTTATTCAAGATTCAGGGCAAAACACTTCTCTTACTCGCCAACAAAATGATGAGATTGATGAGTCAACATGGGATGTTTTACAAAGACTCGCTGACGATAATGAATTCGTAGTTTTTGAGTCTTACGGTGTGTTGTATTTTACTAGTGAAGACTTTCTTGCGGAGCGTCAGCCGGGGATTGTTATCGACAGGCTTGCTGATGAAGATGATCCTTGGTTTGCTTATTCGTTGAGTTTGTCGCAAAGTGACAATGATTGGGCGGGTTCGACATTTACAGCACAAGTTCCACGAGATAATGGTATGAAACTTCGTCCGGGGATGACAGTTAGTTTTAAAAATTGTGGTCCTTTTAGTGACGATAGGAAACATTTAATTACTTCTATCACTTGGGCGGAAGGTGATTTAAGCCCTGTTGCTATTCAGGGAAGAACTTTGAAGGAAACTAAAGACACGGTGGCGGATGTTTCGACAGGGCGAGGTCTTATTCCTTATGGGACGCGAACATTAAAAGAAGGAATTGGGGTGGAAGGCTCACCTCAGGGGGATGTTGAGCGCTTGCAAGTCATATTGGGCATAAAGGCAACGGGCATTTTTGATGCTAGAACCACGGCGGCTGTAAAGGAGTGGCAAAAAGAGAATGGGGAAAGGTTGACAAATATTGTAAAAGAAGAAGGGCTTGTGTCTGAAATTAATAATCCAAGAAAGCGTTTACAGTATGGGTTGGCAGAAACTTATGTAAATTATGTAGGTGACGGGATAATTGATGATGATGATTGGGCTTTACTTTTAGAGCATAGAGATTATGCACTTGGGGTTTCTTGGCGGGAGGGTCTTCCTGTGAACATTTCTAATCCTCCTACTGATACGAGCACAGAGGGGGCGTTAGTGATAGACGATTTGAATCCAAACGTAAATAGTAATGTTAGACATTAGACAGTGCGAGACATTAAGGTGTGTAAGTAATGCCGTATCCAAGTAGAACAAAAGCCTATTCAAATAAGAAGATAGGCAATTCAGGTTTTTATCAGGGAACAGTGACTCAGGTTATTACTTCTGATCAGGATCCTTATGGAATTCATGTGGATGTTCCGCGGTTGGGTCACATGGATGCTGGTCCGTTTCCTTATGTTGGTCCTCCTCCTGCGGTTGATGATGCGGTGTGGGTGAGTTTTCAGGAGTCGCGTCCTGATGAGTTGTTAGTTTTTAATGCAGGTCATCAAGATGGTGATTGGATTAATGAGGGTGTTTACCGTTTTGGTGGCGCTACGGAAGAGTTTGGAGCAACGGTTCATATCGAACCTACAAGCCATGCGGATTCTATGCGTGCTGGCGTAAGGTTGGATAGAACTGGAATTATTGGTGGGGGGAGTACCGGCGGGAATAATGGCGCTACACGAGGCGATTTTGGGATATACGATTATCAAACGGGCCAGTGGACAATGTATCAGGGTGGTGCTTGGGGCGGATATGCGACTAGCACATGGAATGGTGTTGCTAGAAGTTCTTTAGCGAACTGGGATAATACTGCTTGGGGATTTCGTGGAGGCAATAAGCACGGAACTCCAAGCGGTGATTTTTATCGTTCGTTGACTATTTATCCCAGTTATTCTTCTAGTGGAACCGGCACGGAAGTTCTTTTTTGGAGTTGGAATGATGCTGGGAACGCCGGCGCAACTAGTCCGTATGCTAATGGAAGTAGTTATTACTGGATTCAAATCGGAAAATATGGTTATTGGGGTGGTTCGTTTTATCCGTCCATTGATGACACTTTTGATCTTGGTTGGTCGAGTTATCGTTGGGACGATATTTACGCCACAAATAGTTCTATCCAAACATCTGACGTGAATCTTAAAAGAGACATAGAAGATTCAGATTTAGGTTTAGATTTTATTAAAAGTCTCCGTCCTGTTTCATACAAATGGAAAGAAACAAAAGGCGAACCGGGCACAAGAAAGCATTACGGTTTCATAGGACAAGAAGTTGAAACTGCTTTAGGAGACAAAGCATCAGGAACTGCTATTTGGACAACCACTACCGCCCCAGCAGAAGAAGAACTAAAGCAAACAAGAGTAGCCGGTCCAGACGGAACGACGTATATGGATGGTCCTGTTCGACCAGCAAGAGACGAAGAAACCCGTCAAGGGTTAAGATACGGCGAACTTATAGCACCTGCGATCAAAGCAATTCAAGAAATAGAAGCACAATTAGAAGGTATTAAATTTCAATCACAGTCTGCTGTTGATTACATAGCGGACTTCGATGAAAAAATGTTGGCTAAACAGCCTGCTGTTGATCAGCGTGATGCTGATATAGAAGATTTGAAAACACGCGTTGCTGCATTGGAGGCATAACGATGAGTATCCCAACAAAAAAAGGTGTCGACCTTTCACTACTACACCCACGTTTAGTGAAGCGACTGGAAGCATTTTTTGAAGATCCACGCATAAAAGGGCGTGTGAGAGTCACAAGTGGGTGTCGAACGTACGCAAAACAGAAATATTATTATGATGGTTATAAGGCTCGTAAGGCTGGTTTTAATTTAGCCGCTGATCCTGATAGAAGGTTTGGACCTAAAGGTTTAGACGGCAAAGGGATATGGCGGGGGTCTTGGCATATGGAGCAAGAAGACGGGTACTGTTATGCGATCGACTTCGGGCTTTGTGGTAGCGGGATTAAGAAATGGGAAGTTCAAAATATCGCTAAGTCGTATGGGTTGCATGCAACTGTTCCTTCAGAGTGGTGGCATCATCAACCTAGACAGTCAGTTGATTGGTTTGATGCTCCTGCTATGACGGAAGCGGGAATCAAAGAAGAAACTAAAGAGCCTGCAATGGATTGGGTTGCTTTGGCTAAATATTTTGCAGAATTGACTGCTCAAATTCAAACAAGTCCTATAAGGCGGAAGGAGCGTTCGGATCGTGTCAAAGTCATGCAACGACGTTTGGGTGCTTTAGGTATTGATTGTGGTATTCCAGATGGTGTGTTTGGATGGAAAACTTGGTGGAAGGTTCTTCAGTTTCAAAGCATCAATCGTCTTCCTCGTGATGGGATCGTAGGTCCGGGAACGTGGAGTGAGATGTGGGGTGATGAACCATTGTCCTGATTTTGTTTCTGTCCAGAGGCGAGCGACGCGGTAAAATCCTGTAGTTGTAGATGTTAAAGTAGGAATATATGGATGTACTATCATTCCCCTTAAAGTTTAATAATAGGGGTGAATTTATTAAAGTTTCTGATACTTCAGAGGACTATAAGGCGCAACAAATTAAAGCGTTTATTTCTACACATAAAGGCGAACGGCGAGTTTTTCCAACTTTTGGGATTTCAGACCCTACCTTTGAAGATTTTCAACCGCTTGAAATGATAGATGCTATAGGTCAGTTTTATGGTTCAACATTAAGCATTGCGAATGTTCAAGTTATTAAAACACAAGGAGCAATAGAGACTATCGAAGTTAATTTCGGAAGTTAAGGATTATTATGGTTTCTCCAGATTGGTCATCGTATGTTGATTTAACTCCATATGATGCAACAGTTGCAAACATTTTAGAAGACAGTATTACACGCGCTAAAGCGTTGCTTCCAGAATGGACACCGCGTGTAGGGCAAATAGAAACTACACTTTTAGAGGCAACTGCTTTTCAAACTGCTAATTTAGCCAATGCTGCTAATAGGCTCCCCGGCGCCACAGTGGAAACACTTTTGAAATTGCATGGTGTCACACGGTCAAATGGTGTAAAAGCCACAGCAACAGTTGATCTTGTTTTTACAGATAACTATGGTCATAATATTCCTAAGTCAACTCCATTTGGGTATTTCGGAACAGACGGTTCTGCTTATGTGTTTTTGACAGATGAGGTGGCTACTGTTGCGGCAGGTAGTACAACATTGTCTAATGTGGCGGTCACTGCTCAAACAGTTGGAATAGATTACAATATTCCCTCTAATGGGGCGTCGCTGCAATCTTTGTCTTCGTTGCCGTATGTTAAAACAATAACTCTTTCTGCGAAACCATCAGGTGGATTAAATGCAGAAACGGATACAGAATTTTTTGATCGTGTCATAACAACATTAAAGTCATATTCGTCAGTTATAGCGACTGAAGAACAACTGCGAAGTCATGTGTTGACTAGTTATGTGGGAACAGTTTTTCGTGCTAAAGCCTACAATACACGTCGATTTTCCGATAGAGATATGGTGACAGGTGGGGAAACGCATAGTGGATATGTTTTATTGTCTGTCGCTGGAGAAAATGTAAACGGTTATACGAGGTCTATAGAAGATGCCGCAGTATCTGCCGCTAATATTTCTACTATTTCTACTGATGTTGATGGAAAATCTGCAACAGGTTTGACAATTGAAATTCATAATGCTGAACTTGTAGGAGTGGGCGTTACTTGTGAGGTTTATAAAACCAGTACTGCTGCTTCTGGAACGGTAAGTACTGCCATAGAGACTGCATTGCAGGGATATCTTGATTCAGATGCATGGGATTGGGGCAGGGTCGTTAGGAAAAATGAAATTATTAGTTTGTTGGATGCTGTAACTGGAGTTGATTATGTCAAATCAGTTACTTTAACATTGCCAGAAGAAACTGTTGGAGCGGTATCTACAGCAAACTTGACAGCGACTTATGCCAATGGGACATCAGGTGTAGGGGCTACTTTAACTAACAGTTCGACACAAGCGGCTTTCAGTGTAGATGGTGTAACTCCTTCTGCTGGAACTCGAATTTTGATAAAAGATCAAACTGCTGGACTTCAGAATGGTATTTATGAAGTCACAACTGTTGGTGATGGTTCTTCTAATTGGGTGTTGACCAGAACGATTGATGCTGATACTACTAATGAATTGGTGGTTGATAAGTTTGTTTGGGCGACTGCTGGGTCTGCAAATGGAAGTAAAGGTTTTTCATGTAGCACAGCAGGAACTATTGGAACTGACGCTGTTACATTTACTCAAACTTCGACTGCTGTTCGCGCAGAAGTTTTATCGGGCGCCGTTACGGATGGCACGGGTGGTTTAACAGGTGATATTCGCATGAATCGTTTGGGGATGTTGACCTATCCAAGCACATTAACTATTACGGTTTCTTAAAATGGCAGATCCAGTTAATTTATTGGAGTCAAATGGCATTGTATTTAGTGCCAATACTTGGTCGTCTACTAATTCTTCCATACGAGTTGCTGCTGCTTTGGGGCATCAGGAAACGAGTTTAGGCAGTGGTGTCGGTAAAGATGCTTTACTTGTTACTTCTGATTCTTCTGGAGATGTGACAGTAACATCTCCTTTGTTTCCTGTTTCACCAACTAAAAATTATTCAGTAAGTGGAATAATTACTATTGGTTCTTCTTATACCGAACAAAAAGCGTCATTAAAAATTGAGTACTTTACTGTTACGGTTGGTGGTGGTGGAAGTGTCATAACTCCTTCAGGAGAAAAAGGAGTAGAGGGAGTGTGGACTGCAAGTACTGATGTTCACCAAGATACTGTGAACCTTCCTTCGGATTCGAGTGCTGATTATCCTTTAGGTTCAGCATTGTGGGTTGACACATTCAATAATGGATATCGATATGGACCTCCTGAGCATGGGAGGAGACGGTTTTGGGTTCCGCTTGCAGCAAATTATGCAAGATTAGTTTTTACAATTGATGAGGCTTCTGCTGCTAATAAAAGATTTGTGTTATCGGATGCTTTTGCTATTGATACATCTGTGCTTTTGAATGGCAAAACTATAAATACTACTTACAGTCTGTTGCCTGATTTTGTTAAAAATGAAGATGCAGATGAACGAAATGAAACACATAGACATCTACGCATGGTTAAAAAATTGTTGTCTTCTATTTATTCCACTGGTGTGACTATTGGAGACGAATTATCAACTTGGAAATATATAAGACCCACGGATTCTGATACAGGTATAGAAAGCAAGTCTGCATTAACTGATCCACAACAAACGAAACAAACATATTTAAGTTGGCTTGCCCAGTTAATAGGAGTTAATTTAGTTAATCCTTTTACAGGTCTGAGTATGTGGCTGTCTCTTCCGGGTTGGGTGGAAACGAGTGAGGCTACAACGTGGCAGGAGTTGGATTTAGCAGACGATACAGATGAGGCTGCCGATTCAACGTCATGGGCAAAAGTTAGATCATCTTCTTATGAAGATTTACAGTCTTATCGTGATCAAATTGAATATGGTTTTAATGGATTGCATGCAGGTCGCCCTACTTCAATGCGGGGATATTTAAAAACATTGCTAGACACAACCACACCTGATTCTTATTTTCATAGGATCAAAAGACATGATCGAGAATCTCCGTTTTTGGTTAAGTATGTTTACGACACAGAAGTTGATCCAGACCCAGAAGGTGATCGTGTTATTTCAGAAATGGAACCAACGCTTGCTATGGGTGTTTCAGCAACACAGTCAAACAAGCCGAGAGATGCTGGCGTATTTGCTTTTGAGGCACAAGATCTTTTATCTGTGAATGTTCCGGGTGCGGGAGCAGCGGCGAATGATGAGACTGTGTTCAAGTTTGGAAATGACGCTTGTGCGGCAGTGCCAGATTTGACGGGTTCAGGTAGGCACATTTCGTTAACATCAGCGACAACTGCGATTGATCCTAAAGATTCTCGTTATGGGATTATTTCCAGTGCACGGTACGGCGAGAATTTTGCTTTTTATCCAAGTGGAGTTAGCGGTTCTAAGGTTTACATGAGGGCTGCAACAGTGTCCACAGGTTTGTCCGCGACAGGTGCCGATTATATTTTTCTTGTCAGTGACATTAGTTATGGAAATTCATCTGACATTATTTTATTCCAGCAAGGAACTTCTGGTAATTCTAATCATCGGGCATGTGTTATAGATGAAACAGGAGTTTTAAAATATTTGACTGGAGCATCAGGATCAGTGGCTTCCACAGCATATAGTTCTGCAACACATACACAGTTGTACGATTTCACTACATCGGGAACACGGTGGATACGCATTTCTGTGAGAGGATCTACAGAGAGTCCTGATCCTCAGACTACAAAATTTTTCGTAGCCCCTTCCTTGCCGGATGTGTGTCATCCAACAGATTATTTAATTAATAGTGTTTCTTTAACTAATCCGAATGTTTATGACGAGACGTTGACGGCTGATTTCTTTCAAGTGAATCATGCTGATAACGGAATTATTGGGTACCGAGCCATTGTGAATGATGGCCCTCTTGATAGTTCTTACACGGGATCGTGGGGTTAACTTATGGCTAATCCGATGACAACTGTTATTGATTTGGAAATGGGAAGCACTCTTTATGAGGGCATAGATACCTTTACAAAAAGTTCAGATCAGAATACCGATGTGGGTCTTAGTCTTATCTATGAGGCTTCCCCATTGCCTGTTTCTAATTGGATTGGTTTACCTCATACGGGTACAGACTATTTATATATGGGGACTCAAAGCAGTTCTGGCGACACTCTCGTTGTCTCTGGAATGGACAATGATTCTTATAACTGGACGGTGTATTACACAAATTCAACTACCGCTACAGGAAGTGGAACGGCTACTACTTTTACTTGGAATGCTGCAACTTATGGAGGTAAACAAATTTGGAAGATTGCAGTAGTGGGGACTAAAACTTACACGTTTCTTCCTAGTATTCTTACTACTCACACCACTACCAGTAGTACGGGAACTGATACGGCAAGTGGAACGTGGACTCTAACACGGGCTTGGGAAGCGGCAGATGCTTACGAGTTCTCTACGGTTGTTGATCGAAATTTATTTCAACAAAATCGTGAAGGGGGTCGAATGGCTCCGAATTTGACCGTTAGTCGAGAAACTAATGTGAGTATTTCTTTGAGTTATCGGCGATTTAAAATGGATTCAGGAAACAATGATTACGTCTTCTACCATCCGAATTGCAATTTAAGATTCAATGGAGATGATGTGATTTTTACTGTTACAGATAAATATGATTCCTCTACAACTGCTACGTCTACAGCGTCTGTGCAATGGGATGATTCTTCCCGCGTGGGGCAATGGAATCACATTGGTTGTGTTCGAGATATCGCAAATGAAAAGATTATTATTTATGCAAATGGAACAAAAATTCAAGATGCGACTGATACCACAGTAAAAGGTTTATCTTCTCGCACAGGTAATCCAGATGCTGATATTGTTTTTCATACAGACAATGAACCGGGTTGGCAATTTAATCACTTTGTTTTGTATAAAGAAGCATTATCTGCGACAGATATGGAAAGAGTGCGGATAACACTACCTACTTAAAGTGTAGTATCTACACAGGAGCAACAATATGACTATCACTTATGGAAGCAGATTTACTTCATTACCGAACTGGTCATCCAGTTTGGATGCGTTTACGCGTGTTCAGTTCAATAACGCTTTTGCGAATATAAATACAAATGCGGCTGGGTGGTCTGAAAGTACCAGTGCGGCTTCAGGAACTAAGTCAGGATTTTTTCATTACGATTCTGCTCTTAATTCTTTAAAAGTTTATTCCAGCGATGAAACGGCATGGGTTTTGGTGGTAGACGGAAATGAAGTTCGTCAAACTGCTTTGACAACTAAGGGAGATATCTTTGCTGCTTCGGCTGCAAGTACGGCTACGAGATTGGCAGTCGGAACTAATGGGCAGGCGCTTACTGCTAATTCTTCAGCGGGCACAGGTTTAGCATGGGCTGATGTGGTTCTTGCTGTCGCAGGGACTTCTAACGAAATTGTAGTATCAACTGGTTCGGGTACCGCAACTGTGGGTCTTCCTGATGATGTAACAATTGCAGGAACTTTGACTTTGGACAGTGTTGGTGTAGCGGCTGTTCAATCATCGGGTGAATCGTTTGCTAATAACGACACTTCGATTATGACTTCTGCTGCTATTGAGGACAAGATTTTATCGTATAGTTACGCCACTGATACTAGTTTGACGACTACTAGTGGTACTCTAGGTGATCTAGAGACTATGTTCCATATGGAGGTTGTGGTCTAATGGCAATGGCACAAACAAAATTGCATGCTCCAGCAGTGCTGGGTACATCACCTAGCACTTTATATACAGTTCCGGGATCAACAATAACGATTCTGAAACAGGTAGCACTTTGCAATACAACAACTAATAACCGAACAATATCGCTGTATTTGGTTCCTAGTGGTGGAACCGCAGGCGTGGGGAATGCCGTGTTATACGATGTTTCTGTAGACGCTAAGTCCACTACTTTTGTGAACTTGTCTGCGGTTATGGCTACAGGAGACATCTTGCAAGGTTCAGCAAGCGTGGGTACTTCTGTAACAGTTCATTCCTTCGGCATACAGGAGACGTAATAATGGGGCGGCTTGTCCGAATAGGCGCTCCTGATGCTTTAGCGGATTTTTATGATTCTCCGTCGCATATTTTTGGAAGCGGTGAAGATGGTTCCGTGACGATCAGTACCGACACTACGTTAACTTCAGATATGTACTATTTGGATTTAACAGTTGATTCAGGTAAAACTTTGACAACGGCTGGATACAGAGTGTTTGTTCAAAGGAATCTTTATTTGAATGGAACATTAGGAATGGCGGCTGGACCGTCTGCTCAAGGTTCTTTAGGTATTGGAACTCAAAATGCCGCGGTAACTAATTCTTTAGGTGGAGCATCAGCAAGCCACACAGTGACGGCTCCGACTGCCGTTTTGGGTGGTTCTAAGTGGTATCGAAATCCATTGAACGCTGTTGATGGTTATTCTTTTAATCCCGGTGATGGAAGTATCAACTTGTTGAAAGGTGGTGCTGGTGACGGTACAAATTATGGCGGTGGTGTAGTAATTGTTGCCGCACGTTATTTGTTCGGTGGTGGGAGTGTGGTCGCTACGGCTTCAGGTAATGCTGGTGGAGGGGTAGTGATATTGATTTCATCTGATAAAAGTCATTCATATACGCTTAGTGCCGCTGGCGCTGGAACAGGGTCTGCGGGGACAACTTCTTTCTTAGAGGCTGACTAATGGCAGAAGCACGCTATCAAGACGTTCGGCGAGACAAAGATTTAATTCCGTATGTGATAGAGGCTATGCCACAACGAGAATTTGGGGATGTTCAGTTTGATGGTGAGTTGGTTTTTGGGAATGGAGAAGATGGTGATGTAACCATCTCTGCTGATACAAGTCTTGCAGAAGACATGTATTACAATAATTTAACTATTGATGCTGGTAAAACTTTAAATCCGAACGGTTGGCGGGTGTTTGTAAAGAACACATTGACATTAAATGGGGATTTAGGAATTAAAGAATCTGTTGGCAGTATTGCAGCCGGTTCTTTAGCAGGAACAGTTGCCGCAGGTCAGAATGTTGTAGATGGTTTGGGTGGCGCCGGTGAGCCGGACGGGTATGTTCCCGGTTATACGTTTAGTGGTTCTGGTTCTGTAACTAGTTCTGTTGGTGTTACTGATTCTGATTTTTATGATTTGCGTGCTGCTATTAACGGTTATCAACGGCGTGGTTCTAGTTTTATTCGCCTTAAAGGTGGAGCAGGCGGAGGAACAGGTGCTGAAGGGGTTGATGGAGCAGGGGCAGATGGTTCATGGCCTCCCAATGCAAGTAGTGTTGGGTCGCCGGGAGGAAAAGGTTCGGCAGGAAGTGGTGGGTCTGGTGGCGATGGAGGTCGTGGCGGTGGAGTAGTGATGCTTGCCGCCCGTGTGATTACTGGTACAGGTGGTCTTTATTCAGAGGGTGGTTCAGGGGTGGTGGGTGCTGCTGGTACTGATGGTACACCCGCACCATCATATACTGACCCTGCATCTACAAGTCATGCAGAGGGTCCGCCTGTTACTGGACAGTATGCAGATTCAGGTGGAGCACATTACGCAGAGGGTAATGATATTTCTGGTGATAATTTTGTTGAGGGTGCTCCTGTTGAGGGTGCTCCTGTTGAGGGTGCAGATGTTGAGGGTCCAGATGGGGCTGCGCATTACCATGAAGTAGTGTGGTCTGGTCCTCCGCATCACAATGATTCAGCCAACCTCCATTTTCCGGGTTCCACAGCAACGCATGAGCCTGTGTTTGTGGCATTTCCGGGTCCAGATGTTGAGGGTCTAGATGTGGAGGGTCTAGATGTTGAGGGTACAAATTTTGGAGGTCCATTCACGGCGGAAGGTCCTGATGTTGTAGTGGACTACTTTGAAGAAGGCGAGGCTTGGTCTGTTGAAGGCGATGATGTAGAAACCCATGAGGCTGAGACAATCCATCCGGGGGGAGCAGGAGGAACAGGATACACAGGACAACGAGGAGGCCGTGGTGGTGGTGGGGTTTTAATCGTTGTGACTAGAGATGCAGGTACACCTGCTTATACTTTTAATACTGGTATTAATGGACGAGTCATAGCCTTGGATACTGCTAATATTTAGACATGTCACAAATCACATTGACTTTGAGTCAGAGTGAAAGAGTCAAAGAAGTTCTTCCCAGCGTATATGTTTTTAAAGTAACTGCCGCTAACGCTATTTGTAAGGTGGCGCAAAAATTTGTCGATGACTATTACGACAAGTCGCTAGTGGAAGATTTGTCAGAAAATGACTTTTTTCAATTATCTAAAATGTATCCCAATAAAGAGTCAGGAGCGGAGCCGTTTGTAGATGAGGAAAAACGAATTTGCTACACGGCAAGAATGCTGGAGCATCTGCCAGACGACTACGACATTTTGCATGAATTGGTTAATGATTCGGCACGCGAGTTGCAAATAATTTTGAAGGAAGATTTAGGGATTGCTTTTAATTTTAGAACAGTTGCGCAACAGGAATTGCTTGTGTATCCCGATGGTAGCGGGTTTTTTGATTTCCATCAAGACACGCGCAGGGGGGGAAGAACTGGCACATATTTATTCTATGTTAATGATAATTATACAGGTGGAGATTTGGAATTTTTAAATATTAAAGATTCAGAAGGAAACAGGGTTTCTTATAAGCCCAAGAAAGGTGAGGTGCTTTTGATGCCAACATCATGGTGGACGGAACATCGATCAATTGCAAATATTGGTGGTGATAAAATTTATATTTTGGCTCAGGTGTGTGACTAGATGAAAGAGTTAGCACCAGCAGTTTGCATGTGGAGTGAGTATTATTTAGAGGCAGAAGCCTTGCTGGATAAAATAAAATTAGTCGGTGATAAAGACCCTTCATATTCCCCTTGGAGGCGATCTATGGTTTATGGCATGAGCAATACCAATAAAACGCGTGGCATTCTAGAGAGTGAAAAACGTACTAGCGTTGAAATGAATTTTGCTCCTTTTATAGGGAAGAATGCTAAACGTCTTGATGATCCAGATGCTCTTGCTTTAAAAGACCATTTACTAGATTTGCATAACCAAGTTGAGATACTTCTTCAGAATTATAAAAGTGCTTTCAGGCTTATTTTGAAAAAAAGTGAGATGTGGAATTGTTTAAAGTATGAGAATAAAACAGAGTTCCAGTTGCATTCTGATGCCAATTCACAAAATATGCGTCAATTGACGTTGCTCGTTTATTTGAATGATGATTATGTCGGAGGCGAATTAGAAATTCCGTTGTTTAAAGTCAAAGTAAAACCTCCTGCTGGATCGATTATTTTAATGCCTTCTAGTTTTCCTTATTCACATACGGCACTTCCTGTGGAAGAAGGAACTAAATACGTAATTGTAAATTGGTATTCATAAATAATGCGTGACACGCGAGGGATTATTGATAGAAGAGTTGTGATAGTTGGTGGAGGAAATGCAGGATTGCTCTCGGCGTTGATATTACGGAGGGCTTTCCCTGAATTTCAAATAACTATTATTAAGTCAAGTAAAATTGGGACTATAGGTGTAGGAGAAGGTTCTACGGAGCATTGGCGAACCTTTATGGATTTTACGAATATCAAGGTTTCAGAACTTTTACCCGCTGTCGAGGGGACTCATAAAAAAGGTATTCGTTTTGAAGGATGGACAAAACATACACCTGATTATTTTCATAGCATTGGAAGCCCTCGCAATCCTCCTCGTGTTGGAGAATTCAATGCGATGTATGCAGGATTACAAGCAAAAAAGGTGCTGTTTTCTGAGTACACAATTGTTGGAGATCAGCGAAAAAATATTGTTTCGGCAATAGAACCGCATAAGACGGTTAATCAATTTCATTTCGATACAAACGCCTTAAACAATTTTTTAACTTTTAAATGTAAAAAACGTAATATACGGATTTTAGATGATGAAGTTGTAGATGTGCACGTATCGGATTCGGACTGGGTGGAAAGTGTAAAAGTAGGAGCACTTACTTTGAAGGCTGATTTTTGGATAGACGCTTCCGGTTTTAACAGGGTGCTGATGTCACGTTTGTCGGATGTGAAATGGAATTCTTTTAGCAACTATTTATTGACAGATTCAGCAATAGCCTTTCGGATACCTTCTGATGTAAGCGGAGAGATACGTCCTTACACGCGGGCTAGGGCTTTAAAGAATGGGTGGGCATGGGAAATTCCGACTCAAAAAGAACGTGGTAATGGGTACGTATATTCTTCGGCTTTTTGCAACGAAGAAGAAGCAGTTGCTGAGATGGAAGAATTGTTGAATGTTTCAATATCGGATTATAAACATTTCAATTTCGATCCGGGCTATTTAGAAAAACCTTGGGTGGGTAATTGTGTAGCCGTTGGTTTGGCGAGTTCTTTTGTTGAGCCGTTAGAGGCTACTTCTATCGGGTCTACTATTAATCAGTCTTTTGCCTTGTTGGGTTTTTTGGCTTCGTTTCGCAAAGGTAATGAATACAGTATAAATCAATACAATCAAACAATAAAAAATATAATGTTGAACATAAGAGATATGATTTGTTTACATTACATGAGTGATCGTGAAGATACAGAATTTTGGTGCAAACAAAAAAGTATGCCCATTCCAGACAGTTTGGAACATCTTTTGGGAGTCTGGTCGGAACGTGTTCCAGAAAATGGGGACGTGCAAGGAGCGGGGTTATTGTTCAGGATGTTGCATTTTTGTTATGTTGCTCAAGGGCAAGGACTTCTTGACGCAGGTGTTGCCCTTGATGCAATAGCAGCACATGGGGTCGTGGACAGTGTGGAAGATTTTTTATATGATTTAAAAGAAGCCAAATATTCAAAACCAATGAGAGATCATGCTGAAGTACTTAAAGAACTCAAAAACTCCTAAAAGTTATCGGGATTGGCCGAAAGTCAAACCCGGTGAAATAATGATGATCCCTAAAGATGATCGCCTGCATGATCTTCCCGACCCTGTTGTCAATCAAGAAAATTGGCCTGACTGGTGGAAAGAGATGCCTAAAGATTCAACAGGTTCAATTCTTGGGTGTAAGGGTATACAGGATTATCTTTCTCATGGCATTACCGTGCCTCTTTGGGGCGACATGGATTTTCAGCCAATGGGTCTTAAAGAAGTAACTGCAACACCGTCAGATCCCTTTTTTAGAGTTGAACGCTTTCGTTACGAGTCGGCTGAGGGTGCGCCTATCAATGAAGGACGAGAGCGTTCAGAGGGTTCTTATATAAAAATTGTATCTCCTTGGTTGTATAAGACTGCTCCGGGTTATTCATTGTTGGTTTTACCAGTTGCCTATGAGCCAAGTCCTGATTATGAGGTTCTTCCGGCTATTGTAAACACAGATTATTACCATAATTTGCATGTTGTTGTTCGAGTCATGTCGGATCGAGAATTTACCATACGGGCAGGAACGCCTATATATCATTTAATTCCCATTAAAAGAAAAGAGAATGTAAACAAAATCATTATAGGACTTCCAAAGATGTTTGTACAAGGCAGGAGTCGCGGTGTGGAGAGGTTTGGATTTCGACCCAGCAACAGAAAAGGTCTCTACCGTAGGCATCAGCGTGAGGCTGACGCTGGTGAATGTCCCATGGGTTAGTATTAAGGCATGGAAAACAACGATCCTGCCAAAAAAATCGTAGACGCTGAAGTGGAATATAAATACGGGGATTTGCCAGTCGTTGTAAAAGATTTTGTTGTCATTGCTGAAGTTGTGACAGATGATGGGATATCTCTTCTTGTTTCCACCTCTCCTTCCACGACCCCTTGGAATACTTTGGGGTTAATAGAGTATGCTCATAAATTTTTTGACGAGCAGTTGGACAATTCTGACTTTAATCCGGGCGAAGCCTGTGAATGATGTAGGCTCTTTAAAGGAAGGGGCTATTAAAGAAGTGCTTAAATTTTCCAAACTATCCAAGAGGTGAGACATGCCTGCCGGTATCTACAATTTCACTTGTGAACAAGGTTCAACTTTTGATCGTTCTATTGAAATAACTAATTTTGATGACACTATTCGTAATTTGGATTCTTTTACGGCAAGAATGCAAGTTCGTAAAGATTTAGAAGCATCTACGGCTTTAATAGAGTTGACTACTGAAAATGGACGTATAACGATTGATGGCGAGTTGGGGACAGTTACTTTATCTGTTTCAGCGGCAGACACTGCGGCGCTGTCGCAGGGTGGCGTATATGATTTAGAGATAGTAGATGCCACGGGTGCAGTTGAAAGGCTTCTACAGGGTAATTTTAATCTCAATTTGAATGTGACGACATGACAACTTATGACGTAACTGTAGAAGAACTTAGGCATATTGTTACAACTTCGGCTGCTACACCGAATACCATTTATGTAAAAATTATTGCTAGTGCTAGTGGTAATAGGACTGCCTTGTTAACTGGAACTACTACACCTGTTGCTGCTACAGGGGCAAATGGAAATTGGTATATAGAGAAAATGAGTACTGGTGAAGCCCGTCTTTGGGGTCCGAAGGATTCAGGAGCATGGCCTGCCGAATATATAACGCTTACAGGATCTGAGCGTCATGTGCATACGCAAGGTTCTGCTTCAACGAGTTGGGTAATTACACATACATTGGGAGGTAGACCTTCTGTAACAGTTGTAGATTCTACCGGCACAGTGGTGGTAGGTGATGTACAATATGACTCAGATACGCAGGTTACAATTACATTTTCTGCGGCATTTTCAGGGTCGGCTTATTTGACGTAGTTCAGAGGTACATATGGCGCAGAAGTTCGTCACCAATTTAAACATCAACCAAAACGAACTTCAGAATGCCAAGTTCCAGTTTTCTTCTGGAGATCCGGGTTCTGGAGAGTTTGAGGGTCGTTTAATATACGACACTACTAATAATATTATTAAGTATTACAACAGTAGTGCTTGGAAACAAGTTCTTACTGATGTCACTTCTAATACAACTGCTTTAACAGTTACGGCTGGCGTGGCAGGAAGTCCTCAATTAACTGTTGCGGAAGCAAATGGTTCTACTGCTGGACTCATGGCGGCGGCGCATTACACGCTTGTAAATAACGCTACGGAATCAGATACTGCTTCTACGATTATGAAGCGTGATGCTAGTGGGCATGTGAATGTTACAAAAGTAACAGGATTAGCAGAGCCTACTAATGCTACCGATGCGGCAACAAAAGGTTATGTAGATGCTCGTGCCGCTGGATTAGATCCAAAAGAATCAGTTGTTGCGGCTTCGACGGCAAATGTCACTTTGGCAAGTGCTGTTGAAAATGGGGACACTTTAGATGGTATAACACTTACTACAGGTGACAGGATCTTACTTAAAGATCAATCAACAGGTTCTCAAAACGGTGTTTACACGGTTAATGCTTCTGGTGCGCCAACCCGTGCTACAGATTTTGATACAGGGACAGAGGCAACTGCTGGATGTTTCTTCTTCGTAGAGCAAGGTACCGCAAATGCAAATCGTGGTTATGTTCTTCAGTCGAAGTCGGGTGGCGGTTCTTACACAATAGATAGTGACACTCTTGTCTTTTCACAGTTCTCAGGCGCAGGGCAAATAGACGCTGGCGCTGGTTTAACGAAGAGCGGCGATGTATTAAATGTCGGCGCAGGTGATGGAATCACAGTTAACGCAAATGATGTTGCTCTAGCAAGTAGCACAGCAGGTGACGGAATTACGTTCACCTCTGGTGTTCTTTCAATTTCTACAAGTGCTGCTGGAGATGGTTTAGGAATAGCAAGTGGTGTTCTTTCCGTCAACCTTGCGGCTGCTGGAGGTTTAGAAACCTCTGGAGATAATGTTCAGATTAAATTAAATAGTGGTGTTTCTGGTCTTGAAACAGATAGTAGCGGTTTGGCTATTAAGTCAAATATTGCTGGCACAGGTATTACTTTCACCGCAGGTGTTTTAAGTGCTGATGCTTCTAATCTTGCGGCTAGTGGTTCAGGTGGCGTAACTGGAACTCTTCCAGTTGCAAATGGTGGTACGGGAGCGACAACAGCAGCAAATGCTCGTGCAAATGGTTATTTAGCAGCCGGTGATTCTTCTTCGGGTTCTAGAACTACAAGCAATCCACTTTTGAGTCGTACTGTTGCACAGAATGTAGGTGATGGTTCTAATACCTCTTACACGATCACTCACGGTTTAGGTACTCGTGATGTGAGTGTTCAAGTTTATGACACGACTACTTATGCCACTGTTATTTCTGATGTTGTTCGCACGGATAATGATTCGGCAACAATCGATTTTTCAACGGCTCCTGCAAGCAATGCATACCGAGTAGTGGTAACGGGTTAGGGGTGAAGTAATGGCACAAGCATTTAAAACTCCAATCAACATAGAAGAACTTGCCGCTACGTCTACTGAGGCGTTTACGGTCAAACTTGATGCTGAAAGCACGGAACGAATCATTATTACTGCTGATGGAAAGATGACTTGGGGTAGTGGTTCTGCAACAGGCGATACAACTCTTTATCGTTCTGCGGCGAACACTTTGAAAACAGATGACACTTTTGAAGCAAGTGCAGGTGTTATAACAAGGGCTGATACCGATACACCTACTGCATCTCTTTCAGATGGTGGTCTGGCAGTAGATACAAGTAATAACTTGTTATATTTTCGTTCTGGAGGCGCATGGGTTTTAGCAGGTGGTGAGGGTGCGACCTCAGAAGTAAGCCAGATTAAAGCAGATGGTGGAAATTCCGGCTCTTGGGTTCGATATTACGTGACAGCAGATGGTGGATCGTCTTCGACGTATCCATACGCATAGGTAGGAAAGAAATATGGCATCAATAATTCAATTTAGAAGGGATACAGCATCCAACTGGACTTCCAATAACCCGACGTTAGCGGACGGTGAACTAGGAATAGAATCGGATACTGGTACTTATAAGATCGGTGACGGCAGTACTGCTTGGACAAGTCTTGGTTATGGCATAGGTGTACTTGGTACAGGCTTTATTGATGCTAAGGGTGACTTGATTCTTGGTACAGCAGACAATACAGTCTCACGACTTGCTGTTGGTTCTAATGGTCAGGTGTTGGTTGCAGATTCTTCTGCTACCACAGGTGTTAAATGGTCTTCGAGTGATGCTAGTAACAATTGGCATACGGCTGTGAAACTTGCATCTGCTGCTGCTTTGCCGAACTCTCCTACTTATAGCAATGGCAGTTCTGGTGTAGGGGCAACTCTTACTTCTGGTTCTGATGTTCGTCTTGTCGTGGATGGCGTTAACGCTACTGCGGGTGATCGTGTTCTTGTTCAAGATCAATCAACTGCTACTCATAACGGTTTATATGATGTGACTACTCAGGGTTCCGGTTCAGCCGCTTGGGTTTTAACCCGTGCGGATGATTTTGATGGCACTCCTGCTGGTCAAGTAAAAGCCGGTGATTCTGTTTATGCAATTAACGGAAGCACAAATAGTGGGCAAGGTTTTATTGTTACATCAACAAGTGATCCGCATGTAATAGGAACTAATGATATTACGTTCACACAATTTACTGGTACGCAGGCAATAACTGCTGGTACTGGTGCAAGTATCACTGGGAATACAATTAATGTTGGAACAGCAAGTAGTGCACGAATTGTCACCAATGCTGACAATATTGATTTAGCAACTACGTCTGTTACAGCCGCTTCTTATGGAAGCGCTACAGCAGTTCCGGGTTACACAGTTGATGCTTATGGGCGTTTAACTGCCGCTTCTAATACGACTATTGCTATTCTTTCCACTGCTGTTACAGATTTTACGGAAGCCACTCAGGATGTTGCTGGCGCTCAGTTGGCAACAAACGGTTCTCACACGGGTATCACAGCGACTTATGATGATGGTGGAGACGGTGCTGTTGATTTAGCCCTTGTTACTGAAAATGTTCAGGATATTACAGGTGCACAGATCGCTACCAACGGCTCCCATACCGGCATTACCGCAACGTATGACGATGCCGGTGATGGAGCAGTGGATCTTGCTCTGGTAACGGAGAACGTGCAGGATATCACGGGTGCCCAGTTAGCCACAAACGGCGCTCATACGGGCATTACGGCGACGTATGACGACGCTGGCGATGGTGCTGTTGATTTAGCGCTGATAACCGAAAATGTCGAAGATATTACGGGTGCACAGTTTGCGACCAATGGTTCTCATACAGGCATCACTGCTACTTATGATGATGCTGGCGATGGGGCGATTGATCTTGCTCTGGTTACTGAGAATGTTCAGGATATTACAGGTGCGCAGATTGCTACGAATGGTTCTCATACTGGCATTACAGCCACTTATGATGATGGAGGAGATGGCGCTGTTGATCTTGCTCTAGTCACCGAGAATGTTCAAGACATTGTTGCAGGACAGTTAGTTACAAACGGTTCACACTCTGGTATTGCCGCTACTTATGATGACGGTGGCGATGGAGCCATTGATCTTAATGTTGCAGATTTCACAATTACATTGGGTGGCGATCTGACAGGTAACGTAACAATCACTGATTTGGCTAGTGCAACTCTTACAGCGACAGTTGCCGCTGATTCAGTTGCTTTAGGTACGGATTCGACTGGGAATTATGTTGCTACGGTAGCGGGAACCGCTAACGAGGTAGATGTAAGTGGTTCAGGTTCAGAAACCGCAGCAGTAACAATCGGCTTACCTTCCGCTGTAACAGTTACAACTTCCCTTACGACTCCTTTAGTTAATGTTACTGGTGCCTCTATTGTCATAGAGGGTGCAACTGCTAACGATTTTGAAACCACTCTTACGGTTACTGACCCCACAGCGGATCGCACAATCACCTTCGGGGATGAAACCGGCACTGTCTTTACGACAGCAAGTGTCCAAGCCTTAGCAAACGGCGTTACCGCTACAACTCAGTCTGCAAGCGACAATTCCACGAAACTTGCAACTACCGCCTATGTAGATACTCAAGCAACTACTGCTTCGGCAGCAATAACGTCTATTGACGATGCAGATGGCGATACTAAGATTCAGGTAGAAGAAGGTTCGGATGAAGATATCATCCGCTTCGATACTGCTGGCACGGAGCGTATGACGATTGGTGCTACAGGCACAGTAACAATTACTGGTGATCTTACGGTTAACGGAACTACAACTGAAATCAGTTCAACAACAATCACAGTTGATGATAAGAACATCGAAATAGGTTCAGTTGCTTCTCCTGATGACACCACCGCAGATGGTGGTGGACTTACCCTAAAGGGTGCAGCAGACAAGACATGGAACTGGGTCAATTCAACAGATGCTTGGACATCTTCAGAACATATCGATCTTGCTTCCGGTAAAGCCTTCTACATTGCAGGTACATCGGTTCTAAATGCTTCAACACTTGGGTCAGGAGTTACGGGTTCTTCACTAACAAGTGTCGGAACACTAACTGCTTTAACAGTTTCAGGTATTGCCACATTTAGTGGAACAATCGCAGGTGCTAGTCCTTTCATCTTTGAAGGTGCAACAGCAGATGGTTTTGAAACCACGCTGGCTATAACTGATCCAACAGCGGATAGAACAATTACCGTTCCTGATGTAAGCGGAACCGTTGTAACTACAGGAAACTTGAGCGCAATTACTGCTCTCACAGATGGAACTACCGCTACTACCCAGTCGGCTAATGACAGTTCGACAAAGGTTGCTACTACAGCGTTCGTTATGACGGAAGTTGGTGACTATCTAACAACCAGCACAGCGAGTAGCACTTATGCTCCGATTGCTTCACCGACTCTTACGGGTACTCCTGCGGCTCCAACTGCTGCCGCAGATACGAATACCACTCAGATAGCGACTACAGCATTCGTAATGACAGAGTTGGGTGATTACCTGACAACCAGTACGGCAAGTAGCACTTATGCACCGATTGCTTCACCAACTTTAACTGGTACTCCTGCGGCTCCAACTGCTGCCGCAGATACCAATACGACACAAATTGCAACAACAGCATTTGTGATGACAGAGGTTGGCGATTATCTGCCACTAGCAGGTGGCACTTTAACTGGCAATCTCATTTTCGAGGGCGCTACCGCAGATGCTTACGAAACAACCCTTACTGTTACAGATCCAACAGCAGATAGAACTATTACGTTCGCAGACGCAACAGGAACTGTAATAACGAGTGGAAACCTGACGGATATTACGAATGTCGGAGTTTTAACTGGCAATCTCATTTTCGAGGGCGCTACCGACGACGGTTATGAGACCACGTTAGCAATAACAGATCCAACGGCTGATCGAACAATTACCCTCCCTAATGTAACAGGTACAGTAATTACAACTGGCAACGCTGGCGCATTGCTGGATGGAACTACCGCTACAACGCAATCGCAAAGCGACGGCTCCACGAAACTAGCAACTACCGCTTATGTGGATAATGGTTTAGGTGCTCTCAGTAGCGACTCGATCAAAGATGCTGACAGTGATACAAAGATTCAAGTTGAAGAAGCCTCAGATGAGGACAAGATTCGATTTGATGTGGCTGGTTCAGAGTTTGTAGTCATGGATGGTTCAACTGTTGATGTAACAGGAAATGTTATTGACAATATTGCACTGTCTGCCCAGACGGGAACCACCTACACCTTCGTACTTGCGGACCGAGGTAAGTTAGTTACAACAAGCAATGGTTCAGCGCAAAGTATTACCGTTCCACCTAACAGCAGTGTCGCATACGCTGTAGGAACTCAAGTTCAGGTTGTTGGTCTTGGTGCTGGTGAAGTCACAATGGTGGCTGGTTCTGGTGTAACTTTACGTTCCACGCCTGGTTTGAAACTTCGTGCCCAGTATTCCTCAGTTACTTGTATTAAGATTGCTACAGACGAATGGCTGCTTATAGGAGACCTTGAGGCATAGGAATGGCTGGAGAATCAGAGGGTAGAACTGGACCCAGAAAAGATGATGTTCCTGACATTGTCGGTCAAACAAAAGGAACAGGTTCTGGAGAGTCTGACAATACGATAACCAGTGCTGGTTTTGCAGTAGGAACTCCCACAGCAGAGGCTATTAATGATTCTGGTGGTTCTATTGGTACTTCTAATTTAAATAAGGTTAAATCTCAAGTTGTCGCGGCGGGCACGGTGTATCCCATCGGTCATGCCATTGATTACACTTATTACAGTCCTTATTTCCCTCCTCATTTCCCTCCTCACTTCCCACCATTTTTCCCACCACATTTCCCACCACATTTCCCACCGTTTTTTCCACCACATTTCCCACCGTTTTTTCCACCGTTCTTCCCACCATCTTTTAAGTAGGGTTTGGGCGGTACTTACACGCTGTAAAAAAAAATGGTATAATTGGTTATGGATGAGATGCAAAGTCACCCAGAACCGGAAGAATCTTTAATAAAACCTGATCATTTTGGTTCTTCGACTGATCACATATGGTTTCAGGAGGATTTTGTAGACCCTGGAGACTTGCAAACTATGCAAGATTTTTTTCCATCTATCAATAAGTGGAATAACCGTATGGATACAGAAGAAAATGAGGATGGGATTTGTATTTACGATGAAACATATTGGCTAGATAGAGTTTGTACATCAGATATAATTTCTGAATTGTCTCCAGTTGTCTATGGAATAGTTGAAAAATACATAGATAAATTGGCTTGCGCTCTGGAAGAAAAGTTTTTTGTAGACCTCAACCGTCGTTCCCCTGTAATTGTTCGGTGGCTTCCAGGCTTAGAACAGCAACCACATGCCGATAAACAATTAAATGATGGAACGCCGAACCCTTTCACCACTTATGATTTAAATTCTGTTATCTATTGGAACGATGATTTTGAAGGTGGAGAACTTTATTACCCTGAACATGAGATAGAACTAACCATTAAAACTGGTATGGCTGCTGCCCACATAGGCGACATCAACTATTTACATGGAGTAAGGTGTATAGAATCAGGAGTTCGATGGACTTCACCTAGTTTTTATACTATTACTGGATTTAGAGAAGGTCATCCTTGGCCTTGTTAGGAGAGAAATTATGGACGTAGCAGGATATGTTGGGCATCAATCCATGGGGATAGTTCTTTATAAAGATGTGTGGGATAAAGACGCTAATTTCATTGAAAGATTAGAAAACTGTATCGGTGATAGCACTCATGAATATTTTTCATGGAAGGAAGCATTGGTCGGTGATTTAGAAAAAATGCCGGAATATCGAGATTGTTCAGATTTCAAATTTCGTGAAACTGATTTGCCGGTGGTTGATACTGCTTTTGAAGAGGCAGGTGAGGTGTATCGTGAAGTTATTGCAGGAGTTAGAACCTGTTTAAAGCACTACACAAGTTTGTACAACATCGAAATGCAGTATGAAGAAGCGACAAACTTTGTTAAATATGACGTTGGACAGCACTTCGGGGTTCACGCCGATCATGGTTTTTCTTATAGCGCTACTATTTCTGCAATAGGTTATCTAAATGATGATTACGAAGGTGGAGAGTATGTGATGCCTTACCAAGACATTAAATACACTCCTGAAGCAGGAGATTTGATAATGCATTCTTCTACTTTTGTTTATGCTCATCAGTCGCTTCCTGTTACAAAGGGAACAAAATATGCAGCAGTAACAATGTATGACTACAACGATCGAAACCATCAGGACCATGCACCGAAGCAAAGTGGTTATCAAATAGCCAAACAAGCGGTTGAACAATACGGTGGACAGGTGCAATCGGCTTCCTCATGAAAGTGGTTGTAAGGAAGAACCACCAGAATCCACCAGAGATTCGACAATCACGCCGCAAGCGTGATTGGATGGACGACACCTACAACAAGCACGCTTACAAGTGTTTGCCGTTGACCACAGCCAATGTGCATGGTTGGGAAATGGTGCTTCAACAGGAAGTGGTAGTTCAATGGGATGGAGGGAACTCCGTTCCTCGCGTTCTTTCAGGGGAAACGATTACTCATACGGTTGATGGGCAGGAGTATGAGAGAGCAGTGGTGATTCCAAGCGTTATTGGAATCATGTCTTTCGCTACAGGTTGGTCCGTAGGCACTCCTGAGGGTTATGCCACATGGATTTCTGGGTCGCCTAATTACTTTGTAGAAGGTGCGGTGCCCCTAACGGCTTCGATTCCTACATCTTGGTGGCCTGACGAGTGGAACATGAACTGGAAAATAACAAAGGTTGGGGAACCTGTTGTCTTTCCCGAAGGTATGCCGTTCATGTTCTTTCAGGTATATAAAGAAGATTTGCTTCCTAGCGTGGAATTGGAAGTTGAACACGCATGGGACAAACCTGACCTAATGAAAGCGCGTCAGGAGTATGGGGATTTCAAGTTTAAGAACAATCAGGAAAATCCTTGGACTTGGATGGGCAGCATTCGTACAGGATTAGATGAAAAAGGTGAAAGAATAGGTCCAAGGTATGAGAAACACCCTGAGTTGGATACCCCATGAAAATTGGAGTTATAGGAGATGGTTCGCGTATAAATAGTGGTACAGGTGTGGCAAAAGGCTTGGATCTAGGTTCGCTGGGTATGCGTCTAGAGGGTATTTCCGTAGAAGATATTTTGGAAAATGCTGAGTTCTATGCAGACTTGCTTGAAAAGCATAGCGCTATTGGATTTAAGCGACTCCATCCAACCAAGTTGGAACAAGTAGCAATTAATAAGGCACTATACAGGGGTGGAGAGACTGTGGGTGAGCCTGGGTTTGGGTTACTTTCAAATTTAGATCATTCAGGTTTGAGGACAAAACAAAACGAATTTAAAGAGGCTTTTCGGAGTAAAGAAGAATCGGAAGCATTTGTCAGCCTTAATTGGCATGTTGATCTTGCTTTCAGGGAGTGTCCTAATTCTTATCAAAGCATACACATGACTCGGTATGAAAATGTTATTAGAGGTGAAACTATATTAGTAAGTCTTGAACATCTTTATAATATCTGTCCCCCTGAGTTTAAAGAATTTCTTCAAGATAAGAAAATAATGTCTGGAACAGGTAACACCGAAGAGGGTGGAGTGATGGTGGAGCATCCCGCTTTGAGGACTCATCCTGTGACAGGAAGAACTTGTCTTTTTTTTACAGGTCCAGATTCTGCGTGTGTAGGGAATGACGGAGAAGTTTTCGATAAAACATTTAACGAGTACATGCTTTGGGTAAAAGAAGAATTAAAAAAGGAAGAGAATAGGTTTATTTGGGATTGGAATGTTGGGGATCTTCTTATTTGGGATAATCGAAAT
>MPMC02245080.1_pt1 | contig 114846 bp, 67 predicted proteins | sample 1617281 | NCBI WGS metagenome assembly MPMC02 (sample SAMN05944809, study PRJNA350692) | marine metagenome | biome: marine; feature: ODZ; material: water; isolation source: 100 m water sample filtered on 30 um supor filter | place: Pacific Ocean | collected 2012-04-09 | depth 100m m | reverse complement strand
TGATCAACCTTCCGGTATACCCCGGAATACGAATTATTGTTACCACCGCCCTGAGTGAGAGAGGTTACAACGACCCTGAGTGAGTCCTGCAACGGGATAAACTCCCCCTCCAGAGGCTTGGACAGGCTGATGTGTCTCTGCAGGTTGGCTCCCACCACCGGCAACCATCCGTCTTCATCCGGGAGGATCCCCGCAAAGTTGCTAGCCTGATTGGCGGGCGCATTATTACTGACCAGAGTATTGTCGATATACAACCGGGCACCTTTGCCTTTTTCGGTAATGGCCACGATGTGGTGCATTTTTCCGTCAAGAATACTGGCATTGTTCCGTGCCCAGCGCCCTCCGACGAATCCCATGTTATTACTCAAGCCGAATCGATGAATACGCCAGTCACTCCACCCAGCGTCTCCGAGGGCCACCAGCGTCTGCCAGCGCTTGTCGAACTTGTCGACACTGAACCACAGCGAGACCGTAATGTTGCCGCTGGCCGGAGTGTAATCCGTCGCCTTGCCTCCGAGGGTGACATACTGGTTTTCCCCATTCAGGTCCAACGCCTGCCCGAACTGGCCTTTCACGAACCCAGGCCCATTCTCGCCCTTGCCATGACGTCCGTTGCCACTTGCATCCTTCAGGTTGCCATCAAACGGCCAGTGTCCGATCAGGCCCTCTGACAGTCCCTTGGAAACCTTGGCGGAACCCTGTCCTCGATTCCACAGGGACGCGATGTCATCGTCCCCAAGGGCTCTTCCCCAGATCTGGAGGTTATCAACTTTCCCGTCCCAGGCACGATCCTTGAAGAAGGGGTCGGTCCGGAAGCTTTCATGCCTCTCCTTCCGGTTCGTCTCCACGAAGCTTCCGGTTCCTCCCAGCAAAAGCTGTGGATCGAGCGTAAAGTCGGTGCTGGGCAAGTTCGTGTTGATGCCCTGGATCGCAATCACATTCTTACCGGTCCGGAATGCGCTGGCATATTCACTGAGGGAGAAATACTCCGCTCCGTTGGCCTCGTGGTTGGTAACAGTGGTTTCTCCCGTTTTTTCATCGACCGTCACGTTGCTTGAGCTGAACAGGCGCCGGCCGTTGGCATGGAGAATGAAGCCATCATCATAATTGATCAAAAGGCCCAGGCCCTTGAGCTCCACTTTCTCAGGCAATTCAAACTCCCGCCGGATGAACACGGAAAGGTATTTGCCCTCCATGTCATCAAGAACGGTTTCATCATCGTCATCGCCGTAGCCGAATCCGGCTTTTCCGGTCTTCCAGCCCGCCTTCCCCGCATCGAAGGAAAGCCCGGTCCATGAACTGTCCTTCGGGATCTTTCCTCCCGCAAGATAGTGCCATTCAGATCCCTGTTCGATGATGGTCTTGCTTTCGCCGCCGGCGGATGAATCCAGTTTCAGGTCAGATGTCCGCTCCACTCTGAGATTTCCCTTCCAGTCGTAGAAGGAGCTCTGCACTTTGCCGGAAGAGATCCTCTTGATCTCATACTGGTCGCCCCGGTACATGATCCAATCACCGCTGATCTGCTCCAGCAGGTCAGGAGGATCTTCCGCTTTTCCGGGCAGGGTCCAAACCACCAACCAGACGGGCACAAGTAGTCTGATAAATTTCTTCTCTATCGTTGTCAGCATTTTCATTATCTCTATCTTTATGGATTTTTTGGCTCGGACCTTTCGGAGCCCTCACCCTTACCATGCGTCATCCGCCGGTATTCTGTGTCAGTCATGCCCAACTCGATTCCGATGAAGGCTTTCATCAGAATCGAGGGCGTTCATAACCCTGAAAGAAAACTCCAGGGAGTTTCGCAGCACCAGCATAAGATCTCTCCTCCTTCAGAAAAAATCACGTGTGTTTGCGACAATATTACAGTTCAACGAAAGACCAGGGTCACCCACATTCCCCAAGTCCTGTCAGGACATCGCCGGGCACTGTGATCCATTAAACAAAGCCTCGAGGCCTCCTCATCCCACCCCGGGGGGGGGGCCTTCCTGGCTCACTTCCCGACGGAGCGTCGGGACGAATCTATCAATTTGCCGTCCGCCGTCATGGCCTCATAGGAAACATGATTGTCTCTGAGGGTGACCTTGATCAGGTGATTGGTGGATTCGGCATGGGCAAGAAAAGGTCGGCTCTTCGTTACATTTTTTGCCACCCCTCTGGTTCTCGTCCCCCACGCCCCGTCACCCATGTATACCACGCCTCCGGCATCATCCCGCATGCCCGCCGTAAGGGGATGGGTTCTCTTGTAAACATGATGGTCATTCTCAAAAACGGCATTAACGCGATGCTGCTCGAACAGAGGACACCATGATCGTTGAATATCGACGGCATCCGGCTTCGCACCTGTTCCCCACGCGGGCCGATGGTAGCACACGAATTTGCGGGAAAACCCTGCCCGATCCTCCAACGTTTCGCGCAACCACTGGGCCTGCGTTGCGACCTTCTCCGTATGGCCGGAGTCCAGGGCGATGACCGTCAGATAACTCCCGAAATCGACGGTAAACTTACTCCCATCTGCCATCCCATGAAAAAGGCTGTAGAAGTAGGGAGCATCGCTCCTGGGAGGAGCATTCGTCGGGCGAAAGGCGGCCCCTTTCACCTCGTGATTGCCAATCACCGGAATCATCGGAATGAGGCGGCCATCCGGTGCGATCGCACATTGGTTCCATGATTCTATCCATTCCAGCCAGCGATCCCCATCAACACCATTCGCATAGGCGAGGTCACCCCCGAGAAGCGCAAAAAGGGGAGATTCTGTCCCCGCCCTTCGATTCATGGCATCCAGCATCTCTCTCGTATGAAACATGTCACCACCCGTGACGAAGCTCATCCCATCCTCGAATTTCCGGGGAGCTGTTTCAAAGAACCAGGTGCCCAGAAGGCGGCCTTTCCACAGAAGTTTGAAGACGTAGCGTGAGCGCGGAGCAAGGTTGTTCAGATCCGCAGAAAAAGCACGGTAGCGGGTCTCTCCAAAGGGCCTGCTGGTGATATCGGCACTCACCCATTCCTCTGCCTCGCGAAGCCGGTAGGCAAAAACGAAACCCTGTTCCGGTTCGACGAGCTCTGCAAGGGGCGGCACTTCGTTCCAGCGGGCATCTTTTGAAGATCCCGGAAGATAATTCCAGCTGCTGTTTCCGTCACAGAGGGCAATCCGCCTGTTTCCGTCCCTGATGAAAACAGCTGGTCCATGCTCCGGGTCGCCGACAGATCGATCTGCCTTTTGGATTGAGAGCCCGAGCAACACCCTGCCGCCCGCAGATTCCCGCCCAATTCGAAACTCCACCGATTGGCCGTCATCGGAAACCTGCCCGATCTCCTCGCCATTCACGTAAGCGATGAAAGAATACCCGCCGGGCCATTCCACCACGATCTTCGATTCCCCGGTGAGGCCCACTGGCAGTTGAATGGGTCTTCGCAGGGACAGTGTCGGGTTCTCACCGAAATGATACGGCCCGGCAGCAACTCTCCATACCTCCGGCGATTCCTCATTGTTCTGCACCCAGTGAATTGCCATTGAGGTGCACGGATCCCGGTGCCACTGGCAGATAGGTCCGAAAACGGCCGAGGAGACCTCGCCGAACGGAAGGCCTGCCAACAGGATAAGAATCTTCTTCATCGCTTAAGAGAAAGGATCTGAGGAACGTCTCTGACCAATTGTGGATGCTTGCTTGATTTACTGTTTTCCGGATCCCGGAACAATTCCTGATTCCTGAATGATCCGCCTCTTCATGCACAGACGGACCGATATCAAGAGCAAAGGCTCCGCATCTTTCCGGTAGAGGTGAATATTCGCCCCCAGAATACGGGTATTCCCTGCTTTGTGTTCGGTGGGGCAGCCCGTTCCTTACCTGAGCAGTTCCACCTGCGGGGAACAGACCCGGTCCCCGGCGGAAGCTCCGGTATCGTTCCTCCTCCACCCGGGAGCCAGATCAAGAAGAGCTTTGTCCCCACCAGGTCACCGTCCGGCCGGGCCGGGCCTGAAAACCTCCGCCCCTCGCCTGCCCCTCCGGTGAAAAGTTGATCCCTTGCATTGCCCCCGACCTGCGCCATCCTGTGACCGTATGCGCGATCCTCTTCCTGTTCCGGGAATCACGCACGTGATGGCCGTCGCCCTCACGTGCGTGCTTCTCCCTGGCTGCACCTCGCAAACTCGTAGCCCGGGCAAGACCAGCTTCACCCGTGCCTTTCCCTCCGGGCCTTCCCCGGAATATCCCCTCATCAGGCCGGATCCTGACGACCCGACAGATCCCGGTGCACGCGTTGACGTTCCCCTGCCCGGCCCCGGCCCCGCTCCCACCTTCCTTGATCTGCAACCGTCCCGGCAACCGCTTTCTGCCGGTATTGAGCAGGTGACTTCCCGCAGTATCGCACTCACCTTCTTTCTCTTCGACGACCGCAATTATGAGATTTCGGTGGTGGACAAGCAGGGTGGTCCCAGGACCGAGTGGCCCTCTGCCATGGAGGCCGCCAAGGCACACGGCGCACTGGCCGCCATCAACGCCGGCTTCTTCACCCCGGAAGGCAATCCGCTCGGGCTGGTAATCGAGAACGGCAAACGCATCGGAACCTGGAATGCAGGTTCCTCCCTCGCTTCCGGAGTTCTCTCGGTGGAAAAATCCCCACGTCTCCTCCGCCGGCGGCACTGGCGCTCCTTCTCCCCCACCCACCATCTCGTGCAGGCCGGCCCCTTCCTCATCGAGAATGACATCGCGGTGACCGGTCTGAGCAATCGCGACCGAAGTCCCCGTTCCTTCCTCGTCTGGGACGGTCGGCATTACTGGGCTCTCGGCTACGCCGGCAAAGCCACCCTCTCCGAACTGGCTTCAGCCCTGGCAGCCCAACCACTCGCCAGGCTCAACATCACCACCGCGCTCAACCTCGACGGGGGACGATCCAGTGATCTGTGGGTCTCCCCGCAGGTGCATGGCGGCCCGGTCTCCACCCGCCGAAACTGGAACAACCCGGTTCGGAACTACCTTCTCATTCATCACCGCTCCCAATCATAACCCCGGTCCCGAGATTCCCCGGAACCGCGTTCCAGCCCTCTCCCTTCCCTGCGGATGGGGACAGGGGCACATCTGATCTTGTCCTCCTGACAATCAATCCTCCACAATGATCAATGCATCCTTTGAAGAAAGGTGCTTTATCCATGAACAGCTTGCTCACAATCGTGTCTGTATTCCTTGCGCGCTCCATCCTGTTCGTCGGCCCTTTCCTCCGCGCTCAAAAGCCAGCAAGTTCGCATGCGTCTCCTTCTCTCCACCTCCCTGCTCCTGGTATCTCTGGCCTTTTTCCCTTCCTGCTCCTCCCTGAAGGGCAAGATGACCAAGGGCGATATTGCCACCTTCAAACTCCGTGATCTGACCCGTTTCGGTCAACCCCATCTCGTCAAGGTGAACACCGGCGAGATCAAGCAGTTCGATCGCAGCGAGCTGAAGAAAGGCCGCATGGCCTCCCTCGATTCCCGGCACCGCTCCGAGTCGGTCAATTTCATTCCTCCAAGTCTCCCCGGCGGGAGCATCATTTTCGATGGCAGCATCCTCCCACCCAAGAACACCGACGCTCCCCGTGGAGGCACCGGACCCTTCCTTGGCGGAGCGGCCTATCCAACCGGCATTCCACAGAATTTCTCGATCGAATAGCAGCTTGGAGTGGTCAGGCGGGCCGATCTCGGCTACAGGCCGCTGTTCATGCTCAAGGCCGGTATCGTGGGACTGCCCAACGTAGGCAAATCAACGCTCTTCAATGCGGTCACCCGCACGCGCAAGGCGCAGGCGGAGAACTACCCGTTCTGCACCATCGATCCCAACATCGGGGTGGTCAGCGTACCGGACGACCGGCTTGCCCCGCTGGCGGCACTGACCGGTTCACGGGAGACCATTCCCACTGTCATCGAGTTCGTCGATATTGCAGGGCTCGTAAAGGGTGCGAGCGAGGGCGCGGGCCTGGGCAACCAGTTTCTCGCCAACATTCGTGAAGTCGATGCCGTCGTCCAGGTGGTGCGCTGCTTCGAGAACGACGATATCATCCACGAACTGGGATCGGTCGATCCCATCCGTGACATCGAGATCATCAACACCGAACTCATCCTGGCCGACCTCGCCGCCACACAGAAGCGGCACGCCTCCCGGGAGAAGAGGGCCAAGGGTGGCGACAAGGAAGCCGCCCGTGAACTCGCCGTGATCGAAAAGCTCCTCCCCCACCTCGAGGATGGCAGACCTGCGCTCTCTCTGGAGCTCTCTGCGGAGGAAACCATTCTCCTGCGCGACTTCTTCCTGCTTTCTGCCAAGCGCACCATCTTCGCCTGCAACGTGGCGGAAGACCAGCTCGCCGGAGCCCTTGAAAATCCCGGGCAGCATCCCATGGTTGCCCGCGTGCAGGAATTCGCCGCAGCCTCGCACGGCACGGAAGCGGTCATCATCTCCGCCCTCATCGAAGAGGAACTGGTCTCCCTTGAAGCAGAGGAAGCCACCGAGTTTCTCGCCGACATGGGCGTGTCCGATTCCGGTGCCACCGCTCTCGTCCAAGGAGTTTACCGTCTCCTGAACCTGCGCACCTTCCTCACCTCCAACGGGAAAGAAACCCACGCCTGGACCATTGTCGGAGGGACCAAGGCCCCGGCCGCCGCCGGCGTCATTCATACCGACTTCGAACGTGGCTTCATCGCCGCCGAAGTCTGCTCCCATCAGGATCTGGTCGAAGCCGGCTCCAGATCCGCCGCCCGGGACACCGGCAGGATCCGCATGGAAGGCAAGGACTACGAAGTCCTGGACGGAGATGTGATCGAATTCCGCTTCAACGTCCAGGGCTGAACAAGAACCTCGTTCTCACGCACGAGCCCTTCCGGTCGGGAACTCGAAGATCCAGTTTCCCCGCCCCGCCCAGGCTCCCTGCTGACCAAGGTCATGACACTGAAGAAGCGTCTAATAGTAAGGCCTGTTCTTCTTCTCAGACTCCTTGCGTGCCTTCTCATCCCGGGCCCTGTGCTCGGCCAGCCTGGTCTGCCGCAATGATACGGAAACCGCTTCGCTCGTTTTTTCTCTCTCCCGCGGTTTGGCGATTCATTTGGCCGGTGTGCGAATTCCGCTTTATTCCGCCCGGAATCTGCCTAGCTTCCCGCCATGAATAAACTCCTGCTGTTCGGTGGCAGTGTCGCGCTTCTCCACTCCCTTGCGCTGGCACAGAACCCGGACCAGACCGGCAACAGGAATGCCGACATCTACAAATCGGTCGTCCGCATCGAATCTGCTACCCAGGTGGCGGATTATCGCACGCCCTGGAACTCCGGGCGCTTCGGGGGTGGCACCGGTTCGGGATTCATGATCGGCCCGAACCAGTTCCTGACCAACGCACACGTGGTCTCCAATGCGAACCGGGTCCTCATCACCCGGCGTGGCTCCGCCCGGAAACACCCGGCCCGGGTCGTTCATATCGCTCATGACTGCGATCTCGCCCTCCTCGAGGTCGAGGACGACGCCCCTTTCGAAGGCCTCCATTACCTCAAGTTCGGTGACGTGCCTGCCCTGGAAAGCCAGGTCCGCGTGATTGGCTATCCGGTCGGCGGAGATCGCATCTCGGTAACCCGCGGAGTGGTTTCGCGCATTGATTTCCGCCCCTACTCGCACTCCCGCGTCGACTCGCACCTGGTCGTGCAGATCGACGCCGCCATCAACCCCGGCAATTCCGGTGGTCCGGTCCTCCAGGACGGCAAGGTGGTGGGTGTCGCCTTCCAGGGACTGCGCCAGGCCGACAACACCGGCTACATGATTCCCACTCCGGTCATTCAGCGCTTCCTCAGGGATATCGGCGACGGTCGCTATGACAAATACGTCGATCTCGGCATCACCGAGTTCGCACTCTTCAACCCGGCCATGCGCAAGGCTCTTCAGGTTCCCGAAGACGGACTGGGCGTCATGGTGGCCTCCGTCCTGCCCACCGGTCCCTGCGATGGCGTGATGGAACCCGGTGACGTTCTCCTCTCCATCGACAACAACCCGGTTGACAATGCCGGCAACATCGAGGTCGAGGGGGAAAAGGTCGTCCTGCACGAGGTGGTCGAACGCAAGTTCGCAGGCGATGAAGTCAAACTCGAGTTCCTGCGCAGGGGCGAGAAGAAGGATGTCACCGTCACCCTCAAGGCCTTCCCTCATTCCCGCATTTACGCGGTGCGCTACGGCGAACGACCCCGCTTCGTCTTCTTCGCCGGCCTGGTCTTCCAGCCCCTCGACTTCAACCTCTACTCCGCCTACGGCTTCGACAGCCCGCGCGTACGCAAGATCTTCCAGAACTACGTGCGGGATGCCCTCTTCAAGGAGCGCGAGGATGTGGTGGTTCTCACCCGGGTGGAGAGTGATCGTCTGACCTCCTTCATCACCGGCTTCAACGGCACGGTGGTGGATGAAATCAACGGCACCAGGGTAAAGGACCTCCGGCATGCTCACGAACTCCTGTATGCCGGGGACCAGCCCGAGTTCATCACCATCAAGTGCAACGGGGTCGCCCGCCCCATCGTGATTCCTTCGGCCGAAGTGGAATCCGCCAACAAGCGCATCATGCAGCAGAACGGCATCTTCCGCTCCCATTATCTCGGTGACCTCCAACCCGCATCCTGATCATGTTTCCGACCCGTCCGCTTTTCTGCTCTCTCGCCCTTCTGCTTGTCGTGGCGGTCCTCCCTGCCCCGGCCCTTGCGGCCGCAAGGGCAAAGGGACTCCTTCGCATCAACACCACCATCCAGACCTACAACGTCGCCCAGCCGTGGGAACTCAACCAACCCCAGCGTCGCCGTGGCCTGGGAGCCATTCTTGAGGACGGCAACATACTCACCACCGGCGAGATGGCTGCCAATTCGACCTACATCGAGTTCGAGTCCGCTGACGGTGCCCACACGGTTCCCGCCGAGGTGATCGCCATCGACTATGAAGCCAACCTCGCCCTCCTCAAGCCGGAGGAAGGGTCCAACCGGGAATGGATCGACAAGCTGGGCACTCTCGGCATCAATGGTCCGGCCGGGATAGACGACAAGGTCAACATCTGGCAGCTTGAGGACAACGGCGACGCCATCCGCACCGAAGGCACGGTGCGCTCCGTCGACCTCCTCTCCACCTTCGCAAGCGGCCACTACTTCCTGTGCTACGAAGTGAAGGCCTCCATGCAGAGTGCCTCCAGCAGCTACACTCTGCCAGTCACCCGGGACGGCAGGCTCCTCGGCATCCTCGCCAGCTACAATTCCAAGGACCAGATCAGTGACGTGGTGGCTCCCGACATCCTGAAGCGCTTTCTCGAGGACGTCAGGGACGGCCGGCACGAGGGCTTCCCCTCCCTCGGCATCGCCACCGTGCTCACGGAGGATCCCCAGTTCCGGAAGTGGCTCGGTCTGAGGGACGAACAGGGAGGTCTCTATGTGAGCCGCGTTCTACCTGGAAGCGGTGCGGACGAAAGCGGCCTCCAAAAAGGTGACGTTCTCCTCACCGTGAACGGGCATGCAATCGACCGCCGCGGATACTACGAGGATCCAACCTACGGGCGCCTCGTCTGGAGCCACCTTGTGCGCGGATCCAGGCAGGTTGGTGACAAACTGGCCCTCCTCATCATGCGCGATGGGGAGGAGCAACAGCTGGAGGCGGTCCTCCGGCGTCCGCCCGACCATCTCATTCCCAGCCACATGTACGACAAGGCTCCGCCCTACCTCATCAAGGGCGGTCTGGTTTTCCAGGAACTCACCCGCCCCTACCTCGAAGCCTTCGGCAAGGAGTGGCGGAGTCGTGCCCCTCTCGACCTGCTCGATGCACTCAATAATCCCGAGGACTACGAGGAGGGACGGAAGCGCCTCGTCTTTCTCAGCCGCGTCATCCGGACCCCGGCCACCATAGGCTACGATCAGGTCAACAACCTGATCGTCACGGAAGCCAACGGCCAGAAGGTAACGGACATGAAATCCCTCGCTGCGGCCCTCGGCAATCCAAAGGACGGACTTCATTCCATCCGCATCGACGACATCCCCTACGTGATCTACCTCGACCCCGAGGCGAGTGACCTCGTCGACAAGGCCCTCCTCAAGCGTGGCCTTCCCGCCCTCCAGCGTCTGCCCTGAGCATCCGTCGCAGCCAACACCTGCAGCTCTTCCTCCCTTAGCGGCTCAGCTCCTCCTGGGTCACGATCTTCACCCCGGCGCTGTGAAGCACGGACTGGGCGAATTCGACATCCTCCACATGCAAAGCCACCATCGTCCGCCCCTCCGGGTGAGGCAGCAGGGTGTAGACGAAGTCAACGTTGGTTTCCGCCATCCGCAGTTCATGCAGACACTTCTGGAACTCTTCCGCGGCATGCCGCAGGGCCACCACCACCAGGTCCGCCGTGGTGTGGGGGATGCCTTTCTCCAGGAAGATCTGCTGGGTTGATTCGGGATCGCTGGTCACGATGCGTGCCACCGTGGCATCGCGGGAATCCTGCACGCTGAATCCCAGCAGTTCCACCCGCGACTGGTGCAGGAGCTGAATGAGCGCTTCCAGAGATCCCGCACGATTCTGCAGGAAAACGGAGAATTGCAGAACAGGCGCGCCCATCGGCGCAATGGCATCGGAGGCTTCTCCCATCAACGTCTGTTAGAACACAGATAACACTGCTTCTCAACCGCTATTGCGCCTGATCGCTCAAGTTTCGGAGTCCGCACAACACGCATTCGCCATTCTTCACCTCCCACGCCACATCAAGATCGAAGATCCGCAGGAAGTAGGTGCGCTCCTGTTTTTCGTGGAAAGCCGGTCGGGCATCGAAGCTGAGCGTTTCCAGGATCACCTCCCGCTGTTCCTCGGAAATCTCCGAGAACGTCCCCTTGGCCTCTTCCGACACCCGGACCGGCAACCGCTCCGGGGCCTCCGGGGCCACCCTGGACCAGGCGTCGGGAATCAGGTCCGCGTAGGGAAGATAGGGCTTCACATCGAGCACCGCCGTGCCGTCCACCAGGTCTACCCCCGAAAGGACAAGGGCTGGTCCATCCCCCCCCGCCCGGTCGAACCCGTGAAATCTGCAGGCTGAAATCCCGATCCGGTTGGGTCGGAAGGGGGACCGGGTCGCGAAGACACCCAGCTTCTCGTTCCCTCCCAGGCGGGGAGGACGCACGGCCAGGCGCGCCTCTTCTTTCCGCACTTCGTTGAAAAGAACCACGATCCAGAGGTGGGAGAATTCCTTGAGCCCGCACAAGGCCTCCTCCCGGCGAAACTCTGCCTCCAGCACCAGACGCCCTCGCGCGGAAGGAACCAGTCCAGCCTGCCGTGGGACTCCGAACTTGTCCCGGTAGGGTGTCTCAAGCCTGCCAATGGGTCGGAGTTGGATCAATTCCATGGCCCACGCTAGTCCCACTCCCGGGTCCGGGGCGAGAGGAACTCCTCACCGGCGTCAGGAGGAGAAGCTGAAAATACGGGAGACGGTCTGGCAGATTGCTACTTCAGCACCTTCAGACGGATATCCTTGTAGTGCACGATCATTCCGGGGTCGTGCAACTGGAGCTGGATCATGCCACTGTGCAGACGTTTCTCCTCGGGAAGATGCTCAACGAATTCGGCTGAAGGCTTGCCGTTCAGGAAAAACTGAAACCTGTTCCCGTTCACGATGATGTGCAACTCGTTCCAGCCGCCCTTGTTGATATCCTCTACAGTGACGGCATCCTTGAGGGGCGTGATGGTGGGCTTGTCGTCCTTGTCGATGACCAGACTGTCCCCCCGGAAGCAACGATGCTCCCGGCGGCCCGGAGTGTGAAAATCCCATGCCCCCAGGACTTGCCCCCCAATGCCCACGTGTCCGATATCCGCGTGATAACCCTGGAACTTGCGCCGTCCTGTCTTGTCCACCCTGGACCGGATGTTGACCCCGCTGTTCCCCTTGCCCGGAAAGCGGTAGAGAAACTTGAGTTCAAAGTCAGCAAGGTTCCTGTTTCTGCTGTAGACGAGATATCCGCGACCCTTGTCGCCCTCCCCGACAATGATACCGTCCGCCACACTCCAGGCCTTCTTCTTCACCCTGGGCATCTCCTCCCAGCCATCGAGCGTCTTGCCATCGAAAATCGCCTTGAAGCCGTCATCATTCTTCCCTGAAGCCTGGTCGCCGAAAAGCGTTCCCGGTGCGCCAAGGACGACCATGCCAACGAGAGCGAGAAGAGGGCTGCGTATCATAGGTTATTGATGACACACCGCTCGCCGCATGTGTCAAGAGTATGCAGACAGGATCACGCAGGGACCGCTGCCGTCCCACGCCATCACCAGGGGAAGGACAGGTCAAAAGACAGCACACCGGAGATCCTCCGGAACCAGAGAATCCATGGTCTCCGGTTACCCTTTCGAAAATTCACCCGGCCGGAACAGCAAAATCCCCCAACCCACCAGAAACGCGACGCCCCCGAACGGAGTGATCATCCCCAGTTTGGTGAAATTGGTGAGCGAGAGGACGTAGAGCGATCCGGAAAAGAGCACCATCCCCCCGGCAAAGGAGAAGCAAGCCACCCTGGACGGAGTCGGGAAGAGTCCCAGCACCAGCAGAGCCAGGGCATGCACGAGATTATAGAGCACTGCGGTTTCCCACGTGCCCAGACGTTCATTCTTCTCCAGGAGTTCATTCAAACCATGGGCCCCCAGTGCTCCGAGAGCGACTGCAAGGAAGCCGAAGCAGGCCCCGAGGCGGATGACGGTAGATCGATTCAAAATCCAATTAAGCGGCGATGGACCCGGGATTGAGGGACTCCCTCTCTCAGACCGGATCTCAGACCGGATCTCAGGAGCCCGGTTGTTCCCTCCCCGTATCCGTAGCGGAGACCCTACCAGACTAACGCCTGGGTCGCGACCTTATTCGCGGTCATTCCCCGGCCCTGCAGGGGCAATAGTCGATGAGGAGACAAAAAAAACGCCCGGCTCCTTCTTTCGAAGAAGCCGGGCAAATACCTGGCAACGACCTACTCTCGCGGGGCCTTTCGCCCAACTACCATCGGCGCGGCAACGTTTCACTTCCGGGTTCGGAATGGGACCGGGTGGTTCCATTACGCTCTGGTCACCAGAGGCCGGGTGTTGCGTGGGTATTCACCCAACACACGACCTCCAGTTACCAACGCGTCAGCCGCTCCCTGACATCCATGTGAAGAATTCGATCATTAGTTCTGTGTCTCGATCGTCTTTGACCTAGTCCGTCTTGGTCCTTGAAATTCCCGATCTCGAGAGAGAGGAATCAAGCCAATTGGATGATTAGTACTGGTGAGCTGAATGCATTACTGCACTTACACCGCCAGCCTATCAACGTGGTGGTCTACCACGATCCTCAGGGAGAATTCATCTTGGGAGGAGCTTGGCGCTTAGATGCTTTCAGCGCTTATCTCTTCCGCACTTAGCTACCCAGCAATGCTCTTGACAGAACAACTGGTACACCAGAGGTGCGTCACTTTCGGTCCTCTCGTACTAGAAAGTGAACCCCTCAATTCTCCTACGCCCACAGAGGATAGAGGACCGAACTGTCTCGCGACGTTCTGAACCCAGCTCGCGTGCCGCTTTAACCGGCGAACAGCCGGACCCTTGGGACCTTCTCCAGCCCCAGGATGCGACGAGCCGACATCGAGGTGCCAAACCGCGCCGTCGATATGAACTCTTGGGCGCGATCAGCCTGTTATCCCTAAGGTACCTTTTATCCGTTGAGCGACGGCAATTCCACATTCAACCGCCGGATCACTAAGGCCTACTTTCGTATCTGCTCGACTTGTAGGTCTCACAGTTAGGCGGGCTTGTGCCTTTACACTCGACACGCAGTTGCCAACTGCGCTGAGCCCACCTTCGCGCTCCTCCGTTACTCTTTAGGAGGATACCGCCCCAGTAAAACTGACCGGCTGCCAGGGTCCCCCGGCCGGATAACGGCTCGGGGTTAGATCATCCAATACCAAAGGGTGGTATCTCACTGGTGGCTCCACGACGCCCTAAAACGCCGCTTCAAAGCCTCCCACTTATGCTGAGCATTGAAATCAAATAACCAGTAACAGCTTACAGTTAAGGTCTATAGGGTCTTTCCGTCCTTCTGCAGGTAACCGGCATCTTCACCGGTGTTACAATTTCACTGAGCTCCTGGTCGAGACAGCGCCCATCTCGTTGCACGATTCGTGCAGGTCGGAACTTACCCGACAAGGAATTTCGCTACCTTAGGACCGTTATAGTTACGGCCGACATTCACCAGGACTTGGGCTCAGAGCTTCGCCACGAGGGCTAACACCTTACCTTAATCTTTTGGCATTGGTCACGTGTCACATCGTATACGTCGGCTTACGCCTTAGCACAATGCTGTGTTTTTGCTAAACAGTCGGATGGGCCATTTCACTGCGACCCCCCAGAAGGGGGCACTCCTTATCCCGAAGTTACGGAGCTATTTTGCCGAGTTCCTTGACCAGGTTTCACTCTTGCGCCTTGGTATACTCTACCCACCCACCTGTGTCGGTTTACGGTACGGGCTCCTTAGCATATGCTGGGGCTTTTCTTGGCAGTTTGTCTGGTGATACGAATTGGCCGTAGCCGCATCTCGGAATTCAATAACCTAGTCACTTTTCAAACCGCGTCCCCCCAGTTTAAGGGTCGGAGGTGCAGGAATATTGACCTGCTTTCCATCGCCTACGCCTATCGGCCTCGGCTTAGGTCCCGACTAACCCCGGGACGAAAAACGTTGCCCGGGAAACCTTGGGTTTACGGCGGACCGGGATTTCACCGGTCTTATCGTTACTCATGTCTGCATACTCACTTCCCAGCGCTCCAGGGTCAGTCGCCATCACCCTTCGCTGCACTGGGAACGCTCTCCTACCACGCCATCCCTAAGGATGACATCCAGAGCTTCGGTAGCACGCTTATCGCCAATCATTTTCGGCGCAGAGTCTCTCGATGAGTAAGCTGTTACGCTTTTTTTAAATGGTGGCTGCTTCTAAGCCAACATCCTCACTGTCTGTGAGACTCCACCTCCTTTCCACTTAGCGTACTTTAGGCACCTTAGCTGCTGATCTGGGCTGTTTCCCTTTCGACAATGAAGCTTATCCCCCACTGTCTCACTGCCACGCTCCACCGGATGGTATTCGGAGTTTGATAGGGTTTGGTAGGCGGGTATGCCCCCTAGCCCTTTCAGTGCTCTACCCCCATCCTTCAGCACGTGACGCTGCACCTAAATGCATTTCGGAGAGAACCAGCTATCACGGGGTTTGATTAGCCTTTCACTCCTACCCACAGCTCATCCGAGCGTTTTTCAACACACAACGGTTCGGTCCTCCACGTGATTTTACTCACGCTTCAACCTGGCCATAGGTAGGTCACCTCCGCTTCGGGTCTACCCCCTGCAACTAATCGCCCTATTCGGACTCGCTTTCGCTCCGCCTCCGGTCCAAAAGACCTTAAGCTTGCCACAGAGAGTAACTCGCAGACTCATTAAGCAAAAGGCACGCCATCACCCCCGAAGGGGCTCTGACACCTTGTAGGCATAGGGTTTCAGGTTCTATTTCACTCCGCTCGCAGCGGTACTTTTCACCTTTCCCTCACGGTACTGGTTCACTATCGGTCGCCAACTAGTATTTAGCCTTACCCCGTGGTCGGGGCAGATTCACGCAACGTTTCACGTGTGCTGCGCTACTCAGGGACATCCTAGGCTCCTTCACGTTTTAATTTACAGGCCTGTCACCTTCTATGGGATGGCTTTCCAGCCAATTCTCTTAACGTTCCGGATGCCACATTGGAGCCCTACAACCCCGGGACCAAAGGCCCCGGTTTGGGCTGTTCCGCTTTCGCTCGCCGCTACTTACGGAATCACATTCGTTTTCTCTTCCTCCGGTTACTGAGATGTTTCACTTCACCGGGTATCGCGTATCCATCCCTATTTTATTCAGGATGGAACGACTCCATATTACTGGAGCCAGGTTACCCCATTCGGAAATCTCCGGGTCACAGCCTGTGTGCGGCTATCCGAAGCTTATCGCAGCTTATCACGTCCTTCATCGCCTGTTGGCACCAAGGCATTCACTCTATGCCCTTAACTGCTTGATTCCTGTTCTCGAAATCAGCTCGCGACGCAGGTGCTTAATTCCTGCATCGCGCGTTGAAGCCGGCCCTCCCACCGTAGCGGGCACCGACTTCATAATTTTGCCGTATGGCCCCACACCTGAAAATCAGATGCAGGACATACTAAAAAGGTCGAGTCATTCCAAGGACTGCAAGACAGACTCAGTTGATTTGAATTGTCTATAACTCAAATCGATCAGATCGATTCGATTGCAGAACTTTAGAAAGAATCTTCACATGGATGTCAAAGAGCGGCCGAAATCTGCCTGGGGGTGTTGTTGATCCTGAGGCGGAAGGGCTGCCATTCGAAGATCGCCTGGCAACGCTGCAGGCCGGAAGGCCCCGCTTTACCCGCGAACGACGAGAAGCATTCTTCAATCTCGTTACTCGAGCGAAGAATGGTGGGCCAGGTTGGACTTGAACCAACGACCCCGCGCTTATCAAGCGCGTGCTCTAACCAACTGAGCTACAGGCCCGTTTTTGGTGACCGGTCGTCAGTGGCCGGTTGGTTGTCCGTCTGTCTACCTGACTTGCCATTCGAAGCTTGAGAGGAGAGGCCAGTGAAATAAATCACCATTCTCCACTTTCGTTTCCTCAAGCACAGAATGGAGGCAAGGAGACTCGAACTCCTGACATCCTGCTTGCAAAGCAGGCGCTCTACCAACTGAGCTATGCCCCCTCATAATTGGATCGTGGAAAGATAAGAGCTAAATTGTGCGCTGCCTGACGGCTCGCTGACACACAGATAAAAGATCGAGTATTAAAGGTTGCCTTCGCTTTCGCTCCAGCGGTGCCGACCAACAGGTTCATCCCATTGGCGACGGCATCGACCTGTGCCCCAGTTGAATTGGGGGCATTACTCCGTAGAAAGGAGGTGATCCAGCCGCAGGTTCCCCTACGGCTACCTTGTTACGACTTCATCCCAGTTACCAGCTACACCTTAGGGCACTGCTTCCAAAGGTTAGCGCATGCACTTCGGGTGCGACCGGCTTCCATGATGTGACGGGCGGTGTGTACAAGACCCGGGAACGTATTCACGGCTCCGTTGCTGATGAGCCATTACTAGCGATTCCGACTTCATGGAGGCGAGTTGCAGCCTCCAATCCGAACTGGGCCCAGTTTTGCAGATTGCCTCCACCTCGCGGTCTCGGTTCTCATTGTACTGGGCATTGTAGTACGTGTGCAGCCCCAAGCGTAAGGGCCATACTGACTTGACGTCGTCCCCACCTTCCTCCGGTTTGATACCGGCGGTCTGAACAGAGTCCCCACCATTACGTGCTGGCAACAGTTCACAGGGGTTGCGCTCGTTGCTGGACTTAACCAAACATCTCACGACACGAGCTGACGACAGCCATGCAGCACCTGTGCATCGTCCGGCCGAACCGACCCCTCCTTTTCGGGAGGGTATGACGAGCAAGTCAAGCCTGGGTAAGGTTCTTCGCGTTGCATCGAATTAAGCCACATACTCCACCGCTTGTGCGGGTCCCCGTCAATTTCTTTGAGTTTTAGCCTTGCGGCCGTACTTCCCAGGCGGCGCGTTTAACGCGTTAGCTCCGGCACAGAAGGGGTCGAGTCCTCCCACACCAAACGCGCACCGTTTACTGCCAGGACTACAGGGGTATCTAATCCCTTTCGCTACCCTGGCCTTCGTGCCTCAGCGTCAGTAAATGTCCAGTAGCTCGCCTTCGCCACGAGTGTTCCTCTCGATATCTACGCATTTCACTGCTACACCGAGAATTCCAGCTACCCCTCCATTACTCCAGCACGGCAGTATCGGATGCAGTTTCCGGGTTGAGCCCAGAGATTTCACATCTGACTTACCGCGCCGCCTACGCACGCTTTACGCCCAGTGATTCCGAACAACGCTTGCGCCCTCCGTATTACCGCGGCTGCTGGCACGGAGTTAGCCGGCGCTTCCTCTTCTGGTACTATCAACCTTGCACGCTATTAACGCACAAGGATTACTCCCAGATGACAGGAGTTTACAACCCGAAGGCCGTCATCCTCCACGCGGCGTTGCACCATCAGGCTTGCGCCCATTGTGAATGATTCTCGACTGCTGCCACCCGTAGGTGTCTGGACCGTGTCTCAGTTCCAGTGAGGCTGATCGTCCTCTCAGACCAGCTACCCGTCATCGCCTTGGTGAGCCGTTACCTCACCAACAAGCTGATAGGCCGCGAGCCCATCCTGAAGCGGCAGCCGAAGCCACCTTTGATCCGAAGACCACATGCGGTATTAATCCTCCTTTCGGAGAGCTATCCCCCACTTCAGGGCAGGTTGCTCACGTGTTACGCACCCGTCCGCCACTTTCACTCCAGTTAGCAAGCTATCCGGAGATCTCGTTCGACTTGCATGTCTTATCCACGCCGCCAGCGTTCGTTCTGAGCCAGAATCAAACTCTCCGTAGAAATTTTGATCGGCTTGATCGCTGTTCAAAGCAATTGCCAAAATTGACCTGCCGTGGAGTCGTGAAACTCCCCGGCTCTGCGCGTCGGTGAAACCAATCACGCAGCACACAATTTAGCTTTATCTTCCCATCCCGCGAATCTGACCGAGGGTGGCACGGAATGTGCAACCAACGATGTGCGCAGACGCGCGGGACCAACACTGTAAAAGAGCTTTCTTCCGTGGGGACGAAAAAGCCGACCGGACTTTCGTCGCGATCGACCTTTTGGTTGTCTCTCACGTGCCGCTTCGCGCGGCGGGCGGGACCATAGCCGCAAGAATTAGGGCGTCAACTGGTTTCCGCGTTTTTTTGGATGTTTTTTCGAGGCCTCCGCAGGTTAGTCAATTTCCCTTGTATTTAAAGCTCAACCCGGGCCGCCACCTGCCTGCAACGCGGGTTCGGCTATCCTTCCCTGCATTTCAACTCCACGTCGATCTCCAGCTCCACAACCCATCCGCCCCCTTGCGATTGCTCGCCCCAATACTCCCTCCCAATCCTTCCCTCCAGTTCTTCGCAATCGCTGGCCCCGGCCCCTCCCCCCGGCAATCCAACAGGATTCCCCAAATACGCGGCGGGGGAAATTGAACAGAGCCCGGCAACATTGTAGTATTTGGCCGAATGGAGGAGCACACAGGACAGGATTTTCCGCTACACGGCTCCTTCGTCGCGCCGGATTGCCCCACGCTCAATGCGCTCCTGCCGACCTTCATGTTCCACGAACTGATCGGCTGCGGGGACAGGGGGGCCGTCTACCGTGCCCAACAGATTTCCCTCAGCCGGGACGTCGCCATCAAGGTGCTCCCTCCCGAACTCTCCGCTGTCGAAGCCTTCGCCCGGAGTTTCAAGGTGGAAGCCCGCGCCATGGCCAAACTCATCCACCCCAACCTGATCGGGATCTATGACTTCGGGGAGGTGGCCGGCATGCTCTACCTCGTGATGGAGTTCATCGACGGCAACGTCCTCCATCGCTCCATCAAGGGCAGGAAAATCGAACCTGTCCAAGCCGTCGAAATCGTGGAGGGGGTGGCCCGCGGACTCGGGGAAGCACATCAACACGGCCTCCTGCACCGCGACATCAAGCCGGCCAGCATCCTCATCACCCGCAAACTCAAACCGGTCCTGGGTGACTTCGGACTGGCCGGGCGGTCCGACGACATGGGCCCCGGCCTGAAAATGGGAACCCCCGGTTACGTGGCCCCTGAAGCCCTGCACGATTTCGCATCTGCCAGCCCTGCTTCCGATGTCTACTCCCTCGGCATGATCCTGCATGAACTGGTGACTGGAATCGCACCCGCCCCGGAGACGACTGCCGATCTCTCCCTCCTGCCCGACCTGCGCGGACTATCGCAACTGGCAGGCCGTGCCCTCGCACCCGATCCCGCGCAACGACCGGCGGACGGAAAGGCCTTTGCCTGCGAACTGGAAACCTGGCTGGAAGCCGCCCGCCAGACCCACCCTCCCCTTCTCACCGCAGCCACCCCGGGCAGGCCGTCTCCCTCCCTCCTCAATGCTCCGGCAATCACCTCCTCCAGATCCCGCCCGGGCCTCTCACCCCTCCTTGCTCTGGTGGGGCTGATCATCGTGGCTGCGATCGTCTTCGCGCTCACCGGAGGCAAGGGCCGCACTGACCTGACACAAAATGAAACCGGGAAACCAGGAGCCAGTGGTTCATCCCGCAACACCACTACCCCCCCCGCACCCGTCCCGGGTGATTCCTCTCCCCATTCGTCTTTCCCTCTTGAAGCGCACAAGTCCGAGATGCGCAATTCCCTCATCAGCGCAGCAAACGACCTGGTTGTGGCCCGGCAACGCAATGTGGTTGCGTTCCAGCGCGAGATCGTTGGCAAGGAAACCCTCTGGCAACCCTACCTCTCCCTGATCGATCAGGGACGCGGCCTGCTGCCCCGCTACCTTTCTCCGGAAGCGAAGATCACCCTGGATACCACCATGGTGGATCTCCTCAACCGCTACGCCTTCGACCACCAGGGACAACTCGAATACCGGCATACAAACATGGTGAAACAACTCCACAAGGAGGGTGTCGACACCCTGCGCCGGGAAAACGCCCTTCCCGGGAACAGGCTCTTCGAAAGCGAGATCCACTGGATTGAATGGTTGGGCGCCAGTCCCTTCAAGGCGCTGGCCCGTCCCCCCGACGGTGAGTGGGTCCTGCGCTTCGGTCCCGTGGGCGCCAGCGCCGTTCACCTCTTCTTCGAGGGAGGGTCGACTGCGCGGGTGATCGATGGCGCGGAGCAGACGAGTGGAACCCTCTCCCTCACCGGGGATGGCGAACTGCACATCGTCCGCCCGGAAGATGCGGGAAGCTGGACCCTTCGCTGGCGCGAACCGTGGCTTGAGGGACGGGACCAGAAAGGACGGAAGGTGCGCTTCCGACGACAAAACTTCGCCTTTGAAGTGGAAGGGCTGAGCAACCCCCGGAACACCACCCATCCCGACCCACAAGATCCTCCCCCCGTTGATGTTGCCCCCAGGGATCCGCAACTTGCCCGCCTTCAGCAACAGTATCGCAAAACCCTCCAAACCCGGCTGGCTACCTGGTTCAGCTCTTATGACAAACGCATCGGGCAGCTCCTTGAGCAGGCCGGAAAAGGCTCCGACAACCCCACGGTCAAACATCTCGAAGAAGAACGAGAACGCATCGCTGCACTCGAGTGGACGCATGGCTACCTCGCCCCCCACTCCATTATCAGCAACAACTTCGTGCCTCCTGAACTGAGGAGCCCCAAGACCCAGCTGCAGGCCCAGGTCGTCTCCACCCTGATCGAGATCCAGGAGACCTACCGCACCTTCCTCCTGAAACTCCAGCGCAACCGTCTCAATGCCAATGCCAACACCGATGAAATCGACAAGGAACTGGCGCCCTTCCTGACCCTTCGAAAGGTCAACCTCGAAGACGTCTACAACGCCCAGCCGGACAGCAAGACCTGGATCGGAAGCACTGCCAGCCAGATCGCTCCTGCCTTTACCGGCTACCACTCGCCCCGCGGCGTGAAATACGATATCGGCGGGATCCTGCAGCTCAACTCCGGCATTTACCCCGAGTCCAATTCCCGCCTCCGGGGTAGGGACATGAATGCCTACTATGGCCGGAAGTGGCCCCTCGCCGTGGACATCCCGATCTACCAGAAGGCCGGAGCGCTCTATCTGGTGGGAGGGCTGATCTGGAGTTACTGGGAAGAGACCGGGACCAAGGTGGCCCAGGTCACCCTCAACTATCTCGACGATAGCAGTTCCAAGCCCTTCCCCCTGCTCTACCGCCATCACATTGCGGACTGGTATTCCTCCCGCGATATTCCCGGAGCCAATCGTATCTGGCGGGGCAAGCGGCGCGACAGCGGAAACCAGACGGCCGTCTACGAGATCGAGATCCCCAATCCCGATCCGAAGAAAGCCATCAAGTCGATCAGCATCGAATCAGGGCACAACGCTGCCGGGCCATTCATCCTGGGCATCAGCCTAGGGACTTCCCTGCCGGGAGGAAACGACTCTCACAAGACAGCTCCCGGGTCAGCGGGCGAATCCCCGTTCCAGCGGGCGGACCGGGAATTGCAGAAGCGAAAGGCGGAACAGGCGGCGGAACGGGAGCGCAAGAAGGCGGAGGAAGCCCGGCGCAGGCGCGAGGGACTGGGGAAGTAAGCCTCCGGTAATCCCGCATTACTCTGCTCCCTGACGAGGCTCCCCCCATTCCCTTTCCCCGGGGAGCGGGCAGCACCCGCCTATTCGCATTGCCAACCACCCCCCTGCCCCCTATCACAGCGCCACCATGAAACTGCTCAGCACTCTCGCGCTCATGCTCACGTTGTCAGGCCTTGCCCTGGCTGACCATCACAAGTCCAAGGACAAGGACGGATTCTACGAACTCTTCAACGGCAAGAACCTCGATGGCTGGACCATCAACGAATCACCCGCCTCCTGGAAGGTCGACGATGGCAAGATCATAGTGAAGGGACCCCGCTCCCACCTCTTCTACAGCGGCAAGGTGAACAAGGCCAATTTCAAGAACTTTGAGGCCAGGCTCCAGGTCCTCACCAAGAAGGGCGCCAATGCCGGTTTCTACTTCCACACCAAGTTCCAGAAGAACGGCTGGCCCAGGAAGGGATTCGAGGCCCAGATCAATGCCACCCAGGGCGACCCCAAGAAGACGGGCAGTCTCTACGGGGTGCGCAATGTCATGAACACTGCTCCCCACAAGGACGAGGAGTGGTTTGACTACCACATCGCGGTGAGGGGCAAGACCATCACCATCAAGGTCAACGGCAAGACTACGATCGAGTATACCGAACCCAAGGAAGGCCCCACCAAGGCGGAGCGCGGCGGCTTCGACCGCTTCCTCGACAGCGGCACCTTCGCTATCCAGTGCCACGACCCCGGCAGCGAGGTTCATATCCGCAGTGTCAAGGTCAAGCCCCTCGACTAGGTGTGGCCAGACCTTCCCAAGTCGGAATCTGAAGGTCGCGCAAGTCGAACATCATTCTCTGGAACGCTCCCCGGTCATGCGCCCGGGAGCGTTTCCTGTCTACGGGACTACCCCTGCCGGAGAACGCCATCCCCCCGCCGGAGGCTGAAGTCCTCCAATCACAAGGTTCCATCTACCCCCCTTCCCTCCCTTTTCGACAATCCCGTGATCGATTTTCGGCCGCAAAAACCGTAATCTGGCGCAAGCGTACGGAGCCCTTCCACAGAAGGTGGATCTGTTGCACCCCCCCTTAACACCGATGGCAGATCAACACAGGGCAGCCGATGACGCCTTCGGGACTCCGAAACCGGAGGAACTCAATGCCCTCCTGCCTGCCTACGAGGTCAAACAACTGGTGGCCCGGGGCAGCATGGGAGCAGTCTACCTCGCCCGGCAGAAATCCCTCGACCGTGATATTGCACTCAAGGTCCTCCCCAGGAAGTTCGGCCGCGACCCTGTTTTCCGTGATAGTTTCGAGGAGGAGGCCAGAACCATGGCCAGGCTGCGCCACCCCAACCTGATCGGGGTGCACGACTTCGGCGAAATCAAAGGCTACCTCTACCTCATCATGGACTTCGTGGACGGGAAGTCCCTTCGCAACTCGACGCGCGGCCGGGCCATCGCACAGAAAACCGCTGCTCAAGTAGTGTTGTCCATCTGCGAAGGGCTTGCCCAGGCCCACAAGGCCGGAATCGCTCATCGCAACCTCAAACCCTCGAACATCCTGATCGGCTCCAACCGGAAACCACGCATTGGTGATTTCGGCCTGGTCGGTCATGCCAACGGAACGGAGGACTGCGTCTCCCCGCAGTATGCCAGCCCGGAGGCAATGCAGGATCCTCCCAAGGCCAACGAACGATCCGATGTCTACTCCGTGGGCGTGATCCTCTACGAGTTGCTCACCGGTGAACTCCCCGGCGAGAACTACGCTCCTCCCTCCCGGTCCAAGGCTCAGAAAGTAGACGCCCGGTTTGACAAGATCGTGCGTCGAGCCCTGCATCCCGCCCCGGGCATGCGCTTTGCCAACGCCGAAGCGATGGCCAGGGAACTCGAACCCCTCCTCGATCACCTGGACGACGAGGGCGGAAGCAGCCTGCTGGGTGGCAGGAGCAACGAATCCGCAGCCGAGCTGCAGACTGCCGACGAAGTGGAGGAATCCCACGAACGGGCGGTCCAGCAAAATGAGACTCTCGCGGCGATGGCGGCCACCGAGTCCAGACGTTACGACCGCCTGATCGCAGCCAAGATCCTGATAATCGCCATCCTCCTGATGGCTCTCCTCTACGTGTGGTCCCGCTACAACCAGAGAAAAGAGGAATCGGAACGCCGGGCCGACATGGCTGAAAGACTGAAGGGTGCAAATGACTCGAAAGGCCGGAAAAACCCCTGGGCCGACCTCACCAACAATCCGCCCCCGGACAAGCCGCAACAACCCGCACCCTCGCAACCACGCGAATGGACCCTCGGCAATCTCCAGGACCAGCTCCTTCGCGGGGAGCGGAGCCGGTTCCCGGAAGGCACCTGGGATCTGGCCGACCGCAAGGTCTATTTCGTCGGGTCAGCCATGAGCTGGGGCGACGCCAGCAAGTTCGCGGAAGCCCATGACGCTCATCTCGCCACCATCCGCAACGAGGAAGAGCGGCTCGCCCTGATCTCCCGGCTCCCCGAGGGCAGGACCATCTGGCTGGGAGGAGGGATGACCGGGGCGAAAAGCTGGGGATGGGTGGATGGAACCACCTCCGCACTCAGCAAACCCGTCGAGGCGACCGGCCGCTACCTCAATATGAGTGGGAGCGGAACGATTCGTGCCCTTGCCGGAAAGACCAGGCATCCCTTTTTCCTCCAATGGCATCTGGATGGAAGGAACCCGGGATCCTTCAATGCACAGCTTGAGCGCTTCAATTTGTCGATTGATCAGCGCCTGCCAGCCTTCCCACCAGGCACGGTCACAAGTGGAGAGCGTCACTACCTCGTAGTGGAGCGAAGGCTGGGATGGGAAAAGGCCCGCGACCTGGCCAGGGAGGCTAATGGCCACCTGGCTATTCCTGGAAACCAGGACGAACACGACTACCTCGGGCGCGTGCTCACCACCTGCCTGAAGGAAAACGCGGCGGCCTGGCTCGGGGGCTACTACGCAGGCGCCTCCTGGCGATGGATCACCAAGGAGCCCTGGGCTTTCACCGCCTGGTCACCACAGCCTGCGCGGGGCTTTGATCCCGACGCCACTTCGCTCTGCTTCAAGACCGGAGAGGAAGCCGGATGGGATAACGTGGATCCCGCCCTTGAACTACCCGCCTTCGTGATTGAGTGGAGCAAGGACCAGTTCGCAGGAGAGACCCCTCCGCCCGGAGACCCCGGGTCCTGGACGAAGCTGCGCAACCAGTGCACGGTCAATCTCACCAGCAAGCAGGAAAGGTTCCTGAAACTTCTCAAGGACAACGGCACCGCCATGAACACAGCCCTCGGGAACTGGCACAACGGTCTCGCCCTCCAGGATCGAGGACGCCACTCCATCGCGTTCCAGCAGGCCCGGGCAAAGGTTGCACAGGATGGACGCATCAACGAAGAAGGCCGGTTCCCGCCCCTTCCCGCCGGAATCGCCTCAGTGTGCAATGCCCACCTCCGTGAGCAGCGCGAACTTGACCAGGAATACGCCGAGGTGCTGGAAACCGCCCGCAAGACCTACGTTCAACAACTGGGAATCATCCTTGCGAAAGCGCAGCGCGAACGCCAGTTCGCCCAGGGCATTGCGATTGAAAAGGAACTGGAAGCAGTCGATGACGTCCAGTCCTTCGCAATCCACTTCAAGATCGCGGGACGCAGCAGGTGAGCTTAATCGCCAATCACTTCCCACAGTGTGGCCCATCAGTTATTCGTCCACGGTTGACCCCTATGCTGTAATATCTCATTTCTCCGCATACAATCAAACCCATTCGATGAAAGCACTCCTCCTCCTCGCCTCGGCATCCCTCTACGCCCAGGCCGATCCGTGCATCTCCTCCTGGTACACCGAGAAGTCTGGAAGCTACGCCCGGATCTACCGCACCCTGGCCGACGAAAGCACCGGAAATGCGGTCACCACCTGGAGCCGGGGCCAGGGCAGCCAGAACCAGCCCACCTACGTCGGAGTCCACAGGATCGAATCCTCTGCCGACTGGGTCTACATCCACACCACGGGACTGGCCGCCAGCCACGTGATGGGCCCCTGGTATCTCAACGAGGCCAAGACCCAGATCTTCCCCAACTATCCGTCCAACCAGGCCGTCATCTACCGTATCCCGAGGAACCCGACCATTCCCACCAACCGCACCGCCACCTCGCTGGGTTCCATTGGATACTTTGTAGACGGGGTGGCCCAGTTCGACGGTCAGGACAGCTTTTCCTACTCCAACTCCGGGGGCCAGGACGCCACTCCCGTCAATGGGCTCGGCCGCGGGGACGGCTACTGGACCCGCGATGCCTACGTCAACGAGGGAGTCACCTTCGACAACGCCATGGCGCACCAGGCCGGCGGCAATCATCACTATCATGTCAATCCCCCAGCCCTCCGTCATGTCCTCGGGGACAGCGTGGATCGCAACATCTCCGCAAACACCTACACTGAAAACTTCAACGGCCGACACTCGCCCATCATCGGCTGGGTCTCCGACGGCTATCCGATTTACGGACCCTACGGCTACTCTGATCCCGAGGACCCTTCCAGTCCGGTCCGCCGCATGATCCCCGGCTATCAACTGCGAACCGACCTCGCCAACGGTGCGCTCCGAGCCAGTTATCCCGCCTGGGCGGTCCGGTTCCATGGCGTTGGTCCCGCCCTCTCCGGCACTCAACTCGGTCCCCGCGTCAATGCCAGGATCGGCGGCGAAACCTATTCCCTCGGTCGCTACATGGAAGACTATGATTACATGGGAGATCTCGGCCTGACCCTTGGAGAGGATTTCGACCTCAACGGGCAGAACACCCGCTTCTGCGTAACCCCGGAGTTTCCCGGGGGCACCTGGGCCTACTTCACCTGCATCGATCCCGATGGCGTCCCGGTCTTTCCCTACAACATCGGCCGCCAGTACTTTGGAGCCCCGACGGGTGGAACCGTGAATGCCGTCACGGAAGACACCACCGTTCACTTCCTGGGCGGACCCAACATGGAAGACAGGATCGAAACCGTCCGCCACGATCGCGATGCTGATGAAATCGTCCTCACCTGGTCCACGGTTGAAGGCGGCACCTATCAGGTCGAATCCTCTCCTGATCTCCAGGCATGGACCGAGGAAGGCGCGGAGCTCAGCGTGGAGGCCAATCAGGTGACCATGACCGATATCCGCGATCCCGGAGGAAACTTCTTCTACCGCCTCACCCGCATAAGCATCGCGTCCTTCGATCCAAGGGGCTTTGACTCCCAGCCCAGCACGGGCGGGGGCGGCGCGGACAACTTCGTCGCCACCTTCACCGGACCTCCCCTTCCTCCGGCCAATCTCATCGAGGATTTGCGGATCGGCTCCCCCGGCATCCCGGCCACTCTGGTAAGCCGGGATTCGAACTTCCAGCTCACTGTTGCCTTCGATGCCACGGCACTGCCCCCCGGGAATCACGCGGTCTATGTGATTTTCACCCCGCCCGCACGGCCCCGGCTCACCCTGACCTCCACCAACCGGTTCTCCCCCTGAGGGTGGCCGCCGGCTCTCGACACTCCGCCTGCGGTCCGCTTCCCCATTGGCAGGACCCCGTCAAACGACTATCCTCTCACTCCAGGATTCATGATCGGGCGCCTCCTCTGCATTTGCGGTCTGCTGACCGTCACCCCCCACCTGCAGGCCACCGTCTCTCTTGAGTTGAGACACCTCTGGGAGGACAAACCCCTGGCCACGCCCAGCAGAGCCTTCGTCACCAGGTCCGGGGAAACGATCGAACTTTCCCGCCTCGCCTACCTTCTCTCCGATCTCCGCCTCCTCGGTCGCGGCAACAGTACCTCCTCCGGCACCTGGTTGTCCCGCAACAACTGGTTCGCCCATGTGGACGCCTCCAGACCGGGCGGTATCAGCCGTCTCCATCTGGGCGACCTTCCCCGCCGGACCTACACCGTCCTGCAGTTTCAGGTCGGCCTCGACCAGGAAACCAACGAGGCCGATCCCAGCCTCCACCCGGCGGATCATCCCCTCAACCCCAACCTCAACAATCTCCATTGGACTCCCCAGGGTGGCTACATCTTCCTCGCCATGGAAGGCCACCTTCGCAATGGCGGCAATACCGGCGGCTTTGCCTACCACCTGGGCAATTCCTGGAACCGGACCGTCATCTCCCTCCCCCTCTCGCTCGAATTCACCGATCCCGTCACCATTGCCATCGATGTTCATCTCGATCGCCTCTTCAATGGCGACGAACCGCTCCAGATTGCTGCCAATCCTTCCACTCATTCGCGTAAGGGCGACGGGATCGCGCAACTGCTGAAGAGCCGACTTCCCTCCGCCTTCGCGATCCGTGAAATCCGACAGACGCACCTGCGTGCCAGGCCAGAGTCTCCCGCTCCCGGAAATCTGATCGGCACGCCCTATCGTTTCCGGCTGGCCCGGGGCTTCCCCATTCCAAAGTTGCCCACCGCCCCCCCGCTCACCAACGAGGGCGTCGCCCTGGGCAAACGCCTCTTTCACGACCCCCTGCTTTCCGGCACCAGCAAGCAGTCCTGCTCCTCCTGCCACCAGATCGCGCACGCTCTTTCCGATTCACGCCGCTTCAGCGAGGGCGCAAGTGGATCCCTGGGAACGCGCAACGCCATGCCTCTCTTCAACCTCGCCTGGAAAGACTCGTTTTTCTGGGATGGTCGCGCCCCCTCGCTACGGGTCCAGGCCCTGCAACCGATCCAGAATCCCATCGAGATGCACGAGTCTCTTCCCAATGCCATCGCCAAGCTGAAAGCCGCTAATTACGGCCCCCTCTTCCAGGCGGCCTTTGGCACTGCCGGGATCACGAAGGAGCGCCTCGGAATCGCCCTTGAACAGTTCCTGCTGACCAGGACCTCCTACCACTCCCGCTTCGATCAGGCGGCCAGAGGTGAGGGCGGACTGACCGACCAGGAGAAACGCGGCTTCGAACTGTTCATGACGGAATACGATCCCCGCCGCGGTCTCAAGGGAGCCGATTGCTTCCACTGCCACGGTGGTGCTTTCTTCACCGATCACCGCTTCCACAACAATGGCCTCCGCGATGATGATGATCGTGGACTGGAATCGGTGACCGGCAGGTCCACCGACCGCAATCGCTTCATCACGCCCTCTCTCCGCAACATCGCCCTCACTGCGCCCTACATGCATGACGGCCGCTTCCAGACCCTGGAAGCGGTCATCGAGCACTACGACTCAGGACTCCACCGCAGTTCGACCCTCGATCCCAACCTGGCCAAGCATCCCCCGGAGGGGCTTGGCCTCGGCATGGAAGACAGGAACGCCCTCGTTGCTTTCCTCAAAACGCTCACCGATCCCCAGTTCCTGCCGGCGGCGAAGACGGGGAATTAGCACTGCACCTCCGGACGATGACCCGCTCCGCGCAAGGTGCGGCGCGAACTGACCTTCGCCACTCCCTGTCCCGAACTTCATGCAAAGTTGTTGGACTACTCGGGCTCTTCAACCCACAGTGAGTCTGTTGAACCTGCCCAACTCGCTCACTGTCTCCCGCCTCGTTCTCACGGCCATCTTCGTGATCGGCTTCATGCTGGGTAGCCGGGGGCCCATCGGCTACGGCATCGCCCTGGTGGCCTTCGTCGTGGCTGCCATCACTGATTTCCTGGATGGTTACTTCGCGCGCAAACTCAACCTCGTCACCTCCCTCGGCAAACTCCTGGACCCCATCGCCGACAAGGTCCTCACCGCCTCCGCCTTCATCTTCCTCTGCGACCACGAGGAAATACTCTGTCCGGCCTGGGTCGTCGTCGTCATCCTTGCCCGCGAGTTCCTGGTGACCGGCCTGCGCCAGATTGCAGTCGAAAAGGGACAGGTTATTGCCGCGGACTGGAGCGGCAAATGGAAGACCGGATTCCAGATCGGATTCTGTATCACCGCCCTGGTCTGGCTCTTCCTGGAGTCCCTCGGACTGGAGGGATTTTTCCTCGCCCAACTGGCCCACCCCGACTCCTGGCTCATGCCCTCCTTCCTCTGGCTCTCCCTCGCCCTTACCATCATCTCCGGTCTCCACTACGTCCGGAACGGACGCCACCTCCTGCGGGACCATTGAACGTTCAATATCCGCCGGAATCATAGAAAATCCTGGTGGATCGAGGGCTGCGAGGTGGTTCTTTTCAACTGTTCCCGGCGGAGCCAGGACCTGCTAATAGAACGCTTTCCGGACAACCGTTGTCCTCGGAAGAGCCTGAATTCATGGGCATGAGACTCTACAGGAAAACAAATCCTTTTCGCCTGATTCTACGGATTGCCAAATAAGACAGAATCAGGTAGTATCCCCGGAGTTATGAAACGATACGCGTTGATCAAGCCCGCCGTCCTTGCTGGTTCGGCTCTCTTCGCGGGATTCGCCTTTGCCGGCGATCCTGCTCCCAAAGCAACCATTGCCCCTCCCTCTGACATCGAGGCCAGTTTTGGGGTGGGATATACTAATGAGTATGTCTTCCGCGGTGATAACCGCGGAGACGATCTCTTCGAGGCCAGCATCGGCGTCTCCGGTAGCGGATCCCTCCTCGGGCTTGGAGATCTCGATTTATCGGCAGGGCTCTGGCTCGGAACATACACGGCTCCTGGCCAATCACGCACAAGCTCCCTTAACCTCAATGAGATGCGCATCAACATGGAGGCATCAAGGTCACTGGGGTGTTTCGACCTCGCGGTCGGGGTCACCAATTATTCCTACTATGGTCAGACAAGTAGGGCGGACAACCTCGAACCCTACGTCGCCCTCAGCACCGACCTGGCCGGCCTCGCCGTGGGTATCGGCCTCTATGACACCGAGGACGCTGACGATCCCTACTGGGAAATCACCGTGGGCCGATCCGTCGACCTTGGCGGTCTTGCACTCAGCGTAGACGGAGTGGTTGGCACCTTGAACGAATTCGATGATACCTTTTACGGTGTCTCGGTCAGCCTGCCCATTTCAGCTTCCGACCGTATCACCGTCACTCCCCACGTCTCGGCCATCTTCGGAGACACCACCAGCGACGACGACGAGTTCACCGCTGGCGTGAAGCTCGACTTCGGGTTCTAAGAACTCCGGAATCGTAGGATCTCTAACCGTGAGGGGGAGCCATCAGGCTCCCCCTTTTCGTGAGTATCAGCCAAATCCGTCTTTTTGACCCTCCCCCGGGTCTCGCCGGGGAGTTAGCTTAAGTCATTAAAAATGGGGATAGCCTTGGATTCTGTCACCTTATCATGTGATCTCCCATGATCCTACAGGTTGTCAAAGAGCCCAAGAGAAGATAGAAGCTGCGCCGTCATGAAACGAAACGTATTCATCAAGCCTGCCGTCCTTGCTGGATCGGCCCTCTTTGCGGGATTCGCCTTTGCTGGCGACCCCGCCCCTAAAGCAGCCATTGCCCCTCCTCCCTCTGACATCGAAGTCAATATCGGGGTGGGCTATACCACCGAATATGTCTACCGAGGCATTAATTGGGGTGACGACCTCTTCGAGGCCAGCATCGACGTCTCCGGCGACGGAGTGTTGGCTGGTTGCGATCTCAACTGGTCCGCTGGACTCTGGCTCGGAACCTGGAGTGGCACAAAAATGTATGCTGCCGATCAGAGTCCAGGTCAAACCGTCGCCACCGCCTTTAGGGCGGCCACAACAGGCAACGAGATGCGCATTTACGGGCAAGTGTCAAAGTCCGTGGGCAACTTCGACCTGGCGCTCGGGGTTCTCAACCGCTCCTTCTATGGTTGGGGTGGTGGGGCACCAGACGCGGACCGTCTCGAGCCCTATGTCGGCCTGAGCACGGAGCTCGCTGGATTCTCTCTTGGTGCTTCTGCCCATTTCGACGAGAGCGATACGAATATCTATGACGACCTCTTCTGGCAGGTCACCGCGGGCAAGGGGTTTGCCGTCTCCGGCAACGCCACGCTCAGCGTGACAGGATTCTACGCTGCCTACGAAGGAGGGGCTGCGGATGGTGCAGCGGTCTACGGTGTCGCGGCGGGCCTCGACATCGCGGTCTCCGACAGCGTCACCGTTACCCCCCACGTCACCGCGACTCTCGGCGACACCTCGACCGATGACGACGAGATCACCGCAGGGGTGAAGCTCAACTTCGGATTCTAGGAACTCCGGAATCGTTAGATCTCTAACCTTTAAAAAGGGGGGGCCGCCAAGGCTCCCCCTTTTTCGCGTCTGGACAGCGAGCTAGCGCTCGTCATCCGCCGCCTCACCCTTGTCCTCCCCGCTGGGATTTCCACCCGCGGGAAGTGTCGCCGTCTCCTCCAGGATTCCCGTCTCGCCCTCGCTCCTGGCCACCACCACCGCCGCGCAGGAATCGCCCAGCACATTGACTGCGGTCCGACTCATGTCGAGCAGGCGATCGACAGCGAGCAGGGTCATGATCGCGATCTCCGCTCCCGGGATCCCGGAGTTCAGGAGAATGATGAAGATCGCCACCAGGCTGGCCGAAGGAATTCCTGCCACCCCGATACTGGTGAGCAGGGCCGCCAGCACCACGATGAATTGCTGCCCGAAGCCCATCTCAATGCCCATTACCTGGGCCACGAAGATGACCGCCACGCACTCGTAGAGCGCAGTGCCGTTCATGTTGACCGTCGCGCCAAGCGGAAGGGTGAAACTGGCGATTTTCTTGGAAACACCGGCATTGTCCTGAACACAACGCATGGTCACCGGCAGAGTAGCGGAAGAGGAGGCGGTGGAAAAAGCGGTCAGAAGGGCGGTCCGCATGGCCTTGAAGTGCGCCAGCGGATTGACCTTTCCCACGTAGCGCAGGATGAGTGGCATGATCACCACAAAGTGAATGAGGAGGGACGCCAGCACCGTGAAGAAATACTTGCCAAGAACCACGAAGATCTCGCCGCCCGACTTGTATACCACGGGAAGTAACAGCGCGTAGACCCCGATCGGAGCGAGCGCCATGATCCAACGCGTCAGCAGGATCATGACATCATTCAGCGATTGAAAGAACTCCCGCATGGTCCCCATGCTGTCCACGGGCAATCGCGTGGTGGCCACCGCAAAGAGAATGCTGAAGAAGATCAACCCCAGCATCGCACGGTTGTCCGAGGCCGCCTTCATCACATTGGTGGGAATCATCCCCTTGACGAAATTGGCCATCAGCTTGAAGAATCCGCCCGATCCAGGGCCGATGCCTTCGGCCTCGGCCTTTGCGGCCGCGACCTTCTCCTTGTCGCTCTCCGAAGCACCCTCGAATTGATTCTTGAATGCTTTCTCGATGGTCTCATTCGGCTCGCCGTCAGTGAGTCCCGGCTTGATGAGATTGACCATGGACAACCCCACCAGGATCGCGAAGAGACCGGTGAACGCGTAGAAGCCGGCTGTCTTCCCGAGCATGCGCCCAAATCCCTCCATCCCGTGCAGGCTCGCAATGCCCGCCACTACCGAGGAGACAATCAGGGGCACGATGATCATCTTCAACAGGTTCATGAAGATGTCCTTGCCGAGGAATTCAAAGGTCTTCACCGCACCTGAGATGAATCCCGAAGCCCCCGACCCGTCCTCACCATCGAGGCCACGAAACAGGAAGGCGGTCAGCGTCGCCAGGACCAGCGCCGCGAGGATTTGCCAGTGCGGCTTGATCTTCGTCATCCTCGGCATCCTACCCAAATCCGGGCCCTGCGGTCAAATTCTCCCGTCAGATCCGCGTTGCCACCACGATCAGGAATCAACCTCTTGTCGCCGGGAATCGAAATCCCTCCCCCGGCCAGCGCTTCGGTGGAGCGGACCTTGGAAGCCATCGTCTTCGCGCGCCGGTCGCCCACTCCGGGCTGACTGGGAAGTTTCCCGAATCTGTTCTTTCAGCCGTGCCGCCATTGCGGGCTTGGCAATCCGGCGCTATACGGAGTCGATGTCACGCCCGGTCCGCACCCGCTTCGCCCCCTCACCCACCGGCTATCTCCATGTGGGAGGGGCTCGAACCGCGCTTTTCAACTGGCTCTTTGCCCGCCAGCACGGGGGTGCCTTCATTCTCCGGGTGGAAGACACCGACGAGGCCCGCAACACCACCGAGGCGCGGGAGGCCATCTTCGAGGGGATGCGCTGGCTTGGTCTCGACTGGGATGAGGGACACGACGCCGGAGGCGCGTGCGGCCCGTATTTCCAGTCGCAGCGATCGGAAATCTACGAGAAATGGTTTGAGCAACTGCGCACCGCTGACCGTGTCTACCAGGACGAAGGAGCCTGGCGCTTCCGCTTTGAACGCAAACCGGTCACCATGCATGACCTGATTTGCGGGGAGGTCACTATTGACTATCGTGAAGAGTCCAACACGCCCGACATGGTGGTGCGACGCTCGGATGGATCCTTCGTCTTTCATTTCGTCAACGTGGTGGACGACCTCGAAATGGAGATAAGCCACGTCATCCGTGGTGAGGATCACCTCATGAATACCCCCAAGCACCTCCAACTCTTCGAGGCGCTGGACCAGAAGCCGCCCGCCTACGCGCACATCCCGTTGATCATGAATGCGGATGGCAGTAAGATGTCCAAGCGGGATCAGGGAGCAGCGGTCCACGAATACCAGGAGCGCGGCTTCCTCCCGGCCGCCGTGAATAATTTCATTGCCCTTCTCGGATGGTCGCCGAAAGACGACGACGAGATCTTTTCGGCTCCGGAGCTGGTGGAACGTTTCTCTCTGGAGGCTGTCAACCGCTCCCCCTCACGCTTCGACTGGGACAAGTGCCAGTGGCTCAACCAGCAACACCTCATGGCCCTCCCGCCCGATGAATTTGCGGCCGCGGCGAAACCCCATGTGGAGCGCTCGGGTTTCACCATGACCGGGGACTACGAAGCGATGGCGGCCAGCGTGCAGGAGAAGGTCCAGACCCTCTCCGAGGTGGCCGGCATGATCGACTTCTATCTCGAATTGCCTCCTCCAGACGAAGAGACCATGGGCAAGGTGCGCAAAAACAGTGATGCTGCCGCCCTCCTCGGCGACCTTGCCGCGCGAATGCGGGAGATCACCGACTGGTCGCTGGCCACGGAGGCAATCGCCGCCACTGCCGGGGCGCACGGCGTCAAGCCAGGCAGGCTCATGTTCCCCCTGCGGGTCGCCCTTTCCCGGCGGGCTGCAGGTCCGGCACTGAACGACATGCTTGCCATTCTGGGAAAAGAGGAGTCCATTCGCCGTATCGAACTCCTGACCGGGGATCTCTCCTGAGAACGAGGACGCACATGAAGGATGTCTATACTCTCGATGACCTGGTAAGCCGTTCACGGTTGGACGAGGGAGCAGAACAACCCGCGCGCCTCGCTGTGCTCGGGTCCCCGGTCGCTCACTCTCTCTCCCCTCAACTCCATCAGGCTGCCCTGGATGAAACCGGAACCGGAGGACGCTACATCCGTCTTGAGGTGCCTGCCGGGGAAGTGAGCGGAACCCTCAACCGCCTGCAGGAACTCGAATTCATCGGAGCCAACATCACGGTCCCTCACAAGTTCGAGGCCCTCTCCGCTGCCGACGAGGTGGATGGCGCGGCCACCATGCTCGGGGCCGTGAACACCATTCTCTTTGAGCGTGGACGCAAGCTCGCCTTCAATACGGACGGACCCGGATTCGTGCGCGCCATTCACGAGGAGTTCCTGGTGGATGTGAAGGACCTGCGCATCATGGTGGTTGGCGCGGGGGGGGGTGCCGGGCAAGCCATCGCCGCCCAGTGCGCACGGGAAGGATGCGAACGGCTCGTATTGGTCAACCGGACGGTAGAGAAGGCCGAGGAACTGGCTTTGCGCCTCTCTTCCTGTTTCGAGAGCGAGCGTCTGGAGGGACCAGGGGAACGCCTCAAGGTCTTCCCCCTCGACTCTCCACAACTGGTGTCTGAATCCGATCATATCGACCTCATCGTCAACACCACCTCGGTGGGTCTCAGTCGAACCGATCCATCGCCCCTGCCTCCCGCCTGCCTCCAGCCTCACCATCTTGTCTTCGACACCATCTACAATCCGCCCCAGACCCGCCTGCTGGGAGAGGCCTCCCAGGTGGGTGCCCGGGGCGCCAATGGCCTTTCCCTCCTTCTCTACCAGGGAGTGCTTTCCTTTGAACTCTGGTTTCCCGGTCGGCACCCGCTCGCAACCATGCATTCCGCCCTCCAGGCCGCGCTCGGCCAACCCTGAACCGGGGCATCAGAACATCCGAAAAGAGCGGACCTGTCGCAACAGAGATCAGAAACCATCCCGGAGTTGATCCAAGCTGGCATCCAGGCCCCTCAGGGAAGCACCCACTCCTTCGTGACCAGTTCCATGATTTCCAACTGGTTCACCTTCCCCCCTCCCGCCGGTTTCGACACGCGGACAATAGCGCGGACTTTCTCTTTCCGTTCCAGGATGAATCTCCCGAATTGGAAGAGATCGAGAAGTTTCTCGTCGAGGGAAGATCCCGCCGGAACAAACCCCCAGAGCTGCAGATCCACCCCGGGCATGGTAATGAGATACCAGGACCGCTCCTGGTCTGGTCTGCTGTCAAAATGCGGTTCCTTGTGAAGAACGCAGCGCAGCATGACGTTTCGCTCCGCCTCCACCGTGGACACTTCGCTGATGGGCACTTCGGACCAGGCGGTTGAGGCGGCCCAGTCCATCCGGAGACCCTCTTCCGATTTGACGAAGTAGGAACGGAAAAGGCTCTGATCTTCCCGCGATCCCTTCAGCACAAGAAATCCAACGTTGTTGGCATCTCCAATGGTCCATTCGAATTTCCGGGGATCCGCTGTTTGAAATGGTGATGACCACCCCAGACCCCGGGCGGAAATCTGACTGCGGGAAAAGTCTTTCCGGCGAAAAACAGCATCAGGGACAGTCCCCTCGGGGGACTGATTCAGTTTATTGAGGATTTCGATCGAGCCGACGAAGGAATCGTGCGGATTGTTCTCGAACCAGGCCCTCGGTCCCATCGGCTCAAACTTGCCTTCCTCTTCAGAGACGTTGAAGCTGAAATTGAGCTGGTTTTCATAACGAGAATTTCCTTTCTCCCCTCTGGTGAGAAGGAAAGCCGTAACGATGGCGAGCACGGGTATGAGAAGGGCGAAGATCCATAGCAGGATCCGGGACAAACCCCGCTGTCCACTCCCGGCGTCCCCCCAACGCTCCTCCACCGGTTTGCCCTCCTGCTGTGCGTCCTTGGCGGACTTCAGGCGAGCCAGCTGATCCTTCAGGCCGATCGCACCCATCTCCTCGTCAGCGTGCATATCCCGCAGGATCTCCCGCTTCTTCAGGAAAAGCGTCTTGCGGGATTCGCCGCGTCGCTTACGGCGTTTCCGGACGACCCTCATGCCTTCCGGCAGGCCCTTTGAGGAGTCATTCGAACTGGATGCGTTATCGGCCATGGGGTGTCGGGGTGGGAGAAACAGGATAATGTCTTTCAGCGCAAAGGCAATTCAGCTCCCGTCTCCCGTGTCCGCATCCGGTTTCGAAAGACTCTCCTCATCGCTTTCAACAGGTAATACCTGGCTGAAATCCTCCTCGTAGCCATCCGTCCACCAGTTTCCGGCCAACACTTCACCAACCTTCAGGAGGCGCCGGTTGTCGGCTGTGCTCTCCCAGTAGAGCTTGACCCGGACCCGCCGCAATCCCTCGGGATCGTCGTGCCAGAGCCCAGGCTTACCCGGTTCCCAACTCTCCGGATCACGCTCCAGAATCTCCTGCAACCGCAGGCCGCTCTCGGAATCCCGCGCTACCACCACTGGGGGAGAATCCTGCCGCCATATTTCACTGCGATCCTCCCGGGGTTCGAAGAACTTCAGGACCATCACGGGTTGTCCCCCCTGGAACCTCACGGTCGTGCGGCGCACAAAAAGGCGGAACTCACCGGGGACATTGTTTCCATCGACGTCGGATCGAAAGAGTTGCCAGGAGTTCGGCGAATACCTCACCAGTGCCTCCCAGTCGATCCTCCACTTGTTTTCATCACGCATGAAGGTCACCTCCCGGAAGTAGGGTTCCGGCTGCTCCGCCACGGGTTGACCGTCTTCATCCTCCACCGGCGCAAAGTCCACCTGGAAGACAGCCTCGATCACGGGGTCATCAGGCGAATGAAGAATGAGGTTGGCCTTCGATACCGTGACGCTACTTCCGGCAGGCAACTTCCACATCTGGTTTCGTTCGTAATATTTCGCCATCTTCGGAGCAACCTTCGCCGAATCCCAGACAAACTGTGCCCGTCCAGTCCAGATCGGCTCCTTGAGGAATTCAAGCAGGGTGGCGTGACAGACGGGCAGCTCCTTGATCAGCAACTCCTCCATTCCTGCCTGCAGGGAGGCCCGTCGCCCAACCTCCTCCTCCTTCTCCTCACCGTCACCCTCAGCACCCTCAGCACCTTCACGAAACTTCACGAAGATCACCACCAGCATCACCAGGACAGCCCATCCACCGAGGAAGAGCAGGGGACCGAAGGCGATCCTCTTGCGCTTCTTGCGACGCCGCACCACCTTCTTGTGCCCGTCGTCGGAAACAAGCTCGTCAGTGGGCCGCAGAGAGTCTGTTTTGCTCTCAGCCTTGACCTCGTCAACCGTCATCACATCAGAGGGCACTAATGCGACCCGGCCTGTGGAATGGCGGCGGGTGCTCACATTCCGCTGAACCATCGCTCCCTTGGCAGTAGCGGCCGCCTGGTCGGCCATGCGAGGTGTGATGGCTAACGACTTACCCAATTCATACCCGCACTCCCCGCAAACCCGCTCAGCATCGGCCTCCACCGAGACCAGCGCACCACAGGACGGGCAGTGATAAAATTCCTGCGAGGTTTCAGGCATGAATCTTGGGGACGGGCCTACGGCCAAGGGAGATATTCACAATCACCTATTACCCCGCGACATTCAAGCCTTGAGGTAGGCTAAGGCTCCGGGGTGACCGTGGGTGCAAACCAGTCGATGTGAACGAATTCCACAATCTCCAACTGATTTGAACGCGCCCCTTCAGGCCCCTTTGCGACCCGGACCGTGACCCGTCCTACGGTGTCCATGAATACACGGCCGTTAAAGTGACTCATTATGCTCTTGTTGCTCTCGCTGCTGCGCCGGGCAAAAGCCCACACAAATTCCCCCGGATCACTGTGATGAAGCGTATAACCCTGGAATTCTTCTTCCGGAAAACTGGGAGTGTAGAAATTCGAAGGCTTGACTATGCAACGCATCAACTTCGACTCCTCGCCCGTAAGTTGATCTACTTCGCCTGGCAGAATCTCGCTGTAGCCCTCGCTGGCCTCCCAGTCGTACTTGAAGGAATCGCCCTCCTTGGTGAAGTAGGCCACCGCCCGCAGGTGATTCGAGTCCAGTCCCACCATGATGAGATACGCATACTTCCTGGCCGAGGCTGCGTGAAGTTGACGCTTGCTGAGCGGATAATGACGGACGGGCACCGGCTTACGCTCCGCCCATGCCAATCGCCGCAGCCGGGACTCTTCGCCTCCACGAATGAACTTGGCCAACTCCGGCCCCTCCACGGAATTCGCCTTATCCAGAAGATCCATGAGTTCGGGCAGAATCTCATCGGCCCTGGCAACGAAGTCCGTAATTGGAACGTCCCTCAGATTCTCGTTCATCGTCAGCCGATCCGGTTCCTCCAGCGAGGCCGGCTTGACTGGAATATTGAAACTACCACTCAGGAATACCCAGAGGACAACAATGCATAACGCTCCGGCCAGCACCCACCACAAGGACAACATCTGGTTTCCCGTCCAGGCATCCTCCTGCTTCGCCTCACCTCTGCGGTGCCGTTGCCGAGCTGATTCGGGGGGCTTCTTGCGAAGCCGTGCCATCTTCTTGTATCCCTCGTCGGAAACAATCTCGTCAGTGGGCCGCAGAGATTCTGTTTTTCTCTCAGCCTTGGCCTCCTCAACCGCCATCACATCAGAGGGCGCTGGTGCGAGGCCTACGGGACGGGGGCGGGTGGTTGCATTTCGCTGAACCACCGCTCCCTTGGCGGTAGCGGTCGTCTGTTCGGCCATGCGAGGTGTGATGGCTAACGACTTACCCAATTCATACCCGCACTTCCCGCAAACCCGATCAACATCAAGTTCCACCGAGACCAGAGCACCACAGGATGGGCAGTGATAAACTTCCTGCGAGGTTTCAGGCATGAATCTTGGGGATGGGACCTAGCGAAAAAGAGAGATTCACGATCACCTATTCCCCCATGACATTCAAGCCTTGAGGCGGCCTAAGGCTCCGGAGTGACCGTGGGGGTAAACCAATCCCCGTGAACGAATTCCACAATTTCCACCTGATTTGAACGTGCCCCTTCAGGGCCCTTTCTGACCCGGATCGTGACCCGGCCTTCGGTGCCCTGAAATACAGGGCCGGAAAAGTGACTCACTATTCCCTTGTTGCCCTCGCTGCTGCGCAGGGCAAAAGCCCATACGAATTCCCCCGGATCACTGTGATGAAGGGTATAACCCTGGAATTCTTCTTCCGGGAAACCAGGCGTGTAGAAATTCGAAGGCAGGATTATGCAGCGCATCAACTTCGACTCCTCACCGGTCAGTTGATCTGTTTCGCTGGGGAGGATCTCACTGTAGCCCTCGCTGGCCTCCCAGTCATACTTGAAGGAGTCGCCCTCCTTGGTGAAATAGGCCACCGCCCGCAGCCACTCCAGATCCTGTCCCACCATGATGAGATACGCATGCTTCCTGGCCGAGGCTGCGTGAAGTTGACGAGTGGTGAGTGGGTGATGACGAGTGGGAACCGGCTCACGTTCCAACCATGCCAGTCTTCGTAGCCGGGACTCTTCACCCCCGCGAATGAGCTTGGCCAGCTCCGGACCCTCTGCGGAATTCACCTTCTCCAGAAGATCTGCGACCTCGGGCAGGATCTCATCGGCCCTGGCAACGAAGTCCGCAATTGGAACATCGCTCAGATCGTCATTCATCGTCAACCGTTCCGGTTCCTCCAGCAAGGTTGGCTTGACTGGAATATTGAAACTACCACTCAGGAACACCCAGAGGACAACAATGCATAACGCTCCGGCCAGTACCCACCACAAGGACAACACCTGGCTTCCCATCCAGTCGGCTTCCTGCTTCGCCTCACCTCTGTAGTGCCGTTGCAGACCTGATTCGGGAATGCGCCTCGGAACACTCACTGATCGCGCCGAGACCGGAAGATCGTCCGGGGCAGACCCATCCGGAGGGGTGCTCCCCCCCCGACTGCCCTGCGCTCCAAGCACACGGGGCTCCGGTTTAATCTTGGCAGGCCCGATCGGGGATGAACTGCTCACGGCCCTCCCGGAAGCTTCCGGCTTTGCGCCGGAGAGATTCAGATCCTCAAGTTCTTCGTCAAAAAGCTCCTTCTCGCTCAGCGGATCGTCACCGGAAGGGAGATCCCCCTTCCGAGAGGATTTCTTATCCCGGAGACGACGAGCAGCATCCCACATCGGCACATGCCGCTGCAACTTGCCCGAAGACTCATCCGGTTGGGGAAGGGCCGACTTGCGAGGCCCGGAATCTTCCGGTGGGCCAGTTGGTGGTGGGAGCTGAGCCACGAGCCCGAAGGCTAGCGCCCTCCTTAATATCAGCAACTTAAATCTGGGTCTCCTCTCTTCTCAGGCGAGCCCCCCTGGACACCACTACCATACGCAGGCGGCAAGCCGAACTGTTGCCTCTGACGCAGCAAGAAGCCCACTTTATCCGGGATCCGGGTGTCAGTCCAGGAGCGCCCTCATGTTGCCGAAGAAATCATTTACGTCATCATCGTCGGCGAGGGCATTCATCTCTTCCACGTAATCGCGCTCCACGATCCACTCCTCACCCAGTTCCTCCAGGAAGGAGCTTGGTTCGCATCGCACCAGTTCGCCATACTTCCTGCGCAAAGCACAATAACTCAGGAAGAGCTGCTTCTGCGCCCTTGTAATCCCCACGTACAACAAGCGGCGCTCCTCGTCCCTCGTTCCCTCTTCCGTACTTCGCCAGTGTGGCAGCACCCCCTCCTCCAGTCCCACCAGGAACACCACCGGAAACTCCAGTCCCTTCGAGGCGTGCAGGGTGATCAGGGTAACCCCCGATTTCTGCTCAAGTTCCTCCTCCGGCTCTGCGTCAAGGGCAGCCTCGTCGAGAAACTCCTGCAGGCTCCTGCCCCTTTTCATGGCGTCGGTCAGAGCCACCCCCACCTCGCCCACCGCCTCCCGACGCTGCTCCCGTTCTTCCTCCGTCCGGCAGGAACGCATGAGCCATGAGAGGTAGTCGATCTCCTGGAGCAGTTCGTGCAGGGCTTCCCCCACCCGATCCCCGGCGCCCCTGAACCGCGAGGAAAATCCCTCGATCAACTCCACGAAGGACCGCACCGCTCCCGCCCCCCTGGCGGACAGCTGCCCGGTGAAGGACTCGTCCTTCATCGCTGCCCAGCTCTGCACGCCATGTTCACGGCAGTGCTCCAGCAGCAGCATCGCGGTGTTGGCTCCGATCCCCCGCGGCGGCGTGTTCAGGATCCGCAGGAGAGCCACATCCGCCCGCGGATTGGCGAGCACCTGCAGGTAGGCCAGCACATCACGCACCTCCCGCCGGTCGAAGAAACTCTGCGCACCAACCAGGCGGTAGGGGATCTCCTCCTGTCGGAAAATCTGCTCCACCTTCCGGATGTGGGTATTGGTCCGGAAGAGGACCGCAAAGTCCTCCCAGCGCCCGTTCTTCCCGGCCAGGGCGCGCCGGATTTCCCCGGCCACCCAGAAGGCCTCCTCCTCATCACCCGGGAGAGCCATGAGCGCCACCTTCTCCCCACCCCTGATGGTGGCCCGCAGGGTCTTCTCGTGCCGGGAGGGACTGTTCCGGATCAACTCATTGGCAACGCTCAGAATGGCCTCCGTACTCCGGTAGTTGTTCTCAAGTCGCACAACCTTCGGGTCCGGGAAAAAATGCCCAAACTGCAGGATGTTGCTCACCTGCGCCCCCCGCCAGCCATAGATACTCTGGTCGTCGTCACCCACCACGCACAAGTTGTGGGGCGGCCCGACGAGCTGCATGAGCAGGTCCATCTGCAATCCGTTGGTATCCTGGAACTCATCCACCGTCACGTAGTGGTAGCGCTCCCGCCAGTAGTCACGCGCCTCCTTGAATTCGCGCAGCGCCTGCTCCGCCAGGACGAGCAGGTCATCGAAATCGAGCGCATTGCGCGCACGCAACTCGCGCTGGTAACTCATTGCCACCGTCCGGATGAGATCGTCGGGAATCTCCCCCACCGGCATCCCGGAATTCTTCTGCCGGGACACCGCCGAGGCAACATCCCAGGCCTGGATCTTCTGTTTCGCCCCTCCGTGCCGGACGATGAGCTGTTTGATCAGGCCGTCCCGGTCACTCCCCGCCGCGATGCTGAAATTCGTGTTGTAACCCAGCAGCCCCGCGTGCACCCGCAGAATGCGCACACAGAGGGAATGAAAGGTGGACACCGTCATTTCCTCCGCCGCTTCGCGGCGCACCATTCCACCCACCCGCTCCCGCATCTCGCAGGCCGCCTTGTTGGTGAAGGTCACCGCCAGGATGTTGCGGGGTTCAGCCCCTTTCTCCAGCAGGTTGGCGATGCGGAAGATCACGGTGCGGGTCTTGCCCGTTCCCGCCCCGGCCAGGATAAGGACCGGGCCCTCGGTACTCTGCACCGCTTCGGCCTGGGCCTCATTCAACCCCGCCCTCAACGATCCCTTGCCCGGTCCCCTGCCCATCTGGTCCTGATGGAGAAGCTGACGGAGCCAACGCACCGGGGAAAGTGGAATATGAAACCAGGCAAAAATTTCTCCCGGGCCCCGGCATGGAGTAAGGGAGGGCGGCAAGACCGACGGTCCAATATTCCGGCGAATGCGGAGCCAGCCTTGCCACCCATGAGCACAGCAGTCACAGCCCCGGCATCCGGGTGTGAACGATATGAAGAAGACCAGGATTCCCAGCCCTCCCCCCTCTCCGTCAAAAATTCGTGAATTTTCAACGCCAGCTGCTCATGGTGGTCTAAACGGCCCTTTTAACGTAAAAAGAACCCTCACCCGCATTTGCTGCCTCTTGCACTCTCATGAAAGGAGCACTAAGATGCGCTCCGGGTAGCAACCCATCACCAATACCATGTTTGAAAGTTATCAGAATCCCTACGTCGTGGCCGCCGCGCCCGAGGATGTGCGGGCCACCTTCATCCGCCGGACCTACGGACACCTGGCCGCCGCAATCGGTGCGTTCGTCGCAATCGAGTTCCTCCTCTTCCAGATTCCCGGGATCGATAACAAGGTCATGAGCCTCCTGGCCCGCAGCCCCTACAGCTGGCTCATCGTCCTCGGCGGCTTCATGGTGGTCTCCTGGCTGGCCAACAAGTGGGCGCTCACCTCGGCCAGCAAGGGAATGCAATATGCGGGACTCGGCCTCTACGTGGTCGCCCAGGCCGTGATCTTTCTTCCGCTTCTGCTCATCGCTGCCAGTCCCAGATTCCTCAATGCCCCCGAAATCATCGGGCAGGCCGCCATCATTACCGGCACCATGTTTGCCGGACTGACCCTCATCGCCTTCACCACCAAAAAGGACTTCTCCTTCCTCGGAGGCATTCTCAAGGTCGGTTTCCTGGTGGCCCTCGGCATCATCGTGGTCTCCATCTTCATGGGCTTCAATCTCGGCCTCCTCTTCTCCGGTGCCATGGTCCTTCTCGCCTCCATCTCGATCCTCTACAGCACCAGTAACATCATCCACCACTACGGCACGGAACAGTATGTGGCAGCCGCTCTCGGCCTCTTTGCCAGCGTGGCTCTGCTCTTCTGGTACGTCCTGCGTATTCTCATCATCCTCCGGGGCAGCGACTAGGCCCCAGCCCTGTATTTCCCTCAATCGCGCAGGCAGGCTCACCTGCCTGCGTTTCTCGTGCCGCCCGTCAGGAATCCCAGCACGGGCGCGCTTCCATCCAGACCCTGGCCGCTCAGGCCGGAGACCGGTGAATGGCCAGATCCACGCCCTCCCATTTCGCAATGAGAGCTCGGGCTTCCTCATCACCCATCACGGCACACGCCGTGGAGAGCGCATCGGCGAGGCAGGCCTCCCCGGCTGTCACCGCCACCACTCGTCGATCTTCCGCGCAGGCTCCGCTTCTCGGATCAATGAGATGGTTCCTGCCGGCTCCCGTGCCAAAATGAAATCCCGAACCCGAGGAGACGGCCAGAGCGCGATTTCGCAGGGACACCTCCTCCCCCGCCAGTCCACGCAAACCCACCAGCCAATCCTGCCCGGAGCATTGCCCTCCCAGGGCATAGAATTCGCCCAGATTCACCAGGCAGTGTCGAGCTCCCGACTCCCGCAGCAGTTCACAGGCCCGGTCCGTAATCCAGCCCTGGGCGATGCCATTGAAGGTCATCGCCATGCCACTCTTCCCGAAACTCACCTCCTCCGCCGCACAGCGGACCTGCCGGTAATCAACCCGGGACAACTGACGGACCTGCTCGGCAGGATCAATCCCGTCTCCAGCCTCCACCACCTCGCGCAGCCACTGCCAGTAGGGTTGCACGGTGGGATCAAAGATGCCCCCCGACCGTTCCGCTACAACCAACGATTTCCTCACAAGGTTCACCAGTTCTCCCGGCGGATTTCCCAGCCGCCCCTCGCGGTTGAGCTGGCAGAGGGAGGAGTCCGGAAGGTAGAGTGAAAACAGCGCCTCCAACCGCTGCATTTCCGAGACACAGCGGGCGATCAACTCCTCCGCTTCACCCACGGGCAGGTCGTGAACGGCCAGATCCACCTCGGCACTGAAGAGGACGCCCCGCCACCGCGTTATCTGGAAATTCTGCCGTGTCCGGCAACTGGTGCCCGCAAGGGAGGCGGCGGTGACCCCGGCCAGGATCGAAAGGGAACGTCGTCGTTTCATGTCAGTTCCGTTTGAAGAGGAGGCAAACGCCAAAGAGGGTGAGAATAATCACCGCGATCCCGGTCAGATCAACGAGGAAACGGCCAATCTTTCCCATCAGGCTTCCGCTATGCAGGTCCGTGATCACCCGCGACCAGGTGAACTCGGCATTCTCCATCAGGACCTGCTGCAAGGTGGCCTTCTCCTCCGGGCCCGCCTGCAATGCATTCCATTCCACCGTGCTCTCCACGGGCGCAGTCTCGAAATCGAGGAGATTCTGGCCCAGAACATGATGATCGGCACTGCTCTGCAGGTGCACCCGGTGGGAATCATCAAGGCCTATCCTCTCGATGGGCACGGCCGGGAGAGACTCCTCCCCAAGGCGATCCAGATAGCCTCCCTGTGAATCGTAGACAAACACCTCGCTGGTAGTGGCAATGACCAGTTCCTTCGGCCGGGCAACCGCCCCGACCAGCACTCCACTCTCCTCCAGGATCCTGTTGTCCACGAAAAGCATCCCGCCCCACCCCGAGATCGTAAAGCGCCCGGCGGAGGTCACGGTCGGATTGCCATCAGGAATCTGGTCGTAGCGCCTCAGAAGCCCGGTGGATTTCACCATTTTCCGGTCGAACCCCAGTGCCTCCTGGTGGTGCAGGAGCAGCCCGGTCACGGCAAGCCAGAGCAGTGGAAGCGCGAGTATCGCACCCAGATAACGATGCCATTGGCGCGGACTCCACTTCCGACGCTTCTTCCTGGGCCGCTCCCCGCACATCTCAATTCATCTGGGCCGAATCTGTTCGAGATAAATAGCAACCCGCCCCAGCTCGGTCAAGGCCCTCACCGACAAGGTGGCTCCCGCAATGTTGTTGATGCGACGGCTCAGTTTTCCATTTGATCCCAGCGTCACGCCCTTGAACTGGTTCGTGAAGGATGTGCCCCGCGTCTCCGCTCCGATTGTCTCACGGTAGATCAGGAGCTTGACCTGCTCGATCTTTCCCTCTCTCAACACGAATCCCGTGGTTATTGGCTGGGTCTTACCGATTTCATCCAGGATCACCACCATCCTGCTCCCGGAAGTCCAGTAGCGCACCCGCGAAGGCCGGTAGGCATGGCCCAGCAGACGCTTGATGCGGTCCTGGTGAGCCGCCGTCAGGGTGAGCATCCTGGTCGAGGGGATCCGCCCCCCGCAGGCTGAACGGATGAATTCAGAGGGTTTCTGATAAACCGTAGTCGCCGCCTGCCCGGAAAGGGAGGCGGCAACCAGGGTTATGAATGTCAAAACGCGTAGCAACACGCTGTGCTCAACAATTAAAAGCTGTAACCCACTCCAAGGTTGAAGGAATCATTTCCCTCCTCGTCGGTGTAGTCGCCCTTGAAGACGACATTATCGACAGGCCAGTAATTGACCCCCACCGAAACCGAATCGATCGCACCGCCACCAGTGTCCCATTCATGATAGCGTGCGAAGACGCCCATCTTGCCATTACCAAAATCAAAGCCGTAGGAAGGCTCGATGTAGTATCCCCACTGATCATCCTTGCCGGCGGCGGCGGCTCCATCAATATCCCAGCTTGCAACCAACCCGCGCAGGCGGAACGCACCCATCTGGACATCGGCCGTCGCTCCAAGAAGTAGAGCCGATGCATCGGCCCCACCACCCTGTGTGATATCAGACTGATAGTTGGCGAAAGCGGAGACATTAACCCCGGAAATACCACTGTAGGTGACGCGGGCCGTAGCGGCGGCGTCTTCGGCCACTGCCTTGGCAACCTTCTGACGTCCACTGCGGATGTTGAAGGTATCCGTCTTCAGTCCGGAGTGCACTGCAAGGTCCCAGGAGAGACCGCCCTCGGTGCTTTTGGACAAGGCCAGACCGGCCTCCCACCAGGTTGACGGAATAATATTCTTCTCAACCGGATTGCGCTCAACCCCGTAGAAGGTGTCCGGCTCGTGTCTCTCATTGAGGGTTCCCACGGGAACGAGGAAGAGACCGGCCTTCAGGTGCATCCCGCCATCGAAGGCCATGTCGATGTAGGCCTGCTCCAGCTCCACCTCCCCGGGCTTGCCATCTCCCGAAAGAGAGTGCTCCAGTTCCAATTCCGAGTTGAGGGTGATGCGGTCGTTGAAACGATGGTTGACGAAAAGTACCCAGCGGTGGAAGTCGACCGCGTTGTCCTTGTCGCTATTCAGGTTGAGGTGCAACTCGCCGTAGCCCCCCAAAGTGGTACGCTCAAACCAGTTGTTACCACCATAGTTGGTGCTGCCATTGTTATAGGCTTCGTCAATGGCCTCTTCCCCTTTCGCTGTCACTTGTGCGACAGTTGCCAGGATTCCAAGGCCAAGGATAAGGGGCCCAGAGGCCCGCCGGATCTTAGTAGTTCTCATTCTAAGGTATTCGAGTTAGTCGCCTTGAAGAGCGGTGATAATCACAATTCCCTCAAAGGCTTGGTATTCTTTATCGCGACTGAGTCTCAACAGCAAGAAGTTTTTCAGTTCAATTCCTTTTTTTCGTAAGCTGCTTATAACAAATATCTTGTGCCCTAATCAGGAGGGAAACTCCTCTTTCTCTTCCTCGATACCCAGGTTCAGTTGCCGAATTGCGGTGCCCCGAACCATCCTCGGCATCCTCCCCCTCTCCTGCATCTCCAGGATCTCCCCTCCTCCGGTCCCGGGGGAACCCGGCCAGCCCCATCCTCTTTTCCCTTCCGCTTCATTCGGCGCCCCCCAGAGTGACCGCATGTCTCGTCCGCTCGTCACCTTGCTCGCCACCTCTGTTCTCTGCTCTCTCGCTCAGGCGGAAAACAAGCCCTCCCTGCGCCGGGGCGGTTATTTCAAGCCCGAACAGGGGAAGGCCGAACTGGACCGCATCGCCAAAAAGATCCCCGACCTCAAGGCGTGGAAAAATCGGCGCGCCGCAATTCGGCAAGGTATCCTGGAGGGGGCCGGTCTTCACCCCCTCCCGAGCCGGACACCCCTCAATCCGCTCCGCCACTCAAAGCGCAGCCACTCTGGATACACAGTCGAGAACGTCGCCCTTGAAACTGCTCCCGGCCTCTTCCTCTGCGGAAATCTCTACCTGCCCTCTGACCCGCCCGGGAGCATGCCTGCCATCCTCTGCCCCCACGGCCACGCCCGCGATCCCAACTACACCAAGGAAGGACGCCTCCGACCGGAAATGCAGTACCGCTGCGCCACCCTCGCCCGCATGGGGGCTGCTGTTTTCTCTTACGACATGGTCGGCTATTCCGATTCCCGCAAGCAGGGCTGGAATCACAATCACGGAGATCAGGTTCTGCGTCTGCAGTGCTGGAACAGCATCCGGGCCGTCGACTTCATGCTCTCCCTGCCCAGGGTCGACCCCGATCGAGTAGGCGTAACGGGGGCCTCCGGCGGCGGCACCCAGACCTTCCTTCTCACCGCCCTCGATGATCGCATCGCAGCAGCCGCTCCATGCGTCATGGTCTCTGCCCACTTCTACGGCGGCTGCGGATGCGAGAGTGGCCTGCCCATTCACGTGCGCCCCCGTCACATCACCAACAATACCGAGATCGCAGCCCTCTGCGCCCCCCGTCCCATGATGCTCATCTCCTGTGGTGGCGACTGGACTGCCAACACGCCCGGGATCGAGTTCCCCTTCGTGCAGCGCATCTACGAATTCTATGGCAGGAGAAACCTGGTGGAAAATGCACACCTCCCCAAGGAGAACCACGACTATGGCGCGTCCAAGCGGCAACCCATGTATGACTTCTTCGCCAGACACCTGAAACTCGATCGCAGCAGGTGGAAAACCGCGGACGGAACAAAGATAGACGAATCGAAAGTCATTATCGAATCCCACCAGACCCTGCAGGTGTTCACCGAAAAGCACCCTCTCCCCAGGCACGCCCTCAAGGCGAACTCCAGGGTGAACCTACCGCGCTGATCTGGCGGAGGCCTACTTCGTCTCCTTCCAGTCCCGCCACAACCACCGCATGGTGTCGGGGAAGATTGCACCCCCGTGCTTTCCATTGTGGCCACCCTCGCCCCAGACCGTCCGGTGGTCGTATTTCCTGAACCGGAGAGCCTTCTCCATCTGCAGATTGCCCAGCCACCAGTTGCCGTGGGCGTTGTCCAGGTCGTTGGAACCATCCTGCAGGAAGACACGCAGCGGTTTGTTCTCCGTCTTGCGGATAAGGGCCGGATAGATGTGTCCCCCCCGGATGTTGGTAAAACTTCCAATATGACTGACCACCTTGCGAAAGAGATCGGGACGTTCCCAGGCGGCGGTAAAGGCACAGATTCCACCCGAACTCATCCCGCAGATTGCCCGCATGGCGGGATCATCGGTGAGCTGGTGGGATTTCCCCACCTCCGCAAGGATCTCCTTCTCGAGAAAGGTCACGTAGTCGGCGCTCAGCGAATCGTATTCCACGCTGCGATTTCTCTTCACGCCCGGGGGGGCTTTCCACCCCTGCCGCCCGTCGAGCTTGTCGGTAAAGAGCCCCGGATTGAGAAAAATCCCGATCGTGACCGGCATCTCGCCCTTGTGGATCAGATTATCAAAGACGATCGGCACACGGATGTCACCCGCCTCATCCACGTAGGCATGGCCATCCTGGAAGATCATCACCGCGGCCGCCTTGCTTCCGTCGTATTGGGCGGGCACGTAAAGATACCACTGCCGCAGCGTCCCCGGGAGGATTCTGCTCTTCCACTCGTGACGGGTGACCTTGCCCCGGGGCGCGCCAGCCTGGCGCTTTGAGTCGGGGCCATGAGCAAAGGTGGGATTTCCGGGGTTACCCGCCTGGCCCGGCGCGGGGAGGGGCAGGCTGCAGCAGAACGTGAGGAGGAATAGGAAAGAAAGACGGATCATCTGGCAAAACGACAGCTTTCCCTGCCCTTTTACTGTGACCGTGCAGGATCACACTGAAAAAAGGTCCGAAAGTGCCCCGGAACCAAGAACCCGATTACCCATCCCTCGGCAACTTATTCACATGCATTCCGCCTGCCCGGCCCCAGACATCCAGGGGATCTTCCCGCCGTCATGAGGACATGGTCAATTTTCTACACAAAAAATCGTAACCGATCCGCTACAAAAATAGCATTTACCTCGTAGCCCATAACCCGCAGAAAGCGAAAAGCAATCTCCTCTTGGCTCCATTGAGGTGTTAATTCTCGCTCAAATCGAACAGAACTCAGCAACAACATGAAGAAGCTGCTCCCTCTCTCCGCCCTTCTGGCCCTCACCTCCGCTCCACTTCCGGCGGAACCGGCCCTCCACCTCAGCACCTCCACCCTCACTCCCACCACCACCCTCAAGCTCAGTTTCGAGAAGGCGATGGTAGCTGACGACCAGGTGGGCTCCACCGGGCCCAACGCGATGATGAAGATTGATCCTCCCCTGGCGGGCGACTTGAAATGGATCGAACCCAACGTGGCCCTCTTCGAGTGCAAGGGCATTCCGGCCCTCGCCACCACTTATCGATTCTCCCTGCCCTCCGGCTTCAAGCACCTTGATGGAACCGCCCTCCCGGAAACCAACCTCCGGACCGTCCAAACCGCCCCGTTCCACTACCAGACCGGCTACTGGCGCGGCACCACGCGACAGCCCGATTACTTCCTGCGGTTCAACGACGCCATCGATCCTGCCGCGGTCACCGGCAAACTGCATTTCGTCGACAAGAAGGGCAACACCGTGGCCGCCACGGTCCGTCAGGGCATCTACCGGGACGTCAAGGCAAGGGGGGCCCTCGGTCCCACCTGGGAGCAAAGTTTCCAGTCCTGGAAGGCCCCGGATATCACCAACCTGGATCCGGAAACCGAAATTCCTGTCGCCATCACCGCATCCCCGGTCCACCCCCTGCCGGTGGGCGAAAGCTGGAAGCTGGTGATTGAACGCGGAATCACGAACAAGTCCACCGGGGCATCCACCGTGAAAGCCATCGAGCGCTGGATCGGCTCGGTGACCAAGTTCGAGGTCGCCTCCATCCAGGCCGTCACCCGCGTCGATGCCAAACCCTATATCAGCATCGGGCTCTCCAAGAAGCTCCCCGAGGACGTCAAGGCCTCTGACCTCGCCGGGTTCATCCAGATCGATCCGATTCCCGCCAACATGGAACTGGAGGCCAGCCGCAGCCTGATCTCCATCAAGGGCGATTTTCCCAACCGCTCGAAATGGAAGGTCACCATCAAACACGGCATGACCGCCTTTGACGGATTGGCCATGCTCGAGTCCAAGAGTGAAGCGATCCGCTTCCGGCATCTTCCTCCCATCCTGACCGCCCCCAGCTACGCCGCCGCTCAGCTGGCCATCGGAAGCCGCACCTACAGGATGAAGACCGTCAACATCGCGCAGGCCCGCATCCGGGTCAAGCGCCTGACGGGCGAGGATGCGGTGCGGGCTTTCCAGGGCTACCGCCATTACAGCGGAGATGGCCCCGGTAAAGAGCGCATCAAGGAACGTCATACCATCCCCTGGTCCCTGGTGGCAGGCGAAGCGATCTACGACGAGACCGTCACGCTCACCAACGCTCACGACACCACTGCACCCATCGAGATCAAATGGGATGAAGTCCTTGGAGCTGGCAAGGCGAACGGCCTCCTCTTCGTCTCCATCGAAGCCGATTCCAAGGAAGGAATGGAGAGTCCGTTCCTGAAGAAGAAACTCACCCAGGTCTTCATGCAACTCACCGATATCGGCCTGGCCTGGAAGATCAACGAGGACAGCGCCTTCATCTACGCCTACTCCTGCAACACCGGTCAACCCCTCGCCAACGTGAACCTCGACGTCTTCGGCGAGGATGCCGGGGCCCTGCAATCCGCCCAGACCAACGAGTCCGGGGTGGCACTCCTCCCCCGTAGCATGACCCAGCGCCATCTGCGGGCCTCCCTTGGCCAGGACAGCATGATCATCGACTTCGACAGCAGTATCCCCACCGTTTCCATGTGGCGCTTCCCCGTCAACACCGAGTGGGATCCTCAACTCCCCGACAAGCGCACGGCCCTCCTCTTCACTGATCGCACGCTCTATCGTCCCGGCGAGGAGGTCCATCTCAAGGGCATCGTGCGCCGCATCAAGAACAACCGCAGTATATTCGATACCGGCAAAGGGGCCCAACTCGTGATCCAGGATTCATCCGGCCGCACCCTCGAGGAACGGGACATCACGCTCTCCGACAAGGGCAGCTTCGATCACAGCTTCACCCTGCCGGCACAGACCGTGGGCTATTTCAGCCTGGAACTGCTCTGGCCCGATGAGATCGCGGCGACCGAGGAAATGGACAACTGGCACACCAGGGCAGCTCACCGCAACAGTGCCCGTTTCGTCCACAACATCGCGGTGCAGGAGTTTCGCCGCAACGCCTTCGAGACCAAGGCCGGATTCGTGGACTCCGGGAGCAACGACAAGGTGACCCTTTCACTCAAGGCCAACTACTTCCAGGGACAACCGGTCGCCGAAGCTGCCGTGGAGTGGTTTTATCGCAGCCGGGAAGCGGGATTCTACCCTACCCAGTTCCGCGACTACCTGTTCTGTGACCACCGCTCCTACGACGCCTACTACTGGTCTCACTACTTCGGCTACGGCGAAGGATCCTATCGCCGGTCCTTCGGCACCAGGAATGGAACCGCCAACCTTGATCAGGATGGTTTCGCGAGCCTCACCTTCGACCTCGCGGAGATCGATTTTCCCTCCCCGCGCACGGTGAGCGTGACGAGTGAAATACGCGATCAACGCAATCAGACCCTCTCCGCCGATGCCAACACTACCGTGCACAGCTCGGATTACTACGTGGGACTTTCCCGCCTCGACAAGCTTGTGCGGGTGGGCGACGAGACCGGACTGCGTGCCGTGGCGGTGAGCGCCGACGGAAAACCGCTCACCGGTGATCCGGTTGAGTTCACTCTCAGGATCGAGCGCGAAATCCACGAGCAGATCAAGACCAGGACCGCCAGCGGAACGATCGCGGTACGCAACGAAAAGAGGATCGAAACCATCATCGAGAACCAGCCCTTCCGGATCAATCCTGCAGAGGCTGCCGGCGGCGGCTCTATCCTGCCCTTCAAACCTGAGCACGCCGGGAAGTACATCCTCACCCTCTCCGGAAGCGACCCCAAGGGGCGCCCCATCCGTACCGCCGTCACCCAGCGCGTCTACGGTTCCAAGGAATACCCCTGGGCCTACGAGAACGGAATGCTCATCAAACTGGTGCCCGAGAAGAAGCGCTACCGCCCGGGTGAAACCGCACGCATCCTCGTGCAGTCGCCCATCGAGGGGACCGCCCTGGTGACCCTTGAACGTGAAGGAGTGCATCGCCATATGCTGAAAAAGATCACTGCTGAAAATCCGGTGGTGGAGATTCCCCTCACTGACGAGGACGCACCCAACGCATTTGTGTCGGTCCTGGTGATCAAGGGCTCGCAGGACAACCTGCGCGCACACAAGGAACCCATCCTGCGTCTCGGCTACTGTGAACTCGCCGTCGAGGTCGTGAAGGAGCGCCTGCAGGTCGCTCTCAAGATTCCGGGTGACTACCACCGCCCCGGCGAGGAGGTTACCATCGAAGGACTGGTCCGTGACCATGCGGGCAATCCCGTCAGCGGGGCCGAAATCACGGTTTATGCCGAAGACGAAGGAACTCTCGCGGTGGCCGGCTACCCCAATCCCGATCCCGTCGCACACTTCTACGCACCCCGCAGTCTTCGCACCGAAGCAGGCACCTCCCTCGGAAAGATCCTCTCCGAGGATCCCGGGCAACACCACACCTTCAACAAGGGATTCTTCATCGGGGGCGGAGGGGCCGACGAGTTTGGCGGCTTGGGGGAACCGAAACTGCGCAAGGACTTCAGTCCCTGTGCAGTCTGGATGCCCGTCCTGGCGACCACCGGAGATGGTCGCTTCAAGGTGCAGTTCACTTCCCCGGACACCCTCACCCGCTACCGGGTCATCGCCGTGGCCCACCACGGATCGACTCACTTCGGCCGGGAGATTTCCGAGTTCACCGTGAAAAAACCCCTCATGCTGGAGCCCTCCACTCCACGCTTCGCCCACCAGGGAGACCGCCTGCAGCCCAAGGTCCTCGTGCAGAACGCCACCTCCTACACGGGAACCTGGGACATTTCCCTCAAGATCGGAAGTATCACACAATTCGTGGAGCACGGTGAAAAAACCGAGACGAAGTCCATTACCATCCCCGCCGACAGCGACGCCACCGTCACCTTTGACCTGTCCTTTGGTGAAACCGGGCAGACGGACTGGCAGTGGACCGCCACCCCGCGCTCCCTCGACGGAGCCGCTCTCGATGAAAAGCTGCGACGGGAACTCTCCGACGCGGTGGCCAGCAACTTCGCGATCGAGTATCCCATGCCCCTGCTGAGAGAGAACCGGTTCATCAAGTTCGAGGAACCGAGCGCCGGATACAACATGCTGGAAGGCCTCTCCAGGGAACTGCTTGAGGGTCGCGGTGAAATCGAACTGGAGTTCGGCCGCTCTGTCCTCCTCGAGGCCAGTGGGGCACTCGATTTCCTCCTCCGCTACCCCTACGGCTGCCTGGAGCAAACCACCTCCAGCACCATCCCCTGGATTGCCGCCCTCAATCTGCGCAATATCGCCCCCGCCTTCCGGAACAAGACCGAGGAGGAGATCCGCCGCAACATTCAGGCCGGGGCGGCCAGGCTCATCTCGATGCAATGCGACGACGGCGGCTTTGCCTACTGGGCCAGCAGTGACTACTCTGAATTCTGGGCCTCCGCCTATGGAGGGATGGCCCTCCTCCTCTGCAAGGAGGCCGGGGCCAACGTCCCGGAAAGCGTCCTGGAAGGACTACGCCAATACCTCGCCGATGAACTCCGCGGAATCGGTGAGGCGGAGCACTGGTGGGAGATCGAGACTGCCTGCCAGAGCTGCTTCACCCTCGCACTCGCCGGAAAGCCCCAGGTGGCCTACCACAACAAGCTCCTCGAGAATCCGGAGCGCCTCACGCTCAATGCCCTCAACTTCCTCGCGCTCGCGGTGGCCAGATCAGGTGCTGAGAACGCCGCCGGGCAGGCCCGGGAAATCCTCGCCCTGAAGGGACAGGCCAGAAAAGGCGACCGCCATTTCATGAGCTCCGAGCCAACCGCAGCCCATCGGCTGCTCGCCCTCGTCAACATTGACCCCGAATCCCCTGATTGTGATGAAGCAATCTCCAAAATCATCAAATCCCGGGGACGACGCTCGGGCCACTGGGGGAACACCTGGAGCAATGCCTGGACCGTTTTCGCCCTGGGCGAGTATGCCCGCCGGGTGGAAACCGTGGGCGCGCCCCCGGTCATCACCCTTGAAACCGACGAAGGCCGCCAGCAGTTCACCCTCGACGACAAGTCTCCCTCCAAGGCCCTGCGCGTCCCCCTGCATGAAGGCTTCAAGGCCCGGGCAACAACTTCCACAGGCGGTTTTGCACGGGTCAGCCTTGCTTCCAAGCCCGCGCTTGCCCCGCAACAGGCCGTCTCCAGCAACGGCCTGCGGGTCCTGCGCCGCTACCACCGCGTGCTCCCCGACGGCAAGGAAGAACGACTGGGCCAGCCCGCGGTGGGAGACCTCGTGCGCGTGGAACTACAGGTCACCATGCCCCGCGACGAGACCGTCTACCTTGTCATCGATGATCCGCTTCCCTCCATTTTCGAAGCGGTCAACACGGCCTTCGCCAGCCAGGCCGGTCGTCTGGAAGAGGAGAACGACTGGGAGGTTTCGCATGAGGAACTTCGCGACGATCGCGTCCTCTTCTTTATCGACTACCTCCCGCGCTCGGGAAGCTACACCGTCTCCTACCATGCCCGCGTGACCTCCGCGGGCTCCGTGGTCGCTCCGCCCGCCAAGGTGGAGGCCATGTATGAACCGGAATTCTTCGCCCTCTCGGCAAGTCACAAGTTCACCACCCCCAACCCGCTCCACACCGCTGCCCGTTAACCTGCGGACGATTGTCGTCATGATGGTTTTTCTTCCATGGTCCCGCCCCTGCCCACCCTGCGCCTCGTGGTGGGCAGGGATCCGACAGACGGGAAGAAAAGGACGCCACGGTTTCCTGGTGGCCTCCCTGGGATTGATTGCCTGGAGCCTTCTCCCCCTCGGCTTCGAACTCCCGGCGGCTCTGGAATCCGATCCGGGGCACTCCCCCCGGATTCTCGACCGCCGCGGGGTGGTGCTCGATGATGTCCCGCGCGCAGACTTCTTCCGTCATCAACCGGTCTCCCCGGAAGCCGTCCCGTCCGCTCTTCTCGACGCCACCCTGGTCGCGGAGGACAAGCGCTTCTTCACCCACGACGGCATGGACTACCTCGCCACCGCACGGGCCACGCGCGATCTCCTTCACAATCGCCGGATCGTTTCGGGAGCCTCCACCATCACCCAGCAGCTGGTGAAGATCAGTTCCCCCCCGGCCGAGCGCAACATTCTCACCAAGATCCGCGAAAGCCTGACCGCCCGCCATCTTGAATACCGCTGGTCCAAGCAGGAAATCCTTACCGCCTACTTCAACCGGCTTGATTACGGCAACCACCGACAGGGATGCCGGGAGGCGGCCCGATTCTACTTTGGCAAGCCACTCAGCGACCTCTCCCTTGCCGAGTGCGCCCTCCTCGCCGGTCTTCCCCAGTCTCCCAGCCTGCACAATCCCGTCCAGAATGCGGACTCCGCCCTGCAACGCCGCAACTGGATCCTCGACCGCCTTGCGGAGGAACGGGACTACGACCCCCGGCAGATCGAGATCGCCAAGCGGGAACCCCTCAACCTCCACCGCGCACACCACGAGGAAATGGCCCCCCACGTGACCTCTTCCCTGCGCGGTCGGCACCAGTCGATCCGCACCACCCTCGATGCCAACCTGCAGGGCAGGGTCACCGGAATCGTGCGCGAGGAACTGGACCGGCTGCGGGCATCCAACGCGCACCACGCTGCCGTGGTCGTGATCGATAATGCCTCCGGCGAGGTTCTCTCCCTGGTCGGCTCGGGGGATTTCCACGATCCGCGGGGAGGCCAGATCGACGGAACACGTTCGCCCCGCTCCGCAGGATCCACCCTCAAGCCCTTCACCTACCTCCTCGCCTTCGAGCGGCGCGGCCTCTCCCCCGGCAGCATCATTGCGGATATTCCCACCCCCTACCGCACCGAAGAGGGCCTCGACCTGCCGGTCAACTACGACCACAAGCACTACGGCCCGGTCACGATCCGTTACGCCCTCGCCAATTCGCTCAACGTCTCCGCCATGCGCACCCTGAACGATATCGGGGGACCGGCCCCCCTGCATGATCTTCTCGTCCGGGCCGGCATTCGCACCCTCGACAAGCCTGCCGCCGAATATGGTCTCGGTCTCACCATCGGAAATGCCGAAGTCAGGCTCCTCGAACTGACCAACGCCTACGCCACCCTGGCCCGTCTCGGCACCTTCAAGCCAACCTCCCTGACCTATGACCCTGTCCACTCTCCCGTCCCCCATTCAGGTTCCCGCATCGCTACACCCCAGGCCTCCTACCTCATCGCTGACATTCTCAGCGACAATGCCGCGCGCTCCTCTGCCTTCGGCGCCCGGTCCGCGCTCCGCCTTCCCTTCAGGGCCGCGGTCAAGACCGGCACCTCATCCGACTTCCGCGACAACTGGTGTGTGGGTTTCACCAGGGATCTCACCGTCGGGGTGTGGGTGGGAAACTTCGACAACACGCCCCTGCGCGGCGTCTCGGGAGTGAGCGGAGCCGGTCCCATCTTCAATCGCACCATGCTCACCCTCCACGAGAAACGCGATCCCCGGTGGCTCCAGCGACCAGCCGGCATCACCGGGATCACCATCGACAGTCGTAACGGTCATCGCTACCTCTCCGCCCCCCTGCCCGGGCAACCCTTCACCACCCCCGAACTCTCCCTCACCCGGCGCCTTCCCGATCCCGTGAGCCGGGCCGACTATGATCGAGACGGCCGCGCCTTCATCGACCAACGCTACCGCGAGTGGTTTTCCAGCGCCGACAACCACCGCCGGGACGACCTCGTGCTGACCGCGGAGCGCCCACTCGATCTCTCCCCGCGCATCATTTCACCCATGGCCACCGCCTCCTACCTCCTCGACCCGGAGCTCCCGAGTGGGGGGCGGCGCCTCCAACTCCTCAGCAACCTCCCCCGGGGTGCCCACTGGTCCAGCCCTACCCTCTCCATTGATGGAAACGCTGCCTCCCTCGTTCCCGGTCGACATGAGATCACCCTCACCGACTCCGAAACCGGCCTGACCGTTTCACAGGACATCGTGGTGGAGAGCCTCTAGTCAGCGTGGGGAACCCCCCTTCCCCCCCGACTCTTCTCCCTTTCCGAACCACCAGCCCCCGATAGGCTCGGGACATGTGCCGGACACGACTGCATCTCCCTGTCCTTGTTTCGATTCTCTTCTTGGCAGCAGCCCTCCTTCCGATGTTTCGTTCCGGGGCGGTGAATGAAGAAGAAGCTACTCCCGGGGATGCCCCCTTTCTCGTCGTCCTGGGAATCGCCCAGGACGCCGGCTACCCGCAGGCCGGATGCCGGAAGGAGTGCTGTGCCAGAGCGTGGGCCGACCCGGGAAAACGCCGCCATGCGGTGACGGTCGCTATTGTCGACCCCCGGACCCGGGAGCGCTGGTTCCTCGATTGCTCGCCGGACTTTCCCGCCCAACTGCGCGAACTCAACCGCCTCGCGCCCCCGGAAACCTTCCCCGGCATCGACGGCATCTTCCCCACCCACGCCCACATCGGACATTACACCGGACTGCTTTACCTCGGCCGCGAGGTGATGGGCACGCAGGGCGTTCCCGTCCATACCATGCCCCGCATGAGAAAGTTTCTTGAGACCAACGGACCCTGGGACCAGCTGGTCGAACTCGGCAACATCACCCTGCGGAATCTCGCCGCCGGGGAGACCGTCAAACTCAACGAGCGCCTCAGCCTCACCCCCCTGCTCGTTCCCCACCGCGATGAGTATTCCGAAACGGTGGGCTTCCGCGTGACCGGACCCTCGTGTTCCATCCTCTACCTCCCGGACATCGACAAGTGGACCCGCTGGGAAACCGACATCGAGGAGGTCCTCCAGACCGTTGAGGTCGCCTACCTCGATGGCACCTTTTTCGCGGACGGGGAACTCCCCGGCCGTGACATGTCCAGGATCCCCCACCCGTTCATTGCCGAGAGCATGGAACGGTTTGCCGGCCTCGACGCCACCGAGCGCTCCAAGGTGCGCTTCCTCCATCTCAACCACACCAACCCCGCCCTCGACCCGGAGAGCGAGGCGACCAGGGCCATCGAAAAGGCCGGCCACCACGTTGCGGAACAAGGCGAGAGGGTGGAACTCTGAGCAATCCCCCCGGGGCAACGCCCCCGGCCCTAGCCTCCCTTCCAGCGTCCGCTCACCTCCTCCAGCCACTGGCGGGCGATCAACTCGTGTCCCTGCGGGAGGGGATGCACCCCGTCCCAGATCCACTGCCCGGGATTCACCGCCTTGGCTGCGGCATCAAAGACCTCCTGCATCCTGACCTGCACCGCCCCGAATTCCTTTGCCAGGCGGGTCACGGTGGCACCCATCCGGTCGATCTGGGCCCGGCTGATCTCCCATTGCCCCCCCTTGGTCATCCGCCATCCCGACTGCAGGACGAAGGGGTCAATCAACACGATCCGCAGGTCCGGATTGGACTCCCGGCTGCGCTTCAGCACTTCCCGGTAGTCCGCCTCCCACTGCTTGGCGTCAAAGGTCTTCTCCTTGTCCACCACCCGGTCATTGACCCCGACGAGGACGCTGAGGAGGTCGGGTTTCATCTCGATGACATCCTTCTGCCACCGGTCCTTGAGGTTTCGCATCCGGTTGCCACTGATCCCGCGGTTGAAGAACTCCAGCCCCGCTTCCGGCAGGTCCACCCCGAGCCGGGCGGCGATGAGGTAGACGTAGCTGTGCCCGAGGTAATGGTTGCGATCCTTCTCGTTCCGGCCCCACTTCATGTCGGTGATGGAGTCCCCGATGAAGAGGAGGCGGCTTCCCCCGGGGAAGGACGGCCTGCGGTAGTCGTAGCCGCCGGGGGCGGATTGAGCCCCGGCGCCAGGAGAGGTTGCCACTCCTGCAGCCATCACCCCGGAACAGGCTGCCCCGGCCTTGAGAAACTGTCGCCGATTCGTTCCCTGCATCCATGAACCCTGAAGCGAAGAGGAGATGGGGTCGACTGCGAAAAGGCCCCTTCGTCTATCCCGATTCGGAGGAAGCCCCCGAATACCATCTCCTCGCCCGTCAATGATCCCTCCTTCCACCTTGACCCCGCCCGCCACGCCCCGCCAGACTCCATTCAAATGAGGGTTCAGGACGACACTTCAACCCCTTCCGCCCCCGCCTCCCGGGCTGCCCTCCATCCCGGACAGCAAAAGGAAATCACCAGCACCAGGCGGAGACTTGCGCTCGTTCTCCTGCTCGCTGGGTCATCATCGATCCAGGGATGGGCTGCGCAGGAGGTCGACTTTCTCAGCGACCGGAACGCCGGCCTTCAAATACGACATCACCAGCAGTGGGGGGAGCTCGGCTTCGACACCGCGGCGGCTCGGAGCCGTGGCACGGGCACTCCGTTGCAGATCGGCGAGAAGACCTATGCGAAGGGCATGGGACATCATGCCAACGGCGAGATCGTAATCGATCTGAGCGGACGATACAGCCGCTTTCGTTCGGGCGTGGGCGTGCAGTGGCAGGGAGGAAAGAAGGGCAGCGTTATCTTCCGCGTCTTTGTCGACGGGAAGCCCAGGTTCCAGACAGGCCCGATGTCCGACAGCGATCCCATCCGGCGAGTGGACCTGTCACTGGTTGGAGCGCGGCAGTTGCGTCTGACCGCCGACGATGCCGGCGACGGCTTCGGCTGCGACATGGCCAACTGGATCGAGGCTGGCCTGGTCCAGGATCCCCGGATTCCGTTTTTCGGCAGGCAGGCGGTCACCTTCAACGGCGAAGCGGCCCCGGCACGAACCGCCCCGGCCGGTGGCTTTGCCCTGATCGGCCGCAAGAGCGGGCCGCAGGTGGCCGTCATGGAAACGGCGAGGATGGTGACCGTCGGTGTCGGGAAGGGCGAGCAGGTCCGTTGGACGATCCAGGTCAGGAACGTGGTGAAGCCCGCACGCATCATGGCGGATGTCCACGTCGTCGGGGACGGGCAGGCCGAGGTGGAATTGTCGCTGGGCCCGGAACATGTGACTCGTTCGGTTCGCCACGGCCAACGTGTGGTGCTGGCAACCGAACCGGTTGGTGCCGGCGCGACGAGTGAAATCGTTGTGGTGACGCGGGGCGGAGATGAAGAAACGGGCGTTCGCTGGAGCAATTTGCGCTATGCCCTGGGCGATCAGGTCTTACCCATTCCCATGGTGCTCCCGCAGGCAGCCGGGAGCTTTCCCCTTCCGGTCCTGCCCGACCTGCGACAGGCGATCGAGCAGGAACTGGTCGAGTGGGACTGGCGGATGCAGGACGGGATCGGCACCGTTCAGGAATCCCGCAGCTGGCAAGAGGCGATCGAGACGGTCTTCCAGCGCGGTGATCGGCTTATCGCGCATCTCGTATCGGCGGGCGTATCATTGGAGAAACCCGCAGCCCGGTGGGCGGCGGCGCGCCAGCGTCATCTGTCGATGTCCCGAGCCGATGGAGGGAGCGAATTGGAGTGGGAGGTGTTGTGGCGCGAGGTTCACACCCTCCGGCGTCAGATTGCGTTGGCGAATCCATTGGCGAAGGTGGGGCCGCTGCTGTTCGTTAAACGGGTTCCCAGCGGATTCAGCCATCAGCTGACGCAGTATGCCGGGCAGCATGCCCGCGCGGGCGGGGGAGTGTTTGTCCTCGATGCCCCGGGACGATCCATGCAGACCCGCCGGATCGATTCGCTGCCGTCGGGCAGTTTCCTGCATCCGGAAGTTTCCTGGGACGGAAAGCGCGTGCTGGTCGCCTTCTGCGAGACGGATCCGGACGACGTCAAGCCGACCGCCCGGACGAACCAGCATTATCACCTGTTCGAAATGTCGGCCGACGGTTCGAACCTGCGGCAACTGACCGAAGGACCCTTCGACGATTTCTCGGCGCGGTATCTCCCGAACGGGAAGATCATGTTCATCTCGACACGACGCGGCGGATTTCACCGCTGCGGCCGGGGTCCGTGTCCCACCCACACGCTGGCTTCGGCCAACGCGGACGGCTCGGATCCCCGCGTGATTTCGTTTCACGAAACGCACGAATGGGATCCCTCGGTGCTGAACGACGGGCGCATCATCTACACGCGCTGGGATTATGTGGACCGCCATGCCGTGCACTATCAGCAGCTGTGGGCCATGCGGCCGGACGGCAGCGCGGTCGAGTCATTTTACGGGAACAATACCCTCAATCCAGTCGGCGTCTGGGAGGCCCGCGCGGTCCCGGGTTCGCAACGCGTGATGGCGACCGCGGCCGCCCACCACGCGATGACGTCCGGTTCCATCATCCTGCTGGACGTCACGCAGAACCGGGATGGTCTGCAACCGATCACGCGGCTGACTCCCGACGCCCTCTTCCCCGAGAGCGAATTTCCGGTCGGGCACTGGCACGCCAAAGCGGGTGTTCCAGTGCCACCGGAAGTGCCTGTCGAAGAAAAACGCTGGCCGGGACATTCCTATCGCACGCCGTATCCGCTGTCGGAGGATTTCTTCCTGGCCGCCTACAGCTTCGATCCGCTGATTGGCGAACCGTTGGCCAATGCAGCGAACATGTTCGGCCTCTATCTGGTCGACCGCTTTGGGAACAAGGAACTGATCTATCGCGACGTCAGCATCGGCAGTCTCTGGCCGACTCCGTTGCGACCCCGCCAACGGCCACCCGCGCTGGCATCGCTGCTGGCGAAGAATCAGCCAAATGAAGGCACCTTCTTCATGCAGAACGTCTACACGAGCTGGCCACGGATCAGGAAAACCGAGGGCGTTGTCAAACATCTGCGCATCGTGCAGGTGCTTCCCAAGACAACGCCGCACGCAAACACACCCCGCGTGGGGCTGGCGAATGCGTCGCCGGGCAAGCAGGTGCTGGGGACGGTTCCGGTCGAGTCGGACGGATCGGCCTACTTCCGGGCGCCGGCGAGGATTCCGCTGAGCTTTCAGGCGCTCGACGAGCGCGGGATGGCCATCCAGACGATGCGGAGCCTGACGTATCTGCAGCCCGGCGAACAGGCGCGTTGCGTTGGTTGTCACGCGCATCACAATGCGGCGCCTCCGATGGCGAAACTGACACTGGCCAGCCGCCGCAAACCGTCCCGAATCACTCCCGGGCCGGACGGCTCGAAACCGCTCAACTACGCCATCCTGGTGCAGCCGATCCTGGACAAGCATTGCATCAAATGTCATGGCGGCAGAAAACCCGACGGCGGAATCGACCTGACCAGTGCCGCGGCGGGGCAGTTCACGCGATCCTACAATGCGCTGGCACCCCTGGTGCCGTATTCCGAGTGGAAAGGAACCCCTCAGGCAAATCACGAGCCCGTGACCTATCCGAATCAATTCGGTTCGCGGGCCAGCCGGCTGATGCAACTGCTGTCTGCGGGACACGAGCGCGTTCAGCTGAGTGAGAAGGAATACAGGCGGTTGATCACCTGGATGGACACCAACGCCTTGTTCTACGGAACTTTCGATCCGGCAGACCAGCGGCGCCAGCAGCGGGGTGAACGGATTGCCGGCCCAAAGCTGGAATAGGGCGCACTCTTCCGGGCTCGCGAAACCTGGAACGGAAATCAAGGACCCGCACACCTTGTTATTTCCTCGGTCCTGGTCTTTTCATGACCGGCCTGACTGAGTGACCCAGCCCGGGCTGGCCAACGTGGGGTCCGCCTGCTTGTTTTGTCCCATGAGACTCTCCGCTTCTCTCTCTGTTCTCATGGCGCTGCCCGTCATGGGAGCTCCCACCCTCCTCGACGACCAGTTCTCCCTCTTCAGGGGATGTCACATCTACAAAGTGGCCGAGTCCAGCCTCACCGGGGGATCCTACGACCTGGTCTTCGATGGTCAGGGGCGGTTGTTGATCGGGGATGGGCAGAATCTGCGACGCCTGGCTGACACCGATGGAGATCAGGTTTATGATCAGTCGGAGGTTATCGCGGAAGGACTCGGAGGACGTGGCCCCCAGGGACTGGTGGTCTATGGCGACAAGGTCTACGCCGTGGGCGGAGACGGGGTTCAGCTTTTCAGCGGCTATCTCGCAGGGGGGAAACTGAAGCACGAGGGGAGACTGGGTGAACCGTTCAATACGGGTGGTGATCACGCCGCCCACACGCTCCTGCGTGGCCTGGATGGCTACATCTATCTCGTATCCGGTGACGGCGGCGGGACCGGGGACCGCAAACACATCACGGTCAGGAGTTCGCCGGTTCTCTTTGAGCGAACCGCTTCGGTCTTCCGGTTCGATCCGGCCGGCGAGAAGTGGGAGTGCATTGGTTCCGGAGGAAGAAACCCGCCCAGCCTGGGGATGAACTACCTGGGTGAGTTCTTCAGCTTCGACAGTGACATGGAGTTTCATGTCGACGTTCCGTTCTACCGTCCGGTCAGACTGCATCACTGGGCGACAGGTGGTGATCAGGGATGGCAGGGAGTGGGAGCTTATCCCAAGTACTATCTCGACAACCTGCCCGGGGTGCTCGATGTCGGCCGCGGTTCACCTGACTGGGGGATCTTCTACGAACACAATCAGTTCCCAGAGGTGTTCCGCGATTCGTTCCTCGCTTGCGACTACCAGTGGAAGTCAGCCACCACGGGCGGCTATGCCAACCCGGGGCGCCTGCTCATGTTTTCCCTGGCGCGGGAGAAAGCGACCTGGAAGGCAGAGCTCATCACGGTGGCTCAACCAAAGAAAGGAGCCGTCGATGCAAACGGAAAGAGGATCAATTTTGGCGTGGTTGATGTCGATGTGGCCCCTGATGGCAGCCTGGTCGTCAGCGATCACAACCAGGGGATCTGGCGTATCTTTCATGACAAGTCGGAGAGGCCGGTGGTGCCCGGAATCATTCCTGAGGAGAAGCGTTCAAATGGACCGCTTCTCTCGCGATTGCTCGAGTCGCCACAGCCGATGGCGGAGTGGGGCCGGATGGCGGAGGAGCGCCTGCTCGGTCAGGATGAGGATCTGCCCGGGCGGGTTCGTTCTGCCGTGCTCGATTCGAAGCGGCCCCTGAATCAACGCCTGCGGGCGGTCCGTATCCTGGCTCCGGAATTCGAGAAACTGCCCGGCGGGTTCCTGCGGAGAATGGCCGGGGATCGAGAGCCTGAGATCCGGGGTCAGGCGGCCTGGTTGTTGGGAATCCGGCAAAAGACGGAGGAGGCAGGACTGGCCCTGCAGTTGCTGGAGGACGAGGATCCCTTCGTTCTCCGGCGCGCCCTTGAAGCGCAGATGCGCCTGCAGAACCCCTCGGCCGTGCCGCGGCTATCCACCCTCCTCGGTCACCTTGATCGCTTTGTGGCCTACGCTGCGATGACGGCGCTGGCCCACCACCCGACAAAGGTGATCCAGGAGAACGTGACCACTGAACCGGCAGGAATCATGCGCGCCCTGGTGGCCACCAACATTCGGCGGGAACGAGCCGGGCCGGAGGTTGTTCACGCCCTGGTGGCGATCCTGCTCGATCGGGTGGAACCGGGCGATGGCGATACCACGCGGGAGGAACACCTTGACCTGCTTCGCATCCTTGGCCTGTTCCGCGCTGAGATTCAGCAGAACAGGGAACTGACCGCGAAAGTTCACGAGTTCCTGCTCAAGCTGATGACTTCGGAGGATCCCGGAATTCGCTGGGAGCATGTGCGGCTCGGTGGAGAGTACGATGTGGCGGCGGGTTTTGCTCCGATCCTGGGCATGCTGGAAAAGGAAAAGGATGGCGTCACACAGTTCCACATGGCTGGTGCGCTGGCCAGGATCTCCAGGGGGTGGACTGATGCCGAGAGCCTGCGGCTGATCCGGTGGCTGCTTTCAACTCAGGAGGGCTGGTTTGCTGAGCGCGATGGCAAGGGGCTGCAATTCGGCGGGTTCTGGAACACGGTGGTCAACCAGTTGGCGGGCCGACACACTGCCGCGTTGATCGTGCTCGCTGATCAATTAAGGGCTGACAGCGATCTTGCGAAGGTGGCCTACAAGGCGATCCGCGGGGCCCCCGATGCCGACAGGATTCTGCTCAAGGCCTTCCAGGCTGCCAGGAGTGATGCTGACCGGCGGCGCCTGATCGGGTTGTTGCATGAAGTGAGGAGCCCTCTCGTGGCGGAGCAACTTCTCCGGGATCTCGATGCCACGAAGGAAACCGGGCGGCGGGAGAATCTCTTCGCTGCCCTGGCGGCCCAACCGCTCCCTGCTGAACGCGGGGATCTCTTCGTGAAGGGACTGCTGGAGATCGAATCAGCCACCGCGGTGGAGCGTTGTGCGGCCCGGATTGTGGCCGATGGCAAGGCTCTCAGTGAATACGGCGACGGGGTCAAGGCGCTCTCGATTGGCAACTGGACCGGCGATCAGGCGGTGGCCTTCCGCTTGCTTGAATTGATGAGCATGCATCCGCAGATCGGAGCCACCCTGGAGCGCGCCCTTCAGACCTTGCTCGCCCATCAGCGTCCCAGTTTTCGGACTCCAATGCAGGTGATCTGGTCGTCGGCGGAGCAGCTTGCGGACGATCAGGCCTGGTTTACGCGCTCCTTCGAGGTGAACGGAGACGCTTCCCGGGGCGTGTTGATGATCACCTGCGACAACGAGTTCGAGGTGTTTCTCAATGGCAGGAAAGTCGGGGAGGGCCGGGAATGGGGAACTCCGAAGCGGATTGACGTCGGCAAGGGGTTGAGAGAGGGCCGCAATCTCATTGCGATCGAAGGACGCAACGAAAGTGGTCCGGCAGGTCTGGCAGTGATTCTGCAATGGACTACGGCGCAAGGAGCGCAGACGCTGGTGACCGACACAACCTGGAAGCTCAGTCGTTCCCGTCCTCCCAACGGCTGGGAGAAAAAAGGGGCGGAGCTTGGAAGCTGGGGGATTGCCGTCGATGTGAGTGGCCCGACCTCGAATGTGATGGAGGCGATGTCGTCCTTTATTGAGAAGGCTCCCCTTCATCTCCCGGAAGAGGTTCTCGAGTACTGGCAGGTCTGGTTCCGCGGGAAGTTCGGGCATCCCTGGATTGCGCGCAAGGTGATCACCCAGACCGAAGTGTTGACCGACGCGAACCTGCACGAACTGATTGCGGGCATGAGCGGGTTCAGGGGCAATGCCGCCAGGGGACGGAAGATTTACCTGCAGGCCACCTGCTTCGCGTGTCACGGCGGACTCAAGGGCCAGGCCGGCAGTCTTTTCGGACCACCGTTGGCGGGTGCCACTCAGCGCCTGAACCGGCAGGAGTTGGCGGACGCGATCGTCTATCCCTCCAAAGTTGTTCAGGATCGTTTCAAGGCGACCGAGGTGATCACCACCAATGCCGGGACCCTCAGCGGCTTCGTGACCGAGCAGACCAATGAGTTTGTCTCCATCACAGATGTGCAGGGTCAGGTCACGCGCCTTCCGCGCGGGCAGGTGAAGGCGATCAGGACGCAGGAACAATCATTGATGCCGGCCAAGTTGCTCAACGCCCTGAAGAAGGAGGAGATCATCGATCTCATGACCTTCATTCACGAGATGAAGTAGCATCCCACCATTATTATCTAATTTCCTTTCAGTCAGTCGCTTTATCCCCTGTCATGAGATCACTGATCGTGGACGAGGTTCTGCATGTCGTGACCGGTGCGTTCGGCTATACTGGCCGATCGATCGCTCATCGTCTTCTGGAGAAAGGAATCCGCGTCAGAACACTGACCAACGCAATCGGAAGGGACGACCCTTTCGACGGCGGGGTGGAGGTGCATTCACTGGACTTCAATGACCACACTGCACTCGTGGAATCATTGAGAGGAGCGGAAGTGCTCTACAACACCTATTGGGTTCGTTACAATCATCCGCGTCGCAATTTCGATCATGGCATAGCGGTGGAGAACAGCAGGCGTTTGTTCGCAGCTGCGGCTGAAGCCGGAGTTGAGAGAATCGTCCATCTCTCCGTCGCCCATCCGCACAACGCCCCTGACTGGACCTACTTCCGGGGTAAGGTTGCTGTCGAGGAACTCCTCCATGCCTCCAATCACTCCTATGCGATTCTTCGCCCAACCGTATTGTTCGGTGGTGGGCGGAATGTCCTGGTCAACAACATCGCATGGATGCTGAGAAAATTCCCGGTATTCGGCGTCTTCGGCATGGGGAACTATTCCATCCAACCTGTGCACATCAAGGACGTCGCCAGAGTTGCCGTGGAGCAAGGCGAGGCGCGTGAGAATGTGACGCTGGATGTCACCGGACCCGAGACTTTTCGCTACAAGGAATACATCGGTCTGATGGCGAAATCGATGGGCCTGCGTCGACTCATCCTGCCTGTTCCTTCGATCGCTGGATGGCTTTTCGGGAAGTTCCTGGGAATATTTCTGCAGGATCTAGTCATCACCAGGGCAGAGATTCGGGGGCTGAAGCGGGGGCTGATGGCATCGGACGAGGAACCCCTGGGAGTCCACAGATTCTCCGAGTGGATTGCAGAACATGGGAGTGAATTCGGCAAGTCCTACCAGAATGACCTCAAAGAACGCGAGTACCGTTCACCTTCCGCTGGTTGATTCGGATAAGTGGATGTGGTCGCGTCTGAAAGGGACCACCGAAAACCCATTGCCTCAGCCAATTCGAGTCAGAGGGTGTTTAGCACAGGAACCTTTTTCTTCGCCGTTAAACAGATTGAATCAGACCCCCACTCACCCCTGCCTGCCAGCCTGTTCCGAAGCCTTGAAGAAAAACCAATTTCCTTTCAGTCCCCCTGCCCGGGCCTTGCTTAGATAGTTGCCAGACAGGCACGCCGTAAGGATTTCCTTTCGTGCATGGCATACATGATTGGGGGGGGGCCGGGTTGGCACCGCGGTCGCACATAACTCACTGATCCCACACCCTCGCCAATGATCTGGAACGAACCAGCCGCCCCCGAAGACTCCACATCTTCCCCCGCTTCGCCACCCTCCTCGCCCTCCCCGAGGGCAGCAACCTCGGGCAGGCACTAAAGACTCCCCTTGCTCCCATGGCCTTTACCGAAATCGAAATTGCCAAGCACATGAAGGTACTGGAGGACTCCTTCTGGGTTCACCGCCGCCCGCCCCTGCATCTGCGTGACAAGGTCCGCGAGGGCCAGCGATTCACCGACCAAGCCATTGAGCTATTCCTCGTGCGTCCTGCCTTCAATCATCCGGACGAGCAGATTGAGGAACCCATCGCCAAGCTCCGCTATGTCCGCAGCCAGAGAATCTGGCGTATCTACTGGCAGCGTGCGGACGGCAAGTGGCATGCCTACCCACCCAACCCACAAGCCGATTCCCTCGCGACCGCCCTCCACATCATCGACGAAGACCCCAACGGTTGCTTCTTCGGCTGATCCTTCCCCATGCCCGCTCAGTCCCTCGCCTAGATCCTCTCCGAAGCCTTCGTCACCGAACTGACAAATGATGAGCACCAATACCAACTCCGCCGCCTCCTCTCCGATGAACCATGTTTTCGTGGATTTCGAGAACGTGCATCACGTCGATCGACCTTGAGGTGATCGGTGCCAAGGCCATGACCTTCCCCGAGTACCACCCCCGAAAATTTCTGGAAAATTTTTCAGCAGGCTTTGATGTGTAGGGAGCCTCTCGATACGATCGCACGTCACGGATCCGGGTGGCCCCCCGTCCGAGGTTTCCGCCCATGCCGGGACGCTCCAAGGAACAGGAAGAGTTCGAGCCGTTCGGTGGCGCCCCCCTCACACCTCCCCACTTTGATGCACCACCGTTCCGTTAGGACAGCGTCACTCGAACCAGCAACTCGCCGTCCATGCGAACGCCTAGCAGATGCAGTCAGGCAGGAGGGTAGAGATCCGATGACCAAGTAGTGCGGATCGCGAGACTTTGGCTTGGGTGTGCTCGGCAAAAACAGAGCTGGACGCCACCGGAAATGGCTGGCGATGGTCTTAGCTACGGTCTAAATATCCGAGCGCCCTCCGTAACTTGTTGATAATCAACTGGCGGACAGGGTGGGATTCGAACCCACGGTACCCTTTCAGGTACACGCGCTTTCCAGGCGCGCCCATTCGACCACTCTGGCACCTGTCCTGATGTGCAATCGCAATTGCGAACGGGGGGCGGACCCTACTGAGCCCGGGGGCCGTTGACAACGGGAATAATCACGGGCCCGGCACCTAGAAGGAGGCCGTCAGACCCACATGACCCCGCGGGCCGTCGCCCCCTTCCAGCGGCACGCCAACATCCGCCCGCAGGTTGAGATGGCGGCCCACCTGCGCCCGCAGGCCGGCCCCCACGCTGGTGAGGCTCTCCTGGTCCTCCCGTCCCGGCGTGATTTCATCCCGCCAGCCCCCGCCATGATCGAGGAAGCCGAGGAACTGGATCTGGACCGGAAAGTGCTCCCCGGTGGGCAGGGACACCGGCGGGGTCCGGACCTCGGCGGAAAGGAGGTAGCCGCGGTCGGCCAGGAAGTCGCGCTCCTCAAACCCGCGCACGGTGGCGTGTCCACCGAGGCTGAGTTGCTCGGTGGGCAGGAGTGCTCCACTCCCGACCTGGAATTGTCCCCTCGCACGCAACGTCCAAGCCCCGGGGAGACGCTGCGTCCAGACCGCCCGGGCCCGTCCGTAAAGGTAACTGGCTTCCGCTCCCGGACGGAAATCCTGGAAATCGCTCGTCGAGTTGCTCCCTCCCAGTTCCCCGGGACTGCCCATCACCGAAGCGTTCAGCTCAAGACTGTTCCGGTTTACGAACTGACGGCGGGCCCGGTAGTCGGCGCGAAACTGGACCACTTCCACTCCTGCTCCGGGACTGCCATCAAACCCTCCAAAGACGAGGAAATTGTCGGAGGACTTGTACTCCATCCCCACGCTGATTTCCTGCCGGAAGTCATTCCAGCGATTGAGCTGCATGCCATAGGACGCACCAATCTGCCAGCTTGTCCCGGCCGAATCCACCAGGACGCCCGCCAGGTAATCCCGGGTGGAGATTTCCGCCCAGCTGCCTGTCAGGCGTACGAAGTGATGCCTGGAGTGAATGGGAATCTCCCAGCTCACGGCATGCGCCATGAGTTCATCAAGCGAATCACCGGTGGTGAACTGGTAGCTGATCGACTGGTCGAGGGCAAAGGCGTTTCCCCAGTTGAAACCCGCGAGGAAGCGGTTTTCCCCGGACACCTCGGCTCCGCTGTTCTCATAGCCGGCATAAACGCGCCAGGGGCGCCGCTCGCTGAAGGCGAAGACAAGGTCGGCCTCGCCTGCACCCGCGCCGGGTGCGGCGTAGAGGGCGGCCGGACGAAAGGGGTTGCGATTGAACCAGTCGAGATGACGCTGCAGTTCGCTGGTCAGGAGCACCTCCCCACCCTGCAGTCGGACCGCTCCCGCAAGCAGCTCATCGTTAAAGATCCCACCCACCTGCATCCCCACCGCGCCCACCAGCCCATCGATGACCATGAGCTCTATGGTGCCCCCGGCGAGGTCCTGGCCGGGCGCATAAATGTCGGTAACCGGACGATCGCGCAATTCGTAGTAGCGCAGGAGGGTTTCGATCAACCGATCGAGTCCGCTCTCGGTGAGAGGCTCTCCCAGGAAGGGCCGCAGCGTCCCGGCCAGCCCCTCGTGACTGATGGTGAGACCCAGGGTCTCCACCCGCCCGACCTGCGGGAAGTCATGGTTGAATTCCGCCCCCTGCCCGGATCCGATCAATTTGATCGTCCCCAGACGGGCCATCAGCAGAGCCGACTCGTCGACCTCCCCACGCACCACCGGTTCGCGCTTCCCGAAGGGCAGGCGCCCCTCCGTTTCACCTTCCACCCCACGGGGGGCCAACTCGCTGCCCTCCTGTCCGTAAAGCGGAGTCGGCAGGTGCAGCCAGAGGGAGACAGCGGCAATAATGGTGACGATTCTGTTCATCCGTATTGACCAGACCAAGTATCCTGCGATTGACCCTCCGCCTTGGAAAGACCTTTCCCCCCGGCTAGCAGGGAATTCCCTGAGAGAAGATTTCCTCTTACTTTTCATGGCGCAAAGGCAACCTCACGGTTCACCGACCCCGAGAGGCCACTTGAAAATTCTTCCCATGACGCACTATCCTCTGCTTGGCTGGGCCAAATCATGCCCCGCTTCCTCAACCGCACAGATTTAGACTGATTTCAGATTTTCTGAAATTTGCCCCGTCCGTATCCGGTTGGAACCAGACAACAGATGATTGCTGCAACTCGCCGCACCCTCCTGCCGGTCACGATTATCGTCGTGGGCCTGACCGCTGCTGCACAGGCCGAGCTCTTGCGCTACCGGACTGCGATCAGGAGTCTGGCCGACGGAACGGCGCTTTTCAGGACGGTCGAGGCCGTCCCCGCCCGGGATGCAACAAACCCCGCCCGGGCATTTGCAGGAGGGGCATTCACCCGGCGGTTCAGAATCGGAATCGATCCCACCATGGAGGTGCCGAGTCTGAATGAGCAGGACGGGGTCCTCGTCGGGTTCACTCGCAATCTGGACAACAAGGATTGGAACGTCGATTGGGTGCTCGCCGTCGGCTGTGAAACGGGGAACGCCGTCATCAATGACGTCGCCATCCGGCCCGACGGACTGTTGCTGGCAGGCGGCACCTTTGAGGGCAGGGCCACATTCGACCGGCCGCAGCAGCCCTCCGTGGAACTCATCGCGCCAAACCGCGTGGCAAGTTTCATCGCCCTCGCAGACCCCTTCGGCGGCTGGATCGGCGCCATCGTCGTCCCCGGGATGGAGTTACGAAGCATGGCGGTTGATGACGAAGGCGAGGTCTTCGTGACCGGGCCCGGCACCCTGGCCCGCCGCTACAATGCAGACCTCCAGGAGGTATGGGATATCCAGCCGGCGGTGGGCGCGGACACCCTCTCCCCTGATCATATCGCCGTAGGCATCGGCAGGAAACAACCGTTCGTCTATGTCCAGGGGACATTAGCCCGCCCGGAAGGCGACGACCAGGACGTCTTTGTAGTCCAGCTGGAGAAAACCGCGGGGGACAGACTCTGGAACACCACAATCAATTCCCGGGGCGGTCAGGAACGTGCGGGTGGAATCGGAGTCGGCCCCCTGGGCGACCTGCGGGTGGCGGTCTCCTCCGAGGGCACCGATCTCTCGGTAGCCAATAGCGTGGTCAGTGACAAACCCACCACGCCGGCACGCCACGGATACCTCCTGTTTCTCGACGCGACGAATGGAAAACTTCTCAACGACCGGCTCCTCGGTAGGGCCACCGAATTACGGAGCACCCTCGAAACGTACAATCTCGACATTGACTACGCTGGCAACACCTACGTCTCGGTAGGCTTCACGGGTTCCTACCAGTTCAAAGGCCTCGTTCAGGAGGGACAGGAAGACGCCGCGGTCGTCGTGGTGGATGCCCTGGGAGTCCCCATGCGCTTCATGGATTCCCGCGGTGAGGCACGGGCAACCGGTCTCGACGTGGCCGCGGCTGGTCGGGATCTCCAGGTTCTCGTGGGTGCGGTCCAGGGCACTACTGACGAGTTATTCGGGGAAAGCCCGGTCGCTGCGTCGAGGGACTCCAAGGCCTATCTCGCGGTCCTTGATAAACCGGATGACCAGCAGTCCTATATCATCACTCCGCTTAATCCTGACCAGGGGCTGGGCCCTCTGGTTGTGGCAATCAACCAGCTGGAAGGCGAAATCTATCGCATCATCGACAACCCTCAACGCAACATCCGCCTGATCTCCACCTATCTCACCACGGAACAAGTCAGCAACCTCCAGCAGCAGGGTGCCAGGGTGGCGCTGGATCGCGAGCTGGTCACTCCTGGCATGGATGGCCTCCTGTGGGATGATCTGCAGAACGGTGAGTTGATCCTGGACATCCCGCAGAAAGACCTCACCGGCGCGGGCCTCTCCGCTAATTGGGCCCTCGAGACTCTCAACCACCTCCCCCCTTTAAACGGGTTCTATTGCTACCCCGAGACCTGCCGGGAAACCGTTCTCTACCTCATCGATACGGCCATTGATCCTTCCAGTGGTTTTTTCAACGGCAATCCCAACCTCGAAATAGGTGAGTCCATCCTGGTGCGGGGCACCGGCGACCCCCCTGCCTCGGGGCTTGGTCTCGGTGGCTATGATCCGGCTACGGCTGCCCACGGGACCGAGATGCTCAGCATGATTGCAGGCCCCACCTATGGCGCGGCCCAAGGGACACCCATCAAGGTAGTCAGTTACAATATCTATCCCGACGGAGCCACCACCAAGATCAGCACACTCATCGAGGCGATCAATCTGGCCAACACCCACAAGAACCTCAATCACCTCCATGACCCCGCGGCCTTCTGCATCGCGAGCAGCGCGGACACGCTCGGGCCCAGTGATGCCAGCCTGGAGAGCGCCATCGACTACACTCTCGATAATGTCTATGCCACCGTCCTCGTTTCAGCGGGCAACGGCCCCGGCTCCGCCTCGGACTACACCCCATCCGATCTCAGCAGTAAAAAGGGTGTGCTCTGCGTGGGAGCCATCGATCCCAGCAACCTTCCCCTGCAGGTCGCGAATACCCGCGGCGACGATGGGGTCGATCTCTGGGCCCCCGGCGAGATGGTGGCCGCCGCGGACGTGGACGGAAACCCCACCGCCATGACCGGAACCAGCGCCTCCACCGCCCTCGCCACCGGAGCAGCCCTGATCTATCTCAGTGCCAATCCGGTCCTCACCCCCTCCCAGATCGAGATTGCCATGAAAGACAGCGCACAGGGGAGCGATCCGAACCAGAAGATCGTTTACATCCCCAGCCCCGCGGATGCCTCCGCTGCAAATGCCCTCAATCACATGGACTACGACGACTGGGCCTACTGGTATGAACTGGACTTGGACGGGGAACACGACGGAACCGACACCGACAAAGACGGGGACGGCTGGACAGACAAGGAGGAGTACTTCTTCCTGGGATCCGATCCCACATCGCCGGCGGGATACCGGACCCCGATCCTGCAAATGGTGACAAGCTCCCAATCCTCGGCCTCCTTCGAGTTTCCGCTCTCCTGTTTTCTCTATCAACCGTCCGCCCTGGCCAGTCCCTTCGAATTGCGGGACGGTTCCACCCTGTCCATCCAACGGAGCCCCGATCTCGTGGACTGGACCGACTGCACCAGTGAGGTCCTGGGCCTGCAGGAGGCAGGCGATGAAGGGCTGACCGTGACCATCAGTTTCGGCATCGCCATCGACCCGATGGTGAAAACAAAATGTTTCTACCGAATTTTTGTCTACCAGTAGGACCCCGCCCACGGGCAGTCCTCGCAACGTTACGCGGGACACTTCCCGTGCTGGTTGTGGTCCTTGCCACCCCGTGCCCCCTGAACGCACAGGCTGAGGAACCGCCCGGCGTGGAGGAGCTTCTGGCCCAGGGCCGGTTCGAGGAGGCCCTGCCTACCATCACCCGGCGGGAACAGGAGTGGAGCCTCGAGGTCCGGGACAACGACTCGAAGGAGGCCCGCCTGAACTGGGCCCTTTCCCTGCATGCCCGCGGAAGCGTGGAGGAACGCCTGCAGCGGTTTGACGAGGCTCTCGACCACCTCCGGCATGCACGCGATCTGGCCATCGGGGAACAATTCGACCCCGCCATCCTGGCGGGAATCCTTGACGCCCTCGGACGAGCCGAGGGCAAGGCCGGCTCCTACGAGGAAGCCGGGCAGTCCCTCCTGCAGGCCATCGAGGAACACCGGAAACTCGATCCAGCCGACCGGGAACCGTGGCTCTCTGCCAGCCAGAACCACCTGGGACTCGTCTACCTCACCACTGGTCGCTACGAGGAGGCCGGGCGAATCTTCCACGAGACCCTTGGCCAGGCTGGCGAGAACGAGGAAGCCCTTTGTTTCCAGCACGAGTGCCTCGGCAGGTACTTCTACGTGATGCGGAGCTACGCCAAGGCCGCCGAGCATCTCGAGGAGGCCCGGGAGTATGCCCTGGGCATCGAGGGCAGGAGAAAGGAACACCCGGAGGTCGTCAGTCTCACTGGTCAGATCGGCCTCGCGCTCCTGCGCCTCGGTCCTGAATCCCGCGATCTGGCCCGCCGCTACCTCCTGGAAGCGGCCAATCTCACCAGGGAGCTGCGAAACTCGCGGGTGAACAGCCTGGCTCTCGCTTCGCACCTCTCCAATCTCGGCTCCCTTGAACTGGAAGCTGAAGGCAACGAGAAAGCCCGCGGGCTCTTCCGGGAGGCACTCAGCATCTCCCGGGAGCTGCTGGGAGACGACGCGCCCTCGCTGGCCCCCTACTACACCAACCTGGGCTTTGCGAACCAGCAGCTGGGAGACTACCCGGAGGCCCGCAGGTCCTACCGAAAATCCGCGGATCTCTACCGCGCTTCCGTCGGCACCCGTCACCAGGCCTACGTCGAAGCTGAACTCAACTATCTTGAGAGCCTCTTCCTCTCGACCGCCTCCACTGAAGAAACCGCGACCGAGACCAGGAAGCTCACCGCCCAGGCCCTCCAGCTCTTTGATGACATCATCGCCTTCGGAACCGAGCGCCAGCGTCTGAACTGGCTGCGCGAAAACCATCTTCTCACTCTTCCCTGCTCGCTGGGCAATGATCCCGCCTTCATTGCCGACACCGTCCTGCGGACCAAGGCCCGCATTATCGACAGCCTCCTCTCCGAACAGCAGGACGCTTCCCGGGATCCGGAACTCACCCGGCTGCGCACCAGATTCGAGAGGAAGCAGCGGGAACTCGACGACCTCCTCTTTCGCAACGAGGACCAGGACAAGATCAGCTCTGTCCACGAAGAGATCACCACCCTCGAAGGCAGGCTTCGAAGCGCCCGGAGCGGAGCAGCCGGAACCACCGTCAGAACCACCTGGAAAGATGTGCAGGATACCCTGCCGCCCGGGGCCGCCTTTGTTGACTACGTGCGCTACACCGACCTCAACAAGCCCGGAACAAGCGGCCTCTCCTACGGAGCCATCGTTATCCTGCCGGAAGGCGGGCCCAGGTGGATTCCCCTCGGCACCGACAAGGACCTCACCATCTGGCTCGGCGTCCTCAAGGATCGCCTGCAATACCGCAGCTACCTTCTCAGTTCACCCGGTTCCACCTCTCCTCCGGCCCTGCGCATGAGCTCCGCTCTCCACCGCCTGCACGACCTTTTCTGGGCCCCGGTCGCCGCCCAGTTCCCCGAGGGAACGGACACGGTCGGGATCTCCCCGGATGCCGGCCTCAACTTCATCTCCTTCGCCGTCCTCCTCGACGATCAGGGGCGATTCCTCGCCGAGAAGTTCCGGCAGTTGGTCTACTACGCCAGCGCGCGGGATCTCCTGGTCTCGAACCAGCGTCCCTCCCTGCAGGACGGTCCCTGGGCGGTCATTGCGGTGCCCGAATTCGAAGAGCACGAGCAGGCATCGGAGAGAGAAAGGGAGACGGCCGATGAACTCAGCAAGATCGTCCTGCAGAGCATCGAGGGCTTTGCCGACATCCCCGGGGTGCGGAAGGAAATGAAACTTCTCAGGAAGATCATGCCGAACCATTCCGGCGAAACCAGAATGATTAATGCCAACGAGAAAGATGTCCGCGGATTATCAGACAGTCCCGTTGTCCTTCACCTCGCCACCCATGCTTTCCTCCTGCCCCCGGCGGAGGAAACAGCTTCCAACGAATTGCAGGACTACCACCAGGCACCCGACCACTTCTACCGCAGCGGCCTGGTCCTCACCGAGGCCAAGCGTGCCCACTCCGCTCGCGCCCGCGGGGTCGAGGTCCCCTTCGACCGGGACGGGGTCCTCTTCTCCGATGAAGTGAAGAACCTCCCCCTCCGCAACACCCGTCTGGTCACCCTCTCCTCCTGCGATTCCGGCCTGGGTGAATCCGTGCGGGGCGATGGAGTGCTGGGACTGCGCCGGGGATTCACCCTCGCGGGCAGCTCCGCCATCCTCCTCAGTCTCTGGCCCGTTTCGGATGACAGCACTCCAGACTTCATGAAGCACATGTATCAACTCTCCCTCGCCACCGACCGCATCGGACAATCGCTCTGGGAAACCCAGCGGCGCAGCCTGGCCGGGGTCGATCCTGCCGATGATGCAGCCATGGAGGAAGCCGTCCTCCGCTATGGCTGCTTTGTCCTGTGCCAACGTGGCCCCCTGCAGCCGGCGGTCGAGATGCCGGAGATCCGGGAGCCCTCCAGGATCAGGTGGGCCCTCGCCCTGGCGGTGGCCGGCCTGCTCATCCTGGTAGCGACCAGAAAATGGAGAAAAAGCCAACCGGCATGAGGCACGGGAGATTCGAATGCCGGGCCCCCGGTCCGCGGCGGCCAACCGGAACTTGAAACCTGAAACCGGAAACGGGAGACTGCCGTCATGTTCCGTCTCTACCGGACCGCTTCCGGAATCCACCTTGAACACGAAGGGGAGCAGCGTGCTGCCAGCCTCTCCCTCGACGACGTCTTCCGCGCACCCGAACCCGTCACCCTCCTCCAACAGGCCTGGGACGCCGGCACCGACTCCACAGTTCACCCGGAGTCACGGACTACGGCTCCCGATCCACCGCTCCCCCCCCTCGGTTCCCAGGAAGTCTGGGCTGCGGGAGTGACCTATTACCGCAGCCGTAGCGCCCGCATGGAGGAGAGCGAACAGGCCGGGGGCGACCGGTTCTACGATCTTGTCTACAACGCCGAACGCCCCGAGCTCTTTTTCAAGGCCACCTCCCGTCGTGTTCGGGGGCCCGGCGAAACCGTCGGAATCCGCTCCGATTCAGACTGGGATGTCCCCGAACCGGAGCTCACCCTCGCCATTAACCGCGATGGCCAGGTCTTCGGAGCCACCGTCGGAAACGACATGAGTTCGCGCTCCATCGAAGGAGAGAACCCCCTCTACCTCCCCCAGGCCAAGGTCTACACCGGCTCGACCGCCCTCGGCCCCTGCCTTCTGGTCGGCAGCCTCCCCGGACCAGAGGACGAGATCGTGCTCAGCATTTCGAGGGACGGCGACGAGGTCTTCAGGGGATCAACCGCCCTCTCGCAACTCAAGCGCAGCTATGATGAACTGGCTGACTTCCTCTTCCGTGAGAACGATTTTCCCGACGGAGCCTTCCTCATGACCGGGACCGGCATCGTCCCCGATCATCCCTTCACGCTCCGGACGGGCGATGTCGTCCGGATCTCGATCGACGGAATCGGGACCCTGGAAAACCCGGTTGCCCTCGCCAGCACCCTTTAATCATGAAGGGCAGAGTTGGGTGGCTATTTGCCCGCCCTTCGTGCACATTAGGGCAGGAGACCCCACCACTTGGCTTCGTCGCCGTGAAGACCGGGTGGATGGACACCAATTCTCCGCCCACAGATCCATCACATCACCCAGGAGGGATTCACCAGTCCGACCTTTCCGTGGCGAAGCGAGACAGGAACAGAGCCTTCTCGCTTGCAGCTTCCTGACCTTCGACTTGCCGACTTTCTTTCATGCCCAATCCCATCCTTGATTCCGCCTCGGCGGATATTTTCACCATCCGGACCACCGCCTCCGGTCCTACGGGATCTCTTCCCTTCACCGGATCATTCCTGCAGGACTCCCCGAGCGGTGATGTTTTTGGTTGGACGCAGGACGCCGGGATGGGATGGGATCCCTCCGAGCTGGGAAGTCCCGAGTTTCTCATGCTCTCCACCTCGGGAGGCATCCGCAACCCGGACGGCACCCCCGTCGCCCTCGGCCTTCATACCGGACACTGGGAAGTGTCCCTTCTCATGGAAGAGGCTGCCGGTGTCTTCAAGGCCAACGGGGCCGTCCCCTTCGCGGTCTTCTGCAGCGATCCCTGCGACGGCCGCTCGCAGGGCACCACCGGCATGTTCGACTCCCTGGCCTATCGCAATGATGCCGCCACGGTTCTGCGACGCCTCACCCGTTCGCTGCCCACCGCCAGGGGCATGATGGGAGTGGCAACCTGCGACAAGGGCCTGCCCGCCATGATGATGGCCCTGGCCGGCAATGGCCATCTCCCCGGAATCCTCGTCCCGGGCGGGGTGACCCTGCTCTCCGAGGAAGGAGAAGACCTTGCCAAGGTGCAGTCGGTGGGCGCGCGCTTCGCACACAACGAAATCGAGCTCCAGACGGCCTCCGAGACGGCCTGCCGGTCGTGCGGGTCTCCGGGTGGAGGCTGCCAGTTCCTGGGAACGGCCGCCACCACCCAGGTGGTGGCTGAAGCGCTGGGCATGACCCTGCCCCACACCGCTCTCGCTCCCAGCGGATCGGACGCCTGGCGTGACATGGCCCGCCGTTCTGCCCTCGCCCTGATGGAAATGACCCGCAACGGGATTCCACTATCCTCCATCCTGACCGAGGCCTCCCTCCACAACGCCCTCGTCCTGCACGCCGCCTTCGGTGGATCAACCAACCTCATCCTCCACATTCCCGCCATTGCCCATGCCGCAGGCCTGCCCAGGCCCGACGTGGACGACTGGCAACGCATCAACCGGAAAGTCCCGCGCCTCGTGGACGCCCTGCCCAACGGTCCCCACGGCTACGCCACCGTGCAGGTCTTCCTCGCCGGAGGCGTCCCCGAAGTCATGCTCCACCTCCGCGATCACGGACTGCTCGAACTCGATGCGCCCACCGTGTCGGGGCTAACCATCGGAGAGAACCTGACCTGGTGGGAACAGTCGGAGCGCCGCCGCCTCTTCCGGGACAAGCTGACCACTCTCGACGGAATCGATCCCCACGATGTCATTCGTCCCCCGGAGAATTCCTTTTCCAGCACGGTCACCTTCATCCGGGGAAACCTCGTTCCCGATGGTGCGGTGGTGAAGAGCACCGCCATTGCTCCCGACCTGCTGGACGGGGACGGCGTCTTTCTCCACGAGGGACCGGCCCGCGTCTTCGTCTCCGAGGAAGCCGCCATCGCGGCCCTGAAATCGACGGATGGCGACCGGGTGCAGGAGGGCGAAGTGCTCGTCCTCGCCGGACTGGGTCCCGTCGGAGCCGGCATGCCGGAGACCTACCAGGTCACCTCCGCCCTGCGTTATGCCTCGGTGGGCAAAAACCTGGCGGTCCTCACCGACGGGCGCTTCTCGGGAGTGTCCACCGGTCCCTGTCTCGGACATGCCTCACCGGAGGCCCTCGCCGGAGGTCCCCTCGGCAAGCTCCGCGATGGCGATCCCATCCGCATCCACATTGACACCCGGAAACTGGTGGGCACTGCCGATTTCGTCGGCGACCTCGACGAATTCCTTGCCCGGCCTGCTCATCCCGACCTCGCCCCCGATCCGCGTCTCCCCGCCGACACGCGCCTGTGGGCCGCCCTCCAGAACGCCTCGGGCGGTTCCTGGGGTGGGTGCGTCTATGACGTGGACGAGATCATCAAACGCCTCTAAGGAGCATCCCAACAGCAACGCAACGCCTCAAGAAACTCCCTTAACCTGCAGACAATTGGCAGGATCACCGCTGACCCTGGAGGATCTGGAAGGAGTAAAGCCTCGCGTTATCCAGGTGGAAGCGCAATTTGATCCGCTGACCCTTCAAGGGTGAGAGGCCGGCCTGGTTGCCCCACATCGGTTCCATGCGCAACTGGTCAACCCCGCGGTAGACCTTGGCCGCGTCCCCTGAAAAGGCAGGAATCGGATGACCCTGGGCGTCCAACAGCTCAACCCGCACCCGGCCTGCGGTCGCGTCGACATTGACCTGCAGCCGGTCGCCCTCAACCTCGAATGGCCTGGTCTCTACCACGCCCGGTTTTTCCCCGGCCTGGAGATAGAAGAATCCGTCGAGCCGAAGTTTGGCCAGGGCCAAACGGGCATCCCATTTGCGGGCACCCCAGCGTTCGTTGGTCGCGAGATAATAGATCCAGTGCTCATCGTCCCGGGTGATGATGTTCGAGGGGGGCCGGACACAGTCCTTGTCATAACTGCCGTCGGGACCACGCGGGATGAGGGCCTTCCGGGGATAGACGGCCGCTGAAAAATCGTAGTTCACCCCATCCCGTGAAGGGGCCATGTAAAATTCCCAGACCCCGCGGTCATGACGGGTCTTGAAGTCCTGCTGCCCCACCGCCACCGGCCTGTTGGTGGCCGCCAGCACATCCGTCAGCGCAAACCAGACCCCCTCGTAATACCACATCGGAAAGGTGTGGATCTGGAAGACCGGGATCTTCGTCCCTTCGATCATGGACCGGTCAGGATCATTCAATACGAATTTCGTCAGCGTCTTCCAGGACCCGGGATGGTTGAGAAGATCATTGCCTCCGGCATGCTCCATGATGCGGACTCCCCGCAACTCCCCGACCCCACCTCCCGCCGCAAAGTCCTGACGGCAATGCAGCAGGTAACGCTTTCCCGCCGGGTCCCAGTGGATCTGGTTATTGGTATCCGCCGCCCGCTCCGTCACCGGATGACCCCTGTTATAGAGATTCCAGTGGATCCCATCCGCGGAATAGCCCAACCGGGTTTTCGCATCGCTTCCACCCATGTTGGGATAGAAGGCCACCTTGTATTTTTCCGGTGAGCCTGTCGGCACACCCGGGTCGATGGTCACCGTGACGCCATCCATCCCGATATCGAGGAGGTCCATTGACTTCTTGTGCCTGAGAATGGGAACCTCCGAGGCCCAGTTCACCAGGTTGCTTTTTCCATCCTTTGAGATGAGCGGTTTGGTCCAGCGGATCCCGTCCCTTGATTCAGCGTAGGCCAGTCCACTGCCCTTGCGTTTGCTGGCCAGGTACCAGAGCCGGAACATCTTCCGGTCGGCGTCCCAGTGTGGAGAAAAGAACCAGCAGAAAGTCGATTCGCCAAACTCGTAACCCGGTCCCCCGTCAGGACCATCGTGCACCCTCCCGGCCTGGAAGTCGGACGGGAGGGTCGGCTTCAGCACAACCCCAAGCTTGCGGGCAACGCCTGCCTCACGGGTCACATTCTCCTTCTCCGAGATGACATGGTCATCAACGAACAACTGCTTGTTGAGGCCCACCTCCACGGCCGTCGCATCCCCGGGAAAGAGCACGAAGCCACCCAGGAGGCAGGCAACAATCATGGAAATCCTGTAAGCTGAACACATATCCGGACCAAAGCCTCATTTCTTTGCCCATGCCTTCCACCCCTTTTCGATCCTCTCCTTGTCGGGCTTCCCGTTACTCACCGTCAGCAGGTAGGACTCTACGATTTGCTCTCCCGGCTTGATTTCCCACGGCTTCTCCTGGGCCGGAACCACGTTGAAGAAAATCGCACCATTGTGACTACTGGGGGGCCAGGTCCGCAGGCGCTGGGGGAAGTCCCGGTTCTCCGGATGCATCATCACGGTCAGGGTCGCCGGACCCTTGCTGGTTGCACCCCACATCGCCACCCACCTGGCCCGGGTGGCATGACTGTTGGTGCGGTCCAGTCCCTCCGAGGTGAGATAGTCGCTGTTGGTCTTGTCCCAGTGATGAGGCGCACGGTAGGCGAGTCCTCCCCCGTAGCGATAGGCCGGGAGGAGCAGACTCTCGCTGCTCACGTTGGTCTGCTTGACGCGGTAGCCCACCCGATTCTCGCCATTCACGAACTCCGCCCTGATCTCAAACTGCTCCCTCAGGACCACTGTTTCCTTCCGGTCCGACCCCTTGTAGGCGACCTGCTCCTGCTCCACGATAAATCCAACCGACGGGTCCCTGTCCGAGCCCTTGTGCAATTCGATCGTCTTGACGTAGCGCACCCGCCCCGTCCTGCCCCGCAGGTTCCAGAAATCGGGCGTGTCCTTCCCGTGCTTGGTCTTCACCCAGGCATGCCAGAGCCCGAGGTGGTGATAATGATCGGCAGGATGAATCCCGGTCACCGGCTCGCCATTCGGGGCACAGAGGGGATGGATGAACCCGCTCCGCTTGTAGATCGGATCGGCCTGCTTCGGCGGGGGCACCTCCGCCTTGTGATAGGTCAATACCATCACCTCACCCCGCGTGATGGTGATGGCCTTGTCGGTCTCGGTCACCTGCAGCTGCGCGGCGACAGGAAGCGGCACGCTCAGGAGACAAAGAAGGACAGGAAAAACAGCGTTGCGGGTTGTCATGACCCCCTACCGAAACCAATTCCTCTCTCCTCGTCAATCATGCCACCTCCCCATGATCATCTCTCCGACCCACATCCCTCCCGGGCACCTCGTTTTGCTGAACCGACCCCTGCCTGATCCGTGCCCCCGGACCACCGAAATGCGGCTTGATCCTGATCAGGGGCGGACCTAGCGTCGCCAAGCTGCCCGGATCTGTCCGAAGCAGACTGGATCGAAGACACGGGGTCATAGCTCAGTTGGTAGAGCGCGTCGTTCGCAATGACGAGGTCAGGGGTTCGACTCCCCTTGGCTCCAGTCTTCCTCCAGCCCTTCAGCGGGAAAACAACCTGTCCCCGCCAGGTCAGGAACGGGGTGAGGGCGCTCTGCCCCCCGCCGGGCAACCGCCCTCCGCCATTGCCTCCCTCCCCGGGGGCATTACCATCTCTCCCCCATGGAGATCCTGATCGTGTCCCCGTCCGCCTCCGTGCCGAACGGGAACTCGCACACCACCGAGTGGTGGGCCTCCGAACTCTCGGCCCTCGGGCACGAGGTGCGGATCTCAACGGGCACGGACGACGGTCCCGCCGATCTCCTCATCGCCCTCCATGCCGAGAAGAGCCATGAGGCCCTGGCCCGCTTTCGCACGAACCACGAGAAAGCCCGCACCGTCGTTGCACTCGCCGGGACCGACCTGTATCCGGAGCTCTCCCCAACCTCGCTCGCCTCCCTGGAGATGGCTGACCGCATCGTGGTCCTGCAGGGCAAGGCCCTGGCACGCATCCCGGACGCTTGCCGCTCCAAGGCCCGGATCATCCACCTCTCCGCTTCTCCCCGTCCCTCCCCCGGGGAGAAGGAGGATCCAAAGGACGACTTCACGGTCTGTGTGGTGGGTCATCTCCGGACCGTGAAGGATCCCATGCGCACCGCCCGGGCCGCGCGGCTTCTTCCCCCCGGGTCCAGGCTCCGGGTTCTGCACGCCGGGGCCATCCTGGAAGAACAGTTCGCCGAGGAGGTTGAACACGAGGAGAAGGACAATCCACGCTACCGGTGGCTCGGAAGCCTGGGCCAGGACGACGCCGGCCGGCTCATTGCCTCCAGCGACCTCCTCGCCCTCACCTCCTCCCAGGAAGGAGGCGGTTGTGTCCTCCGCGAAGCGATCGCAGTCAACACTCCCATCGTGGCCAGCCGGAATGATGCCACCACCAGCCTGCTGGGAGACGACTATCCCGGACTCTTCACCTTTGGCGAAACCGGGGAACTCACGGCCCTGCTCCATCGCTGCGAATCCGATCCCTCCTTCCACTCCGAACTGCTGGAAGCCGCGCAACGTCATCTGGATGCGTGCAGCGCAGCACGGGAACGGGAGAACTGGAGCGCTCTTCTCCATGAACTGTTTCCCCAGCCCCCTGCCGGACAATGAAGACCAGGAAAGAACTCCGTAGCGAACTGGACAACACCGATCGCCGGACCCGCGCCCTCCTCGACGACCTGAGCGAAGAGCAACTGGATGTCCCCTATCACCGCGGAATCAACCCGCCCATCTGGGAACTCGGGCACTCCGCCTTCTTCTACGAGTACTTCCTCCTGCGCGAACTGGGCCGGGCCGCCCCCCGCATGCCGGGATACGATGAGATCTGGGACTCCTTCGAGATCCAGCATCGCAACCGCTGGCAGAAGGAGGTCATCCCCGGCCGCGCTGCCACGCAGGACTACTACCAGCGCGTCCTCGATGAGGTGCGCGGACGGCTCGAGGCGGAATCCCTCGAACCCCGGGAGCACTACCTGTGCCACTACTGCATCGCGCACCAGAACATGCACATCGAGTCCCTCATCTGGGCTCGTCAGACCCTCGGCTATCCCGCTCCCTCCTCCGTTTGTCCCGTCGAACCGGCACCTCCCGCCCCGGAGAGCGGCGGAGACGCAGAGCTCGAGGGCGGCATTTACCCGATCGGGATGCCGGCCGGCTCTCCCGGGTCCGCAACCAGTGAGTTCAGCTTCGACAACGAACGGCCCGGGTTCGAGATCGAGCTGGAACCCTTTGCCATCTCCAGGACCCTGGTCTCCAATCGTGACTTTCTCGCCTTCGTAGAGGACAACGGATACCAGCGCCCCGAACTGTGGAGTTACGGAGGCAAGTGGTGGCTCCGGGAAGAACAGGCATCATGCCCCCTCTTCTGGAGGGAGGCAGACGACCGGTGGCAGCTTCGACGCTTCGACCAATGGATCGACCTGCCCCTCGAGGCCCCGGCCATCCATCTCAGTTACTGGGAAGCAGAGGCGTGGTGCCTCTGGGCAGGGCGCCGGCTGCCAACCGAGTACGAGTGGGAAGCCGCAGCCCGGGGGACTGAGGGAAGGCTTTTTCCGTGGGGGGAGTCCATGGATGCGGGCAAGGCCGACCTCGATGGGGGGCAGATGGGTGCCGGTCCGGTGTATGCCCTCCCGGAGGGCGCCTCGGAATGCGGCTGCCTGCAGATGGTGGGGACGGCCTGGGAGTGGACCAGCAATCAATACCTGCCCTACGCCGGCTTCGAGGTGGATATGTATCCCTACATGTCGACTCTCCAGTTCGGCGACCACAAGACCACCAGAGGCGGATCCTGTGCCACCTCGTCCTGCCTCATCCGCAACACCTACCGCCAGGCCTACCTGCCAGGACGGCGCGACGTCTTCACCGCCTTCCGCAGCTGCGCAAGGTCCTCCCCCTAATTGCCGGAAAACCCCTCCCGCTCCGCCTCCAGCAGACGCTGGTAGGCCTGCACCACATCCTCCCCGGCCACCTTCTCCAGGTTGGTGGCATAGGCCACGTTCTCAAAGGCCCGCACGAAGCGCCGCCAGCTGGCGTAATCGCGCGAAAGCTCCAGCTCGCGATCCTCCAGCTTCCCCCGCTCCTGCTTCAGCTTGGACCATTCAGCAAACCTGGGATGCTCTTCCACCGCGCCCACGAAGGCGGCCTGCAGCTTCTCCTCACTGAGCAGGCGCACCGCACCCGGACTATGCCTGTTCTCGAGATCAGGCCAGCGGTAGCGTATCGCCCGCCCGATGGCGGTTCGCGCGCCATCCAGCTTCTTCTTCTGTTCCTTCTTCTCCCCCTCCACTTTCTGGATCTCCTTGCCGAGCTTGGAAGCCTTCTCATGCGCGAGTGTTCCGCGCTTCTCCCCTTCCAGTTCAAGGCGGGCGGAAAGTCCCTCCAGCACCGCCTTGTCCACCGGCCCGGCGCGCTCCAGAATTTCAGCATAAGGAGTTTCCCGTCCAAGAAGTTCGCGATCCTCCTTCTTCTCCGAACGCAGGCGGCTGTGAACCCGCAGGAAGGCGCCACTGGTCCTGACCGGGATATCGATGTTGCGCGAGGTCAGAATCGCGTAGGTGTGCGCCTCTTCAAAGGACACCCTCCCGTCTCCGTCGTAATCGCAGTCGGTGATCTCCTTTTCCATGCGCGTCCTGCCACGCAGCGCGGCCCAGAAGTGGCTGCTGAACTCATCGTAGTTCGCCTCATTGACATCCGGAGTGCACCCGGCCGCCTCCCGGTCGCACACGGTTGCATAGAACCCGCAGATGCTCCGGTTGGCGCCCTCCTTCTTCTGGTTGTTTTCCTTGAAGATGAGATGGGAGAATCCCCCGGAGAAACACTGGACCATCACCGTCATGACCTTCACTCCCTCCGGCAGGTCGGCAAGCAGGCTCGCCAGCCGGGAAGCCTCCAAGGTCTTGCGATCCCACATCCAGATCTTCGTGTTATACTTGTTGCCCTTGCTTCCGCTGCGCCCCCCGTGAGCCGTCACATAGAGAACCAGCCGATCACCCGCCGCCAGCTTGGGCCCTTCCTCCTGGAACCATTTCTCAAGGGCCGCCGGACTGGAAATATCCCGCACTCCCTCCAACACGTTGTTGCGATAGTGGTTGGCGAGGTTCTTCTCCGACCCGAAGAGACCGGCCATGAAGAGATGGGCCCGGGGCACCTCTCCCCCCTCAGGTCGAAACTGGAGATCGGGGTGGGGCGAAGTCCCGTCCGCAAAGTAGAGGTCGTGCGGGGTCCCGTCCGGCAGCTTCTCGGAACGCAACTTCTCGAAGAAGAGCACGTTGCGCTCCAGCGAAACCTGGTTGCCGGCCGGAGAATACCCGCCCCCGATGGTGAGAACGTGGTCGCGGGCGCCAAGAGCACCAGACAGGAGAACAAGGGCGGTTGGGAAGAGAAGGAGGTGTGAACGCATGATCAATCTACGTAGCGCGGCGCAAACTTCCTTGCACCTGGATTGGGAGAAACCCGGAAGGCTTCCCGGAAAGATTCTGCCCCGCAACCCCACCACAATCCAAGCACGGGCATTGCCTGGATTGTGGACAAGTCCCTTCCGCCGGTCCACAGGCGCTACGATTACCATCCCATCCTCGGGCACAGGCTCCGAACCCATGGTCAACATAAAACCATTCCGGACGGGGATACCGCTGGACCAAACCCTCCCGGCAGCATTAAGCTGTTTTCCTCCTGATGTCCGATAACCTGCTCCCGGAACTGTCCAAAATCATCATCAGGAGTCTCAACCTTCCTGAAGAACGAGTGAAGGAAATATCAGAGGGAACGACCCTCGAGTCGCTCGATATCTCTTCCCTCGAATTGGTCGAGATCCTGATGGCCATCGAAGAGGAGTATGACCTGCATATTGACGTGGATGCGGTCGAGGCCCGGGACACCCTCCAGACCGTGGGCGATTTACTCGAACTGGGCAGGAAACACGGACTCGGTCGGAAGGCTGAATGATGTCCGTTCCACGCGCCGTCATCACAGGCTACGGCTGCCTCACCCCACTCGGAGACACCGCACCCGAAACCTGGGACGGAATGGTGGCAGGCAGGAATGCCATCACTCCCATTCCGCCCTCCGAACTCGGTGAGGTGAGCATCAAGAGGGCCGGCCAGGTCCAGCGGGACCTCAGCGAGATGTTCGAGCCCAGGCTCATGCGGCAATACGATCGCTTCAGCCTGCTCGCCATCGGTGCAGCCCGGGAGGCTCTCGACCACTCCGGGCTCGAAATCACCGAGGAACTCGCTCCCCGGGCAAGTGCGGTGATCGGGGTCGGTAACTGCGGCTGGGAGGCAACGGAGGAGGGGTATGTCCGTTCACTCGTCGAACGCAAGCGCCGCTCACGTATTTTCGATGTTCCCCGCGTCATGCCCAGTGCACCGGCCTGTCACGTGAGCATGCAACTCGGTCTCAAGGGTCCCAGTTTCGGGGTGACTTCGGCCTGTTCCTCATCCAACCACGCTTTCAGCTCCGGCCTGCAGTTGCTCCGCTCCGGCGAGGCCGAGGTGGTGGTTGCCGGTGGGGCGGAAGCACCCATCATGTTCGGCATCCTCCGCGCCTGGGAAGCTCTTCGCATCGTCGCCCCGGAGCGCTGCTCGCCCTTCGACCTGAACCGGCGGGGCCTGATGCTGGGAGAGGGCTCGGGCGCCGTGGTCCTCGAGACGCTGGAACACGCCAGGGCACGCGGGGCTACCATTTACGCCGAGTTCGCCGGGGCCGGGGCCTCAGCTGATGCCGGCAACCTGGTCATTCCCACTCCCGAAGGACCGGAGCGGGCCCTCCGCAATTGTCTCGCGAACGCACGACTCAATCCCGAGGACGTCGACTACCTCAACGCCCACGGTACCGGCACCAAGGCCAACGACGTCATCGAGAGCACCGTCATCCGCCGCGTTTTTGGTGAACACGCCGACCGGTTGTCGATCTCTTCCACCAAGTCCATGCATGGTCACGCCCTGGGCGGCGCCGGCGCTATCGAGATGATTGCCTGTCTCGGGGCACTCCAGGACAACCTCATTCCGCCCACCATCAATTACGAGACTCCGGATCCGGAATGTAATCTCGATGTCACCCCCAACCAGTCCAGGGAGCGCGAAGTAGGCGCCGTCCTCAGCAATGCCTTCGCCTTCGGCGGCCTGAACTGCGTGGTGGCCCTGAAGAAGTTTGTGGATTGAGGTTCCGGGCCTTCCCCATGGCAGGAGGTCATCTTTCCTGCCATTGTCCCCGCACCATCAACCGGCAGCCGGCTTCGACTTCCTGTTCCTGTTGTCCTTCCGGGGCCGCCGCGGTCCGGAGGGCTCCTCCGGCTCGGGAAGCTTGTAATTCGTGCGAAGACGCTTCAGCTCCTTCTTCAAGTTCGCCTCGATATCGGAATAGCTCGAATCCCCATAGACACTCTTGAGTTCTTCCGGATCCTTTTTCAGGTCAAAGAGCTCCCACTCATCCTTGTGGTAGAAGTGAATGAGCTTGTGCTCTCCGGTGGTCACCCCGAAGTGCCGCGCCACACTGTGCGCCCCGGGATACTCGTAATAGTGGTAGTAGAATGACTTGCGCCAGTCATCCGGAGTTTCCCCCTTGAGGACGGGCACGAGACTGCGGCCCTGCATGTCCTCTGGAACCCCTGCTCCCGCAGCGTCAAGAAAGGTTTCCGCGAAGTCGAGGTTCGAGACGATGTCATTGTTGACGGAACCCGCCTTGGCCACTCCCGGCCACCGGACGAGGAGGGGTGTCTTGAGTGACTCCTCGTACATCCAGCGCTTGTCGAACCAGCCGTGTTCCCCGAGGTACCATCCCTGGTCCGAGGAGTAGATCACGATTGTATTTTTTGCCAGTCCACTTTCTTCCAGGTAATCAAGGATTCGACCGATCCCGTCGTCCACCGACTTTACGCAGCGGAGGTAGTCCTTCACGTAGCGCTGGTATTTCCACTGGATGATCTCCTTCTCGCTCATGTCCGGTTCGGCCTTCCTGAAGGCCTCATTTCGGGGACCATATGCCGCATTCCACTTCGCGGCCTGTTCGGGATTGAGGCCGCGGGGCGGTCCCAGCTTGAGGTCGTTGGCATTGAGATGCTTCCGGATTGTCATGGTCTGCCCGGAGGCGGCCGAAGTCCGCCCCTTGTAGTCATCCCAGAGGGTCTCCGGCTCCGGGATGGTCTTGCCGTCAAGCCAGTTGAGGTACTTCGGACCCGGTTGCCAGTTGCGGTGCGGGGCCTTGTGCTGGGTCATGAGCATGAAGGGTTTGCTCTTGTCCCGGGTCTTCTTGAGCCAATCCAGGGTGAGGTCCACGATGATATCCGTGGTGTAGCCGGTATGCTTGTGCTGGGCTGGCGTCCCGTCCTTCTGCCTGTACTTCATGGTCGGGTTGTAGTAGGGACCCTGCCCGATCAGGACTTCATAATGGTCAAACCCGGTGGGCGTCGACCTGAGATGCCATTTCCCCAGCATGGCGGTTGTATAGCCCACCTTCTGAAGAAGTTTTGGGAAGGTCTGCTGCGATCCATCGAAGGTGTTGCCGTTGCGGACGAAGCCGTTCAGGTGGCTGTATTTACCGGTGAGAATCACTGCCCGGCTCGGACCGCAGATCGAGTTGGTCACGTAGCAACGGTTGAAACGCATGCCCTCCTTGGCGATGCGGTCCATGTGGGGCGTGGTGATCCGCGCCGGATCGTAGGCACTGAGAGCCTGTTCGCAGTGATCGTCGGTAAAGATCAGGAGGATGTTCGGGCGATCGGCGGCACAGAGCGGCAGGGAGATCGCAAAAAGCAGGGGCAGGAAACCTTTCATGGCGTCCACAACGCCAGTCCCGACTTGAAAAGTCAAAGGTCAAATGGAGTCCACCCCGTCACTCTGCCAACTCCCTGCAGAACGGCCAGTCCGGTGCTCCGGCCTGGCCGGGAGCCAGGACCGCGTGCTTCACCAAGCGCGGCAGGCAGGTGCAGGTGACGTGCCTCCTGCCAGCGCTACCCCGAATCGTCGCGGAATGGAAACGTTCCTCCTTTTTACCCTCCAGGACCGGGTTTTCGTTCTCTGTCACAGGAAGAAAAGACAGGACATTGATTAAAGCCCCCCCTCCGGCTGGAACCTGGCCGGGGAGTCGGGCGGGGTAGCGAGTTCAACGCGCAGCCCCATCCCTTTGCGCGGTTTGCGCTGGATGGCAAAGGTCAGGGAGTGCCGCCCTTCGGCAAGGTCAAGCGGGGCATCCAGTTTGTCGATGTTCTGCCCGTCAACCCAGAGCTGGAGACCTGTGCTGTCATTGAGCAATACATCAACAGGACCCGCTACTTGTACCTGCACGAAGCCGCGGGCGTAGACCAGCGACTCCTGACCGAGATCAGAGTCGGAAAGATGACCGTCAACCATGCTGTAAACCGGCATCCATGAAGCCTTGTCGACAGGCAGTTTATGGGCACTTCCCGGGGTGATCTGCCACTTGCGGATGACGGGAGTTTCGTTGTTGGCATAAGGGCCGGGTCGCCCCAGCAGGGAAACGAATCGTGCCAGGTCGAGAAATTCCTGGCGGGTTTGCAACTGATCGATCAAGCCGGCAGGCATCAGCGAGGGCATGGGCTTGATCTTCCTGATTGTGTCCGTTGCTATCCTGATCTCCCGGCCCGCCTGGGCTGAGTCCCGGATCATGATGCTCTTTTCGTCCTTGTAGGTAATGGCTCCCATCCGGATGGTGCCGTCTGCGAGGGTAACCAACTGGTTCTCGTAATGCTGGGCGATGGTTTTGTTCGGTTCCAGAATGGCTTCTATAATGTAGTCGGTCTGGGCCGCTGCTCCCGCAGCCACCAGGTTGGGGCCGATACGCGAACCAACCGGGCCGATGGCATGGCAACTGAAGCAGGCGAGTTCCCTGCGGCGAAATATTTTTTCACCCTCAACAGGATTGCCCGATTTCACCACTGCGGAGACGAGTGCTTCTTTGTTTTCCTTGATAAGCAGGGCTGTCAGGGACCTGGAAAGGGGGAGGGTGAAGATTTCAGCGAGGGCCTTGGGCAACTGGCCTGTCCTCCGATGATAATCGGAGAGACTGTTGATCACTCCCGAATGCAGCTTTTCCCTGTCGAGAGCCCTGGTCAGCGCGGTGGCACCGCCGGAGCGGCGAGTGAAGGCCTGCACGAGGTTGACCGGGTCAGATTGCCCGGGATCCAGAACGAGCAGCGCGGCGGCGGCCTCGGCGGCCTCGTGAATATCAGTTTCCGCGAGACCAAAGATCGCGAGATAACGCTCTGCGGTTTCGCCCTCGAAGGCGAGGGTCCTCAGGATCTTTACGATGCCGGGGCCGCGCAGTTGCCCGAGGGAGGTGGCGGCGGCACGTCGGACGGAGGTGGCGCGGTTGCTGTCGTGAAGGATAACGGAGAGATCGGGATCGGAGCCCTTGAGCTGCCAGGCCCCGAGATTGGCGGCAGCGGCGGCCGCCACGGAGTCGTCGGGGTGATGCAGCAGCTTCTTCAGAGGATTAATGCGCTGCCCGAGGGAGAAGGCGCCCCGGCGACCGATTTGTTCAAGACCCTTGAGCATGATCAGTGACACCTCGGAATTGGACCCGGGTGTCTTTCTGGCGACCGCATCAACCACCATCCTGGTTTGCTTGACAGTGGGCTGGGAGATCAGGCGTTCGATGACCCTGCGGGTCTCAGCAATCCCGGGAGATTTCTTGTTCAGGTAGGATTTCAGGCGGGATTCAAATCCGATGCCTGCCTGCTGCTCGGCGAAATCGCGATGGGCTTCCTTGGCGAAGTCCAATCTGCCGGCGTCAAGGGCCGGACGCCAGTAGGATTCAAGGGCGGCGACCGTCTGCGGCAGCGCGGTGTCAATGAAGGGGTCGCGTGGATGATCAAGTGCTGCAAGGGCCGCGGTGAAAGCCTTTGCCTGCGGAACGAAGCCGGCGGAGAGAACCGCTTCCATGCGCACACGGGGGAATGGGTCACTGGCGGCTTCTGCAATCAAAGCCACCGGGTCACTCAGGGAATCATGCCAGTAGCGTAGAATCCGTGCCCCGGCAGCACGCGCACACCCGTTTCCTGTGCCAAGAACGCGCTTCAGGATCTCTTCACTGGGACGCTCTATATTCTGGCATGCCCACATGGCCTCAACCAGGTGATGGTCGTGATCCGCGTCTCCTGGATCCAGGCCTTTCACCCACCTCTCCAGGGCTTCCGCCGCCTTATCGCGGTCACGTTCGCTGAGTATGGAACGGGCCTGGTGACGGGTCCAGCGATCAGGGCTCTTCAGGTGGTTGAGCAGTGCCGTGAGGTCGGCATTGATGAGGTTCGGTTTCTTGGCCAGGGGGCGGTCCTTTGCCGTGATACGCCACACGCGCCCGTGTTCATGGTCGCGGCGGGGATCACGGAAGTCGTGCTTGGCGTGGTTGATAATCGAGTTGTACCAGTCCGCGACATAAAGTGCCCCATCGGGGCCAACCTTGCAGTCCACGGGACGGAAGTTCGGGTGACGTGATGAAATGAGCGGTGGCAGGACATTGGCACTGAACCCGGCCCCCTTCTCCAGGAACTCGTAGCGCACAATGGCCCTGCTCTTGAAGCGGCAGGTCAGTAATTGGCCCTGTATCTCCTCCGGCAGATGACTGCCGGAGGCGATATCACCTCCGCACTGCTTCTCGGTGCTGATCAAGTTCGCCAGGCGGACGCGCTGTCCGCTGTTGCCGGTGGCGGGCGAGAGGTAGCTGATACGGGGATTATCGACAAAGAATGACTGGCCCCAGCGGTCAAAGACATGCCCCCATGGATTGCCGACCCCGATCCTGGCAAACATGCGCAACTTCTGCGTTCGCGGATTAAACTGGTAGACTCCACCATTGTAGTTGCGCACAACCCCGTGGATCGTCTCCACCTGGGAATGCAGGAAGATGCCCTCCTGGAAATACAGCCATCCTCCGGGACCTCGCCGCCAGGCGCTGATGGAGTGGTGGCTGTCCTCGATCCCGAAGCCGGTCAACGGCAGTTGCTTCACGTCAGCGACATCATCCCCGTCGGTATCCCGGAAGAAGAAGACATCAGGGGTCTGGGCGACGTAACATCCGCCATTTGCCAGCGCGATACCCGTAGGCATGTAAAGACCGTCAGCGAACACGGTCGATTTGTCGGCTTTGCCGTCATTGTCGCTGTCCTCAAGGATGATTATCTTGTCGTTGGCCTTGTCTCCAGGCTTCAACTGCGGGTAGGCCCAGGAGCAGGCCACCCACAGGCGACCACGGGCATCCCAGGTCATGTGGATCGGGTTGGCCAGCATCGGCTCGGCGGCAAACAGGTTGACCTCGTAACCGGGCAACAGAGAGAAGTTGGCCTGCTCCACCCCCGGGTCATGGTTGCCCATCAGGCTGGTGTCAGAATTAGCCAGGTTCTTCTTACTGATGCCATCTGCCTTCTGTCCCGCGGCAGTAGTTGCCGATAACAAGACCAGGCTGATAAAAGTTAAACCGCGTTGCATGGGTTATTCCGGCGCCAGGATCCATTCACTGATCCTGGGTTTGATTGTGATCCCGAGATTTTTTTCCTTCCTGGTTGCCAGTTCATTGAACTCGATGATCTCGGTGGGCAGGGAGCGTCCGCTGGGTGAGGCCTTGCGTTCACCAACGATGTGCACCTGGTTCAGGGCTTTCCAGCTGTAGGTGAATTGCAGGTTCTTGTCGTTAATCCTTTCACGATAGTCTTCAAGCTGCAGATGGGCGGGCGATGAATCAATGGGGACGCCCTCGGCCCATCGTTGGTGGCTTCCCTCGACGACGGGTTGTCCATCCACGGTGAGGAGATACTGGCCGGGGGCGAGATTGGACACGACCAAGGTGTCGCGGGTGGCGGCGAGGTTGTCGTGGATCCTGCCCTTGGCGGGAGGCGCCAAACTGGGAGGCGAGCCCTCTTCCACGCTGAAGCGGAGTCCCCTGCCCTGCTGCCTGACCCCCGAGACCTTGACTCCCCGGGCAGTTGCCTTGCGCGACTTGGCGTCCACGCTGAACCACCAGGTGGGTTGTCCGGGGAGGAGCTTGTCGGCCACCATCCGGCCGGTGGCCCAGTAGCCGTAGGCATTCAAGTGGATGCCCTGCTCGGTCAGCTTGGGGGAACCCTCGTCATCCATGAGGTAAAGCGTGGGAGCATAGAGGTCGACGAAGGGGACGTCCTCGGCGGAGGCGACCTGTTGCATGGCCCCGACATAGGCGGCGAGGTCCTTGTTGCGCTGCCTGCGGTTGCGGGAGAGCTCGCCGTGGTCCTCATGGGCAATGGGGGACACCAGGGTGATGCGCACCGCGGACTCGCCGTTGTACTTCTTCCCCTTGTGGGTCGCGATGATGCGTTCCAAGTGGCTGCGGAAGTCACTCAGCCCCGCCTTGCCGGCGTAGGACTCGCCCATGCCGAAGCAAATGACGATGACGTCGGTCTTGTGGGCAAGAAGGGCTGACTCTTCGGTGGGGAAACTGGTGGGGCGCTCGCGGATTGAGAGGGTGTCCCCTCCCCATCCCAGATTCCGGATGGATACCGGATTTCCCTGAGTGCGTTGCAGCAGGAGGGTTTCCAGGTAGCCGTGGATGCGCAACTGATCGGCATAGGTGTTGCCGATAATGGCGATGTGATCACCCGGTCGCATGGCTGGCGCGCCACCAGCGATGTTGATGCCAAGCGGCACCAGCGAAACAAGCAAGGCACATGCTCCCGGACACCTCATTTTTTCTTCCTGTCAGCTCGTTGAATGTTCCAGGTTGCGATTTTCTCGTCAGCCCCGGGCAGGGGCCTGTCGACTGCCCAGCAGATGCCGTTTACCAGCATGCGGGTGAATGCCTCCTCGGCGAAATCACCGGGATGGCCCAGAGTGGTGCCGAATACCCTGCCTCCCCACTCGTTCTCCCAGGCCCATGCCACGATGTCCGCCTCATGTTCGTTGACTTGGATCGTGCCGAACGGCCTTTCCACCAGACGGCTTTTTCCTGTGCCAGTTCCTGTTGCCAGCGGCAAACAACCGCCTTCCAGACGAGTCAGGTAGAGCGTACCCGGTGAGGTCCACCTGGTTTTCATGATATTGCTCATGATCGGGTGGGATTTGTATTTTGGCACTGTCTGGATTTCGGTCGTGCCTCCCTGATGGACAATGTAGGGGGTTCCCAGTGCGCGTCGGCCGAAGCCGTCATTCCACGCGAAGCGGGGGTGGTCTTTCGCGTATTTAAAGGAGTGATTGGCCGTGCGCAGTCCGATGATCGGCTTGCCTGACTTGAGGTAATCCTCAATGGGCTGCCATTCAGAGTCAGGAAGTTTAAGAAAACGCATGAAGAAGATCACCACGTCAGCCTTCGCCAGGATATCGATTCCCGGCAGGACATCTCTTGTCTTCTTCTCGGGATCACCCGCCCCCATGACAACCGTGGTGGAGAAACCGAATCGATCCAGCTCCTTTGCGAAAGCGGGCATGGACAACTCCGGCGAGTAATGCAGGGTGCCCACCACGATTACCGCATGAGGCTTTTCGGAGGCCCCGAGCGGAACGATGCCGGCAAGAAGGGCCAGGCATGCCGGAACGGCAGTGAGAAGCTTGTAGAGAACAGTCATGGTGCTTTCCTTCAGCAGGGCCCCATGGCCTAGAACTTTGCGGGATCTACGACAACGTGCTTTATGGACTGGCGAAGATAGGTGTAGGTGATGTGCACCCTCCCATCACTGCCCTGGATCACGGCGGGATAGGAATGTTCCCCCTTCTTACTCTCCAGGGTCATGAGCACATCCCACCGCTCTCCATCCTTTGAAACAGCCACGTTCAGCATCTCCCGTCCCCGCGGCTTCGATCGGCGGGTGGTATGGTTGTAGACCAGTAATTGCCGGCCATCCTTCAGTGTTACCGCGTCCGTCCCCGCATTGGGATTGGGGAGGCCCGTGGCCTTCATCCTGCTCCAGGTCTTCCCCCCGTCCCTGGACCAGCTTTGGGTGACCATCCCCTGCCGGCTCCGGCACAGGATCTGCAGCCGCCCGTCCCCATGGGTGAGGACACTGGGCTGGATGGCGCCAAACTCCCTGCCATCATTGATGGGACCGATCACTTCCCAGGTCCTGCCCAGATCCCTGGTGCGCTCAAAGTGCACCCGCCAGCCATCATGCTCCGAACTGCTCCCGCACAGAATCGATCCATCCGGCAACTGGATCGGCTTGTTCTTCACCGGACCCAGCAGGTGCCCGACCTTGGGATCCTTCCCCAGTTTGCGGCGGTTCTCCCACGTCTTTCCGTCATCACGCGAGCTCATCATCACCCCCCACCAGCGACTCGGGCTGGGCCCCACCTTGTAGAAGAGGAGAAGCGGGCTTTCCCCCGGGGCCCGCACCTTGAAAAGGACCGGATTCCAACAGGGGTATTCCCTGTCCAATCCCTCCGCTCCGCTGGCCACCTTGACCGGCCTGCCCCAGCCCTTTCCCTCGTTACGCGAGACCCAGATTCCGACATCCGTATTCTTCTCGTGCCTGCCACCGAACCAAGCCGCCACCAGGCCGCTCCCGGTCTCCGCGATAGTGGAGGCATGGCATTGCGGGGTGGGTGGGTCATCCAGCGGGTAGATGAGTTCCGCGGAGAGGAGCGCGCCCGTTCCGGGCACGGCCACCGCCGGAACCTCCCCGGCATTCATGATGGTGGCAGGGAGCGCGGCCAGGAAGGTGATGGCAACAAGACGTTTCATCGCTCTCACAACCTTCCAGATCCAGCCGGCCTTGTAAACTTCTCCCATCGCCCGATCACCCGCTGCCGCATCCTCGCCACACCCCGATGCCCCTGGGCTAATGTCATGGGCGAGGAACCGATGGCGACAGATCCGTTCCAAGAAAAATACGCACGGACAGTCTATTCTCCGCAAGATTCGGGCAACAACCTGTCAACCAACGACTCCCGACTTCACCCCAGCCAGGTGACTCGACCATTCTGCTGTCTGCCGATCACCGACATCTCCTGCAGATAATCACCAGGTCACCCACAAAAAAACTCCCCGGTCGCATGCGACCGGGGAGTCTGGAAATCAGTTCCGTGGTTGAAATCAGGAGCCCTTCTTCTCGGACTTCTTGGTTTTCGCGATCTTGGCGATACACTTCTGGGGAGCGGCCTTGACCTTCTTCTCGCACTTGGCACAACAGACCGCTATCTGGATATTGACGACTGCCTTGCAGTCCTTGCCGCTGAATATGCATTTGCCTTTTTCGCCTTCTGCTACTGCCGCGAGATGGCTGGCGGGATCCTTCTCATACTTTGCAACACACTTCTCACAGCAGAAAGGCACCGTGTATTTTACGCACTTTGAGCCGTCCACTTCCTTGCCGCTTACCGGGCAGTTCTTGTTCACAGGACCGGCGAAAGCCGAGGAAAGCGCCAGCATGAGCGCACAGGCAATAAGGGAAATAATCTTCATAATTTTCTTATAGGTTTAGGTTCGCAACTTGAGCGTTGGTCATCCTGACGGGATTTCATTTCTTGTCAAATATTCCGTGTAGTCTCTCTGTTCACTTGGGCGTCTCCTGCGCTTTCCCAAGGCAAAAAGCATGGATCACTCGACACCAACGTATTTCATGCATGCTCATGTCATCCGGAAAGGGAAGGAAATATGCGGCCCCGCACGGGGTGAGTCACTGCTTCCGCCAATTCAGGATTTGGAGTTTCGCACTCCACCCCTGGGATCTGCCACGTTGGCGTTCAACAGCTACCTCTTCTGGCTCTTCTTCCCGGTGGTCATCGGCCTCTCCCGCCTGTTACCCCACCGCGGCCAGAATCGCATGTTGCTGGCGGCAAGCCACATCTTCTATGGCGCCCGGGACGCGCGCTTCCTTCTCCTTGTCGCGATCTCCATCCTGGTCGATTTTCTTGTCGCGCACCTCGAACCACACCCTGGCCAAACGCTGGTGCGCTCTTTCCATCACGGTCAATCTTGGAATCCTCGGAGTCTTCAAGGACTTCGACTTCTTGCCGGCATGACCGGGGCTGACTTCTCGGATGGCTACCATCTCGGAGAAAGGGGCACGAAACGCTTCACACGCTTTCTAGCGGAGACCCTGGCGAAGGAACGTTCAGCCGGGACTACACTGTCACCGTGATCTGCCATTGACGCTGCGGGGTCAACCTCCTCATCGTCGTGGCATGCTGGCCTCCGGTCTTCCGCGAACCCTCGTCCTGCTCTTCAGCCTCTCGATTGTCTTCTCCCTCAACTGCCGTGGGGAGCGAGCCCTCTCGGTCGCTGCAGTATTCGGTGATCATGCCGTCCTGCAGCGAGGCGTGCAGGTCCCCATCTGGGGCACGGCAGATACGGGAAGTCAGATTGAAGTCGACTTTGCGGGCCAGCAGCAAACAGCGGTGGCGGACAAGAGAGGACATTGGACGGCCTGGCTGGAAGCAATGAAAGAGAGCGCCAGGGGCCGGGATCTCGTGGTTCGTTGCGCAGAGCACTCCCTCACCTTCAAGAACGTGGTGGTGGGCGAAGTCTGGTTGGCGAGCGGACAATCAAACATGCAGTTCTCCCTCAAGGCCTGCGCCCGCCGACTCAAGGATGTGCAGGTGGCCATGGAGGAACAGATCCGTCACGACATCCGCCTGTTGCGCATCGGCCCGCCCGACAGCGACCGATTCAGGAAGCTCGACCGCATGAATGTCCGCTGGCAGGTCGACTCGCCCACCACCCGACCCAACCACTCCGCTGTGGCCTTCTTTTTCGCACGGAAGCTGGCCCGGGATCTCAGAGTGCCCATCGGAGTGATCGAGTCCTCGTGGGGCGGAAAGCCCATCGAGGGATTCATCCCGGAAGAGGAATTCGCTAGCGATGCCGCCTTGCGACCGATCGCCGACCTGGCCCGTGAGAACAAACTGGAAGAACTCAAACAGCTGGAAGGCGGGGTCATTGTCCGTAACACCGCGGGAATGCCCGGTCGCATCTTCAACAGCCGGATCGCTCCGGTCGCGCCCTATGCGGTGGCGGGTGCCATCTGGTATCAGGGCGAGTCAAACGCCGGAACGGGCGAGGACCCGCGCAACTACCGGATCAAGATGACAGCGCTCATCAGGGGCTGGCGCAAAGCCTTCAGGCAACCGCGAATGCCTTTCTACTTCGTCCAGCTTCCCGCCTTCCGGGATGAGGCTTTCGGCTGGGTCCGGTTGCGCGAGGAACAGCGCCTCAGTCTCACCGTCCCGCACACCGGCATGGCGGTGACCATCGATCTCCGCGACACCGACATTCATCCTGCCAACAAGATCGATGTGGGCGAACGACTGGCCCATTGGCCACTGGCCAGACAATATGGGAAGCACGAGGTCGTTCCCGGAGGTCCTCTCTTCAGGGCGGCCCGGATCGACGGGACGACCGTGCGCGTGAGCTTTGACCAGCTGGGTGGCGGTCTCATGATCGCCCGGAAGGAGGGGTTGACCCCGCCCAGGGAGACGCCCGCCACCGCCCTCGAACACTTTGAAATCGCGGGAGCAGACGGCACCTGGTATCCCGCCCAGGCCGAAATCGAGAGTCAGGAAGTGGTGATCCGTGCAAATGCGGTGCCCAAACCGATGGCAGTCCGTTACGCCTGCCGCGGAGCACCAGGAAATCCCAACCTCTACAATCGCGCCGGGCTCCCGGCCTCTCCCTTCTGCTCCCGCCTTGAGTTCCTTCCCTGGGCTCCCTCCGGAAAGAACTCCAGCCCGGAAAAATAAGTCATCGTGAAAAAAGGCCTCTTCGAACTCTGGTCTTCCCCACCTTCATCGCAGGGGTAGTCGCAGCCTCGGTCGACGCCCCGGGACGGGAACGAAGTCACGAAGACTACTTCCTCGCACCATCACGGCTGCACTTTCTCCACCACCGGGCCATGCACCTCATCATCGCGGTCAGGCCCCTGCCAGATGCAGTCCCTCTTCGAACCACTCAGCGGCCTCGACCTCACTCCCAGCAGCAAGGAGAAATGGGACGGAGGTGGTGGCGACAGTGACGCTCTCTCCTGGGTCTACCGGTAAACCCGGTTCATTCCCCTCCTACTGGGCCGTGCCGGGCAGGAAGCGGTAGTAGACCTCCAGCATCAGGGTCGTCAGGCAGGTCACGTAGTGCACATTGCCCAGGCCGTGACCCGTGTTGGCGGGAAGAGGCCAGGAACCGTCCTTGTTCTGGGCCGCCAGGGTTCCATCCCGGAAGAGTTCGTTGTATTCCTTCCAGAACTTGCCGCCGTAGTTGATCATGGCCTGGGAGGCATAGTAATGGCCGTATAGATCGGTGTCCTTGCCCTTCCAGTCGAACTTGATGTTCTTGTTGATCACCTTGCAGGCCTTGCGGGGCACGGAGTGGGCTTCCTTACCCCAGAGCTGGAAACAGAGCGCTCCGGCAGCAGAGAGAGTCGTGCCGTCACCGCGGGGACTGGGACCGGTGTAGCCGATCGCTCCACTGGCGTGCTGGTTGCTGGCGAAGGCATCCAGGCCATCCCGTGCGCACTTGGGCAGGTTGCGAAACTCGATCCCGGTATGCTTACAGGCCTTGAGAGCCTGGAGACACCAACCCATGACCGAACTATCGTTGCGGCGTTCCTCCGAAAAGCGGTAGGTCCATCCTCCGGCGGCATTCTGGCCATCGATGATGGTCTGCCCGCCCAGCTGCACGGCCTCATGGAGACCGGGCAGGTTCACTCCGAGCTGGCTGCAGAAGGTGTAGGCTTCCGCAATGGCATAGGTCGCGATGGCGTGCTCGTAGACCCACTGATTGGATTGCAGGTCACTTCCCATGCGGCCCTTGTTCTTGGTGCTCTGGTTCACGAGGTAGGTGATGGCATTGGTCACCGTTTCACCGTACTTTTCGGAGAGCGGGGTTTCGCAGTGTCCGAGATAGGCCAGAAGCGCCAGTCCGGTATAGGCGACCTTGTAGCCGCCACCCCATGATCCGTCACCCGCCTGCGTGGTCTGCAGCCAGTCGAGAGATTTCACCACCGCGGTCTCACATTCTTCACTTCCCCCGTTTTCCTTCAGGCGCTGCATGCGGTCCTGGGGCGAACAACGCTTCCGCATCACGGCCGGGATGTTACCGAAACCGCCACCGCCGCCATCTCCACCGCTTCCCCAGCCCTGACCGAAGTCATCCCCGCTGCCAAAGTCCAGATTGGGTTCTGCTTCGGTTTCCGGAACCGGCACCGCAGTGGGCGAGGGGGTGGTGGATGCGATCACCTTGGCCATCGAGGAGGAGGGCGCGGACGGCTTGCGCTGGATCTGCGGATTCACCTCCTTCTGGTCCATGGTGTCCTCCTCAGGTGCACCAGCCTGATAGGCCACGATGGTTGGCGATTTGATAAAGAGATTCGGGAGGAGAATGAACAGAAGAATGAGGACCACGAGGGCGATCGCCAGCAAGGCGATCACAATACTGGTGATTACGGAATTTCTCCGCTGCGCTTCGAGGCGTGCCTCTGCTTCAGGGCTTAGTTGGGCGTGCAGGCTCATACCGGGTCGAATTGAGGGGATTTTATGGGTTGCTCGAATCCATTCGGAAAGACAATTCCCTGATACCTTACCCCCTCCGGAAGGAAAATCCGCTCAAAAATCACCGAAAATAGGGAACCCCACCCCGCCAGACCCTACCCCGTTAGGAGGAGAGGAAGAGGAAAACCCGACTCAGTCGTATCCCACGAAGGCTGCGCTTGCTCTCGAACCTTCCCAAGGAATTGCCCCTTCCTTCCGGTTTCTTGATCGATCCCCGGTCCCCACTGTGCCCGCCACAGTTCGCCGGGGAGGCATCCCGCCTGATCAGAATCGGCCCCGACCCGGGATCACTCGGCACCAGGCTCTACATTGGGATCATCGTCCGGATCGCGGGACCAGACGATGGAGCTACCCGGTGCCTGGTCCTCCGGGGTGATGATTTCACCGGAGACCTTGATCAGATCGGGAACCCGGCGCACCTCGGTGTGACCGTCCACGAAGAGCAGCACGCCCTTCTGGTTATGGCGCGCGGCAAAAGCGCGCGGGTTGGCCTTGGGCGAACCGTTGAACTTCCGCTGGGCCTTCGAGTGCTTCTTGTCCTTGGGAAGTCCGCGCTCCAAAAAGATGACCGTGCTCACCGGCTGCTGAATGGAAGCCAGCGTCCCAGGATCCTTGTAGCCGTCCAGCGAACGCCTCTGGAGTCGGCTGTTCATTCCGATCGCAAAGTAGGGACGCTCCAGCTTTTTCTCACTCTTGAAGTAGGGAGCCCCTCCCAGGAAGGTCGGATAGCTGCCCTCGTAGAAGGCTCCCGGCGCATTGTCCTCCCCCAGCTGTGCCACCGTCCGGTATCCCATCCGGTCGGGCAGAACATTATACCACGCCTCCTCGGCTTCCTCGCTTGCCGCTACGATCCAGTCCTCGTCGCCACCCGAAATGTTGGGAATGTCCGCATTCTCCAGAGGAAGACGCCCACCATGATCACTCGTATAATCCACGAAGGCCTGCCCCAGATCCTTGATCTTCTGGGTAGCACGCGTGAGGTTCGCACTTTGAACCATGTTGGTGAAACCCTGGAAGGTGATCGCAGCCAGGACGATCACGATCGCCACAGCCACGAGCAGCTCCAACAGCGTAAAGCCTGCTGCCGCCTTTCGGGTGCACCTCCGGTTCATGGGTTTCTAGTTGTCAAAGCTCCTCTGGGTCGATGTCAGGATCACACGATTGTTCCCTGAGGCAACCTGGAGCTTCTCCATAAAATCGGATATTTTGGCCCCTGATTTCAAGAGAATTCCCCAACGAAGTTCTGTCATCATGCCCGCCTGGATCGATTCCACGCTGATAAGCTCCGTGGCATCAGCGAATTCCTCGAAGATTGGGACAAACGTCTGATCGTACTGAATATCGTTATTCACACGGATTCTGAGGTTGTGGGAGGCCCGTTTGGGGGCAAAAGCCTCCTTTTTCGAGAGGATATAGACCGCCGCCACCATCACGATGGTAGTGGCCACGGCCGTGGGATAGAGGCGCGCGCCCACCACCATGCCGGTCATCATGGAAAAGAGAATGAAGGCCAGGTCCCGGGCCTGACCAAGGTTGCGGCGGAAGCGGATCATGGCAAAGGCCGCGAACATCCCGAAGCCGATCGCCGAGGCGTTCGGATGACTGCCGACCACCAGGATGAGGATGGTGGTCACGGTTCCCACGATTACGAGGGTGTGAACATAGTCCTGCGAATAACGCGTTCCCCGATAAGTGGCCTTGTAAAGCGTCCCGATAATCAGGTTGAGCCCGAAGCTCACGGCCAGGGCGAAGAATACCTCGGGGACGGTGGGTATGGGATTACCGAAACCGAGGGCCTCTTTGACGGTCTCAAAGGTATCGATGATGGCTAGGGAGGTCATGAATGTGGTGGGAATGGATGGATGGTGTATACAGGTGAGTCATGCTGCCGACCCCTGCCTCGCCCGCGCCTTTTCAAGCTGGGCACCCAGAACGGGGTCGTGTTTTTCGAGGGACGTGCAGTACTTGCTGAAACTCCGGCGGCTCAATCCGGTCTCTCCGGCCCGCTGCCGCAGCCAGTAGGGAACCGGCCCGATGGACTTGATCTCCATGATGGAGTCTCCCTCGGGAATGATGAACCTGCTGAAGTTTTGATCGTCCGGCAGGAGCTTGGGAAACTCAGGACGGCAGCGCAGAAGATTGTCGAATGTGATCCGCAGCTTGCCGTCCGGCGAACTGAAGGCATTCCGGTCGTAACGAATCTGCATGGAGGGCGCATGTCCGGCTGACCGCATCCCGAGGACTTCGTCGATCACGATACGACCAGCTCGGCCCACCTCGCTGCGGAGCCCACGCAAAACATCGTCATTCCCAAGGCCGAATTCCTGGGCGGCCTCAATCGACATGGGCAGACGGCGCTTCACTCCCAGCCCCTGCAACTTGTGCTTCACTTCAAGGAATCCCGCCGGAGGAATCTTGGCTGTCTCCGAACCATAAATGCGGAGACGGATCTTGCGGCGACTCTTGAAGCGACGCTGCTTCTCCCAGTAACAGTCCCGCTCTGCAGTGTCGTAATACTGCGAGAGAATGGGGTAGTTCCCCGAGTTCCCGGGATTTTGATCCACTGCAAGGCGCTGCGAGATCTCATCTTTCCATTGATGATACTGCTCCGCGTTGATCAGAAATTTGTATTCGGTCCTGCTTATACTCACTACTGCCCTAAAAGGCAGGGAAAAGGGTTTGCGCCGGTCAGGGCGGACCATGCGCCGGGGGGCGGATTCGTCACAAATTAAGTTTTAGCCAATAAGGGACAGGACGACAACTCCCGATTCGCTCTCCTCTTAGTCCGTAAATCCCCTGAATGAGTCAATGGGCCTCCCCTCCCGCCCTTTGCGCACTTGGCAGAATCCAGCATTACAATCATCCGGAATCAACTGAACCTCAAGGAACCCCACCTGCTTGTTTGATGGATTTGAGCGCCTGCTAACCCCTCCGGGGGGCTTCAGGGCGCTCCTTCAGGCCTATCACCTTGTGCCTTTCTCAGAACATTTTATGCTCACATTGCCAAACCCTCCTTCTGCGACGCATTCCCGTAAAGCCCATGCCCTCCCCCTTACGTAAGTGCTGGTTCCTCCCGAGCCTCCTCCTACTGATATCCACCCCCCTTCCAGCTGCCGACATCATCTGGATCACCGAAAACACGGACCAGAACAATCCCCCGTCACCCGACGACTCCGGCTGGACGGACCTGCTCACCAGTGCCGGCCACAACGTCACCCGGCTTACCGTAACCAGCCTCGACTCCGATCCCGGCAGCCTCGACCGGATGAACGCGAGCGACCTCGTGATCGTCAGCCGGGATACGAACAGCGGCACCTATGCCACCAACGCCTCCGAGGTCACCGCGTGGAATGGGGTAGCCACACCCCTGATCCAGATGAGTGCCTACCTCGTACGCTCCAACCGCTGGAAGTGGCTCAGCAACACAGGCACTCCGATCTCCTCCAGCACGGATCTCCAGGTCCGGGATCCTGCCCATCCGATCTTCGCGGGGATCACCATGGACGACAGCAACCGGTTCGCTCTTGTCGCGAACGGAACCGTGAATGTCACCAACCAGACAAACGCCGGAAATGGGACGGTCCTTGCCTCCGACCCGGGAACCGACAATCTCTGGATCGCCTTCTGGGAGTCCGCCACGGAGTTCTATGCCGGTTCAGGGCAAACGCCATCAGCTCCGCGACTCTGGTTCGCCGGAGGGGAGAGCAGCAATAACCCCAAGGGTGGCGAGAACTTCTCTCCCACGGGTGAAGCGGTCTTTCTCAACGCCGTCAACTGGATGGCTGACGTAACGGTCGGTCCGCCCACCGTGACAAACGGCACCGCCCACGATATCTCCACCAGAACCGCCACTGTGACGGGAGAAGTGACTGGCACCGGGGGCTCCCCTCCCAATGTGACGGTTTACTATGGCAGCAACAACGGAGGCACCGATCCGGGCGCCTGGGATGCCAGCATCGAAGCTGGCATCCAGACGGGAACCTTCTCCGCCGCCCTGACCGGACTCACCCCGGGCACCACCTACTACTACCGCTCCTATGCAAGCAATTCCGGCGGAGACGACTGGGCCGATTCAAGCACCTCATTTGCCACCACCGTCCCGCCCAGCCCCCCAACGGTGATCAACTCCCCCGCCGCCAACGTGGGCTTCACCTCCGCCGAGATCGGTGGGCAGGTCACCGCCACTGGTGGGGAAAATCCCACCGTGCTCATCTACTGGGGCGACAACAACGGCGGCACCACCCCGGGATCGTGGGACCAGTTCAACGACCTCTCCACCCAGACCGGCGCCTTCGTGGACGCCCTCGCCAACCTCACCGACGGAGTCACCTACTACTTCCGCTGCTTCGCCTCCAACTCGGGTGGCTCCGACTGGGCGCCTTCCACCGGAAGCTTCACCACCCTGACCTTCGATCTCGCATCCCTCACCAACTCCGCCGCGACCAACGTCACGGGCTTCTCAGCGCAGATCAATGGCGCCGTCACCGCCACCAGTGGTGACAGCCCGGTGGTCGAGATCCACTACGGAACCACCAACGGAGGCACGAACCCGGAATCCTGGGACAGCTCCGTGAGCATCGGCACCCAGTCGGGCTCCTTTTCCACCGTGCTCAGCTCCCTCGCCGCCAACACCACCTACTTCTTCACCGCTTCAGGAACCAACATCGCCGGACAAGGGTGGGCCACACCCTCGCTGAGCTTCACCACCCCTGGGATCTCCGACCTCGTCATCAACGAGTTCATGGCATCCAACGGGGGCGGCACTCCGGTTCCGAACCAGGTAGCCGGCGCCACTGACGACTGGATCGAGATTCACAACCGGGGCACCACCACCCTCAGCCTCGCTGGCTGGCACCTTACCGACAGCGCAGCGAGCCTGAACAAGTGGACCTTCCCCCCGGGGATCACCCTTGCGACGGGCGATTTCCTGGTGGTCTTCGCCTCCGGCAACAACGCGCCAGACGCCAATGGCAACCTGCACACCAACTTCAGTTTGAGCGCGGACGGCGAGTATGTCGCGCTGGTCCACCCCTCGCTCACCGTGGCCAGCGAGTTCGGATCCAGCAGCACGAACTACCCCTCGCAGCAATCCGACATCTCCTACGGACTGCATCCCGGCAACATGGAGCCGGTCTACTTCCAGACCCCCACCCCCAACGCCCCCAACGATGCCAACGGACAACTGCTGGTCGAGGGCATCCAGTTCAGCCACAGGCGCGGCTACTACACCTCGGCCATCAACCTCTCCCTCTCCACCAACACTCCCGGTGCCACGATCCGCTACACCCTGGACGGAACCGTGCCCACCCAATCCACCAACGGCAGCACCTACTCCAGAGCGATTCCGGTCAATGCCACCACCGTGCTGCGCGTGCGGGCCTTCAAGAGAGGCCTGCAGGCGACCAAGGTGGACACCCAGAGCTACATCTTTCCAAGCTCAGTGGGCACCCAGACCCGGCCTTCCGGTTACCCGACGGGGTGGGGAGGCGAGCCCACCGCCGACTACAACGTGGACACCCAGATCACCCAGTCGCGCCAGTATGCCGCCCGCTTTCTGGCAGGGCTGCGGGACATTCCCACTCTTTCGGTCACGGGCGAGAAGGATGACTTCTTTGGTTCGAACGGGATCTACGTCGACACCCAGGACCGCAATATCGAAGCCGCCGTCTCCGCCGAATACTTCCATCCCGACCCCGTGACCGACGGCATCAACATTGAGAACGGGTTCCAGATCGACTGCGGATGCAAGCTGCAGGGCGGTGCCAGCCGCACCCCGAGCAAGGCGATCAAGCACTCCTTCAGCCTGCGCTTCCGCGACCTCTACGGAGCCGGAAAACTCAACTACCCGGTCTTCGATGGGACCACCGTCACGACTTTCGACAGCATCCACCTGCGAGCCATGTACAACAACTCGTGGATCCACAGCAACAGCGGCCAGCGCGCCCGTGCCACCATGATCCGCGACCAGTGGGCGCGTGACTGCATGGTCGACATGGGCAATGCCGACGGTGGGCAGGGCCACTTCGTGCACTTCTACATCAACGGCATCTACTGGGGCGTCTTCAACCTCCACGAGCGCCTCGAAAACGACCACTACGCAGCCTACAACGGGCACGAGGACGGCGAAGTTCTCGGGCTGAATCCGGGCAGAATCACCTCGGAGGAGAACAGTTCCTTTAATGCCATGAAAGCGGTCGTCACGAATTCCCGCAGCCCCTGGTCCCGGATCCAGGCCGTCCTCGACGTCGACAATTACATCGACTTCGTCATCACCGAGTACTTTGGCCGCAACGCCGATTTGAAATCCAACGACAACTGGCGCGCGGCGGGCGGAGGCAGCGCCAACGCCCCCTGGCGCTTCTACTGCTGGGACACCGAGAGAATCCTCGAGGACCAGACTGCCACCAGCGCCCCCAGCAACAGCGGAGCCCTGGACGGGGCCCGCATCTTCGATGATCTCGAGGACCACCGCGAATTCCGGGTCCGCTTCGCCGATCGTGCCTACAGGCACCTCTTCCATGGCGGGGCCCTCACCAACCTTGAGAACCGCGGCCGCTTTCAGAAGTACGCCGACCAGATCGACAACGCGATCGTGTGCGAATCCGCCCGCTGGGGCGACGACCGGAGTGGAGGGGGATTCAGTGGAAACTACGCCCGCAACGAAAACTGGACTCGTGCCGTCTACGGAACTCCGGGCGGACCGGGCACGAGCCCGAGCAACGGCGTGCTGGGTTCCTGGTTCCCGACTTCAGGAACCAACCGCACCGACCGCATGATCAGCGCCTGGCGATCGAAGAGGTTTTCGGGCAGTTCCGACACCTACCTCGGGACCATCACGGCGCCTCTCTTCACCGTCAACGGAGGGAACCAGCACGGCGGCGAAATCCCCGGCGGCGGAACGCTCTCCGCCACCGTGCCCTCCGGATCGGTCTACTACACCACCGACGGGACTGATCCGCGCCTCGAAGGCGGCAACCTCGCGCCCGGGGCCATCCTCCTCTCCGGAGCGATGACCTTGCCCGCCAGCGGACTGGTCCGCATGAGGGCCCGGGTGGGCGGCGGCGATTCGTGGTCGCCGCTCAGCGAGGCCACCTTCTATCTCGAACGCCGCGCCACCGCCTCCGATCTGCGCATCACCGAGATCAATTACAATGCAGCCCGCGCCAATGCGGTGGAAGCAGAGGCCGGGGCAAGCCTGGCGATTCCCCGCCTCTTCAACGGTGGGGATTTCGAGTTCATCGAGATCTGCAATGCCAGCACCAGCGCCGTCAACCTTGATGGGGTGACGTTCACCAACGGGCTCACTTTCACCTTCCCCGTCACCAACCTTCCCGCGGGCGGATACGTGGTGGTGGTCGAGGACCTGGAAGCATTTGAAGTGCGCTACGGCACGGGCCTCCCGGTGGCGGGACAGTTTGCCGGCACCCTCGGAAACGACGGAGAACACATCGCCTTCGCGACCTGGAACGGCACCGGCATCCAGGACTTTACCTTCGACGACGAAGGAACCTGGCCGGGACGGGCCGACGGATTCGGGTCCTCGCTTGAAATCATCGACCCTGCCGGCGACTATGGCGACTCGGAGAACTGGCGTTCCAGTAGCGAATACAATGGCTCACCGGGCGCTCCCGGAGCCGGCCGCGACGGTCGCATCGTCGTCAACGAGGTCCTCACCAACACCAATCTCCCCGCCATCGATCGCATCGAACTTCACAACACCACCGGGGCCTCGATCCCGGTGGCCAACTGGTACCTCTCCGATGCCAATACCAACTACCGGAAGTTCCGTATTTCCTCCGGCAGCATTCCCGCCGGGGGCTACCTGGATTGGGACGAGAACGACTTCAACGCCAACCAGAACCTCGCCCTTTCTTCCTATTCCGGCACCATTGCAACCGCTCCCACCACAGTCTCCGATGCTGCCCACGGCCTGTCCACGGGAGACGTCATCACGATCTCGGGATACGGCGGAATCGGGGCCTACAACAACACTTTCGAGGTAACGGTCCCCAACGCCGACAGCTTCACCATTCCGGTTCCCTTCCTTGACAATCACGGCACCAGGGGAACTTACACCAGCGGCGAACCCTTCGCGCTTTCCTCGCAGGGTGATGACGTCTGGTTGCTCGAGGCGGACGGTGCGGGCAAGTTGCTCAAGTTTGTTGACGTCGTCGAATTCGCGGCCGCACGCAGCAGTGAGACGCTGGGGCGCTGGCCCGACGGTGCAGGAACCGGCACCCTCGTCAGCATGACCGTCAACACCCTCGGATCCGCCAATGCCGCCGCCCGGGTTGGCCCGGTGGTCATTTCAGAAGTGATGTACCATCCAACTGCGGCCCCGGAGAACAGCTACGAATATGTCGAAATCCGCAATTCCGGCTCCCTCTCCGAAAGTCTCGCCAACTGGAGACTGCGGGGCGGAGTTGATTTCGATTTCACCACTGCCCACTCACTCTCCGCAGGAGAAATCCTCCTGGTGGTGGGCTTTGATCCGGTGGCGGACCCGGTGAGCACAAGTCACTTTCGTTCCCACTACGGGATCGACGCCGGGGTGCTCCTCCTCGGCCCATGGACCGATGGTCCCCTGCGCAATGACCTCGGCACCGTGCGCCTGCAGCGACCCGACAACCCTCTCCCGACTGATCCGGCCTTCTACCCGCAGGTCACCGAGGACGAAGTGCAGTATCTCGCCATCGCTCCCTGGCCCACCGGTCCGGCCGGCGGGGGGCAGTCCCTGCAACGGCTCAATTCCTCCCTGTTCGGCAACTTCCCCACCTCCTGGGGGGGAAGGGAGCCCTCTCCCGGTACCGGCGCCCAGCAAATGTCGTATGCTGACTTTCGCGACCTGACCTTCGGACCCGGCTCCCCTCCCGGGTCGGGCGAACTGGAGGACTTCGACCTCGATGGATTCCTCAATATCGTGGAGTATGCCCTCGGACTGAATCCTCTCCTCTCCGACGCCGCCCTCGCTCCCTCTCCCGTGGTGGACGGCGGCGAACTGACCCTGACTTTCCCGAGAAACACCCTCCTCGGCGACGTCCGCTGCGCGGCGGAATTTTCCACCGACCTCGTCACCTGGACGCCCCTCGGCGATATCCCCGTGTCCTCCGACAACTTCATCGAAGTGCGCCAGGCCAGCATCACCATGGCTCCCTACCCCCGGCTCTTCCTGCGGATTGCCGTAACGCACTGACGCCTCCGGGGAAGAGATCTTCGCTCGGGGTCGCCCCCCAAAGGCGCGAAGCCACATTGGCTCCCGGGGACTGGTCCAATCTTTTGGACCACCAGATGTCTCGTATTTATCGATCTTATTCTCCCTCACTTCGCCTTGTCTCGATTCTGGTCCCCTCTACCGTTCGCATGAAGTTCGCGGCCTGAAGGACCCACAACCAACGACCCCGATATTAGCACCTCAGCACTCCAACAAACCTCATCAAACCCACGACCACCATGAAACCCACTCGCCAAGTTCTCCTGACGATCGCGGCCGCCGCCATCCCCCTCCTCTTTTTCCCGACCGGAGCAGGCGCCGCGAATATTGTCTGGATCACTGAGAACACCGACGCCGCTAATCCACCCTCTCCCGACGACGTCGGCTGGACCGACCTCTTGACCGCCAATGGCCACACTGTCGTTCGGCGGGATGTCAGGGACCTCGATGTCAACCCAGGCGGGGTGACGGATCTCAATGCCGCCGACCTGGTCATCGTCAGCCGCGACACCAATAGTGGAAATTATAACAACGGCGGCGCAGGCGGCGTCGAAGCAACCGCCTGGAACAGCCTCACCTCGCCGCTCATCCTTATGAGCTCCTACCTCGTGCGCTCCAGCCATTGGAAGTGGTTCAACAATACAGGCAACCCCACCCACAGCGGGAACATGGATGTGCTCGACCCTGGGCATGCGATTTTCGCGGGCATCACCCTCGATGCCAACGACGAGTTTGCCGCCATTGAGTCCGGGAGTGTCAACCTGACCGGTTCCCCACTGGCTTCCGCCGGAAACGCCACCGTCCTGGCAACCGCGCCCAACGGCGGCAACATCTGGATTGCGCTTTTCGACGCCGGAGTCGAGTTTTACGCCGGATCCGGCCAGACGCCTGCCGCGACACGAATGTGGTTCTCCGGGGGCATCACCAACAACAATCCCAAGGGTGCCGAAAACTTCAATGCCGACGGAGAAACCGCTTTCCTCAATGCCGTGACATTCCTGACGGGACCTCCCATCGCCGACAACGACAGCGACGGCGACGGGATGGATGACCAATGGGAGATCAACAACTTCGGAGACCTCTCGCGCGACGGCCTCGGCGATGAAGACAACGACGCAGCCACCGACAGGCAGGAGCACGACGCCGGCTCCAATCCGAACAATACCGATACTGATGGCGACACCCTCACCGATGGCGCCGAAATCAATACTCACGGCTCAGACCCCACCATGGCTGACACCGATGGCGATTCCCTCACCGACGACGCCGAGGTCAACACTCACGGCACCGATCCGAGCCTCGCCGACACCGACGACGACGGCCTCAGCGACGGAGTAGAAATCAGCGAAGACAACGGTTTTGTTACTGATCCCAGCAACGATGACACCGACGGCGACGGCTTTGATGACGGGAACGAACTCGCCGAGGGGAGCAATCCCAC